>Ga0157373_10000016_pt1 | contig 181215 bp, 154 predicted proteins | sample C65metaG_FD_113460 | JGI IMG/M metagenome (GOLD analysis project Ga0157373, IMG submission 113460) | Corn rhizosphere microbial communities from Kellogg Biological Station, Michigan, USA - C6-5 metaG | ecosystem: Host-associated > Plants > Roots > Rhizosphere > Soil | place: USA: Michigan...
AGGAACTTTAACAGCAGTCTGCCAAAGTGCTAGTGTGCAATCCTCTTCTCTAACATATACCGCGGCCACTAATTCACCAATAAGTTATTCCATTGACTGGGCGACATTGACAGATCAGGGAACGACTGCTTTTGCTTTTGCTGCTGGAGGAGGAACTATTAATACGATCAATGTTCCAGCAAATACAGCACCTGGAACTTATACAGGTACAATGACGATTTTGACATCTAATGGATGTTCAGCAACTCAGTCTGTGTCCTTAACAGTTAATGCAGTGCCAACGATTGCAACAACAGGAACTTTAACGGCAGTCTGCCAAAGTGCTTCCGCACAGCTTGCTTCTCTAACATATACCGCAACCACTAATTCACCAATAAGTTATTCAATTGACTGGGCAACATTGACAGATCAGGGAACGACTGCTTTCGCTTTTGCTGCGGGAGGAGGAACTATTAATACGATCAATGTTCCTGCCATTACAGCACCTGGAACTTATACAGGAATAATGACGATTCTCACATCTAATGGATGTTCAGCAACTCAATCAGTTTCTTTAACAGTGAATGGTAGTCCAACCATAAGTACATCGGGAATATTTGCTGCTGTTTGCCAAAGTGCATCTGCACAAACAACGACTTTAAATTACAATTCTACAACAGGATCCCCAATTAATTATGCTATAGATTGGATTGCATTAACAGATCAGGGAACAACGCCATTTCCTTTCAGTTCTGGATCCGGAACCGTTATTAATGTTAATGTTCCGGCCAATACAGCAGCAGGGACATATAGTGGTGTGATGACAATTTCTACGGCAAATGGATGTCCAGTAAATCAGGGAGTTTCCTTAACTGTAAATGCAGTTTCTGCACCAACTGCCTCTGCGACACAACAGCCAAGCTGCGAAAATAATACAGGTATAATAACGGTCACTTCGCCTGCACCGGGAACAGGATATTCATATAGCATAAATGGAGTTGATTATAGTAATACTTCTGGTATATTTACAGGTTTGGCTCCTGGGCCTTATAATGTAAAAGTTAAAAATAATACCTCAGGTTGTGAATCTCCATCAACGCCTATTACAATAAATGTGTTAATTACTAAGACTTGGAATGGAAGTGTTAATGCTAATTGGGGAAATGCATCAAACTGGACTCCATCTGGGGTTCCTTTGGCTTCTGATTGTGTTAATATTCCTGCCTTGGCAACAAGTCCAATTATTTCGGGAACTAATGGCAGTTTTTTCGCAAATAGATTAACAATAGAAAATAATGGATCGCTAATTGTACAAAGTTCTAATACAATTACAGTGACAAATGAGGTAAACGTAGTAGGCAATGGGATTTTCATTTTTGAAAATAATTCCAGTTTAGTGCAAGTTTCAAATGCTGTTAATACTGGAAATATTATTTATAGAAGAAATACACAGCCACTAAGACGCTACGATCTTACCTATTGGTCTTCTCCAGTAACACGAGTACCGGCATTTACGTTACATGATCTATCTCCACAAACATTAGGAGATAAATATTTTAAATTTGATCCATTAACACGATGGATAACAATTTATAATGGAGCGGAGGAAATGGTTAAAGGAAATGGTTATAGCATTAGAGGACCTCAACCTTATGATACAAATTTAACCCAAGTTTATCCTGGAGAATTTGTTGGAGTTCCTAATAATGGACAAATTACAGGACCAGCTGCCGTTGCTGAGCAGTATAATTTACTTGGTAATCCATATCCGTCAGCAATTTATGCTGACCAGTTTATTCACGATAATGCAGCAAATCTTTATGGCACATTATATTTCTGGGTGCATAATGTTGCTCCAGCTCAAACTGTACCTGGAAGTAGTACTTATTATTATAGTAATGATGATTATGCAATTTATAACCTATCGGGAATTACTACAGTTGGCAGTATGACTGGAATTGGAGCCCCAACGCCTGGAAATCAACAGGCGCCTCAAGGTTATATAGCTGCGGGACAAGGATTTCTTGCGAAATCAAAAACAGGTCAAAGTGTAGTTTTTACTAACTCTATGCGAGTGCCTGGTTATAACAGTCAATTTTATAAATCTGCAGCAACTGAAAAACATCGTATATGGTTAAACTTGACAAATACACAAGGAGCTTTTAAACAATTACTAATTGGATATGTAACTGGTGCTACAAATTCTTGGGATAATAACTATGATGCGATTACTATAAACGCAAATCCTTATATCGATTTTTATAGTATAAATGAAGATATAAAACTTGTAATTCAAGGGCGTGCAATTCCTTTCGTTGCATCAGATACAATTCCGTTAGGATATCGATCTGCTTTAGAAGGAGAATTTACAATTGCTGTAGATCATACAGATGGTAATTTAGATACTCAAGCAATTTATCTTCAAGATAATGTAACTAAAACGATACACAATCTTAAAACGGGAGGTTATAAATTTACTACAACAATTGGAGTTTTTCCTGATCGCTTTGTGCTTCGATATACAAATCCTAACGATGCTGTTTTAGGTAACGAAAATTTTGAAAACCTTAATGGAAATATTTCTGTCTCAGTTAGAGAAAAAAATATTAAACTGCAATCTTTCTCAGATAAAGTAAATATCCAAGAAGCAGCTGTTTATGATGTTGGAGGAAAACTATTGTACCATAAAAAAGAAATTGATGATAAAGAATGGCTCATTACAAATCTGCATTCTGGACCTCAAGTGCTACTGGTAAAAATTACATTGGATAACGGAAAAACTGTAACGAAAAAAATAGTCTACAACTAAAGTAAAAAATCGGTTGAGAATTAAAACTCAACCGATTTTTTTTATTATTAAGCGCTGCGGCGTAAATTTTCGTTTGTATTTGTAATCGCCTTTTCGTTTTTATAATCAATCCATTTCTGGCCTTTAATTTTTCGCATCATAATATCAAAGTGACGCATAATAAAAACATTATAGGCTGCTTTAGATAGATTGGCAATGTTTTTTGGAAAAGCACGAAGGCTCATAGAAAAACCAGGCGTTAAGTACTTCATATAATGCCAATATCCTTCTGGCATATATAACATTTCTCCATGTTTTAGATTCGTAATATATCCTTCAGCATTTTTTAGAGCAGGAAATTTTTCATAATCAGGATTATCAAAATCAATATCTTCTCTCGAAATTAAAGCATGAGGTACTTTATACATATATTTTGACTGGTCTGGTGCGAAAATCATACATTGCTTTTCTCCATGAAAATGAAAATGAAGAATATTAGAATAATCAATATCATAATGCATAAAAACCCTTGCATTTTCTCCGCCAAAAAATAACATTGGTAATTGTTTGACCAATTTTAGACCAATATCCGGCCATAAAAAATCATTTTTTAGCGTCGGCACATCTTTCATTAAATTATAAAGAAAAATGCGGTAATTGGTAGGTTTTGATTCTAAAAGATTAATATAATCACTCATTTTCATTTTCATATGAGCTTCATTAAATCCTTCTTCATGGTTTACAGGCCTATCATCGTACAAAGGAACGGTGATATCACCTGCGATATCATTAATATAGGATAATTTCCATTTTTGATAAGCCGGCCAGTCTTCGGTCAGTTCTTCAACAACAACTGGAATTTGTTTTTTTACATATTGGGAAATAAAATCTTCTTTAGAGATTTTCTTAACCCTTTCTATTTCTTTTAATTTCATTTTTATAAATAAAAAAATTGCTTATAACTCTGTGCATAAGCAATTTAATAATATTTATTGAAATTTATTAACTCTTTTAATTATTTTTTTGATCTGATCGAAGCATCAATATTTCTTTCTATTTTATGATTTGGTCGTGACCATTTAGGTTTTTCTCCCAAAGAATTAAATTGAGAATCGGAAGCTTCAACTGTTTTGGGCTGCATTATTTTAATAAAAGGTTTTTGCGCCATCATTCCCAAAGTTTCGAACATTTTCATATCCTCATTTACATCAGGATTTGGAGTAGTAAGTAATTTATCTCCTGCAAATATCGAATTTGCTCCTGCAAAAAAGCACATTGCCTGACCTTCACGTGACATATTTGTTCTTCCTGCAGACAAACGAACTTGTGTTTATGGCATTACAATTCGTGTAGTGGCAACCATGCGAATCATTTCCCAGATTTCAACTGGTTTTTCTTCTTCCATTGGAGTTCCTTCAACTGCCACTAAAGCATTAATTGGAACAGATTCTGGCTGTGGATTTAAAGTAGAAAGAGCTACAAGCATTCCAGCTCTGTCTTCAATACTTTCTCCCATTCCGATAATTCCTCCGCTGCAAACTGTAACATTTGTTTTGCGAACATTTTCAATAGTTTGTAAACGGTCCTCAAAACCACGAGTTGAAATTACATCTTTATAATATTCTTCAGATGTATCTAAATTGTGATTATAAGCATATAAACCTGCTTCTGCCAAACGATGCGCCTGATTTTCTGTAAGCATTCCTAAAGTGCAGCAAACTTCCATATCAAGTTTGTTAATCGTACGGACCATTTCTAAAACCTGATCAAATTCTTCACCATCTTTTACATTTCTCCAAGCTGCTCCCATGCAGACACGAGAAGATCCATTAGATTTAGCTCTCAAAGCTTGAGCTTTTACCTGACTTACAGTCATTAGATCATTTCCTTCAACTCCCGTATTGTATCTTGCAGCCTGCGGACAATAGCCACAATCTTCTGGACATCCGCCTGTTTTTATAGAAAGTAAAGTGGAGACTTGAACTACGTTTGGGTCGTGTTGCTGTCTGTGAATTGTAGCAGCTTCGTAAAGCAGATCCATCAAAGGTTTATTGTAGATGGCAATTATTTCGTCTTTTGTCCAGTTGTGTTTTGTAATGCTCATGGATAAATTGTTTTTTGGAGCATTAAAAGTAAGTAAATTATGATAATAGATTTATTAGCTTATTAAAAATGAAGATTTTCAACTTTTTTTCAAAAAAGAAACACTCTAAAGTCATAGAATTAAGAATTTCTATGATTTTTTAGAGTGTCAAAGTGTGTTTTTATTTTTGATTATTTAATCAGCAGCATATTTATTATTCCAGTACAGCATCATCATTAAAGTGACGATTACAGATGAAGCAATTCCTTCAAACAATAAACAAATACAATAAGTTGGTACTGATGGATTTCCTCCGAACAGAAATGTTTCAGATAGAGTTCTTACATATGCGTCTCCGCCTCGAGCATAACTGTAAACCAATAAGCCAAATACACTCATCGATACGCCGACTACAGAGGTAGCCATTGCAGAAACAGCATTAGATACAAAATTGGTTTCTCCTTCACGAAGGTTCATCTGCATTGTTCTGTTTACACCATAGAATATAAAGAATACGTTAAGTGTTCTTAGATAAAACAAATTTGCTAACCCTAGTACATTCATCAATAAAAAATAAATGCCGATTCCGAGAAAAATCAAAAAACCGTTGGTAATTTCTTTAGGTAGTTTCATAGTGCTTATTTTTAAAGAAGTTAATAGTAAATATTTGAAAAACAGTCTTCTATCAAATTTACTAAAAAAATAACTACGATGATTTAAAAACAGCAAAAACTATAAGATGCGATTTTTTTAAAGAAGATTTATGAAAGCCAAGGCCTCAATTTGATCTTGATGAAGCTGCGCTTTTAACGCATCTACAGAACCAAATTTTTGTTCTTCGCGAATATAATGCAGCAACGAAACTTTAATATTTTGATCGTAAATGTCTTTGTCGAAATTAAAAAGATTAACTTCTATAGTCTGTTTATCACCATTAACCGTAGGGTTAAAGCCAATATTCATCATTCCATAAACAATTTCTTCATTTACTACAGCTTTTACAACATAAACACCAATTTTTGGAATTAGTTTATAATCTTCTTCGATGTAAATATTTGCAGTAGGAAAACCAATAGTTCTTCCCAGTTGTTTTCCTTTTACCACCGTTCCGTTTAAAAAGTAATTGTATCCTAAATATTCGTTGGCCAAAGCCATATTTCCTTCTTTTAAAGCATTTCTGATTTTAGTAGAACTTACCGAAACATCTTGAATTTCTTCGGCAGATATTTGTTCTACTTCAAAATCATACTCTTTTCCAAAAGCAATTAAATCATCAATGTTAGCAGTTCGATTGCGTCCAAAACGATGATCATGTCCAATAATAATTTTCTGAATCTGGAATTTATCCACCAAAATAGTATGAACAAACTCTTCTGCAGTCAATCTTGAAAAACTTTCGTTAAACGGATGAACAATTAAGTTTTCTATACCAGTTGCCTCAAGGAGTTCTGTTTTTTCGCTAATAGTATTCAGCAATTTGATCTCTGATTTTTCTTGCAGAACCATTCGCGGATGCGGAAAAAAAGTAAGTACAAGACTTTCGTATTTTCCGTTTTCAGTATTTTGTGTAATTCGTTCCAGAATTTTTTTATGACCAATATGCACGCCGTCAAAGGTACCAAGAGTTAAAATTGTTTTCTTGGTTGACTGAAAATCGTTTATAGAATGAAAGAGCTTCAAAACAAATTATTTAAGATGCTGCAAATTTATACTATTCTGTTTTAAATTTAATACTCTGATAAATTGAATTTTCGTTGAGTTATGCTTTTCTTTTTGTGAAAATAAGCTGACTCGTCGATTAAATAATATTAATTGTCTTATATATTGTACAATTTAAATTAATTGAAGTAATTTTGATATTATATCTTACAGAGTATGAAAAAACTATTACTTTATATATTTCTTATTTTTTGCTGCGTAAACATGAATGCTCAAAACAATGTTTTATGGCAAAAAGTAACTTCCTCATCATCACTTTCGCGAAAGGCAAACGTTTCAGATTCAGGAAAACTGTATTATAAATTAAATGCAAATCTGCTTAGTGCCAAACTTGCCTCTACTACAAGTAAATCAGCTTTAAGCAATATAACCGAAATAACGATTCCGAATACAGAAGGAACTTTAGAACGTTTTTCGGTTTGGGAATCCTCTAATTTTGATCCTGAATTGCAAGCCAAATATCCAGAAATTAGAGCTTATGAAGGAAGAGGAATAGATGATAAAAATGCTAAAATACATTTTAGTGTTGCTCCAATCGGATTGCAGACCATGGTTTTTCGTATGGCAAAACCAACAGAATATATTGAACAAAATCCAGATGATAAATCAGAATATGTTGTGTTTAAATCTGCAGATAATGCAGATTCGAAAATGCGATTGGATTGTAAAACAGCCAATTTAGTTTCAGAAAATAAAGCATCAAATACAGCAAAAACAACTTCTAATGCCAAACAATTTAAAACATTTCGTTTAGCATTATCGTGTACGAGAGAATATACAGCCTTTTTTGGCGGAACAAAAGCCGGAGCATTAGCAGGTATGAATGCAACCTTAACTAGAGTGAATGGTGTTTTTGATAGAGATCTTTCTGTAAAAGTTGTTTTGATTGCTAATAATGATGCAGTTATTTATACAGATGCTTCTACAGATCCTTATTCTGTTCCATCAGTTGGGGCAGCAGATCCTGGAGGAACTTGGGGGCAAGAAGTTCAGACTACTTTAACTAATGTAATTGGTAATGCCAATTATGATATTGGACATTTGTTTGGAGGTTCGGGCGGAGGCGGTAATGCAAATTGTATTGGCTGTGTTTGTGTAAACCCAACTTCTAGTGTTCCTTTAGGAAAAGGGAGTGCCTATACTTCACCATCTGATGCAAAACCTCAAGGAGATACTTTTGATATCGATTTTGTTGCTCACGAAATGGGGCATCAATTGGGAGGATCGCACACTTTTTCTCATGCCGGAGAAGGAACAGGAACACAATATGAACCAGGAAGCGGTTCTACAATTATGGCCTATGCTGGAGTAACAAGAAATTATGATGTTCAAAGTAATTCTGATGATTATTTTTCTTACGGAAGTATCAATCAAATACAGAATAATTTAGCGGGGAAAACTTGTCCGGTAACTACCGCCATAACTAATAATCCGCCAATAATAAACGCAGGAGCAGATTACACAATTCCTATAAGTACACCTTTTGTTTTAACAGGAACGGGCTCAGATTCCGAAGGTAATTCTATAACCTACACTTGGGAGCAGTTTGACAGTGCAATTACCACTTTTGGATCTAATAGTATTGCTTATCCAACAAAACCTGACGGACCAATGTTTAGATCACTCCCGCCGACAACTTCACCAGTTCGTTATATGCCAGCTTTGAGTTCTGTGCTAAACAATCAGTTGACAACAACTTGGGAATCTGTTTCTTCTATAGCAAAAACAATGAATTTTACTTTAACAGGAAGAGATAACGCGCCAGCAGGAACAGCTCAAACCAATACAGATGCAATGGTTGTTACAGTAAGTGCTTCTGCAGGACCGTTTGCGCTAACTTCTCAGAATGTTGATAATGTTGGCTGGGAAAAAGGATCAACACAAACGGTTACTTGGAGTGTCAACAATACAAATACACTTCCAGGCTCGACAAATGTAAATATAAAATTATCTCTAGATGGAGGTTTAACGTTTCCGATTACACTAGCAGCAAATACTTTAAATGACGGTTCTGAAACTATATTGATTCCATCCAATATTGAAGCGTCTACCAATTGCAGAGTTTTGATAGAACCTGTAAATAATATTTATTATGCTGTAAATAGTAATCCATTTGCAGTTGGCTATACAGTTTCAACAAGTTGTTCTACATATAACTTTGAAGGCGGATATTCGACTGGTAACGGAAGCACCTTTATTAGCAAAACTGTTGCAGTGCCAGCGTCAACAGGAACTATCTCAGATGTAAATGTATCTGTGAATGTTACGCATGCAAGATTTTCAGATCTTGAAATTCAGATTGTAAGTCCAAGTGGAACAGTTGTAAGTTTATTTAATAAAAGCTGCGGCAGTACAAATTCAACTTTAGCACTTCAGTTTGATGACAGCGGAACTGCTTTAAATTGTAATACTACTACAAGTCAAATTGTAATTCCAGCTAGTTTATTAAGTGCTTTTAATGGAGAAAATCAACAAGGAAATTGGACTTTTAGAGTGCGAGATGCAGTTCTTGGAGCTTTAGGAACAATAAATTCTGCTTCAGTAAACATCTGCAATAGAACGTATACACTTGGAAATTCAGATTTTGAAAATATAGATTTTGCCTTGTATCCAAATCCAAACAAAGGAAATTTTACCATTCAATTTAACCGAGATTCAGTAAAAGAGATAAAAATTTATGTTCATGATATTTTGGGAAAATACGTTTACAGTAATACTTTTCAAGGTTCAGGATATTTCATTCAAGATATTCAATTACCAAATGTACCAAATGGAGTATATCTAGTTACAGTTATTGATGGAGATAAAAGAACAATCAGGAAAATTTTGGTGAATTAAAATTTTAAAAACCAAAGATTTAAAATCCAAATTCCAATAAAAGCTGGAATTTGGATTTTTTTATTGAAATTTTACGCTAAGAGTTCGCCATCGCCATGCAGACAATACTAATTTTTGTTCCTGGAATTTTTAGTAATGCTCTAGAACAAGCTTCGAGTGTTGCGCCAGTTGTCAGGACATCATCAACAATTAGAAAATGTTTATTCTGATTTTCTTCTGTTAAAACTGCATCAAAAATATTTTCGATGTTTTCAGATCTTCCCAAAAGATTCTTTTTAGATTGTGTTTTAGAATATTTTTTTCGGTATAAAACCGAATCGTTATAAGGAATTTTTAAACCTTCGGCTAAAGCCTTTCCAAAAGTCATAACCTGATTATAACCGCGTTCCTTAAATTTTTTTGGATGTAAAGGAACTGGAATTACAACATCAAAAGGAATTTCCAATTGAATTTCTTTTAAATCTTCGGCATACCAGTTTCCTAAAACAGTTCCAATTTCTTCATGACCTTTATATTTTAGGTTGTGAATTAATTCCTGAACCATTCCCTTTTTATTAAAATATAAGAATGTCGAAGCAAATTGAATATCAATCTTTCCGTAAAACTTTTTTACAGCTTGATTTTTTGGGTCTAAATGATATTGAGTAAGAGGCATTTCGTGACGGCAGGAAGTACAGAAAACAATTTCATTCTGCAGTAAAATAGCTCGGCATCCATCACAGACTTTAGGGAAAAATAGATTTATTAGGTGATTAATCACAAAAAGAGAGATTTTATTTACAAAAGTAACAAAATCAATACTTCAATCTTTATTATTTTTCTTTTTTTTAAAGGTACTTTTTATATTTTTGCATCACTATGGCAAAACAAGAAGATATATTTAAGAATGTGGTTTCGCACGCAAAAGAGTACGGATTTATTTTTCCGTCAAGCGAAGTTTACGACGGACTGAGTGCTGTTTATGATTATGCACAAAATGGTGTCGAATTAAAAAAGAATATCCGTGAATATTGGTGGAAATCAATGGTTCAGATGAATGAGAATATTGTCGGCCTTGATGCTGCGATATTAATGCATCCAACAACTTGGAAAGCTTCTGGACACGTTGATGCATTCAATGATCCATTAATTGATAATAAAGATTCTAAAAAAAGATATAGAGCTGACGTTTTGGTTGAAGATCATGCTGAAAAAATTCACCAAAAAGCGCAAAAAGAAATTGACAAAGCAAAAGCTCGTTTTGGCGATGCATTCAACGAACAAGAATTTGTAACTACAAATGCTCGTGTAATTGAATATTTGGCTAAAGAAAAAGAAATTAGAGAGCGTTTAGGCCGTTCTTTAGGAAACGGAGATTTAGCTGATGTTAAAGCTTTGATAGAAGAACTTGAAATTGCTGATCCTGAGACTGGTTCTAAAAACTGGACAGAGGTAAAACAATTTAACTTAATGTTCGGAACAAAACTTGGGGCTTCTGCAGAAAACGCAATGGATTTATACTTACGTCCAGAAACGGCGCAGGGTATTTTCGTTAACTTTTTAAATGTTCAGAAATCTGGTCGTATGAAAGTTCCTTTCGGAATTGCTCAAACGGGTAAAGCTTTCAGAAATGAAATTGTGGCAAGACAATTTATTTTCCGTATGCGTGAATTCGAACAAATGGAAATGCAGTTTTTTGTACGTCCAGGAGAAGAAATGAAATCATACGAATACTGGAAAGAAACTCGTTTGAAATGGCATTTATCTTTAGGGCTAGGAAAAGAAAATTACCGTTTTCACGATCACGAAAAATTAGCGCACTACGCAAATGCAGCAGCGGATATCGAATTTAATTTCCCATTCGGATTTAAAGAATTGGAAGGAATTCACTCTCGTACCGATTTCGATTTAAAAGCTCACGAAGAATATTCTGGACGAAAATTACAATATTTCGATCCTGAACTAAACGAAAACTATGTTCCTTATGTAGTAGAAACATCTGTTGGTTTAGATCGTATGTTCCTGGCTGTTTTTGCAACTTCACTAAAAGAAGAAACATTAGAAGACGGTTCTACAAGAACAGTTTTAAAATTGCCGTCAGTTTTAGCGCCAACAAAAGCAGCGGTATTACCATTGGTTAAAAAAGATGGTCTGCCAGAAGTTTCAAGAAAAATTATCGAAGATTTGAAATGGGATTTCAATGTGGCATATGATGAGAAAGATGCTGTAGGACGTCGTTACAGAAGACAAGATGCTTTAGGAACGCCATTCTGTATTACAGTAGATCACCAGACGCTTGAAGACGAAACAGTAACAATTCGTCATAGAGATACTATGAAACAAGATCGTGTAAAAATTACTGAATTAAGAGCTATTATTGAAAATGAAGTTTCGATGAAAAACTGGTTAATGAAAATGTAATCTTTACATGTTATACTCTAGATCCCAAATTCCGTCCCGAAACCTCGGGAGAATTTGGGATTTTTGATTTTAAAAAACAGGTATTTTATCGATCTTTTTTGCATTTCAACTTTATGTATCAACATTTTGGTGTAATGTGTTAACAATGAAATGATTAAAATATTTAAATCCGTAATTTTAAATGCGGATAAATGCCAAAACCAAACTTTTCTTCATTACATCAAATCGAATTTTTTTGAGTATGACTGCGAAGTAAGAAAATCAACAAAACCAAAAATTGAAGAAGTATTCGTATATCATAATTGACGATGATGCTGAAAGTATTTTGAAAACCAAAACAACCGCTGCAGGTTTTTCAGAATTATCTTTTACCGCATCGGCGTCAAATTTTCAAGATGGTTTAAATTTGATTTTAGAACATAAACCTGCTTTGGTTTTCCTAGAAATTGAACCTAAAGATTTATCAAGCCAATTATCTCTTGCTTTTATCAGCGAGCTGCATCGATTTTTTCAAGAAATTCCCAAAATTATCGTTACCACTAATCAAAAAGACAAGGCTTTTGAAGCCATTCAATATAATGTATTTGATTATCTTTTAAAACCTGTTGCCCACCGAGACCTCCTAAAGACAGTTTTGAAGCTTAAAAAAGCAAATTTAGAGTCCAAAACTCCGCCTTTTATAGAAGAACCAACTTCTATTGTAATTGACAATGTAAATAATGTAACGATTCCTCAAAACGTCGAAAAGCCATTAACGATTTGTATTAAATCTTATGGAGATTATCGATATTTAAACGCAGCTGACATCTGTTACTTTCAGGCTGATAATAATTCGACCGATATTTATTTGAATACTGGCGAAATGATTACAGCATTTAAAACGTTAAAGCATTTTGAAAGTGTTTTAACGTATCCTTTTATTCGTATTCATAATAGTTATGTAATTAATAGAAATTACATTTCGAGAATTCATAGCGGAAACTCAATCTGTTACATAAAAAACTCCTCCAAAAAGATTCCTTTTTCTAAAACATACAAAGCAAATGTCGACTTGATAATTGCTGATTTTGCTGCAGGAAATTACTTAGAAATCTAAAAACCAGATGTTTACACAGATTTGATATCCGTTGACTATCAATTGGGTATGATCTACCACAAACTCAATTTTTTATATAAATTTTTTTCGATTCTGGTATTAGTTTTACACTCTGATTCACAGCAATTGTGATTCATTCTCCAAAAATTAGACAAACATTAAAAAACCTCAGGTCATGAAAAAAACAGCGTTGACAATCGGATTATTCTCTTTAGTAATGGCAATTGCTTCTTTTGCTAAACCAGAAACTCAAACTTATTTAGCAGTTAAAGATACTATTATTAATTTGCCTATTGATGGTGGTGCAGCAGGTGGAGTACTTAAAAAACCAGATCGTTTTGCTTTGAATACTGAATCATCTAAAACTAGAAATTTAAATTTTGCTAGTGTAAATCAATCTGTTGGAAATGATAAAAAAGTAGATTAAGCTACATTCAAAATAAATATTTAAAGCTGCCAGGATTGGCAGCTTTTTTTTGTGTCTAAAGTTTTAGTATTTTTGGTAAAACTCAAAAATACAATTGAAAGAAATAAGTAAAATAACATTGATAATACTCTTAGTTTTGTTGGGATGTACCAATAAAACAGGTTCAAATGATGATGCAATTTCTTCAATAGATAGTCTTCCTGTCTATCTTTCTCTGGCAAACGAGAATAATATTCCTCTTAAATTCAAACAAAATTATAATCTTAAGGCACTAAATATAATTTTAAGTCAGAAAGATGACTCACTTAATAAAGTAAATCTCTTCAAGGTTGCCAATCGTTATTATAATATGAGTGATTGGAAAGCGTATTTCAATACTACAAAGTTAATTCTTGAACGCTCAGAAAAATCAAAAGATTCAGTAAATATGGCTAAGGCCTATACGTACTTAGGAGATTATTATTTATCTCAATCTATTTCTGATAGTGCTTTTATGAATTATTATAAAGCGGAGAAAACTTATTTAAAAATAAACGATCAATTAAATTTGGCGAAAACATTTTTAAATAAAGCTAATTTACAATACAATGAAGGTGATTTTTTTGAAAGCGAAATAGCCGTTTTTAAGACTTTAAGTATTTTGAAAAAGCAGAAGAATGTAAATGAGCTTTTATATGAGAGTTACAATTTATTGGGAGTATTATACAATGAAAGGGAAGAATATAAAAAGGCTTTAGAGTTTCAGAATAGCGCATTAGAGATTTTGCAAGATAAAACTATACCAGCAGAACTTCAATATAAAGCGGCCTCATTAAATAACATTGGTTTCATATATATGAATATGGGCAATTATAAAGAGGCTAAAAGCTTCTTCGAAGATGCATTGAAACAGAAAAATCTTTTTGAAGACAGAGCTAGTTTATATGCAATTTTGCTTGATAATCTAGGGTATACTAAATTCAAATTGAATGATTCGGAACAATTGCCAAACCTGTTTTATGAATCACTTAAAATTAGAGATAGTCTTGATTTAGTTTCTGGTGTAGTGTCCTGTAAAATTCATTTGTCTGAATATTTTGCTTTCCATAAAGACACTGCTAAAGCATTAGAATTATCCAAACAGGCTTTGATACTTTCCCGCACAACTACCAAGTTTGTCAATACACTAGAGGCTCTTAAACAAACTGCAGTCGTTGATCCTAAAAATGCATCCATTTATTCTAAAGAGTACATTCGACTTAACGATCAGATGTTGAAAGCAGAGCGTAAGATGGGAGAAAAATTCTCTCGTATCGAATACGAAACCAACGAGATAAAAGACCAAAATTCCAATCTTCAAGAAAAAAATAAAACCTTGGTTTATGTCTTTAGTATTTGTACATTGCTCGGATTGTTTTTTTACGTTTATAAAACACAGCAGGCTAAAAACCGTGAATTAATTTTTAAACAACAGCAGCAGATTGCGAATGAAGACATTTATAATATGATGATCTCACAACAAAATGAAATTGAGCTGACTAGAATTAAGGAAAAGAAAAAAGTTGCGCAGGAATTACATGATGGGGTATTAGGCCGTATGTTTGGAATTAGAATTAGTTTGGACAGTTTGGATAAGGTTGATGAAGTTGAAGCGGCGTCTAAAAGAAAAAAGTATTTAGCAGAACTTAAAAATATTGAACAGGATATTCGAGAAATTTCTCATGATTTGAATAGGGAAAAATCAGAATTAATTAATAATTTTGTTGCTATCCTAAATAAACTATTTGAAGATCAGAGAAATACGTATAGCTCAAAATTGATAACTTCTTTTGATCCTAATATAAAATGGGAATTAATAAGCAATATTGTCAAAATCAATTTATACCGAATTATTCAAGAAGGACTTCAAAATTGTAATAAATATGCAAAGGCAGATATTATTAAAGTGGAGTTTGAAATTGAAAATGATAATTTGATTTTAACTATCGCAGATGATGGAGTCGGATTTAATACTAAAAAAACCAAAAATGGAATTGGTTTGCATAATATAGAATATAGAGCAACAGAATGTAAGGGGACAGTTACCATAAAATCTGCCAAATCGGAAGGAACCGTCCTTATTGTAAAAATCCCAATAGATCCAAATAATAACCTGCAATATAATGACATTTGATTTAACAGCTCCAGTTCCGGAATTGGTTCAAAAAAATATTCTAATAGTAGATGATCATCCATTTATTATTGAAGGATACAAAAATGCAATAACGCGTTACAAACCAAAACAATATGAATTTTTAATTTCACAAGCACATGATTGTCGATCAGCTTATGATATAATTGAAAGTAATGACACGCCTGCATTTGATATTGCTTTTTTAGATATCAGCATGCCGGCTTATGAAGAAAAAGAAATTTTTTCGGGCGAGGATCTGGCGAAACTGATTTTAAACAAAATGCCTTCTTGCAAGATTGTTCTGCTTACGATGTATACTGAACTTCTAAAAATTAAAACAATTATTAGAACAATTCAGCCCAATGGTCTAATAATTAAAAACGACCTTACTTTTGAAGAATTGCTTTTGGCATTTGATAAAGTAATGAAGAGCGAAAAATATTACAGTCAATCGGTCGTTAAAATGCTGAATCAATCGACTCATAATGCTATCGAAATTGATCAGTATGATAAACAGATATTAGTTCATTTATCAAAAGGAGCGAGTATTAATGAGATGCTTCAAAACATTCCAATCTCTTTAAATGCAATTGAAAAAAGAAAAAAACATTTGAAAGAACTGCTCAAAATTAGAAGCGGATCTGATGAAGATTTGATTAAAGAAGCTAGAAGCAAAGGGCTTTTCTAAAAAAATGAAACTCCAAAATAAAAAATTCCAAATCCCATTATGTTGATCGGTAGTGGAATTTGGAATTTTTTATTTGAATTTTTTAAAAATTTATTCGGTCAAAGCATCCCATCCGCGCGCTTTTAAAGGGATTTTGGTATTGGCACGAGTTACAAGATGTATTCCTTCATTTTCCTCCGTCATATGTCCGATAACAGAGAAATTCGGGTTTCCTTTTATTTTGTCAAAATCATTAATGTCAATTGTAAATAAAAGTTCATAATCTTCACCGCCATTTATGGCAACAGTTGTGCTGTCGATATTAAACTCTTCGCAGGTAGAAATAAACTGAGGATCCAATGGCAGTTTATCTTCATATAAATTACATCCTACTTTTGATTGTTTACAAATATGAATAATCTCAGACGAAAGCCCATCCGAAATATCGATCATAGCAGTTGGTTTAATATCTAAAGCATGAAGCAGTGTTCGAACATCTTTTCGGGCTTCTGGTTTTAACTGACGCTCCACTAAATAAGTGTACGGATCTAAATCTGGCTGATTGTTTGGATTAACCTGGAAAACCTGTTTTTCACGTTCCAAAACCTGCAGTCCCATATAAGCGGCACCAAGATCTCCCGTCACAACCAGTAAATCAGTTTGTTTAGCTCCATTTCTGTAAACCAATTCGTTTTCATCAGCTTCGCCAATTGCAGTGATACTGATAATTAAACCTTTTTGAGATGAGGTTGTATCACCTCCAATAACATCCACTTTATATTCTTTTGCAGCATGTGTAATTCCAGCAAACAACTCTTCAAGAGCTTCAAGTGGAAAACGATTTGAAACCGCCACAGAAACAGTAATTTGGGTCGGTTTTGCATTCATGGCGCAAATGTCTGAAACATTTACCACAACAGATTTGTAACCTAAATGTTTTAAAGGCATGTAAGCCAAATCAAAGTGAACGCCTTCTATCAATAAATCGGTCGAAACTACAACTTTTTTGTCTTTAAAATCAAGAACAGCTGCATCATCGCCTATACTCTTTAATGTTGATTCCTGAGTAACATCAAAATTTTTGGTTAAATGTTCAATTAAGCCAAATTCGCCCAATTGAGCTATACTAGTTCTTTGTTGATTTTTATCTTCAATCATTTTTTTAAGGTACAAAGGTTTTTAAGTTGCAAAGGTACAAAGTTGAGGGCTTAATAACTATAAACGAAGTTTTTTTCTCTTTCCAGTAATTATCGTTTCATGCTAAAATGAGCTTTGAATTCTTGAATCATACCATTTTGTGTATAAGTAACCCGAAACCAATAATCAGAAGAAGGAAGTGCACTGCCGTCAAAATTACCATCCCAGCCAGCACCAGAAGGTTTAATCATTTTTAGTAATTTGCCATAACGGTCGTAAATCGTAATGACCGCCTCTGGCTGATAAGCTAGATCTGGAATATTCCAAGTGTCATTGTACCCATCGTTGTTTGGGGTAAAAAATTTAGGATATTTAAGCACTTTGGCAAATAAAATAAGGTTGTCACAATTGGCTTTTATGTCTCTTATTGTAATAGCGTGCTCTCCGGAGTCAACATTCTGAAATATATTACTGGTTTGAAAATCACCATCGTCCAGCTGATATTCATAAGTTCCGAAACCGTTAGTGAGGTTTACAATGATATCAATATTATCTTCAAATTCATCTGACACGGTTACGGTTGCAATTGCCGGACTGGATTTTTCGACAATTACAGTAGCTGGATTATAACCGCAGTCGTTACCAACATTTGGTATGTTTTTAACGGGTACAACGGTATACGTTCCGTCCTGAATAGCGGTATAAGTTGGTCCTGTGCCTACTTTATTTCCGTTAAAATACCACTCTACAGTATAATCGGTTGAAGTGATTCCTGAATTCAATTGTGCCGAATGCTGTAATGTTCCCGTTTGATAATCAACGCAAATGACTGCATTTTGTAAAGAGAAATTTTTTAACGGATAAATAGTAATGTAAAAATCATCCTGAGCAAAACAGCTGGAATTTGTGGCTGAGGCTGCGTAGATATACATTTTTTGACTCATACTTATTTTCTGCCCAGCTGCATATTGAGTTCCCGCCGCGTTGGGTTCACTGTAATAATTTCCCAAAGTTAAAGGAGGCAAAGTATAGCTTTCGCAAATAGCCACATCAGGAGTATTGGCCAATACAGGAGTTTGGGAAATCGTAACTGAAAAATTTTTCTCACTAACGCAGGTCAGACGTGTACCGCTAACAGCATAAACATAAACAGTCTGCGAGGTTGTTAAAATAGTTCCAACCGGAATAACAGCGCCTTTTCCTCCTGGCTGTGCATAATAATTACCCAATTTTAGCGGAGGCAGAGTATAACTGTTGCAAACATTTATATTGTTGAAACTGCCAACATCAATTCCGTTGTAATTAACTTTAAAAAACGTTTCATTGCTGCAGGAAGTAAAATTGCCCCATTCATTATAAATATAGATGGTCTGTGTGGTGTTGATAACTGTTCCCTCTGCAAGCTGCGTTCCGGAGCCATTTGGTCCTCCCGTGGCTGTATAATATTTTCCATTTTTTAATTTCGGAAGTTTAAAATCAGTGCAGGTAACTACATCAGTAAAACTGTCAACAAGAGGAAGAGGTCTGATTTCGATAGTAAAACTATGCTCATTTGTACATTCAGGCCCTACCGAAAAAACATAGATAGTTTGTGTTGAGGTAATAATATCGCCTGCTTTTAATGCGGTACCTCCACCATTGGTTTTTGTAAAATAGTTACCATTTGTCAATGGAGGCAAAACATATCTTGCACATTCGAGTCTGTTGGCAGGAGTATCTACTAATGGAAGCGGTTTTATAGTAATGACATATTTGAGGTTTTGTGTACAATTGGGCGAAGTTGTAGTTGCGGCATAATAATATACGGTTTGTGAACTGGTAATAACAGTTCCAGCCGGAATGTTTTTTCCTTGGCCCCCAGGGCTTTCGAAATAACCGCCAATGGCAACTGGAGGCAGCGTAAAACTTCCGCATCGTGAAATTGGAACAAAAATTGGAGAATTGACAATATCTATTTTAAAAGAATGCTCATCGGTACATCTTCCGTCATTTGCAAAAACAAATACTGTCTGACTCGAAGTGATTTGGTCACCCGCCTTTAGGGCTCTTCCTAAACCTCCTGATAATGTAAAGTAATTTCCGTTTGACAAAACAGGCAATGTATATGAATCGCAAGTTACTACATTGGCAGGTTTATCTATTGCGGGTAAAGGATAGACTGTAAAAGGTACCGCTATGTCGCGACACACCGCTCCATTAATTACCGCATAATAATAAATAGTCTGACTGCTTGTAAATACAGTGCCTTCTGGAATAGAATCTCCTTGTCCTCCTGGCTGAGTGAAAAAACCACCCGCAGGTAACTGTGGAACAACATATTGACCACATGCTTCTTTTTTAAAACCAATTTCATAGATTAGGGTTACATTAAAGCTGGTCTCATTGGTACAGTTATTTGTCGTGGGACCTTGATAAATATAGTAACGACCTCCTTTCGTAATAACATCTCCAGGATTTAATTTAGTTCCCGTTCCATTTGGAGCTGTATTATATGTACCGTTTAAAATTGGAGGTAATGTATATCTGTTACAGGCAATAACATTCGGAATAGTATCTACTGGCGGCAGCGGGTTAATAACGATATTGAAATTAACTGTTGTGTAACAAACCGAGTTCGCAATATTCTCAATCCGTACCCAGATAGTTGTCGAAGATTGCGTAGAAGTAGTAAATGTTTTCGGTTCAGCAATATTATTTCTGGCATTGTTAGCGTCTATTTCGCTGTTAAAATACCTTATTCTGTATTCGGAAGCATTTAATCCGTTTAGAATGATTGGTTCCTGAGTAGTTAAATCAACAGTTATATTTTTAGAAATATTATCGCAGACCTTTAAGTCGGGTGGTTTTACAACATTGATTGGAGCGGTTGTCAATAAATTAAATGAAATTATATTGTTGCAAAAAAAGGTTTTGTCATAAACAGGCACCACTTTTATGTATATGGTTTGGTTACCAGAACTTATAAAAGATTTTAATTGATTTTCTGGTATCATTGGTCCGTTCGAATTGGCAGAAGCTAAGGAATCAAAATAATAAATAGTGTGTTTAGCCGGATCAATACCTAATGAAGTTAGATTATTCTGGGTTAAATCATATTGATAAGAACCAGTTGCACTGTAACAGGCCGTTAAGTTTTGGGGAGTTTTAATAATTAACTCGTTAACTACAACTTCGTCTTTAACCACACAACCAGAAAGTGTTGCCGTAACTCCATACGTTCCTGCTTTATTGACTGTCAAAGAATTCGTAGTTTCATTAGGAATTACTATTCCATTTAATGTCCATGTATAAGCAAAATTGCCTGCAAGATCAGATTTGAGTGTAATTTTTTCGCCTTGGCAGATTGTTCTGTCGGGACCTAAATCCATTGTTGTCATAAAACTGCCGCCTTTTATAAAAACTGCCGAATCATAATTACTGTCGTTGTAATCGCCAATAGCAAGTTTTATGCGATAAGTTCTGTTTGGAATCACCGTTGAAGAAGCCGTTAAAACTTTCGTCTCACCTCTCATATTGATGGACGACTGAGATGGATTAGCAACATTATAACGATCAAATAAATTAGCATTGGCAGATAAACACGACGAATTATACTGCTGATCTCTAATGTTTTTAACTGAAACTGGAGTATTTGTTCCCGGCAGAACGGCAAGATTTGCTGAAATTCCCGTTGTTAAATCAGTCAGTATGAAGGCAAATACATCACTGAATCCGCATTGAAATTCACCATATTCATTGGAAGCAAAAAGAAAATCAAAGCTAAAATTACTTGACAGCGGTGTAAAATCAAATTGAAGAAAACTGACATCTGTTACAGGTACAACTTGTCCGTTATTATCGCTGATAATCTGTAGATCACTATCAGTAGCATTGTTCAGCTGGCTGCTTTCATTAGTACCGCTGTATGATCCTTCTGTATATTTGGCGATTCCGTTTCTTATAATGATTCCGCTTGAAATAGGAAAGTTTGGATTTGTGCTTGTGAATTTACCGATACCTTGATGTGACGAGAATTTAAAATTACTTTCGTTTGAACAGCCATTTTGCATTAATTCTGCTCGTACCAGTTCAGGTATGCCCAAAGTTGTAGTGTCGACTACGATTCCTTGTGATGAAGATAGGGTCGAATACAATAATAAAAGTAGAAGTAGAGCAGATCTCATAATTCATATTTTATTTGTTCGGTTATTAAAGTTACGAAATTATTTCTTTATAAATTTTTGATTGTCAGTATTTTATGGTTATTTATGAGTGATTGAACAAAAATGTATGATAATTTTAATTTGTGTTAAATTCCAAAAAAAATAAACAATTGATGAATCTCATTGTATGGTTAAAGAAATGAATAATAGAATATTTTTAAAAATATTTTTCCTGCTGACAAACTGTTGTCACCAGCCCATTTTACTTTTGAAGTATTAAAAATATTTAAACTTTAAAACCATGAAAACACTAGAAGCACAAGTTATTACATCAGAAGATTTATTGAAACACTGGCAAGGACACCGCGCTCTTACACGCCGATTAATTGAACTTTTTCCTGAGAAAGATTTCTTTGAATTTTCAATTGGAGGTATGCGCCCTTTTGCCAAATTAGTGGATGAACTTTTGGCTATAGCAGTTCCAGGACTTAAAGGAATTGTAACGAAACAAACCGAAGCATTTTCGGAAGGATCAGAAAAATTGATTTTTAAAGCACAATATCTTCAAAAATGGGACGAAGCGACAGAAGAAATAAATAAATATTGGGAACAATTAGCAGTCGAAGATTTCAGCGAAACTTTTAATTTGTTTGGGCAGTATGAATTTCCAGTCATTCAGAATATTTTGTATTTCATTGATAATGAAGTGCACCACCGTGGACAAGCTTATGTATATTTAAGAGCTTTAAACATTGAACCGCCATTTTTCTGGGAAAGATAAATATTCAAATTAAAAAAACTCCTGATGATAATTATTTCAGGAGTTTTTTTATAAAAGTCTTTTTTTGTTGATTTCCAAAAGTTCTAGAACTTTAGTTTTTAATATTTGGGGCTCCAGGATTTCTGCATAATCTCCAAACATAAGAAACCATCTTGGAAAACCATTTTCGATATCACGGCACATAAAATGCATTTCGATTTTATCACCTATTTCTTTTTCTGAAACAAAGCCATGATATTTTCTTTCATGGGTCAAATATCTTGCGATTTTTTTTTCAATTAAGATTCTCACTTTTGTCGTAGGACAAGTTTCCGTTTTAGTCAAATAAGTTTCCAATGCATCGTGTTCAATAGTAAAATCAAATTCGGTTTTTTTGATTTCCTGAATGCGATCGGTTCTAAACTGGCGATAATCTTTTCGCAAATGGCAATAACCTAGAAAATACCAATTATTATTATCATGAAAAACCCCAACGGGTTCTAGATTTCGCTGTGTTGTTTCCTCTTTATCAAAAGTTTTGTAGGTTAAAAGAATTTGTTTTTTCTCTGCAATTCCTTCAAAAAGAACAGCCAGTGTATTCGGAGAATTGTCATTAAACATTGGCTCCGCAGTCTGCATAACTACCCTTGATTCAATGTTGGACAGCCAGTCTTTGTCTGCACTTCTTAAAACCGACTTGAGTTTGTACATCGCCGATGCGTGATGTGTTCCCAAAGAAGGATCTGTAAATTTCTGCATTAGTTTTTCGGCAGCAATAAAACTGCTTATTTCTTCTCGTGTAAACATTACGGGCGGAAGTCTGTAACCTTCCATTAATGCATAGCCTACTCCTGCTTCACTATAAATAGGAACCCCAGAAGCTTCAAGCGTTCTAATATCCCTGTAAATAGTTCGTAAACTACAGTCAAAACGGTCTGCCAGTTCTTGTGCCTTTACAATCTTTTTTGACTGTAATTGAATAAGAATCGCAACAATTCGGTCAAATCGTTTTGGAGTTTCGTCGAGCATTTTTTCTTTTAAGTTCAAAAGTTCAGATGCTCAAAGTTACAAAGGTTTAGGGTTTAAAGAAATAAAAAAGCTGTCCCAAATTGGGACAGCTTTTTTATAAGTAAATAGCAGGAAAGAATTAAAATCTATATAAAAGACCAAATTGAGGTTGGTCAAAAATATTTTCAAATAAATTAATATTTAATTGGAAAGTATCAGATGAAGGACCATTTTCTGGAGAAACACTGTTGTAAGACAGCATATTTGCTAATACAAAAGTTACAGCAATATTTTTGGTTACAAAATAATTTAATCCCACAGTGATATCAGCAGTTAAACTGTTGTCAGTATCGCTTCCAACATTTGGTATATCTGTTTTGTTTCTTCCAAATCCTAAACCAGCTTCAGCATAAGTTTTTAAACGTTTTTTATCCAATTCCAAGAAATAGTAACGTGCAAAAGCTCCAACCCCAAATACATTAGTTTCTACTTGAGTTGTTTCTACCTTGTTGCTAGAGTAGTTTAATTTTGCTCCTACAGCAAATTTATCATTTAATAAGTACCCAAATTTTGGACTAAAACCATAATAATCTGCATCACCGCCTGTGCTAATTTTGATAGAACCTTCTAAGAACATATCACCGCTTTGAAAGGTTACTCCCTTTGCTGAGTTCATTTCCGAATCAACTTCTTCTTGTTGTGCATTAGCAAATGAGAAAGTTAACATCGATAAAAGAATAAAAAATTTAGTTTTCATAATAATAATTTTAAGTTGTAGGATTAAAGTTATATTTTAAAATCTAGAATTTTTAAAATCTAAATCGAATGCATCAATAATGAATCAATAGAGTTAAAAAAGATATAATTTTATAAGTATTTACTTGTTTAATTATGACCTAAAATTTAAGTTTTCAGGTGTCAATCTGAGTGTTTACTGAGAATTAATTCTTAAAAAATAAAAAATCCGATAACAAAAGTTATCGGGTTAATCTATATTTTCTATTCTATTTTCTAAAAAACTAGTCGTTCAGTTTCAAAACAGCCATAAATGCTTCTTGAGGAATCTCAACGTTTCCTACTTGGCGCATACGTTTTTTACCTTTTTTCTGTTTTTCCAGCAATTTACGCTTACGCGAAATATCTCCACCATAACATTTTGCGGTAACGTCTTTACGAAGTGCTTTAATTGTTTCACGAGCAATAATTTTCGCTCCAATTGCAGCTTGAATCGGAATATCAAATTGTTGTCTCGGGATTAACTCACGTAGTTTCTCGGTCATTTTTTTACCGATATTGTAGGCATTGTCTTCGTGGATTAATGCAGAAAGTGCATCGACAGTTTGTGCATTTAATAGAACGTCCAGTTTAACTAATTTCGACGTACGCATCCCGATAGGAGAGTAATCGAAAGAAGCATACCCTTTAGAAACTGTTTTTAAACGATCGTAAAAATCGAACACAATTTCCGCCAAAGGCATGTCAAAATTTAATTCAACACGTTCTGTTGTTAGGTAAGTTTGATTCGTAATTAAACCACGTTTTTCAATACATAAACTCATTACGTTTCCTACGAAATCAGCTTTTGTAATAATAGTGGCTTTTATATAGGGTTCTTCAACCCTGTCTAGTTTTGAAGGTTCTGGTAAATCTGATGGGTTGTTTACAATTAAAGGAGTTTCTGGATCTTTTTTGGTATAAGCCAAATACGAAACGTTAGGAACTGTTGTAATTACCGTCATGTCAAACTCACGCTCTAAACGCTCTTGGATAATTTCCATGTGAAGCATTCCTAAGAATCCGCATCGGAAACCAAATCCTAAAGCCGCAGAACTTTCAGGCGTAAAAACAAGCGAAGCATCATTCAATTGCAATTTTTCCATAGAAGAACGCAAATCTTCATAATCTTCTGTATCAACAGGATAAATTCCAGCAAATACCATTGGTTTTACATCTTCAAAACCAGTAATCATATTAGTTGTAGGCAGTTTGGCATCAGTCAGCGTGTCACCAACTTTTACTTCTTTTGCTTCTTTAATTCCAGAAATCAAATAACCAACGTCTCCGGTAGAAATTACATTTTTAGGAACTTGATTTAATTTTAAAGTTCCAATTTCATCAGCAAAATATTCATTATCAGTTGCCATGAATTTAATTTTCTGACCTTTTCTGATTTCACCATTTACAACTCTAAAGATTACTTCGATACCACGAAACGGATTGTAAACCGAGTCAAAAATCAAAGCCTGTAAAGGTTCGTCTGGATTTCCTTTAGGTGCAGGAATTTTTTCGATGATAGCAGCAAGAATGTTCTCAACACCAAAACCAGTTTTTCCAGAAGCATGAATAATATCTTCTAATTTACATCCTAATAAATCGATAATATCATCACTAACTTCTTCTGGATTGGCACTTGGCAAATCGACTTTGTTTAAAACCGGAATAATTTCCAAGTCATTTTCAAGTGCTAAATATAAATTTGAAATCGTTTGTGCCTGAATACTTTGTGCAGCATCAACAATTAATAAAGCTCCTTCGCAGGCTGCGATAGATCTCGAAACTTCATACGAAAAATCTACGTGACCAGGAGTATCAATTAAATTCAAGATGTATTCTTCCCCTTTATAAGTATATTCCATCTGAGTGGCATGACTCTTAATGGTAATTCCACGCTCACGCTCCAGGTCCATGTTGTCAAGCAATTGTGCTTTTTCCTCACGAGCTGTAACGGTTTGTGTTGCGCTTAATAATCTGTCCGCCAATGTACTTTTACCGTGGTCAATGTGTGCAATAATGCAAAAGTTACGTATCTTCTTCATTTTTATATATCAGTTCTCTTAACGAGTTTAAGTATTTTTGGGTATAAATAACACTAAAGCAATAGCTTTAAAGCATGTTATTAAGGCGCAAAGATAGCGCAAAGTTTTGGATTCTGGAATGTTGATCTGCGATAGTTGATAGTTGTGAATTAAAAAGAAGCCTAAAATTCAAAATTGAATCCTTTTTCTGTTAATTTCTTGTACATTTCAGCATCAAATTTATAAAGTTTAGCTGCTCTGTGCGAAACGTCTTTTTGTTTTTCGTCGAGTTCTGTCAGCAGTTTCATGTGAAGAATTTTTCGTCTGAAATTCGATTTATCCAATTCAATTCCTAAAATTTCTTCGTACAAATGCATCAACTGCAATAACGTAAATTTTTCTGGAAGTAAATTGAAACCAATCGGAGCCTGACGAACGCGATTTCGCAGCTGCAGTAAGCTAAAATCTAGAATTTCGTTATGGTCAAAAATCAAATCTGGAATTTCATTTATTTTATACCATTTGGCTTCGATAACTCTTAAACTGGCTTTAATATTATAATCTTCTCGATTGACTAAAGTATAGTAACCAATGGTAACAACACGTCTTTCCAGAACACGTCTCGGGTTTGTAAAAGCTTTTAACTGCTCCAAATAAATATTTTCGAGACCAGTAAGTTCTTGTAGAATACGCTGGGCAGCATCATCTGCACTTTCGTCTATTTGAAGCCATCCGCCAAGAAGTCCCCATTTTCCTTTACTTTCACCTTGGGCATGCTGCACCAAGAGAACTTCGAGACTCTCTTTATTAAATCCGAAGAAAACACAGTCAATTGTGATTCCGTCTACGGCTGGTTTGTGATGATTAGTAGTTGTTTCTGTCAATTTTATTGTTGTGTTTCGAAGTGCAAAAAGTATTTTTATATCTCAATTGAAAATCAGAATTCAAAATTGAAACCTTTCTCCGTTAATTTCGTGTAAATTTCTGGATCAAACTTGTACAATTGAGCCGCTCGGTGAGAAACGTCTTGTTGTTTTTCGTCTAAAGCTGCCAAAAGTTTCATGTGAAGAATTTTTCGTCTAAAGTTAGGTTTGTCCATCTCGATTCCTAAAATTTCTTCGTACAGCTGCATCAATTGTAATAAAGTAAATTTTTCAGGTAATAAATTAAATCCAATTGGAGTCTGGCGAACTTTATTTCGAAGGTGTTTCAAGCTATACGCCAAAATCTCATTATGATCATAAATCAAATCTGGAATACTGTTTATTTTGTACCATTTAGCATCCGAAGCTGTAAAACCTGCTTTAATATTGTAATCTTCTCTTTTGACCAAAGCATAATAACCAATCGTAATTACTCGTCTTAGCGGAAAACGATCTGGATCGCCAAATGCTTTCAGCTGTTCCAAATAGATATTATCCAGTCCAGTAAGTTCGTTCAATAAACGGTGTGCAGCATCATCTGTGCTTTCTTTTTTATAAATCCATCCCCCAGGAAGACCCCATTTTCCCTTACTGATTCCTTCTCCATGCTGTACCAAAAGCACCTCGAGACTGCCTTTGTCAAAACCAAAGATGACACAGTCAATCGTGATCGCATTCATGGCACTTTGTTCGTTTTTTGGAACAGTTCTGTCATCTACATTTTCAACCATATTCGAGATAAATTTTGACAAATTAAATAAATAAAATGATTATTAGCCTTCTTAAAAGCTTTATATTTTTTTTAACGAAACAAGATTTTGATAATCAGTGAATTAAAAATGTGCTAAAAAATGTATTAAAATACTCTAATTCTTAAACGACTGATTGTCAATTTTATAAAACGTTGATTTTTCTATATTTTTTATTTCATTTTCATTTCTGTTTTTACAGCATTGATAAAAATGAAATCGTATTTATTAGAATAGAAAAAAAATAACCCTAATATTTTGTTAATATAGAAAATTTGTTTTACACTTGTAGTCAAATTTACCATAAGATAAATTCAAATTGACTATAAGTAAAAAAGGCAAAGCTACAACTTAACTTAAACTTACCACAAATGTTTTTTTAGAAATTGATTTTTAATCGATTTTGATGTTTAAAAATAGCTACTTATAGTCTGCAAGTACTAAATGTTGGAGATGAGATTCAGGCCCTCATTTTTGGCATGACCTGCTTGGGAAGTTTTCCAGATTTCTCTTAGGGTAAAAATTACTAACTATAACTTAAACTTAATCAATTCTTACTATGAAAAGCAAAAATTGTATTACAACAAAGCTTCCATATTTTATGGCGGTGCTGCTTAGCGTATTTATGATGCAGTTTGGATTTGCACAAGAATCCAAAACTGTAAGTGGAACAATCACTTCTGCCGAAGACGGATTTGGAGTTCCCGGAGCAACTGTACAAGTACAGGGAACAAAATCGAGTACTGTTACCGATTTTGATGGAAAATATAAAGTAGAAGCTAAAACAGGAGATGTTTTAGTGATCACTTTCGTGGGATTTAAAACACAAAAAATTACTGTTGGCGCTCAGAAAGTTGTCAATTTAGTGCTGCAGCCAGAAACTGCAGAACTTAAAGAAATTGTAGTAATTGGTTATGGTACTCAAAAGAAGAAATTGAATACAGCTGCAACTTCTTTGGTATCTGGAAAAGACATTCAGCAAGTAGCGAGCCTTGATGTTGTAAATGCTTTGCAAGGTCAGGCTTCTGGAGTTTCTGTAACTTCTTCTTCTGGTCAGCCTGGTGCGAATATGGTGGTAAATATTCGTGGTGCAGGTACAGCAGGAAACAGTGATCCGCTTTATGTGGTTGATGGTGTTGTAGTAGATAACGGAATTGGATACTTAGATCCTTCTGTTATTGAAAGAGTTGACGTTTTAAAAGATGCTTCTGCGGCTTCTATCTATGGAGCAAGAGCAGCAAACGGAGTTATTTTGGTTACAACTAAAAAAGGAAAAGATGGTAAAATGAATGTGTCTTTTAGTTCTTACACAGGTTTTCAGCAGATTGCAAAAAAACTGGATTTGATGAATACACAAGAATATACAACAATTATGAACGAAGCTCGTGTAAATTCTGGATATGCTCCATTATACACGAAAGAGCAAATTGCTGCATTTCCTAATCATGACTGGCAGAAAGATTTGTTTAATGAAGGTGCAATGAAACAAAATCACTCCCTTTTGATTACTGGTGGTGACGAAAAATCTACAATTGCAACTGGTTTATCGTACTATGGACAAGAAGGTATGATTGGCGGAGCAAATAATCAATCTCAATACGATCGTGTAACTTTTACTGTAAACTCTACTTCAGAAGTTATTAAAGGATATTTGAAAATTGGTGAAAACTTCACTTTATCAAACATTAAATCAAGCGGTGTTGCAGATGATGGAATTTACAGCAACGCAATTAGAAGCTTCTTAAATGCTGCTCCAATTGATGCAGCGTATGATGCAAATGGAGATTTTGCAAGTTCAATTATCTCTGCAGATATCAGTAATCCAGTTGGATCTTTATACTATAACAACTTCAATCAAACAAAAACAAACCGTTATGTAGGTAATATTTTTGCTGAATTGAAATTTGCCAAAAACTTTACTTTCAGAACCAGTTATGGTGTTGATATGACAGATAGTAACTACCGTTCTTTCAGACCTGTTTATTCTCTTTCTTCAAATGATAATAATACAGTTTCTAGTGTTACTCAAAGCTCAACAAAATCGATGGGATGGATTTTTGAGAATACACTTCAATACAAATTCAACATTGCTTCTGCTCATAATTTTGATGTGTTAGTGGGTACTTCTGCTAAAAAGAACACTGCAGATTACATGGAAGGACAAGTAAGAAACTTAATTTTTGATGATTTCGAACATGCTTATTTGGATAATGCAAAAGATCCAACATCAAATGTGGTAAAAGGAAACCGTAGAGATTACGCTATTCAATCGTACTTCGGACGTTTATTGTACGATTATGATAATAAATATTTATTCTCAGCTACAGTGCGTCGTGACGGATCTTCAGAATTTGGTCCAGACAACAAATATGCTATTTTCCCATCGTTCTCTGCTGGTTGGAATTTAGACAAAGAAGCTTTCTTTAAAGAAAATAAAGTATTAAATACTTTCAAATTAAGAGCAAGCTGGGGGCAAAATGGTAACGATCAATTTGCAAGAAGATTTGCTTATATGTCGGTTGTAAACTCAACAGATAAAACGTATCATTTTGGAACAGGTGACGAAACTTTATTAGTAGGTTCAAGCCCAGATCAGTTAGCAAATAGAAACTTAAAATGGGAAACTTCTGAGCAGTTGGATTTAGGTTTTGATGCTACTTTATTTACCAACTTTACTTTAACTTTCGATTACTATGATAAGAAAACGAAAGACTGGTTAGTTCTTGCTTCTATCCCGGCTTATGCTGGAGCTACCGCACCTTATATTAATGGTGGAGATGTGAGTAATAAAGGTTTTGAAATTGGATTGGCTTATCGTACACGTTTTGGAAAAGATTGGAATTTTGGAATCAATGCAAACCTTTCTCGTAACCAAAACGAAGTATTACGAATTGCAAACAACGAAGGAATTATTCACGGAGAATCAAATGTTTTATTCCAAGGTTTAGACGAAATGAACCGTGTTGAGGTGGGTAAACCAATGGGTTATTTCTACGGATTAAAAACAGCTGGAATTTTCCAAAATGCTGCAGAAGTTGCAGCTGGAGTTCAGCCAAATGCACAACCTGGAGATGTTCGTTTTGTAGATTTGAACACTGACGGAAAAATTGATGCAAATGATAAAACACAAATCGGAGATCCAAACCCAGATATTAACTACGGTGTTAATTTAGAATTATCGTATAAAGCTTTTGATTTATCTATTAATACTTATGGTACTGCTGGAGGACAAAACGTTTTTGGAATTCACGATTACACTCGTGCCTACACAAACAACACTACAGATGTTTTAAACAGATGGACAAGCGAAGGAACTTCAAACACAGTTCCAAGAGTAACATACGGAACAGATGATAATGGTAACTATACTAAATTCTCTGATTTGTACATTCAGGATTCAGATTTCTTCAGAATTAAAAATGCTACAATTGGATGTGATTTGACAAAGTTAACAGACAAGTTGAAATTCTTCTCTAAATTCAGATTGTACGTTGCAGGAAATAACATTTACACATTCACGAAGTACAAAGGAATGGATCCAGAAATTGGTTTCGGAAACGTAAATCAATCTTGGGCTAAAGGAATCGATGTTGGATATTATCCGCAGCCAAGAACCTACATGATGGGTCTAAATGTTAACTTTTAAATTTTGAACACGATGAAAACATATATAAAATTATTTGCACTTTCAAGCTTACTAACCTTAGGCGCTTGTTCGGAAGATTTTTTGGAGAACGAACCATATACAGATAAAGTAACAGAGAATTTTTATAAAACTCCTTCTGATGCTTTTGAAGGTTTGGTAGCCGTTTATGATGTATTGCAAAGAGAAGCTTACGGTACTCAATTGATCGTAAGTGAGCAGGCATCTGACAACTGTTTTGGAGGATTTGGTATTGCAGATCCAACAGTAGATTTGCAGTGGGACCGCTTTCAATATACTACAGATAAAGATATGAATGCCCTGACTTGGACAAACTCTTATCTTGGAATTTACAGAGCAAACATTTTATTAGAAAACCTAGACAAAGTAAACTGGGGATCTGATACAGCTTTGAAAACGCGTTACGAAGCTGAAGCACGTTTCTTAAGAGCACATTTTCATTTCCAAGCGGCAAAAATGTTTGGAGATATTATTCCGTTAGATCATACGGTAACAACAAGTGAATTTGAATTACCAAGACAAGCACCAGAAGTTACTTATGCTTTAATTGCAAACGATTTAAAATTTGCTGCAGATAACTTAGGCCCAGAAAATTATTCACAAGCAGGAAATGCAAATTACGGACGTATTACAAAATGGGCTGCAGAAGCTTATTTAGCTAGAACATTCTTGTTTTACACAGGAGCTTACAACAAAACAGATTTAGCAGGTGTAGTTACAAAAGCGCAGGCTGTAAATTACATTAACGATGCTGTAAATAATAGCGGACATGGTTTAGTAGCAGATTTTGCGAATCTTTGGTTAGCAGCTTCTTTTGAAAATTTTGCTGGAGAAGATAATACAGAAATGGTTTGGGCTGTTCGCTTCAACGGTTCAGGAAAAGGAAACTGGGATCTTCACGAAGGAAACCGTTTTCAGGTAAACATTGCACCGCGTGGAGGTTCAATAGGAAAATATGCAACAGGATGGGGAGGAGCAACGGTAAACCCAAAATTGGTTGAAGCTTATGAAGCAACAGATACTAGAAAAGCAGCTTCATTTATTGATTATGCAGGTGAGAATTTAAATTTTGATGCTCAAGCTAGAGAACAGCGTCAATACACTGGATATTCTTGGAAAAAATATTGTCCAATTACGAATGCAGCCGGAACAGCAGTTGTAGAAGCAAATGGAGGAAATTTCCAAATTGATAACTATCAGGATTATGCAATTATTCGTTTTGCAGATGTTTTATTAATGGCTGCCGAATTGAATTTAGGAACAAATACAGCATTGGCACAAGCAGATTTAGACAGAGTTCGTGATCGTGCTTTTAAAAGTACAACACATAGAATTCCTGCAACTCAAGCCAATATTATGCAAGAGCGCCGTTTAGAATTGGCATTGGAAGGATTACGTTATTTTGATTTAATCAGACAAGGAATGCCCGCAATGAAAGCAGCTATTGACAACAATACTGGAGATTCTCAGTTTGCTGTAACATTTAGACCAGAAACGCTCGGATGGTTTCCTTTACCACAATCACAAATAGTACTTTCAAATGGTACTATTCAACAAAATCCAGGTTGGAATTAACTTTAAACAAATTGATTATGAAACGTATATTATATATAGTATTAACGGCTGTAACAATCAGTTCGTTTTTATTCTCTTGTGAGCCTGTTGAAGATCGTGAAAGTTTACCAGCAATCACAGTAACACCAGAAACACTTAAATATTCTATCACTCAGGATGCAGTAAACAAAAATGTTTTAATCCTTAAAAGTGAAGATCCAACTGTAATTCCATATTGGAAATTTGTAGATGCATCAGGAAATGAATTAGGGCATTCAAACAAAAGCGATGATCGCGTAACATTACCTTTCGCAGGAAAATACAATGTTTATTTTACAGCCTACACAAGAGGTGGTTCAGTAGACGCGGTTCCAACTATTGTTGATGTTCCTGAAAACGATGATACTTATTTCAGCGATCCAAGATGGGAGATGCTTACCAATGGTGTTGCAGGAAAAACATGGGTATTAGATTTTGTTGATCCTGTTGGATGGGCTGGTTTAGATTATCCTTCAACATCTGGAGATAACTGGAGCTGGCTTCCAGATTATGCAAGCAATTCATGGGTTATGCCAAATAAAAATTGGGGCGAAATGTATTTTGATTTAAATGGAAATTACAATACAACTGTTACTCAAACAGCTATTGCAAATAACAATCAGACTACTAAGAAAAACACATACAAATTTGATATTGCAAACAATAGAATAATTTTTAATGGAGGAGTAGAAATGCTTTACGGTGGTGATTACTATCTAGATTGCAGTAATTGGTACAATGTAAAAGTGGTTGAGCTTACTGCAACCTCTTTAAGACTTGCTGTTATAAGAGATAAAAGTAGAACCGGTGAAGGTGTTTGTTTAATTGTTTTCCATTACAAACCAAAATCATAAGTTAGTTAGTTTTGAAGTCTCAGTTTTAAACATGTTTCTAACGTGCTTTAAGACTGAGACTTAAATTATTTAAAGAAGAAATATTCGAAATCGATTTTTATTTCTATCTTCCAATTCCAAAAATACAAAAAGTAGCTATGCATATTAGAAAAAACATAAAAAGCATATGTTTGTTGGCAGTAGCAGCAGGAGTAATTTTACTCAATTCCTGCGCTAAAAAAGAGGATGCATTTATAAATAGAAAAGTTTCTTTTAATACAGATTGGAGTTTCCATCTAAACGATAGTATTATTGATAAAGATACCATTGGAAGTACCACAAAATGGAGAAAACTAGACGTTCCTCACGATTGGAGCATCGAAGGAAATTTTGATGAAAAAAGTCCTGCTGGTTATGGCGGAGGAGCATTAAACGGAGGTTTAGGCTGGTACAAAAAAACATTCAAAGTCGCTGCAGAAGACAGTACAAAAGTAACTTCTATAACTTTTGACGGCGTTTACAAAAATAGCGAAGTCTGGGTAAACGGACATTATTTAGGAAAACGTCCAAACGGATATATTGGTTTTCAATATGAAATCTCCAAATATTTAAATTACGGAGATAAAAACAACGAAATTATTGTTAAGGTTGACAATTCAAAACAACCTAATTCACGCTGGTATTCAGGTTCTGGAATTTTTAGAAATGTCTGGATTGAAACCACAGATAAACTGCATGTTGCACAGTGGGGAACTTATGTGACAACGCCAAAAGTTATTGCTGACACAGCTTCGGTAAATATTGAAACTACAATTCAGAATCAATATTCGACTTCAAAGAAAGCAACAGTAACAACAACTATTTTTTATGGTATCGGAAATGATCTTAGAAGAATAAAATCGACTAGTCAAAATATAACAATTGGTGCAAATACCAATCAAACAAGTAAACAACAAATAAAAGTGCCCAATCCTGTTTTATGGTCTGTTGAAAAACCAGAATTGTATACAGCTGTTACGGAAATTTCGCTTGACGATAAAATCATTGATCAATACAAAACCAATTTCGGAATTAGAGATTTTAAATTTGATCTGAATAAAGGTTTTATTTTGAATGGAAAACAAGTAAAAATAAAAGGAGTTTGTTTACATCACGATTTAGGCCCATTAGGTTCTGCAATTAACACGCGCGCCATCGAACGCCAATTGGAAATCATGAAAGAAATGGGTGTAAACGGAATCAGAACTTCTCATAATCCGCCTGCACCAGAACTTTTAGATCTCTGCGACAAAATGGGTTTCATTGTCATGGATGAAGCTTTTGATATGTGGAAACAAACCAAAACCAAATACGATTACGGAAACGACTGGGACAAATGGCACAAACAAGATCTAATCGATCAATTGTTACGTGACCGAAATCATGCAAGCATTTTTATGTGGAGTATTGTGAATGAAATCCCAGAACAATGGAGTGAAACAGGTGTTGAAATTGCCAAAGAATTGGCTGCAATTACTCGTCAATATGACAAAACACGCCCGTTGACTGCAGGAATGAATCCGCCAGTAAATATGAATATTGATGCCGTGACTTTACAATTTGAGAAAAAAGATGTTTCGATTAATCCGCTTGCTGGATCTGGAGTTTTAGATTTAATCGGATACAATTATGCGCATCAGACATTCGAACATCATCTGAAGAATTTCCCTAATACACCTTTTATTGCAACAGAAACAACTTCAGGTTTGCAGACAAGAGGATATTACGATGCTGTTTCAGACACTATCAAAAAATGGCCGGTAAGATGGGATCTTAAATTTACAGAAGGAAATCCAGGAAATACCGTTTCGGCTTATGATCAGGTACAGACGCCTTGGGGATCTACGCATGAAGCAACTTGGAAAATTATTAAAAAACATGATTTCTTGGCAGGAATGTACGTCTGGACCGGTTTCGATTACATCGGAGAACCAACTCCGTACGAATGGCCATCGGTAAGTTCTTATTTCGGAATTGTAGATTTGGCTGGTTTCCCGAAAGATGTGTATTACATGTACCAAAGCGAATGGACAGACAAAACGGTTCTTCATATTTTCCCGCATTGGAACTGGAAAGCCGGACAAACTGTTGACGTTTGGGCATACTACAATAAAGCCGATGAAGTGGAACTTTTTGTAAACGGAAAATCGGTTGGAAAAAGAAGCAAAAAAGGAGACGATCTTCATGTAATGTGGAGAATTCCTTTTGAAGCCGGAACCTTAAAAGCAGTTTCTCGAAAAGACGGAAAAGTAGTTTTAGAAAAAGAAATTAAAACGGCTGGAAATCCATCTCAATTAAAATTGACTGCAGACAGAAGTACGATAAAAGCCGATAAAAATGATTTGTCATTTATTACAGTTGATATTTTAGACGACAAAGGGACATTAGCTCCAAATGCCAATAACGAAATTAATTTCTCTTTAAAAGGAAACGGAAAAATAGTAGGAGTCTGCAGTGGCGATCCAGTAAGCCACGAACCGTACAAAGGAACTAAACATACCGCTTTAGCTGGAAAATGTTTGGTAATTGTACAATCAGGAGATAAATCAGGAAGATTGGAATTAACCGCAAAAGCAAACGGATTAAAGCAATCGACAATTGTAATTACAGCAGAATAAGTTTTCTAATTTTTGAAATTTAAATATAGAAACAAATTAAAAATATTTTATACTCTCGCAGATTTAGCAGATCATGCGGATTTTAATCTGCTCAATCTGCTCAATCTGCGAGAGGAAAGAAAAAGAAAAAATCCTTTTATCTCGATAGCTATCGGGAGTGGCAAAAAAAATAACTAACTAATGAAAAAATCACATTTAAAAACCTTGTTTTCGATTTGCGTTTTTGGGCTTCTTACAGTTCCAAATGCTTCAGCTCAAATTCAGAACGCAGATGTGCTGAACGCACCAATAGATATCAGTAAAGATTTTCAGAATTATCTGAACACCTTTTATTTCGCAGACGAATTGGCATCTTTTAATCCTGCAACAGGAAAAGGAACTATAAAATATTTGAGATACAATTACAAAACGCGTCAGGCTTTCAACAATATGATGATGAAACCTGATGTGGAAAAAGCAAACGAATTTCCAACAACAGAATATGAAGAATCTCCTGTTTTGCCATTCGAAATTCAATTTGTTTCTGATAGAACAGTTAGAATAAAAACGACTTCTGGACCGCAATTTCATCCGCAAAAGGAATCATTGATGCTGGTTGACGGCGTTGCGCCAAATCACCCGGAATTATGGAAATATGCTAAAATTGAAGGCGGTCACAGTTATACAAGCAAACACGGAAGAGTTGAAATCCTGACAAAACCTTGGCACGTAAAAATTTACGATGAAAAAGGAAAAATGCTGACAAGCACGCTTCATGATACTGATTTTAAAAATACTTATACACCAACACTTCCATTTTCTTACGTTCGCAGAAACAGCGATTATTCAAGAAGTATGGGAGCTGCGTTCAGTTTAGAACCGGACGAAAAAATATTTGGATGTGGAGAATCTTTCACACAATTCAACAAACGCGGTCAAAAAGTAGTTTTATGGACAGATGACGCCAACGGAATCCAAAATGAAACCATGTACAAACCGATTCCGTTTTACATGAGCAGTCGCGGTTACGGCGTTTTCATGCATCATTCGACACCAATTACGGTTGACTTTGGAAAATATTTTTCAAGTGCCAACGAAATGTATATTGGCGATGACGAAGCCGATTTATTTTTCTTCATCGGAGAACCAAAAGACGTTTTAGATCAGTATACTAATTTGACTGGAAAAGCTGCGATGCCGCCACTTTGGTCTTTCGGTTTCTGGATGAGCCGTATTACCTATTTCTCTGAAAAAGAAGGAAGAGATGTAGCAAGAGATTTGCGTAAATACAAAATCCCAACCGATGTTATTCACTTTGATACTGGATGGTTTGATGTAGATTGGAGAAACAATTACGAGTTTGCAAAATCTCGTTTCCCGGATGCTACAAAAATGATGTCTGATTTAAAGAAAGATGGTTTCCAAGTTTGTTTATGGCAATTGCCGTACTTCACTCCAAAGAATACTTTGTTTCCAGAAATCATGGAGAAAAACTTAGCCGTAAGAGATAGAAAAGGAAATCTTCCGTACGAAGATGCGGTTTTAGATTTCTCAAATCCAGAAACGATTTCTTGGTATCAAGGTAAATTGAAAAAATTATTTGATGAAGGCGTAGCCGTTTTCAAAGTAGATTTTGGAGAAGCTGCACCGCCGGACGGAATTTACCATTCTGGAAGAACCGGTTTCTACGAGCACAATTTATACCCGTTACGTTACAACAAAGCCGTTGCAGAAATTACGCAGAAAGAAAAAGGTTATACTTTAATCTGGGCGAGAAGCACTTGGGCAGGATCGCAGCGTTACCCATTACATTGGGGAGGAGATTCTGAAACTTCAAACGGAGCCATGTCGGCAGAATTACGCGGCGGACTTTCATTAGGTCTTTCTGGTTTCAGTTTCTGGAGTCATGATGTTGGAGGATTTGCAACAAAATCTCCTGAGAATATCTACAGAAGATGGACGCCATTCGGAATGTTCACTTCGCACGTAAGAAGCCACGGAGAGCCTCCACGCGAACCTTGGTTGTACAGCAAAGAGTTCTTAGAAGGATTTAGAAAAGCAGATAATATGCGTTACGAATTAATGCCGTATATCTACGCTCAGGCAAAAGAAAGTTCTCAAAAAGGATTACCAATGATGCGTGCTTTATTTGTAGAATATCCAAACGATCCAGGAGCTTGGTTAGTAGATAATCAATATTTATTTGGTTCAAGTATTTTAGTAGCGCCGCTTTTTGAAGAGGTTGAAGAAAGAGACGTTTATCTTCCAGAAGGAACTTGGATCGATTACCAAACTAAGAAAGTATACCAATCGGGATGGCATAAAATTAAAGCTGGCGAAGTGCCAATTGTAGTTTTAATTAAAGACGGAACTGCGATTCCACACATCGGTTTAGCGCAGTCTACAAAAGATATGGATTGGAGCAAACTGACATTAAAAGTTTACGCAAGCGATAAAACAACTTCGGCAACAGCTAAAGTATTTTTACCAGAAGGCGATGCAGTACAAGAAATAAAAGTTACTAAAAACGGAAACAATTTTGATGTAACTGCAAATTCATTAAACGGAAAAACCACTTTCAAAACGGAGTGGATTAAATAAAAAGTTAGCCACAGATTGCACAGATTAAAAGGATTAAAAATTTAGAATTAAAAATTAAAAATCTGCTAGATCTGCAAAATCTGCTTGAAAAAAATAAACACATAGAAACATAGGTTTTTGTTTATTAATAAAAGAAGTTAGAAAGAAACTAGTTTCTCACACATAGAAACTATGTTTGTTTAAACGAGTGAAACGCCTTTTTTTTAAGTTTCGATGAACTATGATTCTATGTGTTTAAAAAAAAATAGCCAAAGATTTAATCTGCGGCAAAAAAATATAATACCAAAAAACATGAAAAACTATCTAATTCTCCCAACCGTTTTGTTTTCAGTAGCAATGGGCTACAGTCAGAAAAACAAAAACGCTTACGAACTGGCATCGCCAAACGGACAAAATAAAATCAAATTTGAGCTGGTAAAAAATGCTCCAAAATATGCCGTTTCACACGGAAACACCGAGGTAATAACACCTTCTGATTTAGGATTTTTACTAAAAGGAAATGAAGATTTAAGTTCAAATTTTGAAATTAAGGGAGCAAAAACTTCTTCGTTTGATGAAACTTGGGAACAAGTTTGGGGAGAAAAGAAAAATATCAGAAACAATTACAATCAGTTGGTTGTTGATTTACAGCAAAAAACTGGAAACAAAAGAAAATTACAAATCCAGTTCCGTGCTTTCGACGATGGAGTGGCGTTTCGATATGTCTATCCAAAACAAAATGTAAAAGACAGTATTTTCATCATGGATGAAAGAACAACATTTAACCTAAAAGAAGATGGAAAAGCATGGTGGATTCCGGCAAACAGAGAAAACCGTGACGAATATCTTTTCAAAGATGCACCGGTAAGTACACTTGACACCGTTTTAACTCCACTTACAATAGAAAGTAAAAGCGGATTGGCTCTAAGTTTTCACGAAGCAAACTTGATCGATTTTGCAAGTATGACTTTGGTAAACAATAAAGGAACAGAATTAAAATCGGATTTGGTGCCATGGCCTGATGGTGTAAAAGTTCGTGTAAAAGATACTTTCACTTCTTCTTGGAGAACGATTCAAATTGGAGAAAATCCAGGTGAATTGATCACTTCATATTTGGTTTTAAACTTAAACGAACCAAACAAATTAAAAAACACAAACACTTATTTCAAACCATACAAATATTTAGGAATTTGGTGGGGAATGCACATCGGAAAATACACGTTCTGGGAAAGCGATAAACAAGGTGCAACAACTAAAAACGCCGAAGCGTATATCGACTTTACAGCAAAAGAAGGTTTCAACCATTTATTGATCGAAGGATGGAATAAAGGATGGACGCCAGGATGGTACGAAAACCGCATGCACATGTTCAGCTTCACGAAAAGCGCTGACAACTTCGACCTTGAAAAAGTAGTTGAATACGGAAAGAAAAAGAATATCGAATTAATTGGATACCACGAAACAGGTTCAAACTTAATTAACTACTTAAAAGAAGTTGACGAAGGTTTTGCTTTATACAAAAAACTAGGAATTCATACGGTAAAAATTGGTCACGTTGGTTCTAAATTGAACATGAAACAAATGCACTTCGGACAATTTGGAGTGAATTATTTCAGATACATTTTAGAAAAAGCGGCACAATACGATTTAGCAGTTTTATACCACGAATCAATAAAAGATACGGGAGAAAGAAGAACTTTCCCAAACATGGTTTCGCGAGAAGCAGCACGCGGACAAGAATATAACGCGTGGAGCGAAGGAAATCCGCCAAATCATTTAAGTATTATTCCGTTTACAAGATTACTTTCTGGGCCAATGGATTTTACACCGGGAATTTTTGATGTTGAGGTAAAACAAGGGTATCCAGGAAAAAGAATCCAAGGAACAGTTGGACAGCAATTGGCATTGTATGTAGTGCTTTATTCTCCAATTCAAATGCTGGCAGATCTTCCAGAAAACTACGAAGGAAAACCAGCTTTACAATTCTTAAAAGATGTTCCGACAGATTGGGAAGATACTAAAATTGTAGAAGGAAAAATTGGTGAATACATTACAACAGCTAGAAAAGACAGAAACAGTGCCGACTGGTATTTAGGTACTTTGACCAACGAAAAACCAAGAAATGTAGAAGTTTCGTTATCATTCTTAGATCCAAGTGCAACTTACGAAGCACAGATTTATGTGGATGCTGAAGGAACAGATCAAACACACAATCCAGAAGCAGTAGCAATTTCGAAGAAAACAGTAAAAGCTTCAGATAAGTTACAATTGAAATTAGGCGGAGCTGGCGGTAGTGCAGTAAGATTCAAAAAATTATAATCATTATGTTATCCTAACAGGTTTTCAAAACCTGTTAGGTATCAATATTATATCATAACTAAACGCTTTTTAGATTGGTTGAAATATACCTAACAGGTTTTCAAAACCTGTTAGGATAGTAAAAAAAACATTTCCAGATGAAAAAACTTTTAATAGCAGCAGTTTTAATTACTTCAGTTCATTTGATGGCACAAGACCGAACGATAAAAGTAGATTACAACAAATCGGCTGGAAAATTAAACACCATGTTTAAAGAATGCATCGGTGCTGGAAGAGCAAACGAAGGTTTGAGAGCCGACTGGCAGCAGCAATTGGCTTTGGTAAAAAAAGAATGCGATTTTAAATACATTCGATTTCATGGTTTATTGTCTGATGATATGGCGGTTTACCGTGAAGACTCAAAAGGAAATCCAGAATACAATTACCAATACGTAGACGTTTTGTTTGATTATATTGTGAGTTTGAAAATGAAACCTTTTGTTGAATTAGGCTTTATGCCGAATGCATTGGCAAGTGGAAAAGAAACTATTTTTTGGTGGAAAGGAAATGTGACGCCTCCAAAAGATTATAAAAAGTGGGAAGATTTAATCAAAAATTTAACTGCACATTTTACAGAACGTTACGGAGTTGAAGAAGTAAAAACATGGTATTTTGAAGTTTGGAACGAACCAAATTTAACACCAGGTTTCTGGACAGGAACTCAGGCAGAATATTTCAAATTGTATGATTATGCAGCTCGCGGTGTAAAAGCAGTAAACAAAGATTACAAAGTCGGCGGACCAGCAACAGCAGGAGCAGGATGGGTTCCCGAAACAATCGATTTTTGTGCTAAAAACAACGTGCCTTTAGATTTTATCTCGACGCATACTTATGGTGTAAACCAAGGATATTTGGATGAATTCGGGACTTCTGGAACAGTTTTGAGTCCAGACGAGAATAGTATTAGCGGCGATGTTATTAATTCGCGTAAGCAGATTACGAATTCGGCTAAACCCAATTTAGAATTGCATTACACAGAGTGGAGCTCTTCTTACACGCCAGCAGATCCAATTCACGACAGTTATCACTCGGCAGCTTATATTCTGCAGAAATTAAAACAAGTCGGCAATGCTGCAAACTCAGTGTCGTATTGGGTTTTTACGGATATTTTTGAAGAACCAGGGCCAAGATTTACGCCTTTTCATGGCGGTTTCGGATTGTTGAATACACAGGGAATTAAAAAGCCAGCTTATTTCTCTTATCAGTTTTTGAATAAATTGGGAGAAACAGAACTTCAAAATTCAGATAAAGCTTCGTGGACTTCTAAAAATGCAAAAGGCGATGTACAAGTTTTACTTTGGGATTTTACCAATACACATCCGGGCGAAAAAGTTTGGAATCAAACCTATTACGTTAAGGATCTTCCATCAAAAGAAAAAGGAAAAGTAAAGATTGAAATTGACGGATTGCAGAAAGGAAAATATACTTTAGAAATCTACAAAGTAGGTTACAAAGTAAATGACGTTTATGCAGATTATCTAGCTTTAAACAAACCAAGTCAGTTGACACGTGAGCAGGTAAGTGCTATGAAAAAGAAAAATAACGGCGATCCAATTGCAACAGAAAAAATAACAATTGATGCAAAAGGAACGTTCAGCAGAGAATTCAAAATCAATGAAAACGACGTTGTTTTTCTAAATTTGATAAAACAATAGACACATAGACACACAGATTGTTAGTGTTTGAAAGAGAGTAAAAAGAAACTATTTTCACACACATAGTAAGCTATGTGAATTTAAACAAGTGAAACGCCTTTTATAAAATGAAAAACTATGTTTCTATGTGTTAAAAAAATACATCACGATGTTCAACAATAAACTAAAAAACAAAAAACCACAAACATATAATATTAACGGTATTTAAAGATCATGTGTGAGGTATCAAAAATCTTTAAATCTAAAACACCTAACTATCTATGAAAAACAAAATGATATTACTTTCGGCAGCTCTTGTTTTTGCATTGTTTACTTCTTGTAAAAATGATGCGCAGACAACAGCGTCAAATACAGCAGAGACAGAAGAATACGTAGGAAAAGAAATAAGCACAGATCATGATGCTGAAATCGACAAACTGATTTCGCAGATGACATTAGAAGAAAAAATAGGAATGCTTCACGGGAACAGTATGTTTGCTAATGCAGGCGTAAAACGTTTAGGAATTCCAGAATTAAAAATGGCCGATGGTCCTCTAGGAGTTCGTGAAGAAATTTCACGCGACAATTGGGCTCCAGCTGGATGGACAAACGACTTTGCAACTTATTATCCTGCAGGAGGAGCTTTGGCAGCAACTTGGAACGCAGAAATGGCACATACTTTTGGAACCAGTTTAGGGGAAGAATTACGTGCAAGAGACAAAGACATGTTACTTTCGCCAGCCATCAATATGGTGAGAACACCGCTTGGATGAAGAACTTACGAATATATGTCTGAAGATCCGTTTTTGAATAAAAAAATCGCCGTGCCGTTGATTGTTGGTTTACAAGAAAAAGACGTAATGGCGTGTGTAAAACATTACGCAGCAAACAATCAGGAAACGAATCGTGACTTTGTCGATGTACAAATTGACGAGCGTACACTTCGTGAAATTTATCTTCCAGCTTTTGAAGCTTCAGTGAAAGAAGCAAAAGCATACAGTATTATGGGCGCTTACAATAAATTTAGAGGCGAATACTTATGTGAAAATGATTATATGCTGAATAAAATACTTCGTGACGAATGGGGATTTAAAGGAATTGTAGTTTCAGACTGGGCAGCGGTGCATTCTACAGCAAAAGCCTTGAAAAATGGTTTGGATATTGAAATGGGAACACCAAAACCTTTCAATGAATTTTTCTTAGCCGATAAATTAATTGCAGCCGTTAAATCGGGAGAAGTTTCTGAAAAAGAAATTGATCTTCACGTAAAACGTATCTTAAGAACACTGTTTCAAGTAAAAGCAATGGGTGGCGGAACTCGTGCCAAAGGAAGCATTGCAACCGAAGCGCATTACCAAGATGCTTACAAAATTGCTGCAGAAGCAATCGTGTTGTTGAAAAACGATAATAATGCATTACCATTAAAACTAGACGGAGTAAAATCTATTGCTGTTATTGGAAACAACGCGACAAAGAAAAACGCTCTAGGCGGATTTGGTGCCGGAGTGAAAACAAAAAGAGAAGTTACACCTTTAGAAGGTCTTAAAAATAGACTTCCTTCATCAGTTAAAATCAATTACGCAGAAGGATATTTAGAGCGTTATGATGAAAGAAACAAAGGAAACTTAGGAAATATTACAGCTAATGGTCCCGTAACAATCGATAAATTAGACGATGCAAAAGTACAAGAAGCAGTAGAAGCAGCTAAAAATTCTGATGTTGCCATCATTTTTGCGGGTTCAAACCGTGATTATGAAACAGAAGCATCAGATAGAAGAGATTTGCATTTGCCTTTCGGACAAGAAGAATTAATTAGAAAAGTAACTGCTGCTAATCCTAAAACTATTGTAGTGATGATTGCCGGAGCTCCTTTTGATATTAATGAAGTAAGCCAAAAATCTTCTGCTCTAGTTTGGAGCTGGTTCAACGGTTCTGAAGGCGGAAATGCTTTAGCAGATGTAATTTTAGGAAAAGTAAATCCGTCAGGAAAATTGCCTTGGACAATGCCTAAACAATTGAAAGATTCTCCTGCACATGCAACAAACAGTTTCCCTGGAGATAAAACGGTAAATTATGCTGAAGGAATCTTAATCGGATACCGTTGGTTTGATACTAAAAATGTGGCTCCTTTATATCCTTTCGGTTACGGATTATCATACACAACTTTTGCGCTTGATAATGCAAAAGCGAATAAAGAATCTTACGCTCAAAATGAGGTAATTGAAGTTACTGTTGAGGTTAAAAACACTGGAAAAGTAGACGGAAAAGAAGTAGTGCAATTATATACTTCAAAATCTGATTCTAAAATTACTCGTGCAGCACAGGAACTAAAAGGATTCAAAAAAGCTTCTGTGAAAGCAGGAGGTTCTGAAAAAGTAACAATTAAAGTTCCCGTAAAAGAATTGGCTTATTACGATGTTGCATCTAAAAAATGGACAGTTGAGCCAGGAAAATACACTATTAAATTGGGAACTTCTTCAAGAGATATTAAAAAAGAAATTGAAATAACAGTAAAATAACCGCTGTTCCTTTTTGATAAATCTAACTATAATTAACGCCAGCCCTTTTAAAGCTGGCGTTGATGTTAACCACCAAACCAAATAAGATGAAAAATACAATTAAAGATTATCTGTTAAGCTTCGCCCTCTGTTTTGCTTTTTTAGGAGTTTTAGCCTGTAGTTCTGAAAAAGAAGATCCAAATCCTATATCCATAAAAACAGTTGTTTCGAGCATTAATAAAATTGATTTTGAAAGTAAAGAAACTACAGTTGAGATTACTATTAATTCTAATGCAACAAATTGGACATTAAGCAATCCCGCAAGTTGGATAAAATTAAGTCAAGCAGTTGGAACTTCAGGAAGCACGATTGTAAAAATTACGGCTTCAGAAAATGTAGATACAGCAGTACGAAATGCAGTATTGAAATTAACTTCTACAGAAGGGAATGCTTCAGAAATTACAGTTTCTCAGGCGGCTGGAGCTGCAGCAGGTTTATATCCAAGTTATAATACGAATCCAATTGTGGCAGATGCCTCTGGAATGGGAAGTTCAGCAGTTGAATTGGCAGCTAAGATTAAACTCGGATGGAATATCGGAAATACTTTGGAAGCAACTGGAGGCGAAATCGCTTGGGGAAATCCAAAAGTTACCAAAGAGCTGATTGATGCTGTAAAAGCAAAAGGTTTCAATGCCATCAGAATTCCGTGTTCTTGGAATCAGAATTTGGAAAATGCTTCAACGGCAAAAATCAAAACAGAATGGCTGAACAGAGTAAAAGAAGTAGTGCAATACTGCGTCGATAATGATATGTATGTTTTGGTTAATATTCACTGGGACGGCGGATGGCTGGAAAACAATATTACCGAAGCCAAAAAAGTAGAAAACAACGCCAAACAAAAAGCCTTTTGGGAACAAATTGCAACACATTTAAGAGGTTTCGACGAGCATTTACTTTTTGCAAGCGCCAACGAACCAGCGGTTGAAGATGCTGCTCAAATGGCAGTTTTAACTTCTTACCACCAAACTTTTATTGATGCAGTTCGTTCAACTGGAGGAAAAAATGCTTCTCGTGTTTTAGTCGTTCAAGGTCCGACAACAGATATCGAAAAAACAAACAAATTAATGACTACATTGCCATTAGATAAAGTAACTGGCAGAATGATGGTCGAAGTACATTATTATTCGCCTTGGAACTTTGCTGGTTTAACCAAAGATGAAACTTGGGGTAAAATGTTTTATTATTGGGGTAATGGTTTTCACTCTACAACCGATACAGAACGAAATGCCACTTGGGGTGAGGAAGCAGATTTGGAGAAAAACTTCAAATTAATGAAAACGCAGTTTGTAGATAAAGGAATTCCGGTTTTATTGGGAGAATTTGGAGCAATCCGAAGAACAACTTTAACGGGAGATGCTTTGACTTTGCATTTAAATTCAAGAGCTTATTATTTAAAAACAGTGGTAAAAACAGCAAAAGCAAACGGATTATTGCCATTTTATTGGGATGAAGGAAGCATAGGAAATAACGGTTTCGGAATTTTCAATAGAAGCAATAATACTGTTTTTGATACAAAGGCTTTAAACGCCTTAATAGAAGGATTACAACAATAAATGTAGTTAACCATATAAGTGATATAAGTAAATTTAAGAACAATATTAAATCAAAACTTAAAATAACTTATATCACTTATATGGTTCAAAAAATATTTAAATTAGAAAAAATGAAAAAGAGTTTACTGTTTATTTTTCTGATAATTAGTGTTTTGTCAAATGCTAATGTGAGAATGCCTTTAATATTCTCTGACGGAATGGTGCTTCAAAGAGACAAGCAAATCCCGATTTGGGGTTTTGCAGAGCCAAATGAAAGTGTAGAAATTCATTTCAACAAACAAATTAAGAAAACACAAGCCGATAAAAAAGGAAAATGGACGGTAAATTTAAGTCCAGAAAAAGCTGGTGGACCATTTGAATTAATCATTATTGGGAAAAATAAAATCAGCATCAAAAATGTTCTGGTTGGTGAAGTTTGGATTTGCAGCGGTCAGTCGAATATGGAATTTCAGGTTTACAAAACAATAAATGCCGAAAAAGAAATTGCAGATTCTAGTTATCCAATGATTCGTCATTTTGGTGTTGCCCAAGATTTAAGCGGCACTCCAAAAGACGATTTGAAACAAGGAAAATGGGAAGCAGCCAACAAAGAAACGGTTGGCAATTTTACGGCAGTGGGTTATTATTTCGCTAGAAAATTGTATGCAGAATTAAAAATCCCAATCGGAATCATTAATACTTCTTGGGGCGGAACAAACGTAGAAACCTGGACAAGCCGTGAAGCTTTTCAAAACAGCCCGGAATTTAAAGCCATGATTGCAGATGTTCCAGTGGTAGATATTGATTCGGTTTTTGAAATTTATAAGAAATCGGTTTTAGACAATCTCAAAAAAGTACAAGGTTTCGATGTTTCTATGGAAAATGAAAACCAATTCAAAGATCTAAATTTTCAGGATAAAAACTGGCCGGAAATAAAAGTGCCCTCACTTTGGGAAAATCAGCAGATTGGCAATATCGATGGAATTGTCTGGATGCGAAAAACAATTGTTTTAACAGCAGAACAAGCCAAAAAAGAAGCTGTTTTACATTTAGCAAAAGTTGACGACGAAGACAAAACTTATGTGAACGGAGTTGAAGTTGGAACAAATAATCTTTGGGACAAACTACGAGTTTATAAAATTCCTGCAAATGTCTTAAAAGCAGGTACCAACGTAATCGCAGTTAGAATTACAGATTACAGCGGCGGAGGCGGCATCTACGGCGATCCAGCTGATTTAAAAATCGATTTTAAAGACACAAACCTTCCGCTTGACGGACTTTGGAAGTTTAATGTTGTGCAGGTAAAAATTGCAATTTCGCCAAACAGTTATCCTTCATTATTGTACAATGCCATGGTAAATCCGTTGGTTCCTTATGCGATGCAGGGCGTTTTGTGGTATCAGGGCGAAGCCAATGTTTGGAGAGCAGCAGAATACAAAAAGTCATTTCCGTTAATGATCAACGATTGGAGAACTAAATTCAAACAAGGAGATTTTCCTTTTTACTTTGTTCAATTGTCAACTTTCGACGAATTTGGCGGTAACAGTCAAAAAGGAAGTCGTTGGGCAGAACTTCGCGAAGCACAATCTGAAACGCTTAAACTTAAAAATACCGGAATGGTGGTTACAACAGATATTGGTAACGCAAAAGACATTCACCCAACAAACAAACAAGATATCGGTTTGCGTTTGGCGGCAGTTGCGATGAACAATATTTACGGTAAAAAACAAGTTCACAGCGGGCCAACTTATAAGTCTCAAGAAATAAAAGGAAATCAAATCATTTTGACTTTTGATAACATTGGAAGTGGATTATCAACGCCAAATAACGATGAATTAAAAGGATTCGAAATTGCAGGTTCAGACAAAGTTTTTCATTCAGCGAAAGCGATAATTAAAGACAACAAAATCATTGTTTCAAGCGATAAAGTTCAAAATCCAGTTGCAGTGCATTACGGATGGGCAGATGATGATACAGCAATCAATCTTTTCAATAAAGAAAAATTCCCTGCATCGCCTTTCCGAACCGATAATTGGGAAATGATTACGGCGAATGAAAAGTATTCGGTTAGTAAATAGTGATTAGTACTTAGTACTTAGTGAATAGTAATTAGTCCTTAGTAATTAGTCCTTAGTAATTAGTGAGAAGTAAAGGTACTTTGAACGGTTTTCGAAACTTGTTTGAATGAAAAATAAATTAAAAATGTTCCGTTAGGAACAATTCATCGGTAGCAACGGATGAAATCCGTTGTAAAAAATTAACAATGCAATATTGTTCCGTAGGAACATCTGATTTCTATCCTAACAGGTTTCCAAAACCTGTTAGGTATGACATAGATTTTTATTAGTTTTAGATATTCAATAAATACCTAACAGGTTTTAAAAACCTGTTAGGATAAGATAATACAGATATGATAAAAAAAACATTTCTCATCTTACTTCTCACATCTTACTTTACAAACGTTTCTGCCCAATCTAAAAATGTTTTATGGTACAAGCAGCCTGCAGAATTCTTTGAAGAAAGCTTAGTTTTAGGAAATGGAAAAATGGGAGCAACGGTTTTTGGAGGGGCTAATTCGGATAAAATTTATTTGAATGACATTACGCTGTGGTCAGGCGAGCCTGTAAATGCCAATATGAGTCCAGATGCGTACAAAAATATTCCCGCAATTCGTGAAGCTTTGCAAAACGAAAACTACAAGCTGGCGGAAGAATTAAATAAAAAAGTTCAGGGAAAAAACTCCGAATCGTATGCGCCTTTAGGAACATTAGAAATCAATAATTCCGAAAAAGGAAAAGCAGTAAATTATCATCGGGAACTGGATCTTTCGAACGCGATTTCCAAAGTAAGTTACGAAATGGCTGGCATAAAATATACGCGTGAATATTTTGTTTCGGCTCCAGATCAAATAATGATTATCAAATTGACAGCCGACCAAAAAGGCGCTTTAAATTTTGATGTCAATTTAAAAAGTCTCTTAAAATCAAATGTTGAAGTAAGAAATAATATTTTGGTTTTAACAGGTTCTGCACCAATTCATGAAAATGCTGGATATACCGTTTTACCCAAATATTTAGACATAAAAGAAAGAGGAACAAGATTTACGACTTTAATCCAAATCAAAAAAACTGATGGAAAAGTTACAAGTTCGAGAGAATCTTTAAGTTTAAAAGATGCAACAGAAGCGACTATTTATGTCTCTGTTGCCACAAGTTTTAATGGTTTTGATAAAAATCCCGCAACAGAAGGTTTAGATGAGGTGTCAATTGCATTGCAAAATTTAAACAAAGCGTATGCAAAACCATTCGATAAAGTAAAAGAATCCCATATTGCCGATTATCAAAAATTCTTTAATCGTGTAAATTTAGATTTAGGAAAAACAACCGCTCCAGATTTACCAACAGACGAACGTTTATTGCGCTACGCTGACGGAAAAGAAGATAAAAACCTAGAAATTTTATATTTCAATTTTGGACGTTATCTGCTAATCAGTTCATCAAGAACTTTGGGCGTTCCGGCCAATTTGCAAGGACTTTGGAATCCGCATTTGAGTCCGCCTTGGAGTAGTAATTATACCATGAATATCAATCTGGAAGAAAATTATTGGCTGGCAGAAAATACCAATCTTTCCGAAATGCATTCGTCACTTTTGAGTTTCATTAAAAATCTTTCGGTAACAGGAAAAGTTACGGCTAAGACTTTTTATGGAGTAAATAAAGGCTGGGCAGCGGCACATAACTCAGATATTTGGGCAATGACCAATCCAGTTGGGCAATTTGGAAAAGAAGACCCAATGTGGGCTTGCTGGCCAATGGCGGGCGCCTGGTTGAGCACACACATTTGGGAACATTACACTTTTACACAAGATTTAGCCTATTTGAAAAAAGAAGGATATCCGTTAATGAAAGGCGCAGCCGAATTTTGTTTGGGCTGGCTTGTAACAGATAAAAACGGAAATCTCATTACGTCGCCATCAACTTCACCAGAAAATCAGTATAAGCTGGCAGATGGTTTTGTTGGAGCTACTTTATACGGCGGAACAGCCGATTTGGCTATGATTCGTGAATGTTTTGATAAAACGATAAAAGCTTCAAAAGTACTGAATACAGATGCTGATTTTAGAGCAAAATTAGAAACAGCGCTTGCAAAGCTTTATCCGTATCAAATTGGTAAAAAAGGAAATCTTCAGGAGTGGTATTTTGATTGGGATGATAATGATCCAAAACACCGCCATCAATCGCAGTTATTTGGACTTTTCCCTGGCGATCACATTACGCCTATAAAAACACCTGATTTGGCTGAAGCTTCAAGAAAGACTTTAGAAATAAAAGGCGATGAAACTACAGGCTGGTCAAAAGGCTGGAGAATTAATCTTTGGGCGAGACTTTGGGACGGAAACCGCGCTTATAAAATGTTCCGTGAATTACTTCGTTACGTTGATCCAGATGGTAAAAAAACAGAAAAACCAAGAAGAGGAGGAGGAACATATCCGAATTTATTCGATGCACATCCGCCATTTCAAATTGATGGTAATTTTGGAGGCGCAGCTGCCGTTGCCGAAATGTTGGTTCAGTCAGAAGAAAATGAAATTCGATTATTGCCTGCTTTGCCAGACGCTTGGGACGAAGGTTCTGTAAGTGGTATCTGCGCAAGTGGCGGATTTGAAATTGAAATGACTTGGAGCAATAAAAAACCGCAAAAAGTAATTGTTTCTTCTAAAAATGGAGGAAAAACAACTTTGATTTTTGGTGATAAAAAACAAGAGATTATTTTGAAAAAAGGAGAAAGCCTACAAATCAAATTCTAAATAGTATTTTTAGAAAAGCTTCGGAGAAGCGAAATCTTTATAGAAAAAATAAACATTTACAATATAATGCTCCAGTGGAGCGAAATATATGTCGCTCCGCTGGAGCTTTTTTACATTCGCACGATTTAATTTCTATAAATATTTTGCCTCTCTGAGGCTTTATAAAATAAAAGATATGTATAAAAACAAACTCGATAGGTTTGTAAACCTTTTAGGGTTATTTAAAAAAAAGCTTCGGAGAAGCGAAATATTTGTAGCAAAATAAATAAGCATTCATATTAAAGCTCCAGCGGAGCGATATATAATTTTGTTGTCGTTAATAAGAAACCCGACAGTCCCGAAGCCTCGGGATAAAACCTGTCGGGTTTGAGATATGAATTATTCTTTTTCAGATTCAGAAGTTTCTTTTTCTTCTTGTGGCTTTTCAGAATGTTCCTTTTTAAAAGTCTCGTACCATTTTTCGATTGATGGATATACAAAAGCAGCAACTTTCTTTACTGGATTATAAAAAATATAATTGTCTAAAGTTTCTTTTTTAGCGAAAGTATTATTGAAGTTTATTTTTTCAAACAAAGCGATAAAAATACTTAGAATAAGAATGGTTTTTAAAACCCTGAAAAGACCTCCTCCTAATTTGTTCATCCAGCCAAGCATGGCAAAATCGGCAATTCCGGTTAATATTTTGGCTAGAAAATAAACACCAATTACAACTAGAATAAAAGTTAAGATAAAAGCCGTAAGCTGAATATTTGTTGGATTCCAAGAAACATGTTTTGAAATCATTCCAGTCATTAAAGAAGAAAATTTAATGGCAAGATAAATTCCTAATAACAGCGAAATAAAAGAAGCAACTTCTACAAAAAGTCCATTTTTAATTCCTTTGTATAAACTAAAAGCCAGAAGTGCGGCAACAATAATATCAAAAAAACTCATTATTTTGGTGTATTAAATAAAGGCGCAAATATATGTTTTTTTAAGGTTCAGAGGTGCAGAGAGACAAAGGTTCATAGGTTTTATGGCAAATGTAATTTTATGTGTTTAATTTTTTTTAGGCACATTGAATTTGAACTATGTATCTTTGCAAATCAAATTTAGAATACAGATTGTAATTCTGCCCCTTCAGAATTGAATTTTTGAGCAATCTTATCTAAAATCAACAATCTAAAATCATACAATGTCTAGAGATACACAATTAAAAGAGCGATGGGAAAAGCTCGTTGAAATACTATCTAATCAGTTTTCGCAAGGCGAAGATTTAGATTTAGATGCCATTATTTACCTAATAGGAGTTCAGGAGCTCGGAAAATTGCACCGCGAATTCAAAAAAGATGAAAAACTCAACCTAATGCACATCGCCATCTGCAGATTGCTTGAACCTTACGGATTTTATGAATTCGATTTTTTTGATGCTGAAGGCTGGCCGCATTACAAAGTAAAAGAAGAATTACCGCCATTAAAAGCAGGAGAACAATCGGTTTTAATGAAAGAAGCAATTGTAAATTATTTTTTAGAAAGAAAACTTATTGAGTAGTCCCGACACTTCGGGATTAGTTTACTGTTGCAGTCTCAGTCTTCAGTGTTTGAGACTGTAAACTGTCACTGAAAACTGAGACTAAAATTAAAAAAATGTGCAGATACGCTATGACATCTTATAAACCTCATTATGCTTGTTTTAATTGTCGAAAAACATTTAAAAGAAGATTGATGAGTGATATTAAAAAAGGAGAAAAATCCGTTTTTGAAGCCAAATGTCCAGAGTGTGCAGAATTAATGGCGAGTATGGGACTAGATTTTGAATCGCCTAAAAAAGACGATGTCAAAAAATGGGAACATCTTAAAAGCTTATATTCAGTTGGAATTACATTTCATTCCTGTGGCTGCAGCGGCCCAGGTTATATTCCGAATTCAAAAGAAAAAATAATTGAATATTTTGAAGAGATTAAAAAAAGATATCTTGAAAATATGGATTTTTGGCGCACTAGAATCGAACCCACAACAAAAAAAGAAAAAGAACGGGATTTAAATAAAAACGGGCATAAATTAAGCAGTATCTCTCCTAATTACAAAAAGGAAATAGTAACCAATCAAGAAGGTTTAGATTATTGGCATGTAAAGATTAAACAAGTTGAAGAAAAGTTAAATCTCATAAAATAATTTACGGAAAACCTAAAACTGCGACTGTGAATGCACACTTTAAACTAAAAACACTAAATTTGTATCTCAATTATTGAAGGAAAATGATAGATAAGATAAAACAACATATAGAGGAAGCCAAAGCCTTTAATGATAAAAATAAAGAATCTTTAGAACAATTCCGTATTAAATATTTAGGCAGTAAAGGTTTATTGAAAGAACTTTTTACTGAATTTAAAAATATTCCAAACGATCAGAAAAAGGATTTTGGACAGGTAATCAATACTTTAAAAGCGGTTGCCGAAGAAAAAGTAAGAGTTATTCAGGAAGAACTTGAAAGCAAAGAGGAATCAAAAGGTATTTTTGGTGATTTGACTCGTGCTGCAGAACCAGTAATTATTGGTTCACGCCACCCGATTTCTATCGTTAAAAATCAGATTATAGATATTTTTGCTAATATCGGATTCAATGTTTCTGAAGGACCAGAAATTGAAGACGACTGGCATAACTTTACGGCATTAAATTTACCAGAATACCATCCGGCGCGTGATATGCAGGATACATTTTTCATTCAGACTAATCCTGATGTGTTATTGCGTACGCATACATCATCTGTTCAGGTGCGTTATATGGAAAATCATAAACCGCCAATTCGTACGATTTCTCCAGGACGTGTTTTCCGTAACGAAGCAATTTCATCTCGTTCTCATTGTATTTTCCATCAAGTGGAAGGATTGTACATTGATAAAGATGTATCTTTTGCCGACTTGAAACAGACATTACTTTATTTCACAAAAGAAATGTTCGGAAAATCTAAGATTCGTCTTCGTCCGTCTTATTTCCCATTTACAGAACCTAGTGCTGAAATTGATATCTATTGGGGTTTAAAAACCGAAACAGATTACAGAATCACAAAAGGAACTGGATGGCTGGAAATTGGAGGCTGCGGAATGGTAGATCCAAACGTTTTGAAAAATTGCGATATCAATCCAGATGAATTCAACGGTTTTGCTTTCGGAATGGGAGTAGAGCGTATTGCAATGCTTTTATACCAAATTGGCGATATCCGTATGTTTTATGAAAACGATGTTCGTTTCTTAGAGCAGTTTAAATCAAATATATAATTTGCAATTTTAGATTTTAGAATGTAGATTTTAGATTATTCTGTTGTCTAATGTAGTGTCATAATATAATAAACCTTTGTTGAAGTTTAGGCTTTGACAAAGGTTTTAAAGCTTTTAATAAAAATGAAAAAAGATATAATAATTCCAGAAGTTGAAAACGTATTTCTTGCCGCAGTGCAGGAATGGAGCGACGATTTTATGGAAAAAGTATGGTACGCTTATTTAGTTAATGATAGTGACTTTAACTTAGACAGCGTAATGGTGGTTTCTAAAGCGTTTGGAACTATTGATGGTGAAATGAAAAAAACTTCAATTCTACGTCATGCTTTTGTTGAAGTTCCCGCTGTTTCTGTGGTGAAAATCGAAATGATAGAAAAAAGTCTTTTGGTTTTGAACAACGAATTTATGGTGACATTCTTCATTGGAAACACTTTATACGATAAGAAATTCATTTTCAAATCGAACTTAATCAACGAAAACAATACGGAAGAAGTGCCGATTCTTTTTGTTGAAGGTGTGATGGTGAAGTAGAGTGCTAAAGAAGCAAGAAGCAAGAGACAAGAGGATAGAATTTAAGAGAATAGAATAAAGAAGAAAGAGCCAAGACTGAAATTCAGTTTGGCTCTTTTTTATTTCAGTGTTTTTTCTCTTGCTTCTTTATTCTTGCTTCTATTTTCTAAAATTTAATCCAAAGATTCCGTTAATTTCTTGAAAACCGTTTTTGCATCTTTCCCTTCGTACAGAACAGCGTAAACAGCGTCGATAATTGGTGTTTTTGCTCCGTAGCCTTGATTTAGTTTATACGCACTTTTTGTTGCATAATAACCTTCTGCAACCATGCTCATTTCCATCATGGCACTTTTTACAGTATATCCTTTTCCAATCATATTTCCGAACATTCTGTTTCTAGAGAAAACAGAATAACCTGTAACTAATAAATCGCCTAAATAGGCAGAGTCATTAATGTTACGTTTCATTTTATGTACTTTACGGATGAATTTTTTCATTTCACGGATTCCGTTACTCATCATTACCGATTGGAAATTGTCTCCATATCCTAAACCGTGAGCGATTCCGGCAGCAATTGCGTAAATATTTTTTAGCATTGCCGCATATTCAGTACCAATAATATCATCTGAAATTTTGGCTTTAATATAATTTCCTGAAAGTGATTTTGCAACAATGCAAGCTTTTTCTGGATCTCCGCAGGCAATTGTTAAGTACGAAAGTCTTTCTAAAGCAACTTCTTCTGCGTGGCAAGGACCAGTGATAACTCCAATATTATAATAAGGAATATCATATTGAATATGGAAATGCTCACCTACAATTAAACTTGTCTCTGGAACAATTCCTTTAATAGCAGAAAAAATAATTTTATCAGCCAAAGAAACAGTCATATTTTTTAATTCCGCATCTAAAAAAGCAGATGGAATGGCAAAAATGATATAATCTGCGTATTCAATTGCTTCATTTATGTTATTGGTCAATTTAAGCTTATTGGTGTCAAATTCAACAGAACTTAAATAATTTGGATTGTGTTTGTATTTCTGAATATGTTCGATCGCAGAATCATTACGCATGTACCACGCAATTTCTGAAAGATTAACGCATAACATTTTTGCAATTGCCGTTGCCCAGCTTCCTCCTCCAATTACTGCAAATTTTAATTTTTCGCTCATTATTTTAATAATTTAAAACAAAAGTACTTAATAATGTGCTAATAAAGCAAAGACTGATTTAAGAAATTTGTCAAATGATTCTTCTGTACATTTTGAGATAACATTAAAAGAGTTGAATTTCAGGATATATTTCGTCTTAAAATTAAAATTCCTCTAAAAATATTTTTTTAAAGTAAATTCTTTCAATTTAAATGTATGGTTAAAGAAAATTAAAAAAGGTAAATAATCGAAAAGCCTGAATATAAAGGGAATTAGTATTGTGAATCTAATTTAAATGAAAAAATATTTTGATCCTACACAATAAAACATGAAAAGGCACGTTGTAAGTTTTTATAAATTAGAATTTTAATGAATTTAAAAAGAATTGAGTTAGTTAGTTTTGTTTTAGTATTTTAAAAAGGCGTTCCTAAACTTGTTAAGAACGCCTTTTTTAATGAAATTCCAATAAAAAAATCCAAATTCCAAAGTAGATTGGAATTTGGATTTTTTTTAAATTAGGATTTATCTTTAATAAGAAAGCTCTACAATCGATTTTACTTTATCTAAAGTTACCAATTGGTTTTCGCCTAAGCCTTTCCAGCCTCTTTCGTCAAAACGATTTACGATAAAATCTGCAGTATTGGAATAATCTTGTGTGTATTGAGAAAGTTTGGTATCCATTCCCATTGTATGGAAAAACTCAACTGTTTTGTTAATTGCTTCTTTTGCCACTTCTTCATCAGAACCAGAAAGATTAAAAATACGTCTTCCGTATTGGGCTAATTTTCCTTTTTTAGTTTCAAACATTACATTGTACAAACTTGGACCGATAATCGCCAATGTTCTCGCATGGTCAATTCCGTAAAGTGCTGTTAATTCGTGGCCAATCATGTGAGTTGCCCAATCGCTTGGAACACCTTTTTGAATCAACCCGTTTAAAGCCATTGTACAGCTCCACATAAAGTTAGAAGCCAAAGTATAATCTGTTGGATTTTCGACAACTCCTGGGCCAACTTCAATTAAAGTCTGTAGAATTCCCTCTGCAATTCTGTCTTGTAGAAAACCTTCGTGTGGATAAGTTAAATATTGCTCCATTACGTGGGTATAAGCGTCTACAACTCCGTTCTGAATTTGTCTTTTTGGTAAAGATGCAATTACATTTGGATCGCAAATTGAGAATACTGGAAATAAAGCACTTCCGCCAGAAGCTAGTTTTTCTTGAGTTGCCTCAATAGTTACTACATATCCGGAATTCATTTCGCTTCCCGTTGCAGGCAGAGTCAAAACAGTCCCAAAAGGCATAGCATTTTCTTTAATTAGAATACGTTTTTGCAGAATATCAATCGGGTTTCCTTCAAAATTAACTGCTGCTGAAATAAACTTTACACCGTCAATAACAGATCCTCCACCTACGGCCAAGATAAAGTCAATTTTTTCAGCTTTGATAACATCAACCGCTTTCATCAAAGTTTCAAAATGCGGATTTGGCTCTATGCCGCCAAATTCAACAATTTCAAAACCTTTTAAGTTAGCGATTACTTGATCGTAAATTCCGTTTTTAAAAATACTTCCGCCGCCGTACGCCAAAAGAATTTTAGCGTCTTTTGGAAGTAAAGTCGAAAGTTTCGCAATTTGTCCTTTCCCGAAGATTAAATTCGTCGGATTATATAATTCAAAGTTGAGCATTTTTTTAAGGTTCTAAGTTGCTAAGATTCTGAGGTTATAAGGTTTTCCTTTTTAGGCTTAGCAGCATGTTATTTAATTTTTTTAACATTCTGGGTTGCAAAGATTCTGAGCTGCTAAGCCCCAAAGTTTGTAAAACCTTAGCATCTTAGCACCTCAGAATCTCAGAACCTTTATTTCAATTCTTGTAATAATTTTCCAGCTACTAGTTTAGACGATGCAGGATTTTGACCTGTAATCAAAAGTCCGTCTGCAACTGCATAAGGCTGCCAGTTTTCACCTTTAGAAAATTTAGCACCATTTTGAGTTAAGGCATCTTCCAATAAAAAAGGAACCACTTTTGTCAAACCAACCGCTTCTTCTTCTGTATTAGTAAAACCAGTTACTTTTTTACCTTTTACCAAGTATTCACCTTTTACTTTTACGTTTTTCAAAACCGCAGGAGCATGACAAACAAAAGCTACTGGTTTATTATTCGTATAAAAAGCTTCGATTAAAGCGATAGAGTTTTTGTCTTCAACTAAATCCCAAAGCGGACCGTGTCCTCCAGGGTAGAAAACAGCATCGTAATCTTTTTGGTTAACGGTTGAAAGTTTTAAAGTATTTTTTAATTTTTCCTGTAAAGTTTTATCAGCGTCAAAACGTTTCGTGTCTTCAGTTGCTGATGCAGGATCTGCACTTTTCGGGTCAATTGGCGGCTGTCCTCCAAGCGGAGAAGCAATTATAATTTCAACTCCTTGATCTAACAATTCATAGTAAGGTGCAGCAAATTCTTCTGACCAAAATCCTGTTTTTTCTCCTGTATTGCCCAGTTTATCGTTACTGGTTACAACAAATAATACTTTTTTCATACTTTTTTTATTTGATTTTTGCGCCACAGCAGAAATGCCTGTCGCTGTAAATGCAATTATTGCGAGTAAAGCTATTTTTTTCATAATATTAAATTTTAAACAAATTTACGGCTTAAGTGATATCAGTAAAAATAAAATAAACTATGTTTGTTATAAATAAATTTATGTCATGGTAAATCTAGAATGGTACAGAACATTTAAAGCAGTTTATAAAAACGGTAATTTTTCGGTAGCGGCAAAGGAGTTATTTATGAGCCAGCCTGCCGTAAGTCAGCAGATTTCGATGCTTGAAGCACATGTTGGTAATAAATTGTTTAATAGAAAATCAAAAGGCGTTGAACCAACCGAATACGCTAAGTTACTGAATAATTTGATTATAGATGCGCTAGATCGCCTCGAAAGTGTCGAAGCTGGTTTCAGGGCAAAAGCCGAAGATGCGAATAGACTGATTTCGGTTGGAATTTCAAAACATCTTTTTAATTGCGTTGGAGATCTTCTTATTTCAAAGTTTGATTTGATCGATTTTACTTTTGCAGAAAACGATGAACTTTTTGCCTTAGTAGACGCCAAAAAACTTGATTTTGCCATTACCACAAAAAGGTTTGATACATTTGATACGACTTATGAAATTGTCGGAAAAATTAAATTGATAATGGTTGCTCCGACAAATTTGGACATAACAGATTTCCGCCAGAAATTAAAAGCAGACAATTTTACCGAAATAGAACAATGGCTGAACGGACAGAAATGGTACAGTCATGATGCTAGAATTCCGCATATAAAATTATTCTGGCTTCATGCTTTTAATAAAAAAAGACCGTCTATGGTGCCTAATTATATTATTCCATCAGAATCTGAGATGTTGAAACTTCTCTCTAAACATGATGGAGTAGCAGTAACATGGAATTGTAATGCGAGAAAATTAATAAAAGAAAATAAATTGCAATTGTTATGGAACAGTTTTCACGTTCCCGAGGAGTTTGTGTATTTATTAGCGCCCAAGAACAATAATTTGAAATCTTTTTTTGATATTATTGAGAAAGAACTGAAAATGTTCTTCGGCAATAGAATGTAGATTTTTTGTTTGCGATTTCGAGGTATTCAATAAAATAATAACTTTGAGTTAATTAAACTCCTATAAATAAGATTGATTATGAGAAAAATAACAACCATTTTAGTACTTGTTACAGTTTTGTTTATTAGTAATTCATGCAGTAAACATGACGATGAAGTAATTATTGATTGTCTAGCGGAATCTATTTACATTAAAATACATAATTCTACAGATACTAGTAATCCGAAATTAATGAATTATTCCGTTGAATATACTGGAACAGGAACGCTAAGTTCTGTAAAATGGAGCTTTGGAGATGGAACTGTGGCAACAGGAGCTGCGGTTACGCATACTTATGCTGCTGCTGGCGAATATACAGCAACGGCTGCGGTAACAATTAAAAAAGACGGTTCAGAATGTACTTCCAGTCCAAAACGAACGGTTACAATAAATTAGAAAAAGAAGATAAAAGATACTACTTATGAGCCAATTTTATAATTTAAGCTTTTGCACTAGATTATAAAATTGGCTCTCATTCGTTATATTTGTTCGATATGATTTTATAATATGAAAGAATTACAAAATATTAGAATAGCTGTAGATGCTATTGTTTTTGGTTACAAAAGCAATGGGTTGTATGTGCTTTTAATCCAGCAGCAATTTGGTTCTTCAGAAAAATACTGGGCTTTACCAGGCGGTTTAGTTCAAGATAATGAATCTTTGAGTGATGCAGTTATTCGGGAATTGCATGAAGAAACAAATGTACAGCTAACTTTTATGGAGCAATTGTACACTTTTGGAGATGATATTAATCGAGATTCTAGAAATCGTGTTATTTCTGTTGCTTATTATGCCTTGGTTGACGCTTCAAACCTAGAAATCAAAGCTAATACCGACGCCGAAAAAGTGCAATGGTTTAAAATTAATGCAATTCCGCCTTTGGCATTCGATCATAATTTAATCTTAGAAAAAGGAATTCAGAGACTAAAAGCAAAGCTGACTTACGAGCCAATTGGTTTCGATTTACTTCCTGAAGAATTCTTGTTTTCTGATCTCGAAAATCTGTATTGTACCATTTTAGAAAAAGAAATTGATCGACGAAATTTCAGAAAAAAAATACTCAGCTACGGTATTTTAGAACAAACAGAAAATTTTTCGCCCATAAAAACAGGTCGTCCTGCCAAACTTTTTAGGTTTAATAAGTTGAAATATAACGAATTAACTAAAGAAAGTTTTCACTTCGAAATAAAGTTTGCGTAATTTTTACACAAAATAAATTGTTTATTTAAAATTTAATCCTACATTTGCGTATAATTAACGCAAACTAAAAAACTATGATACTAAATCTCGACCCAAAATTCACTCCTTTTCAAAATCAGGAAGAAATCAAATTTCAAAGTTTTACTTTCTCTGGAGGAGAACCACACATTAAAATTAATCCGGATTTCGACAGAAATCAGAAAATAACCATCACACACAGATTAAATTCTTTCAACGATTTAGGTTTATTGTGTATTACAGTTGATGCTTTACGCAGAATGGACGCTAAAATCATCGATCTTTTTATTCCGTATTTCCCGGCTGCAAGACAAGATCGTGTTATGATTCCAGGCGAACCATTATCTGTAAAAGTATATGCTGATATTATAAATGCATTACAATTGAATAAAGTTTTTGTTTTTGATGCACATTCTGAAGTGACTCCGGCTTTAGTAAACAATTGCGAAGTCATTCCGAATCATACTTTTATTCAGCAAGTTTTAAAAGTAATTGGAGAAAACGTAAAATTGATTTCTCCAGACGGTGGCGCACTTAAAAAAATCTACAAAGTTTCTGAATTTTTAGGCGGAGTTGATGTAGTAGAATGCAGCAAAAGTCGTGATGTAAAAACCGGAAAACTATCTGGATTTAAAGTCTATGAAGACGATTTAAACGGAATCGATTGTTTAATTGTAGATGATATCTGCGACGGCGGAGGAACTTTTGTTGGTTTAGCCGAAGAATTAAAAAAGAAAAATGCCGGAAAACTTTACTTAGCCGTAAGCCACGGAATTTTTAATAAAGGCTTTGAAGTTTTAAACTGCTTTGATGCCATTTTTACAACCAATTCAGTAAAAGACTTTGAAGGCGAAAGCGTTCAAGTGATAAAGTTAGATCAACTAATTTGAGAAGTTTCAAGTTTCAGGTTTCAAGTTCTTGACGTAACCTGAAACCTGAAACCTGAAACAAAAAAACTAAAAAAATGCTATTAACCGTTTCAGATTTAATTTCAAAATTTCAAGTCCAGCATGCAACTTGAAACATGAAACAAAGAAAACCTGAAACAAAAACCACAAAACAATGAGCGATTTAAAACCAAGATTTATTGAATCTTTAAAAAGAAACAATGATCAGATAAGAGAAGACAGAGCCAAAACCATTGGTGAAGATTCTGAATTAATATACAGACGTCGAGTTGAAGATATTGAACTTAAAATAAAACGTTTAGAAAGAGAACAAGAAGGATTGATCGATATTAGTCCGCTGGATAAAAACAGTTTAACCTTTGCCGATTTTCAGCCAGAAGCTTTTGTACAGAAAGATATGGAACTTTCGCTGACCATCAGAAATTTGAATATCCAGTTTGAAGTAACAAAAAAGAGATTTGAGTATTTATTTGGTAAAACATTTTAGTTATGGGAGGTACAAGATATGATTTCGGTGCTCGTGAAGACAGAGCAAAAAAAGTAGGTTATGCCAGCAAATCAGCTAGTGAGATATTTACACAGAATGCGTTACGAATGGCGCATGAGTCTATGAATCCGAATGGCGTGATTTTTAGAGAAGCAAGAGATTCTGATGTTCATCCAAACACAGTTCCAATTATTTTAGGATTGGATGTTACAGGAAGTATGGGACATATTCCGCACGAACTGATAAAAGAAGGACTTCCAAAATTAATGGGAGGAATTATTCAGGGCGGTGTTCCGGATCCTGCACTTTTATTCTTAGGAATTGGAGATCACGAATGCGACAGATATCCGCTTCAGGTTGGACAATTTGAATCTGGAGATGAAGAACTCGATATGTGGCTTACGAGAACTTATATTGAAGGTGGAGGCGGAGGAAACGCTGGAGAAAGTTATCTTTTAGCGTGGTATTTTGCAGCATTTCACACCAAAACCGATGCTTTCGAAAAAAGAGGTCAAAAGGGATTGCTATTTACTGTTGGAGATGAACCAGGTTTAAAAACACTTCCAGCGTCAGCAATAAAAGAAATTATGGGTCAGGGACAACAGACTTATACACATCTTGAATTATTGGCAGAAGCCCAAAAAAGATACGATGTATATCACATAAGTGTACTGCATTCCGGACAAGCGATTAATGCCGATGTAGAATGGAAAGAACTGTTAGGACAAAATTGTTTGTCTATTGAAGATCACAGAGAAATTCCGAATGTAATCAAGAAAATAATCTGCGATAAACACAGAAGTTCTGGTTTAGGAACCATACCAGTTGCTGATGCAAATGATACAGGTTTAGATAATATCGAAATGCTTTAAAAACTCTGCGTCTTTGCGAGATTAAAAAAATAAATAAAAATGAAAACAGCGCAAATAGTTATAGGTTTAGGATTTGGTGATGAAGGAAAAGGCATAACAACAGATTTTCTGGCAAAACAAAACCCTGAATCTATAGTTATTCGCTTTTCAGGAGGACATCAAGCCGCGCATACGGTTATGATTGATGATAAAAAACACGTTCATTCGAGTTTTGCGAGCGGCGCACTTCGCGGTCTTCCGTCTTATTACAGCGAACACTGTACAATTCATCCGCTTTTTTTATACAACGAAAGAGAAGAATTAAAAGAAAAAAATGGCAATCTGGATTTGTATATCCATCCGTTAGCAAAACTTACAACTCCGTTTGATGTTTGGCACAACCGTGGAAACGTAAGAAACATAGATCACGGAACCTGCGGAAAGGGCATTGGTTCAACCATGAAAAGAAACGAAGGACCGTACAAATTATTTGCGATTGATTTGATTGCGCCTCGGGAAATGCTTTTAGAAAAGTTAAACCAAATCGCTTATTACTACGGCTTTTTAAACGAGCCCGATATCGATCAGGAAGTTCAGGCATACCTTGAAGCAGTCGATGAAATAAAATGGAATATTGTTGATTATAGTTTTCTTTCAAAATATAATAATTTAATTTTTGAAGGAAGTCAGGGAATTCTTCTCGACATGGATCATGGTGTTTTTCCGAATGTTACGTATGCTAATACGACTTCGAAAAATGCTATTGAAATCTGCAATAAACTAAATATTAATGAAGTAAACATTTATTACGTCACCAGAAGTTATGTTACCAGACACGGTCACGGGTGGATGCCAAATGAAGGAGAAATACAATTAAAAAACAACGAAGAAGAAACTTGTGTTTTCAACGAATATCAAAAACATCTCAGATTTGGGAACCTTGATTATGATTTGCTGAATTACGCTTTAAAATTAGATGCTGCTTATAGTCCAATGGCAAAAAGAAATTTGGTTGTAACCTGCATGGACCAGTTAGAAAAGGATTATGAATTTGAAAATCTGACAACAGATTTCGAGACAATTTACGGTTCATTTTCACCAGATTCAAAAGATTTTAAAGAGATCACTTCTTTGTTTCAATAACAGAAAAATGAAATATAAAAATGAAAGTCTAAATTTTTGTAGGATCGAAGTTAGGGATGAATTGATATAAAATTAAAGAAGAACCAATGTTTCGTAGGAACATTTCATTGGTAGAAAAAATATCGCTCGCTAGCAGTTACGTTCATTCGAACGTTTAAGAGTCGGAATAAAAAAAATAAAAATGAATGAAAAAGAAACAAAAAGCGTCAGCAAATTTTTAAGTCTGGTGCTTAGACATTCTCCAGAAAAAATCGGATTAAAATTAGATGAAAACGGTTGGGCAGATGTCAACGAATTAATAGAAAAATGTACTAAAAAAGGAAACCGTCTCGACGCTGAACTTTTAGATTACGTAGTAGAAAATAACGATAAAAAGCGTTTTGCATTTAATGAAGACAAAACGAAAATCAGAGCAAGTCAGGGACATTCTATTTCAGTTGACTTGAATTTAACGGAAACAGAACCTTCAGAGTATTTATATCACGGAACTGTTGGAAAATTTCTGGAGAACATTAAAAAAGAAGGTTTGCAGAAAATGAGCCGTCAGCATGTTCATCTTTCAAAAGATAGAGAAACAGCTGTGAAAGTAGGAAGTAGAAGAGGAATTCCTCAAATTTTGAGCATAAGAAGCGGTCAAATGCACAGAGATGGATTTAAATTTTATTTATCTGAAAATAATGTTTGGCTTACTGATGAAGTTCCCACAAAATATATCGATTTTTGATGTCATTATAATTAATTAAATTAACTAAAAAATATATGAACCCACTATTATTAACCGACGGTTACAAAGTTGACCACAGAAGACAATACCCAGACGGAACAACATTAGTATATTCTAACTGGACACCACGAAAATCAAGAATTGAAGGTCTTGATGAGGTTGTATTTTTCGGATTGCAATATTTCATCAAAAAATATATTATTCATGACTTTGAAGAGTATTTCTTCAAAAAATCAAAAGAAGAAGTAGTTCAAAAATACGCACGCAGAATCAATAATTATTTGGGCGAAAACCAAGTTGGTACAAAACATATTGAAGATTTACACGACCTAGGATATATTCCGATGGTGTTTAAAGCTTTGCCAGAAGGAGCAAGTGTTCCTTTGAGAGTTCCAATGTTTACGATGTACAATACAATTCCAGAGTTTTTCTGGCTGACGAATTATTTCGAAACATTACTTTCAGCAGTTGTTTGGCTTCCTTGCAATTCAGCTACAATTGCAAAAGAATACAGAAAAGTTTTAGACAAATATGCAGCAGAAACTTCTTCTGTTCCAGAATTTGTAGATTGGCAGGCACACGATTTCTCAATGCGAGGAATGGGTGGAATAGAAGCCGCAATAACATCAGCAGCTGGACATTTATTAAGTTTTACAGGTTCTGATACGATTCCGGTAATCGATTTTTTAGAAGAATATTATAATGCCAATTCAGATTTAGAACTTGTAGCGGGTTCAGTTGCCGCAACAGAACATTCTGTAATGTGCATGGGAACTACAGAAGGCGAGTATGAAACATTTAAAAGATTAATTACAGAAGTATATCCAAAAGGAATCGTTTCTATCGTTTCTGATACTTGGGATTTATGGAAAGTTTTAACCGATTATCTTCCGAGATTAAAAGAAGAAATTGTTTCAAGAGAAGGTAAAGTCGTAATTCGTCCTGACAGCGGTGATCCAGTTGATATTATCTGCGGAAATCCGAACGGAAAAACGGAACAAGAGAAAAAAGGCGTTATCGAATTGCTTTGGGATGTTTTCGGCGGTGCTGTAAATGATAAAGGATTTAAAGAATTGGTTCCGCAAATTGGAGCAATTTACGGCGACAGTATTACGGTGGCAAGAGCGACTCAGATCTGCGAAAGATTAAAAGCAAAAGGTTTTGCTTCTACCAATGTAGTTCTAGGAATCGGATCTTTTACTTACCAATATAATACACGAGATACTTTCGGATTTGCCATGAAAGCAACTTACGGAGAAGTAAACGGAGAGGGAAGAGCCATCTTTAAAGATCCTATTACTGATGACGGAACTAAAAAATCTGCCAAAGGATTAATGAAAATTGATTTAATCGACGGCAAGTATCATTTAACAGATAATGTTTCTTGGGAAGAAGAAAAACAGGGCGAATTGAAGGAGGTTTTCAGAGACGGAAAACTTTTGGTAGATCAATCGCTAAGCGAGATTAGAAGCCGAGTTAAAAGTGAAGTTAATGTTGAAGCATAATAATAAACAAAAGCCTGAACGTAAGTTCAGGTTTTTTTGTGTAATTAATTTTATCAAAAACAATATTTTATATTCCGTAGGAATATCTCGTCGGTAGAAAAAAATAGTATCATTTTGCGTTGTGTGCTATAGGGACACTTGTGTCTATGGAAATGCCACACCTCATTAATCAAACGTTCCTACGGAACGTATCATCGTAATCCAAATTTAATTCTACCGATGATACATTCCTACGGAATGATTTTTTAAAATAAAAAACCTCCAGTTAAAACTGAAGGCAATTCAAGTTGTTTATTTTTTATAAAAATTATTATGGTCAATATATTCCCAAACTTTCGGTGGTAATAACGGCTGAATATTTTTACCTTCTTTTATGCTGTTTCGAATAAAAGTCGAAGAAATCTCTACAATTGGCGCATCGATTACATGAATTTTTGGATGCGATTTTAGTTCCGTATTCTCAGGTTCATCAGAAATACGCGGATAGACATAGATGTCATGGTTTTCGAGAATCACTTCATAATTTTTCCACTTATGAAGCGTTTTTAAATTGTCTTCTCCCATTATCAAAGAGAATTCATGATTGGGATATTTCTCTTGTAAATGAGCTAAAGTAATTACCGTATAATTCGGCTGAGGTAATTTGAACTCAATATCTGAGGGTTTAATTTTCGGATAATCTTCTGTTGCGAGATAAACCATTTGCAAACGATGATGATCATCTAGAAGAGTCGCTTTCTTTTTTAACGGATTATGAGGTGTAACCACCATCCAAATCTGATCTAAATCTGCAAACTCAGCCATGTGATTGGCAATGATCAAATGACCAACATGAATTGGATTATACGTTCCGAAGTAAAGGCCTATTTTCATTTTATAGAGTTTCACAAAGATTCGCTAAGATAGCACAAAGATTCGCAAAGTTTAAAATAATACTTTTGCGAATCTCTGTGTTTTTCTTTGTGTATCTCTGCGGAATAAAATTATTTATTTACAAAATCTTTTACCAATTGATACGCTTCTTCCTTCGCTGTATCTAAATCGTAGTTTTTGATAATAGTATCAAATTGAGGAGCTGTAGCTAATTCTACCGAAGCTTTTGCAATTCGCATATTGATTTTGTCTTCACTCTCAGTAGAACGTTCTTTTAATCGGCGTTTAAGTTCGTCAACACTTGGAGGTTTTACAAAAACGGCTAAAGTCTGGTCTGGAAATTTATGTTTAATGCGAAGACCGCCTGCAACATCAATATCAAAAATTACATTTTTTCCCATTGCCCAAATTCTTTCAATTTCGGCTTTTAAAGTGCCGTAAAAATTATCACGGTATACTTCTTCCCATTCTAGGAACTCTTCGGCTTTGATGTGTTTTTTGAATTGTTCTAACGAAATAAAATAATAATCTTTTCCGTGTTCTTCTTCTCCGCGTGGGTCGCGTGAAGCCGCTGAGATCGAAAATTCTAAGTTTAAATCTTCTTTCCCTAGTAAATGTTTTACTATAGTTGTTTTTCCTGATCCAGACGGTGCTGAAAAAACAATTAATTTTCCTTTGTTCATTAGTTTATGCTTTAGGCTTTAAGCAATATGCTTTAAGCTTTAATGTTGTGCGGTATTCTGTGCCTATAGCTTATTGCTTAAAGCTTTTATAAAACGTTTAAAACCTGTTCTTTAATTTTTTCCAGCTCATCTTTCATCATCACAACCAATTTCTGCATTTGAGCATGATTTGATTTAGAACCCATTGTATTGATCTCGCGTCCCATTTCTTGAGTGATAAAACCAAGTTTACGGCCGTTAGCTTCAGTCCCTTTTATAGTTTCTAAAAAATAATCTAAGTGATTGGTTAAGCGCACTTTTTCTTCTGTAATGTCTAATTTCTCCAGATAATAGATTAATTCCTGCTCAAAACGGTTTTCATCAACATTAACCTGTAATTCAGAAATTGCAGTTTGTAAACGATCTTTAATAGCTTGTACACGTTCTGGATCTAATGCCAAAGCATCGTTCATGTACTGACGAATATTTCCAATTCGTAAATTGAATTCTTTTTCAAGAGATTCTCCTTCGTCTTTACGGAAATTTAGAATATTTTGAAGTGCTTCATCAATAATTACCTGAATCTGCTCCCAGTCGTTTTCATCGATTTCTTCGCGTTCTGTTTTTAATGTGTCTGGCATACGAACAGCCATTTTCATTAATTCAGTTTCATCAGCATCAGGATTAACTTCTTTTAACTGTGCAATATAATTTTTTACGACAGGAACATTTACTTTAGTCGAAGTTTGTTCTGCAGTACTTTCAATGTAAATCGCAAAATCAATTTTTCCCCTTTCAAGTTTTGTTGAGATTTGAGTTCGTAAGCCTAATTCCATTTCACGGTAAAGCGATGGCATTCTTACATTTAAATCTAAACCTTTGCTATTTAAGGATTTTACTTCAACGGTAATTTTTTTTGTAGGCAATTGCAAAGAAGCTTTGCCAAACCCTGTCATAGATTGTATCATATAATTGAGTATAAAGGCGCAAAGATAAATAAAAGTTTGCTGGTTTGTGTTGTAAATTGTTAATCAGTTTCGTACATCAAACTTTTAGTATTCTTATGATAATGCTTTTATAACCTCTGCAATATTTTTCTGGCTGTTGCCAATGTAAATTTTGCCGTCAATTATAAAAACCGGACGACTTAAGAAAGTATAGTGTTCTAAAATATATTTTTTAAAATCAGCTTCAGACAAAGATTTGTTCTTTAAGTCCATCGATTTATACAATTGCGCTTTTTTGCTGAATAAGGCCTCATAACTTCCAGAAAGTTTATACATTTCTTCAAGTTCAGCTTCAGTAATCGGATTTTGTCTGATATCTTGAAAAACCAAATTGTTTTCTGGTAAACTTTTAATGATTTTTCTGCACGTGTCGCAAGATGCCAAATAGTATATTTTTTTCATGACCTTTGAATTTTATTAGAATACAAAGAAAATTCATTTGAAACTTAAAATTGTCTAATTTTAGAAAAAAAATAATAATATGAGTTCCGTTTTTGAAACACAGAAAACTATAAGAGAAATTCTTTTAAAAATTTTAGAAAGCCATTCTTTAGAGCAATTAAACAAAATTCCGCAAAGTTTTAGTAATAATATAATCTGGAATGTGGCACATTGCGTAGCGGCACAACAGACATTAGTTTATAAACTATCAGGACTTCCAGCGATGGTTTCGGAAGATTTTATTTTAAAATATCGTAAAGGGACAAAACCCGAAGGAGATGTTTCTCAAGAGGAAGTTGATGAGATTAAATCAGTTCTTTTGAGCACATTTGAAAAAACAAAAAATGATTTTGAAAGTGGACTTTTTGTTGATTATAATGAATATACAACCAGCATGGGATTTACTCTTAGAAATGTTCAAGATGCATTAGACTTCAATAATTATCACGAAGGAATTCATACTGGAATTGTAATGAGTATTCGAAAATTTGTATAAATAAAAATCCCGCTTCAAAAGCGGGATTTTTTTATTCTACTATAGTTTCAATGGTAACCTTCATAGCGCCGGCACCCTTACTTTTTGTGATGTCCATAAAAGCCCTTTTGGATAAATCGATTTCACGTGTTTTTACAAAAGGACCGCGATCAGTAATTTTTACAATTACAAATTTTCCGTTTGCCTCATTTGTTACTTTTACTCTAGTTCCAAAAGGAAGCTTTTTGTGAGCGGCAGTATAACTGTTGTTGTTAAATCGGCTTCCGTTGGCAGTTCTTTTTCCATTAAAACGATCAGCATAATAAGAAGCATGAGCATTTTTTTTGTATGGTCTTAATTTTAAACCTTTGTCTGTAAATACTGAATCTATAGGTAATGCAATAATATTTGGTTTTGCATTTTTTACGGTATCTTGAATGATTTTAGGTTCTGTTGTAGGTTTGGTTTGGCTTATAACATAACTAAAGCCGCTAATTAAAGTCAAAGCAATCGTGGCGAATAAAATGTTCTTTTTATTTCTCATGGGTTATTTTTTTTCAGACTTGGGGGAGTTTGTACAAATAATATGCCGAGATAAAAAAAGCCCTGGTAAGGGCTTTTAATTTGGTATTTTTTAGAACCAAAGGTTCCAAGGAATTCTACTTAAAATAAGTAATAATCCTAATCCGTAAAATATAGCAAAGGTTTTAAACTTAGCTTCGCTATTGATTAATTTTTTATGTTTAGACCATCCGATAGTGATTAGGATGATAGCGATAATATTAATTAGTGGGTGTTCTAATGATGTTAATCTAAGTTCTGCATTTGACATTTGGCCAAAAGCTGCTTTTCCAAGTGGAGAAACAAAATATAGTATTAAACCGATCAATAATTGAGTATGGGTTCCAATTAAAGCAAATAAAGCGATTTTACGGTCTTTACCTGTAAACTCTTTTTTTGATGTTACTCCGATGATTGCATTAACAACTGCAACAAGTAAAAGAAGCAATGCTAAGTAAGCCCAGCCAGAGTGAAATTTTTGTAGAAAATTATACATAAACTGTGTTTTTTGTTTGAAACAAATATAACAAAAATGAGTAAAAAAAAACGGCATTAAACTTAAAAGTCTATGCCGTTTTAATTATTTAGGATGGTTCTTTATTAGTTGAAAGAGTATCTAGCTCCAACTTGCATCTGCCATCTTGCTGACTGTAAACCTACGTCATCAATTTGGTTAACACTGTTTGCAACATTCGGGTTGAAGTTGAATGTTGGAGTAGTTCCGTTAGCTAAGAAACCAACTTGTTGAAGTAATAATACTTGGTCATTTGTAGCAAAGTATCTTCTTCCCCAGTTTTTGTTTAACAAGTTTGTGAAGTTGAAAACATCAGCTGTAAACTCTAATTTGTGGCTTTTGTTACCTACGTTTATTTTGAATTCTTGAGCTAATTTTAAGTCAATAACGTGGCTCCAGTCTAAACGGTCTCCGTTACGTTCTGCATATTTACCTCTTCTGCTGTTTAAATATTTGTTGCTAGAGATGTAAGCATCTAGAGCTTGCCATTGCTGATCAGGAGTCAAAGCATTACCTGTAGCTGTAACTAAAGTAATTTCACTTCTGTTAGCTGGAATATAAACTAAAGCTGAGTTTTGGTTGGTATCTTTCATGATTCTTCCAAGGTCATTATAAATATAACTGATTGGAGTTCCTTGAGCACCTTCGTAGAATAGACCAATAGTAGTTTTCATATTATTGTTCCATTTGAATTTGATAGATGAGTTAGCCATAACTCTTGATCCTTGATCAAAATCTGATCTAGATACACCAGAAATTGCATTTGAACCGTTAACAGTTTCGATGTATTGCCATTGAGAACTGTTTTGAGAACTTGTAGCATCCATCCAAACATTAGATTCTCCATAAGAATATGTTGCAGAGATGTTTGCATCAATAAAGTCAGATGTGAAATATTTAGTCAAAGTCAAGTTCGTGTTCCAAGCGCTACCAGCTTTTTTATTTGAACCTAAGTAAATACCAGAATATGTTTTATCAACAAGTACGTTATTGTACATTGGTCTAACATCAGCACCAGTAGTGTAATTCTGAGGACCTGCTAAGTTTAAGTTTTGATATTGAATTGAATTCAAGTTTTCGTTAAAGATAGCTTCTGCAGATAAAACTAATCCACCTGGAAGTTTACGATCAAAACCAATACTTGTTTTTAAAACTTGAGGTAATTTGAAATCTTTAGCAAATAAGTCAATGTTTCCACCTACTTTTCCACTTCCAGGAACTGGTCCTAGCGCTACACCATTGTAATAAAGCTGGCTGTTAACATCTGTATTAGGATTGAAAAGAGGTTTTGTACCACCTAAATTTGTATCAATAAGGTTTTGTCCCATACCATAGTTGTTATAAGCTCCACCTGGCCATACTAAAGGTACTCTTGATGTAAATACACCAATACCCCCACGTACTTGAGTTTCTTTGTCTCCGTTTACATCGTAGTTGAATCCAATTCTTGGAGAGAAATGTACAGTGTTTTTAATTGGCTGACCAACTTTTGCACCTTTAAGATCTTTTCCAGCAGCTTCTAATAATGGTATAGTTCTGTCATTGAAATCATTATTTACAGTTCCAGTTTCCCATACTGGCATATCAGCACGTACACCTACAGAAAATCTAAAGTTATCTGAAACTCTGATGTTATCTTGAACATATAATCCAAATTGGTTCATGTTGAACTCAGCAGCTCCTTGTGACTCGTCACCTGAACCTCCAATTAGAGAATATCCTAAACGGTATCTGTTTGGCACAGCATTATTTAAGAAATCATTAAGGTTGTTGTATACATAAGAACCGAAGTTTCTTTGAATAAATACGTTTTTAGCGTAAGTTAACTCATTATGAGTACCAATTAAGATATTGTGTTTACCTGCGTTAATTTCGAAATTATCAGTAATTGTTAAAGTTCTTTGTTTTAATAAGTTTGCTGTTGAGCTAGCTTCTGCACCAAAGTAAATTGTTCCTGAACCATCTCTAATTTCAACTGTAGGGAATGGATTTCCTGATGCATCTCTGTCATCATTTACAGTTGTAAAACCTACTACAAGGTTGTTTGAGAATTTATTGTTAAATCTAGTATTTAACTCTAAAGCCGCAGAGTTTGTGATAGATTCGAAGTCTTGAGCACCATTAACAAAGTTCAAAGAAGTTGCTGTTGAACGGTAAGGTGAGAAGTTTGTTGCTTTAACGTAACTGTTTTTAACAGAAAGTTTGTTGTTATCGTTGATGTTCCAGTCTACTTTAGCGATTAATTTATCAGATACTAAAGTTTGAGTATTATTGTTGTAAACTCCTGGATTGTAACCGTAAGCTGTTTGCAAAAAGTTAGTCAAAGTATTGATTCTATCTTGTGCTACTGCTCCACTGTATGGGTTAGTACCGCTGATTCCAATGTTACCAGTATAGTTGTTAATATCAAACGGAGCTGGTGTCTCGTTATCTTGTCTTTCGTAGTTGATGAAGTAGAATAATTTATCTTTTAAGATTGCTCCTCCAGCTCTTACACCGTAAGTTTGAGCTGTAAAATCAGATAATTTTTTTCTCTCAGCAGTGCTGCTTGATCTTTGTGGAGTTTTTCCAGCTAAAGATTGATCTCTGTATAAGAAATAAGCAGAACCATCAAAGTTATTTGTTCCAGAACGTGTAATAGCACTAATTGCTCCTCCAGCGAATCCTGATAATTTAACATCATAAGGAGAAACACTCACTTGGAATTGCTCAATTGCATCTAATGAAATTGGAGAAACTCCTGTTTGCCCACCATTTGTACCGTTTGCAGCTAATCCAAAAACGTCATTGTTTACAGCTCCGTCAATGTAAATTGCGTTAAATCTGTTATTTTGTCCGCCAATTGAGATTACATCATCTCCACGTAATTGTGCTTGTGGTGTAAGTCTTGCAAAATCAGCAATGTTTCTTGATAAAGATGGTAATTCATTTATCTTGTCGTGATCAATAATTGTTTGAGCCCCAGTCTTTTTTGAATTAAAAGTTGGATCTTTTTTACCTACAACTACAACTTCGCTAAGTTGGTTAGTTTCGTCTTTTAAGACTACTTTTAAGCTTTTAGAATCACCAAGTTGTAAATAAACTCCTGACTCTGTGTAGGTTGTGTAACCAATAAAAGTCACTTCAATTTTGTAAGGACCACCAACACGCATGTTAGAAATTCTAAAGTGACCATCAAAATCCGTTGTTGTTGAGTAACGGCTACCTGAAGCCTCATGAACTGCAAGAATCGTTGCTCCTGGAAGGGACTTGTTTTGCGAATCGTAAACAACTCCATTGATAGAAGAAGTTGTGTTACCTTGTGCATAAATATCTCCTGCATAAATAAACGCTAAAAGCAGTAAGAGAAACTTTGACAATTTTTTCATCTGTTTTGTTATTTGTTTTTGGCAAAATTATAACAATTAACTCAGATAATGTTATCGAAATGTTAAGAAAAGTAAGTTTTGTCTTTTGTGTTGCGCATTAAAATGAATTTTTCTCTTTTCTTTAAAAAAAAGTTTGTTTTATTGAATTTATACCAGCTTTTTTTGTTAAAAATATAATTTTTCAAGCTGTCTTGTAAGTGTAAACGTGCAAATTGACTGTTATTTTATGCTTTTTGTCGGTTTTTTACATCTAAAAAGCGCCTTAATCTTGATTAAATTAAGGCGTTTCAATTTGTTATGAAATTTTTAAATAAAAAGTTTATTTGCTTTTCAAAAAGTGATTTAACAGAAATGAAGTTGAACTATCATGACTTTTTACATTCTTAGAATTGATTTCATCTAATATAGAATTAGCCAATTGTTTTCCTAATTCTACACCCCATTGATCAAAGCTGAAAATGTTCCAAATAATTCCTTGAGTAAAAATTTTATGCTCGTATAAAGCAATTAAAGATCCTAAACTTTTTGGTGTAAGCTTCTGGATTAAAATTGTGTTAGTCGGTTTGTTTCCAGTGAAAACTTTAAATGGTAATAGGTAAGATGCTTTTTCTGCGTCAAGTCCTTGTTTGTCAAATTCTGCCTGAACTTGTGCTGGAGTTTTTCCATTCATTAGTGCTTCCGTTTGAGCGAAGAAATTCGACATTAATTTATCATGATGATCTTCGTTACCGTAAAGCGGTTTTACGAATCCGATAAAATCAGTTGGTATTCTTTTGGTTCCTTGGTGAATCAATTGAAAGAAAGCGTGTTGCGAATTTGTTCCTGGCTCTCCCCAAATAATTGTTCCCGTTTGGTAATTAACTGGTTTTCCGTCGCGGCCAACACTTTTACCATTACTTTCCATAGTTGCTTGCTGCAAATAAGGCGCTAATTTTGATAAATATTGCGTATACGGAATCAAAGCTTCGCTTTCTGCACCATAAAAATTATTGTACCAAACGCTTAATAAAGCTAATATTACTGGAATATTTTCGTCAAATTCTGCCGATTTAAAATGCTCGTCCATTTCATTTGCTCCAACTAATAATTGGTTATAATTTTCAAAACCAATTGCCAAAGCAATGCTTAAACCAACCGCGCTCCAAAGAGAAAATCTTCCTCCAACCCAATCCCACATTGGGAAAACATTTTCTGGATTAATTCCGAATTCTGTTACTTTTTGAATATTAGTAGAAACTGCCGCAAAGTGTTTCGCGATATCTTCCTGCGTAGCCGATTTCAAAAACCATTCTTTGATAGTTTCTGAATTTGAAAGTGTTTCTTGAGTCGTAAAAGTTTTAGAAACAATTACAAATAAAGTAGTTTCAGGGTTTAAATTTTTGATGACTTCATTTACATGATCGCCATCAACATTTGAAACGAAATGAAGATTTAAATGATTTTTGTAAAATTGTAAAGCTTCAACCGCCATCACTGGGCCAAGGTCAGAACCACCGATTCCGATATTTACAACATCAGTAAAAGCTTTTCCTGTATAACCTTTTCTTTGCCCAGAAATTACTTCTTCTGTAAAGTTTTTGATTTTATTTTTTACTTCGTAAACTTCTGGAATTACATTTTCTCCATCAACTTTAATAACTGCCGATTCTGGAGCACGCAAAGCTGTATGAAGAACTGCACGATTTTCTGTTTTATTGATTAATTCTCCTCCAAAATAATCGGCAATTGCATTCTTTAATCCGATTGAATTTGCCAATTCTAATAAAAGCGAAATAGTTTCCTGACTGATATTGTTTTTAGAATAATCTACTAAAAAGTCATTCCATTGCAGGTTGAATTTTTCAACGCGGGCACTATCTTGTTGAAACAATTCTTGTATAGTGGTTTCGTGAATTGCGTTATAGTGGTTTTGCAGATTTTTCCACGCTTCAGTCCCAGTTGGGTTTGTTGTGTTTAAAGCCATTTTTATCTATAATTGAGTTTGTTCTTTGAAACACAAAAATACTGAAATAACTTTTAAAAGAATAAAGGTTCGAGATTATATAACAATTAGTTACGAAAACGTTTTTTGGATTTTAGTTTTGAACTTTTGAAGTTAAGATGATAGCGCCATCATTTTCTTTTTCATTGTAAATTATGCGGCTGCTATTCTGGTTTAAAAAATCCAAATCAACAATCTCAGATTTTTTTAAAGGTAATAATATTGTGTCTTGTTCTTTATTGTATTTAAAAGGAATTCCATTTATAACAATCAATGGTGACTTTCCAATTAAATCTTTTTCAAAAGCAGTGTTGACTAATTCTTGAACAAAATATTTGCCTTCTTTACTATCATTTAATATGAAAACTTTTGGACTGGAACATCCAATTACTATTAATGATGAAAAAAGTAGAAAAATTTGTTTCATTATTTAGTGAGATTATGAAATGATAATTTTTACCAAAACTTCCACCAAGGTTTTTTATTAATGTCTATAACTTTCTTCGTAATATCAACATCAATTCTTTTCGGAGATTCTGTTTTAATTTTAGAATCATCAAAAAATAATTCGCCGATGTCGCTCATTCCAAGTGGAGATTTTGTTCTTTCTCTCCAGTTTTCAGTTTGTAGTTCCGGTATTAAGTCAGTATTGATTTTTTCGCGAAAGCGTTTTTGAGCTTTTTCTATAATTTCTTCTTCCAGATTTGAAGAGGAATTTTTAAAGAGTGAAATCGAATTGTCTGGAATGTTTAAAAGGAAAATTTGTGTTTTATCTTCAATTCTCTGAATATCCAAGACTTTAAAATAAGCAATAGAATCTAAAAGAAAATGACCGTTTTTTGCCGAATCAGGATTAAATTTTGACAAATCTTTGGGGTGAGAACTTGCAATTAAATATCTCAAATTTCCAAAAATACCACCGCCAATAGAACTCATATCGGTAAAGCCTTTTTCTTGGATGATGTGACCAATTTTATATTTTGAAATTAAATCTTCTGAAAGATTAGTATCTCTGTAAAATAATTTTAAACCAGAAAAAGTTTCATGATATATGATTTTAAGACGCGAATTTTTCATGACCTATTCTTTACTTAAATAGTATCGTAACTAAAAAATAATGTGGAATTTTAAAATGTGTTCCAAGGTTTTCTGGCTTGATATCCGACTGAACTACTTCGCAATAAGAACTAGAACCATCTTCATGTTTAGTGGGAGTTAAAATGGCAAAAACTGCTGTCTCTTGGTTTGGGTCAATATTTAATTCATTCTTGCTGCCAAAAAAATCCTTTAAGGCATATTCATCTGAATTGTCTTTTAGTTTGAAGTAGGATTTTTTGCTTCCAAATTTAGAACCTCTTATGTATATTTTTAATTTTCCGTCAGCCATCTTAAATAAAAATTTTAAAGATTCTTTGTCTGACTTTATCTTGAAATACTCATCTTCTAATCCATCAAAAAGTATCGATTTACTGATTAGCTTGCCGTTTTTAAATTCTTGAAGAGAAATTTTATATTGTTTTTCTTTTATTTCTTTTCCTTCAAAGTTTAGTTGTTCAAAATGAATGTTCTCAAAATCAATTAAATTTTGAATATCATTATTTTCACTCCCGTAATAACTGGTTACTTTAACGCTGTTTTGTCCAAAAGAAAAATTTGCTGCTAAAACAAGTAATAGCAATGAATATTTAATTTTCATAAAATAAGTTGATTTACAAATTTCCAATACTATCCAATTCTCTTTTCAATGGTTCAATCTGTTTCATGAAACGAGTTCTGTCGTTTCCTGTCAAAGATTCTCCAGTTGGAAGATTCAATCGAAGTGCATCTACTTGAACGCCATTTTTCCAAAAACGGTAACAAACATGAGGTCCAGAAGCTAAACCTGTACTGCCGACCAAACCAATTGTCTGTCCTTGAGTAACACGCTGTCCGCGGCGAACCAAGATCTTAGACATGTGTAAATATTGAGTCGAGTAGGTGCCGTTGTGTTTTACTTTTACAAAGTTTCCGTTTCCTGCAGTATATCCAGTTGCTTCAACAACTCCTGAAGCAGTTGTCGAAATTGGTGTTCCAGTCGGAGCAGCGTAATCGGTTCCTTTGTGCGCTTTCCAAGTGTGCTGCACCGGGTGAAATCTATTCATGGTAAATCTAGAAGTGATTCGGCTGAATTTGATTGGAGTTTTTAAGAAGAAGTTTTTAAGTGTTTTTCCTTCGTCATCATAATATTCTACTTTTCCAGAAGTTGTGTCTCTTTCAAAAGGGAAAGCATAAATAATTTTACCTTTATATTCAAAAAATGCAGCTTCTAGTTCTTCAACGCCATCGTAAGTTTTTCCATTGATAAAGCGTTCCGTAAAGATTAATCCGTAACGATCTCCTTTTTTAAGTTTAAAGAAGTCAATAGACCATGAAAATACTTTTGTGATTCTGCTGGCTAATGCCGTTTCTACACTTTCGTTTCCTAAAGTTTCAGATAATGAACTTTTTAAAACACCGCCAATTATTTTTCTTTTTAAAGTAACTGGTTTCACTTTTTTATAAGCTTTAGCAATACTATCTCTTAAATCAATAACATAGTAGCTTAAAGCATCGGGCTGATAAATAAAAACTTCCAGATTATTAGTTTTATTTTTGGCGCGAAGCAAAGTAAAAGGTTTGCCATAACGAATACTTCTAACGTTGAAAGAATCTTTTACTTGTTCGACAATATCGTGTACTTTTTTGTCTCCGATATTTTGACTTTGAATGATTGAGCCGAAAGAATCTCCTTTTGAAATTGTATCATTTACAACATTGAAATCTGCGTAATTAAAACCGAATTCTATTTTTTTGGTTGTTGGTTTAGTAATTTTGGTTTCAACTTTTTCTTCTGCTTTTTTGCATGAAAAAATAGAAAACAAGACAATTAAAATTACGACTGCTTTTTTCAAACTTTTTGCTTTTTTGTGGTGAAATTATTCTGCGGTTTCATTTCCCCAATTGGACAATTCTTCTTCGGTCCACAATTTAGGAAAAAAGATGCGTCTTTGGTATTTTGGATGCATATATTTTTGCCAGTCACTTCCGCCAGTCGCTTCTCCATTACCTTTTCCACTTTCTAATATATATTTTCTTGCAGTATTTAGGTGCTGCATAACCCAAGTGATATTCACTGTTTTGTCGTAATGACGCATCGCTTGAACTAAGTCTTCATTCTGCTGGTCTTCAGCTGGTAATTGCGTGAATTTCTGCCAGATATTTTTAGTCTTAAAAGTAGACATTTGTCTCAAAAACTGATCTTTATATTTGGTTTCGAATTCTTGAAGTAAATAAGATTTTGCACCAGTATGATAATCTTTTCCGGCAGCCTGCCAGTACAAATGTTCGAAACTAGTTTCTAAATCTGTGTTTTCGTCAAAGTTTGCTTTGTACCTGCGGTCTGTTAAATTGATTACATCCGTAGAAGCAAATTCAATCATTCTATATTGCGCGCTCTGAAAACCGCTTGCAGGAGTAAGCGTGTTTCTAAATTTCATATATTGATCTACTTCCATACCGTTTTCCATAATGCTGAAAGAGTTGGTAAGCATGTCAAAATATCTAGTAATTCTTGATAATCTTTCGCTGAAAAAATCAACCTGAATATTTTCTTTTTCGGCAATTTGATCAATTTCCCACAAAATCATTTTAAAGATTAATTCATTTACCTGATGGTACATAATAAAAACCATTTCGTCAGGAAGAGTGGTGCGTTGTATTTGTAAATTCAACAATGCATCGGTTTGAATATAATCCCAATAAGTAATTGGTTTAGCCCAAAGCAATCCTTCCAATTGAACATCAGTTTTTTGATTTATGGCTTGAAATTTAAGATCAATTTCTTTTAAGATTGCTTCAGAATTATCTGTAGGGTTCATTATTTTTTTGCTTTAAGTGGATATTTTAATCCTTTATATTCATCAAGATCTGCTTTGAGCGATCCTACCGCAAGATCTGCTTTAATTCTTAATGGAACTTTGTTGTTGTCGTCTGATATCCAGAGTGTAACACTTTCTTTTTCTTTAAAAACGCGACCTGTTTGTACCAATGGTTTAAACATCATGGTAGAAACGGTTCCAAATTTAGTTGTAATATCCTGACGACCTACATATTTTAACTTAAATTTTGTGATTTCTTCGTCAAAAAACATGTCGATAGAAATAGATTCGCCAGATTTAAGTTTGTCAATGTTTGGATGATTTCTCAAATAATAAAAAGAAGAAATTATATCTTGCACATTGTCTGTTATTATAATTGTTTTTTCAGTTTTACGCTTATAGTCTTTAACCAAAACCCTGTCTTCATTTTGATTAAAAAAGCCTTCCTGATTTTTGGTATAACCGCCTTCGTCAATTTTTCGGACATAGCGGTAAGGTCTTCCTGTTTCTTTGTCAAAATAGCTTTCATATAAATCTTCAACTTTAAAGAAAAATTTTGACATACCTGTTGTGTAACCTTTACCAATAGCATGGTATACTTTTTTGTTGCTTATAGTGGCATCTTTAACTTCTAAAGTTGCATATCCCGCATTTACAATTCCGTAGTGAATTCTAAATTTGAAATATTCTCCAGTATCGAATGCGTCCTCTTTTTGAGTATCAAACGCCAGTGTTGTTAGTGCTAATATGATGAGGATGAATTTTTTCATAGTACAATTTTTACATTTCATTATAAAGATAAATAAATGCAAATTCTATTCCAAATGTACCAAAACAAAAAAACTCAGTCAAAGATGACTGAGTTTTTATGCTATTAACTAACCAAAAAACTATAAATTATGAAATTTATATCAATTCGGAAGGAAACCACCCCTTCCTGATTTGCGAGTGCAAAGATAGATAGAAAGTTCAAAAAACAAATAGCCAAAGTCAAGTTTAACATAACATTTGCAAAAAAAGCATCGTTTTTTAGAGAATTGTGCTGTTTTGTATATAAAATTTAACGTTTTATAGCGTTCCTCTCAATTCTTGCTCTCTTTCGATTGACTCAAAAAGGGCTTTAAAGTTACCTGCACCGAACCCTTTTGCCCCCATTCTTTGAATAATTTCGAAGAAAAGAGTAGGTCTGTCTTGAACTGGCTTCGTAAAAATCTGCAATAAATAACCATCTTCATCAGCATCTACCATGATGGCTAGTTTTTCAATTTCGTTGATATCTTCTTTCATCATGTCCATATGAACACCTAATCTTTCAGGGATTGCTTGGTAGTAAGTATGCGGAGGAGCTGATAAAAATTCAACACCGCGTGCTCTCAATTGCGATACTGTTTTAATAATATCATCGGTAGCAATTGCGATATGCTGAATTCCAGGTCCGCCATAGAAATCTAAATATTCTTCAATTTGCGATTTTTTCTTTCCTTCTGCCGGTTCGTTGATTGGGAATTTAATTCTTCCGTTTCCATTAGACATTACTTTGCTCATCAAAGCAGAATATTCTGTGGTAATTTGTTTGTCATCAAAAGATAAGAAATTTACAAATCCCATTACATCTTCGTAGAATTTTACCCACGTATTCATTTCGTTCCAACCCACATTTCCAACCATGTGATCAATATATTTTAAACCCGTTGGCTCTGGATTGTAGTCAGATTTCCACTCTTTGTAACCTGGAAGGAAAACACCATTATAGTTTTTTCTTTCAACAAAAATGTGAACCGTTTCTCCATAAGTATAAATTCCAGAACGAATCACTTGTCCAAACTCATCTTCTTCAACAGTTGGTTCCATAAAAGAACGCGCACCGCGTTTCATAGTTTCTTCGTAAGATTTTGTAGCATCTTCAACCCAAAGTGCAGCAACTTTCACGCCGTCACCATGTTTTTTTAAATGATCGTTTATTGGAGAATCAGCTGTTAAAGGTGTAGTCAAAACAATTCTGATTTTATCTTGCTTCAAAACATAAGATGCTTTGTCTTTTACTCCAGTTTCTAATCCGGCATAAGCCAATGACTGATATCCGAAAGCAGTTTTGTAATAATGTGCAGACTGTTTTGCGTTACCCACATAAAATTCTACATAATCTGTTCCTAATAATGGAAGGAAATCTTGTGCTCCTTCAAATATTTTTTCTAATCCGTATTCTACTGATTTAACTTCTTTACTCATGATGTTTATTTGTTTAATCGGTAAATCGTTTAATTGATTTTCCGAAATGTTGTGTTTAAGTTTTTTTTTAACGCAGAGTACACAAAGTTTTTTATCAATAAGAGTTTGTAAAAAACACAAAGGTCACAAAGCTTTGCGAACTTGGTTTAATAAAATTTCCTCAGAAACGCTGTGAACTTTGCGAATCCTTTGCGGACTTTGCGGTTAAATTCGATTAGCTATTCCGTCCAAGATTTGTAATATTGACCATCATCCAATCCCATAGCTTCTTCCGTAACCATAAGCGGACGGAAAGTATCAACCATAACGGCTAATTCTTGGGTTTCTTTGTGACCAATACTACGTTCCATCGCGCCTGGCGCTGGTCCGTGCGGAATTCCTTTTGGGTGTAAAGTGATATGACCCTGCTCAATATTATTACGGCTCATAAAATCGCCATCGACATAATATAGGACTTCATCAGAATCTATATTGCTGTGATTGTATGGCGCCGGAATGGCTTTCGGATGATAATCGTAAAGTCTTGGGCAGAATGAACAAACGACAAAAGCTGCCGTTTCAAAAGTTTGATGTACTGGAGGCGGTTGGTGAACACGCCCAGTTATAGGTTCGAAATTGTGAATGGAAAATCCGTATGGGAAATTGTAGCCGTCCCAGCCTACAACGTCAAACGGATGTGTGGCATAAACCACCTCATGAATCATTCCTTCTTTTTTGATTTTAATTAAAAAATCACCTTTTTCGTCATGAGTTTCCAATTCGCTTGGCAAAATAAAATCGCGCTCGCAAAACGGAGAATGTTCTAAATGCTGCCCAGATTGGTTTTTATATCGTTTTGGAGTATAAAATGGAGAATACGATTCTACATAAAATAGTCGGTTTTCTTCGGTTTCGAATTCTATTTGATAAATAATGCCTCTCGGAATAATCAAATAATCGCCATATTCAAACGGAATGTTTCCTAACATGGTTCTTAATTTTCCTTTTCCTTTATGGATGAAAAGCATTTCATCGGCATCGGCATTTTTGTAGAAATAATTACGAAGCGATTCTTTCGGCGCAGCCAAACCAATAATACAGTCTTTGTTGACTAACATTGCTTTTCGGCTGTCTAAAAAGTCATTTTCTGGTTTTAATTCAAAACCTTTAAAAAGTAATGATTTTATGTTTTTTCCGATTGCAATTTTTGGTTCAACCGAATAAGAGTTTAAAATTTCTTTAACCTGCGTAGGTCTGTGTACATGATATGAAAGCGACGAATGTCCGTGAAAACCTTCGGTTCCAAACAATTGTTCGTAGTAAAAACCTCCGTTAGGTTTTTCAAATTGGGTGTGTCGCTTTTGTGGAAAGTTTCCGAGTTTGTGATATAATGGCATGGCTTTTCAATTAGATAATTTGTAAATTAGATAATTCGAAAATTGAATTGTGTGAACAGATAATCCAATCATCTTGTGAATGATTTAAATTATCTCAATTCTATAGCTTACTCAGGATTTCTCTTGATGAGGAATTGAAGATACTCTAATAAACCTGTCCATTTTGTTTTCATTATAACAAATGTCGTAATTTTTTCCGAGTAAAATTAAAAATTATATTAATTATAACTATAAGATATTTTAATTTTTTTGATATAATTTTTGCATAGCAAAAAAATACCGCGATTTTATTGAATTATTCTTTGATAAAAGGCTAAAATAAAAATCCAATACTAAACCAAGTAAAGCTTTTTGACATTTCTGGAGACCATGATTGTTTGATCTCAATTGGGCCAATTATAGTTTCCAATCCGTAACCCAAAGCATAACCTGTATATTTTGGCATTGAGATCCAGTCGACTGTGCTGAAAATGTCGTTTCCTAAATTGGCGAAATTGGCAGAAAAATTAATATGGTTTTTTCTGATGATTTCGTAATCCAGCGTAATTCCTGTCTTGATATAACTGTTTCCGGCAATACTTAAAAAGTCGTAACCGTAGAAATAATTAAAATTATTGATTTTACTGTAGCCGTAACCTCCTAAAATGTAATCAAAAAACGGAACGCTGCTGCTTCCAAAAGTAAAACCTGCATCGGCATCAATCTTAAAAGTTGCTTTCGGGAATAATGTGTTTACAAAAGACAATTCGGCTTTTGCCATCGAAAAAGGTTTGAATGTATTCGTATAATCTGACGATGCCAAGTACGTTTGTAAATCTGTAGAAAAATACAATCCAGAACTTGGATAATATTTGTCGTCAAAAGAGTCATATTTTAAGTATGCAAATGCACTGAAGTAATTGCTTTTGTCAATTATGTTGTCTTCATTTGAAAGTGTCGGCGAATTTATCTTAAGATATTTGTATTCTAAACCACCGCCCATTAAAAACTTCTGTACAAAAATCGTTTGAAAATATGCTTGGTTATTAATATCCATAAAATCAACATTGATTAAATTGACACCAGGATTATCATAAACCAGATTACTTAGACTTGTTGTTACATTTCGATTAAATTGATTGAGCCTTGAACGGAAACCAAAGCTGATATTAAAACCATTTTCGACATAATAATTAAAATCATACCTAAAATTATCCCCAAGAATAATATCTACGGAAGTAACGTCATTTTTTAGAAATGTTTTTTTGTGCGTAAGGTTTAATAAAATACCACTTTTATAAAGTCCGTCATAATGAAGACCAAGTTTTAAATAAGTCTGCGTTGGATTTTCACGAAGAACTAAATCTAAATCATCTTTCTCTCCGTCTGGCTGCAGACAATAAGAAATTGTGCTAAAGTTCTGCGTTGCATTTAAATTGTTTATCCCCGTTTTTAAATCATTATACGTAATCGTACTTCCTGGTTTAAAACGAAGTTTACCACGAATATATTCTTTAGTATAATTGTCTAATTTATCAGTGTTTATTTTCTGAATTTGAATGGTGTCTGTCGCAACTTTTAGTTTTGGTTTTTTGTAAAAAGTAGTTTCATCAGACAAAGCTTTAATTTTTTCGTAAACAGCAAAAGCTGCTTCTTCTCCTTTTCGAATAATTTCTTCCCCTTTATCAAATGAAATTACGCCATAATCGCGAATGTCTGGTTTTATGTAAACGTCCGTATCTTTTATTTTGTTTTTCATTTTGTCGATAGACTGGAGATTGGTAATCTGAACCAAAATACGCGTAGCATTTTTTAGGTTTTTTCTCTTCATCAAATCGTCCTGAACATCAACACCAATAATAATATCTGCTCCAAGATTACGAACTTCTTGAATTGGGTAATTGTTTACAACACCGCCGTCGACCAATAAATTTCCGTCGATTTCTACTGGAGTAAATAGGGAAGGGAAAGCAGCACTCGCCATCATGGCCTGAACTAGATTTCCTTTGTTAAGTAAAACTTCTTCGCCTGTTTCAATATTGGTTCCGATACATAAAAATGGTGTTGGCAGTTTATTGAAGTCACGAATATGACGAACATTTCTGGTCAAACTGCTGAGTAAATTGTAATTGTACATGCCTTTTGAGAGTGCTTCTGGAATACCCACTCTAAAATTACTGAACGGTAAAACAATCGCATACAATTCGTCATTCTTTTTTCCGTAAAAGTTTTTAGACGAACGCGGAATATAATCATTTATTAATTCGTCGAAATTGGTCTTTTTGAAAATCGAATCAATTTGAGAAGCATTGTAACCAGAAGCGTAAAGTCCGCCTATTACAGATCCCATGCTGGTTCCGCCAATAAAATCAATTTTGATTCCGGCTTCTTCTAAAACTTTAAGAACTCCAATATGTGCAAAACCTTTAGCACCGCCGCCACTTAAAACCAAACCAATTTTAGGTCTTTTTACACTGTCTTTTTTGATTTCTTGTGAAAATGATTTTTCTGGGAAAAGTAAAAAAAGTGTAAAAAGCACCGATGTCACGCCCCAGATGGAAATGGAAAACTGCGAGAGACAAAAGGTTATTTTTTCCTGCCAAAAAAGAGCGACCCAAGAAGCTCCTTTTTTGGGATTGGAAAAAAATCCTTTTGACCGAGTATTTGAAATGGACAGCTGGCTTAGGCGCATAAAAATTAACTAATTGGTTTTGTAAAAGTCGGCAATTTTTTTTGCTTTTAAGAGATTATCTTAATAGGATTCTGTTTTTGAAAGTATTAATTTTTTGTTTGGATCAAATTTCCAAATATCCGTGTGGGTTTTCGCGCCGCCTCTGCAGCTTGAGCTTAGTGTTTGTTTAGTTTTATCGACTTTTACATCGCAAAACATATCACATTTCGGATTGAAATTGGTTGGAAATTGTAAAGTGTCAAAATTTTTAGTTTTCTGATTAAAAATAAAAATCTGGTAAATCGTATAAACTCCCATTCCGTCGTCGGTATGAAAAGCAGCAAAGTCTGTAAAACCATCAAAATTATAATCGTTTACTTCCAAATGAGTTGGTTTTCCCGTAATAGATGTTTCGATATTTTTAATGATTTGGGTTATTCCATTTTGAGAATTTTTGACATATATTGTCTGTTCGATTTCTTCGTTATCCCTGGAACCAGAATTGGTTTTCAAACTTATCTTGAATTTGCTTTTGTCTTTTTGTACCAAAGAAATATCATTTTGACTATACAAAATAGAGCAAAATAAACTTAAACAGATATGTAAAAAGTATTTTTTCAAAGTGAATTAGTTTTCTTTTGGATGATAAAAATCTACAATTTTTTTAGCCCTTGACACCCCAACAACGGCCGAAATTTCTTTTTCTGTTGCTAGTTTCAATCTTTTAACACTTTTAAAATGTTGTATTAACGCGAGCATAGTTTTTTCGCCAATTCCAGGAATGCTTTCTACAGAAGAATTAAGCGCAGCTTTACTTCGTTTATCTCGGTGAAAAGTAATACCAAAACGGTGCGCCTCATTTCGTAATTGCTGAATGACTTTTAAGGTTTCAGATTTTTTATCCAGATATAACGGAATTGAATCACCTGGATAAAAAAGTTCTTCCAAACGTTTTGCAATTCCGATAATGGCAATTTTACCGCGTAGACCCAATTCATCAATACTTTTTAAAGCAGATGACAATTGTCCTTTTCCACCGTCAATAATGATCAATTGCGGTAAAGGCTGATTTTCATCTAATAATCTTTTGTAACGGCGGTATACAATTTCGGTCATCGAAGCAAAATCGTCTGGACCTTCAACGGTTTTTACATTAAAATGGCGATAATCTTTTTTGCTTGGTTTTCCATCTTTAAAAACCACGCAGGCAGCAACAGGATTTGTTCCTTGTATGTTCGAGTTATCAAAACATTCTATATGTCGAGGCTCAACAGGAAGACGTAAATCTTTCTGCATCTGTGCCATAATTCTATTTACGTGACGATCTGGATCAACAATTTGCAATTGTTTCAATTGTTCGATGCGGTAGAATTTGGCATTTCTTATTGATAAATCTAAAATCTGTTTTTTGTCTCCGAGCTGCGGAACGGTTGTTTTGATATTTTCGCCCAAATCCATTTCAAAAGGAACAATGATTTCTTTTGATAATAAATTAAAACGTTCACGAAGCTCTACAATGGCCAATTCTAATAGTTCTTCATCGCTTTCGTCGAGTTTTTTCTTGATTTCTAAAGTATGAGAACGAATGATGGAACCGTGAGAAATCTGCAGGAAGTTGACATAAGCTGCACTTTCGTCAGACACAATCGAGAAAACATCAACATTGGTAATTTTAGGATTTACAATCGTTGATCTAGATTGATAGTTTTCAAGAATTTCGATTTTTTCTTTGATTTTCTGCGCTTCTTCAAATTGTAAATTCTGCGCATAATTATTCATTAATTTCTTAAAATCCTTTAAGCTTTCTTTGAAATTTCCTTTTAGGATTTCGCGAATTGCGTTGACTTGTCTCTGGTATTCCTCTAAAGGTTCCAAACCTTCACACGGACCTTTGCAGTTTCCGATATGATATTCCAGACAAACCTTAAATTTTCCAGACTCAATATTCGATTTGCTCAAATCGTAATTGCAGGTTCTTAATGGATACAATTCTTTGATTAGATCCAAAATCGTATAAACCATCTTAAAATTGGTATAAGGGCCAAAATATTCAGAGCCGTCTTTTACCATTCTTCGAGTTAAAAATATTCTCGAAAAAGGTTCTTTTTTAATACAAATCCAAGGATAACTTTTGTCATCGCGGAGCAAAACATTATATCGTGGCTGTAAAGTTTTAATTAAATTGTTTTCTAATAAAAGCGCATCAGTCTCTGTAGGAACAACAATATGTTTTATGGTTACAATTTTTCTAACCAGAACATTTGTTTTCCTTGTGTCGTGAATTTTATTGAAATATGAGGAAACCCTTTTTTTTAAATTTTTGGCTTTGCCAACATACAAGATTTTCCCGTCTTTATCATAATATTGATAAACACCTGGATTGTCTGGCAAGGTTAAAATTTGAAGATCTAAGGATGGTTTTTGCATTCTATATTGTTTCTGAAGATGTTCGAAAAGCTTTTCAAAAACCATTCCGATTTCTAAATGAAGCTTAACATTGATTTAGTTTCAAATTTACAAAATCAAAAGAATAATTTCTATATTTAGATTTTATAATTCTACATGAAAAATAGTACTCCATTGGTTATTTTTGGCGAATCGATTTTGCCGGGAGAACACAGAACGATAAACGTCGAAATTGCTCGATTACACACTACGACCAAACTGAACATCCCGGTTATTGTGCGCCGTTCCAAGGTTGAAGGCCCAACGGTTTTGTTTTCTGCAGGAATTCACGGCGACGAAATAAATGGTGTCGAAATTGTCCGTCAGATCATCAGTAAAAAAATTAACAGACCTACTCGCGGAACAATAATCTGTATTCCAGTGATCAATATGTATGGTTTTGTGAATAAATCTCGCGAATTTCCAGACGGCCGTGACTTAAACCGCGTTTTTCCCGGAAGTAAAAAAGGTTCGCTTGCCAGTAGATTTGCGTATCATATTGTCGAAGAAATTCTGCCAATTCTAGATTATGCAGTCGATTTTCACGCAGGAGGAGCAAGTCGTTTCAATGCGCCTCAGATCAGAATCACCGAAAATAATCCCGAATTGAAAATTTTGGCAGACGTTTTTAATGCGCCTTTTACTTTATACTCTAAAAATATAAACGGTTCTTTTAGAAATACGTCTGAAAAAGCCAATGTCAAAATGCTTCTTTTTGAGGGCGGAAAATCATTGGATATTAATAACGAAATTGCCAATCAAGGTGTACTTGGAACCAAACGTTTATTGCATTATCTAAATATGCTCGATCCGAAACAAATAGTTGAGCCATCTCATGAGCCATCTATTTATATTAAACAATCGGTTTGGCTTCGGGCAAAATGTTCGGGGTTGCTGCACGATTTTAATTTGATCGGAAAATTTGTAACCAAAGGCACTATCTTAGCTATTATTACAGATCCATTTGGTAAATTTGAGCAAAAAGTAAAAGCACCGCATGATGGTTTTGTAATTAATGCGAACCATTCTCCAATTGTTTACGAAGGCGACGCTATTTATCATTTATCTAAAAGTAATCCTGAAAATGTCTACGACTAAAAAAGAACTTCGAATTGAATATAAAAATTTCCGTAAAGCGCTTTCTTTTGATGAAGTAGAAGAAAAAAGTCTGGCAATTGCCAACCAATTGATTCAAATGCCAATTTGGGATAAAATTTATTATCATGTTTTTCTTCCTATTGAAGAACATAAAGAAGTCAATACCGAATTTATCCTGCATTTACTTTCTGGAAAAGACAAAGAAATCCTGATTTCTAAAAGTGACTTTGAAACTAGAAAAATGACTCACTTTTTATTGACTGATAATACCAAAATTAAAAAGAACGAATACAATATTCCAGAACCTGTTGACGGAATAGAAGTGCCTTCTTCTAAAATAGAAGTTGTTTTTGTGCCACTTTTGGCTTTTGATATTTTTGGAAACCGAATTGGATACGGAAAAGGTTTCTACGATAAATTTCTTGCCGAATGCAAACCCGAAACCATCAAAATCGGTCTTTCTTTTTTTGAAGCCGTAAATCAAATCGATGATGTCTTCGAATCTGATATTAAATTGGATTATTGCGTTACGCCTGAGAGAATATATCAGTTTTAATTTTACATTCTAATATTCTGTAGAGACGCACCGCAGTGCGTCTACACACAGAAATATAAAGTAATGCCACACATTAAAAGATTAAAAAGGATTAATCATTTCAAATCCATTAATCTGTGGCAAAAAAAATATCTCCAGTGCATCTAATATAATCTTTGTCGATCTACTTGACTTAGATGCACTGCGCTGCGTCTCTACAATTTACACGGAAAAGAAAAAAATATTTCACAGTAAATTCCTTTAAAAATCAAGGTATTTAATTTTATTTCCACGTAAGAAAAACATTTGTAAATTTTTTGGCACGATTTTGCATACTCGAAAATTGCAAATAATTACTTCTAGTACATCCGGAATGCTAGTCCTTATTTGAAGCCTATAACCTTTTATTAATTTTTAAAAATTTACTTTATGAGAAATCTTAATTTCTTTATGATGGCATTCCTTGTACTTACTATTTTCAGCTGTAAGAAAGCATATGCACCAGACCAAAGTTACGAGACCGTTGATTCTGCTGCAGCTGTATCAGATGAAATTCCAGAGGAAATGTATATTGAACCGAACACAGAAAGCTACGCAGGATTAGAAGAAAATCCGTTTGAATCTCCGCTTAAAGAACCGCTATCTACTTTTTCTATAGATGTTGATAATGCATCATACACCAATATTCGACGTTTTATTAATGAAGGGCAGAAAGTCCCAAAAGATGCCGTGCGTGTTGAAGAAATGATTAATTTCTTCAAATATAAATATCCACAGCCAGATGGGCAGCATCCTTTTGCTATAAACACAGAATACAGCGACTGTCCGTGGAATACAAACAGCAGACTGCTAAAAATTGGTTTGCAGGGAAAGAACATTCCCATGGCAAATTTGCCCGCTACTAATCTCGTTTTTTTAGTAGATGTTTCTGGTTCTATGGATGAATCGAACAAACTGCCCTTGCTAAAAGAATCAATGAAAATTTTGGTAAAAGAGCTTCGCAGTATCGATAAAGTTTCTATTGTCGTTTATGCAGGTTCTGCTGGAGTAGTTTTAGAGCCGACTTCTGGTGAAAATAAAGATGAAATTATGGATGCTTTTGATGACTTGCATGCAGGAGGAAGTACAGCAGGGGGCGAAGGAATTGAATTAGCTTACAAACTAGCACAGGAAAATTTCATAAAAGAGGGAAATAATAGAGTAGTGATAGCTACTGATGGTGACTTTAATGTTGGCGCTTCCAGTGATGATGATATGCTGAAATTAATTGAAGAAAAAAGAAACTCTGGTGTGTTTTTAACTGTTTTAGGTTTCGGAATGGGGAATTACAAAGATTCTAAAATGGAAATTCTTGCCGATAAGGGAAACGGAAATTACGCTTATATCGATAACATTCAAGAAGCGAATCGTTTTCTAGGAAAAGAATTTAAAGGTTCGATGTTTGCTATTGCGAAAGATGTGAAAATTCAAATTGAGTTTAATCCAAAACATGTTGAGGCGTATCGATTGATTGGTTATGAAAATCGTAAACTCAATGCAGAAGATTTTAAAAATGATAAAATTGATGCGGGCGAATTAGGAAGCGGGCATTCCGTTACGGCTTTGTATGAAATTATTCCAGTTGGAGTAGAAAGTAATTACGTTCCATCTGATTTGAAATATACTAAAACACAAAAAGGAGATGGAAATTACAGTGATGAATTGGCAACCGTAAAATTCAGATATAAAAAACCTGATGGCGATAAAAGTATTGAAATAGTAAATGTAATAGCAGATAGGAAAACAGACCTTCAAAACAGTTCTCCTGATTTTAAATTTACAACCGCAGTTTCTTGGTTCGGATTAAAATTACGCGATTCAAAATATATTACCAGCAGTTCTGCTTCAGACATTAAAAAATTAGCAAAGTCTGGTTTGTATAATGATGAAGATGGTTACAGAGCAGAATTTATAAGATTGGTTGATGCTGTAAACTAATTAGAAACTCCAAAAAACAAAAATTCCAAACTCCAGTTTAACATTGGAATTTGGAATTTTTTTATTTGAATATTTTTTAATTTTACTTTACTTCTTTAATAGTTGAAGAATCAATCCAGCCTTGAGTTCCGTCTGTTAATTCTACTTTTTTCCATCCTGCAACACTTTCTATTACATAAACTTTTGCTCCTTCGTGTAATAGAATAATACCATTTGCTGATTTTTGTGGTTCCTTTCTAACTTGGCTTAATTCAGAAAAAACAATGGCAACACGATCATTGTCAAAATGACTTTTTTCAGACATGCCAGCTGAAATACTTAAACCTAAAGCAATCAAAACAACAAACATTCCAACGAAATAAATTCTTTTTGCAAGTGTAGCATTCGAAAAATAATACCCAATAAAACTCAACAAAAATACAAAACCAAGCGCAACAGAAATTTTTGCCCAAGTATTATAGTCAAAAATAGAAGTAAAGTTCTGAATCAGATTTGCAAAACCAACTTTAGGAACTTCTTTAATTTCATCGATTGTCAGCTTTTTGGCAAACTTTAAATTGTTTAAAGTCTCAGGATCGTTTGGTTTTAAAACCAAAGCTTTTTCATAATTATAAATAGAAGGTGCAACTTGATTTAGTTTATAGTAACAATTTCCAAGATTAAAATACAATTCGGCAGAATGTAATTTATCCTCTTTAATGATGTTTTCATAAACCTGTGCAGCTTCTTTATATTGCCCCTTTTCGTATAAAGCATTTCCTGCTTCAAAGCGCCCTTGCGCAAAGAAAACCTGTGAGATTAACAAAAAGAAATATAATATGTTTTTCATTTTCAAAATATGTAATAAGATTTTCAACTTTGCGAACTTAAATTCATCGAAATCTAAATCAATTTTCTTAGCTCCCGATAGCTATCGGGATTGCGGTAAAAAAAAATTAAACAATCTGTTTTTCTAACTCAGAAATAATCAACACCGCTTTATCATAATCCTGCTGGATTGAAGCGCTCGATGCTGGTGCATAGCGTGCAAACTCACAGTTTTCTGTCAAAGCAATAAAGTTTTGTACGGTTTCTGGGTTTGCATTTCTAGACAATAACAATTCTCTAATATTGTCTTTACTCATTTCTGAGGTTTCAATATGCAGTTTAGCTTTCAAGAAATTATGCATTGCTTTTTCCAGTGCAATATAGAAAGGCTCTTTATTGTTAAGATGTTTCTTCGCCTGCGATAAATATTTCTTCGCCAGTTTATTGTTCATTCTAATTCTATTTCCAGTAACGTCACTGTCAATAGCTTCTTTTTTCTTCTTAGCTAAAATAATCAGCGGAATGATGATGAACGGAGCAAATAATAATCCTAAATATAAATCGGAACCATAAAAATCATTTTTAGCGATACCAACTAATATTGTTTTAGGTTTGATGTTTTTAAATTGTTCTGTTTTGACAGCTATATTTTTAGCAGTACTTCCAGTATTTGCTTCTGCAGGTGTTGGACCATCTAAAACATCCACCATAATCTCTTTTGAAGTGATGGTTTTATAAGTGCCCGAACTCAAATCAAAGTATGAAAACTGCATTGGCTTAATAGCATACTTTCCTTTGTACTGCGGAATGATGGTATATTTATCTGTGATTCTTCCAGACATTCCAGCTAATGATGTTGTTACTTTTTCATCATGAACAGGATCATACATTTCTAATGCATTTGGAACAACTGGTTTAGGAAGTGTAAACAACTTCATGTTTCCGGTTCCCTGTGCACTTACAATTAAGTCGAGACTTTCGCCATTTTTAAGTGTTGTTTTAGAAGGCGTAACTGTAAAGTTCAGTCTTCCAACAGCACCAGTAAATCCTTCTGGTTTTGTGCTTTCAGGAAGCGGTCTTACATTTATTGTTTTAGCTCCTGCTGAAACTACTTTATTATCCTCCGTAATAATCATTTGTCCAAACATATCGCGGCGATTTGTTGGTAATTGCACACCAATATCGAGTGAAAGAGGTTCAATTGTTAGTTTTCCAGCTTTTTGAGGATACAAAATCGCTTTTTTCAGGATTACATAATAACATCTCTGTCCTTGGTAATTTCCTTCTTCAATAGACAATTGTTTTATGTCAATATTTTGATTCCAGAAATCATTGTATTTTGGTTTTGCCAGTTCTTTAAATCCAGTAACACCAATGTTGTTGAAATACAGTTTGTAAACAACTGTAATTGGTTCATTTAGATATGGATTTGTTTTTGAAATTTCAGCAACTAAATTCAACAATTCGTTTCCAGATCCTGGAGGTCTGTCGCTTGGATCTCTTTCCTGAGCTACAGCATTGGTAACCGTAACCTTAATCGGATTTGTTTTGTAGATCTGCCCGTTGTATTCTATTGCGGCTTGTTTGATCGTTACAGCGCCTTTTCTCTCAGGCTGTAAAATATAAGAGTAAATTTTCTGAAAAGAGCTTCGACCATTGATCCAAGATTGGCTAATCTGCTGGCTTGGTCCCGCAACAAGTTTAAAACCGTCAAAAGAAGGCTGTTCGAAATTATCTCCGTCAACATTCATAATGAAGTCTATACGAAGTCTTTCGTTCAGTCCAAGCGTATTTTTGCTGACTCTGGCTTCAAATTGTACTTGAGCCATAAGTCCTTGAAAAGCGAGTAGAAATAGAATTAAATATCTTTTCATTTAATTGTTTAATCGTTTTTTTATGTTAAATCGTTTAATCGTTATTTGTTTAATCCGTTTTACTTGATCAAATAAACAAATTAACGGTTAAACGATTAAACTTATTTTACCAGTCTTTTTCTGTTTTCTTAGGATTGCCTTTTACCTTCTGCGCGTTTACTTTATCCTGAATTTTCTTTTCTTCATTGTTAACGGCATCTAATAAATTTTGGACACGTTCTTTTGATATTCCTCCAGGCTGCGGTTTTGGCTGTCCTTGATTATCAGACTTGTCGTCTTTCTTCGGATCGTTTTTACCGTCTTTTTTGTCTTTATCTTTGTCGCCTTTATCGTCTTTTTTATCCTTATCTTTGTCCTTATTATCTTTATTCTTGTCCTTGTCTTTATCTTTGTTTTTATCCTTGTCTTTGTTCTTATCCTTATTCTTGTCTTTGTTTTTATCGTTTTTCGGCGGATTCTCTTTTAATTTTTGTTTCGCGTAAGCATAGTTATAACGTGTTTCATCATCTGTCGGATCATTACGTAAAGCTTGTTTGTATGCTTCAACTGCCTGCGTATAATCTTTCTCTTTCATGAAAACGTTTCCAAGATTATGATAAGCTTTGTGTTTTTCAGGTCTGGTTTTGGCATTTTTTATCGCTTTCGCGTAAGCAAACTTAGCTTCTGAAACTTGATTTTGTCTATAAATAGTATTTCCTAAATTATATGGCGCTGTTGATCTTTTAGGAAATTTTGATTCCGAAATTCTATAGTTTGCCTCAGCATCAACAAATTTATTCTGTTTATATTCTTCATTGGCAGCAGGCAATGATTTGTCTTTCTCTTGGGCAGAAACTGCCAAAGAAACCGTTAGTAAAATATAAAGAAGTAAATTTTTCATTCTTGTTTTTTATTTTTGTTTGCCACGAATCTCACTAATTCCCACTAATTAATTGTTTATTCCTGTTTGAATTTCACAAAACAACCAATTTGTTTTCATGAAAATTCGAGCAATTTGTGGCTGACTTTTTTATTTCTTTTTGTTAAATAAATCCAATTCTTTGATCCAGCTTGTTTTTCTTTCTAATAAGAAAATGTCTAGAAACAGTAATAAAAATGCAAATCCGATAAACCACTGAAACTGCGATTGAAATTCGGCCATTTGCGTTGCTTCAAATTCTGTTTTCTGAATATTGTTCAAAGCATTTTTTACATATTCTAAAACTTCTTTAGTGCTTCCGCCGTAAACATAACCCCCTTTAGTTGCTTTTGCAATTGTTTTTAAACCTTCTTGATTTAGTTTTGTGGTTACAGTTTGTCCGTTTTGATCTTTTTGGTAACCTCTGACAACACCATTTTCTTTTAGCGGAATTGTTCCTCCTCTTTCTGTTCCAACACCAATCGTAATGATTTTCATTCCTAATTTATTGGCTTCTTCTGCAGCAGCGGCAGCACCTTCAGAATGATCTTCTCCGTCAGAAATTAGAATTAATAATTTGCTGGTTTTACTTTTTTCATCAAAATAAGTTGAAGATAATCGGATTGCTTCATCTAAAGATGTTCCTTGTGAGGAAACCATATCTGGACTCATACTTTGCAAGAACATTTTGGCAACACTGTAATCTGATGTTATCGGTAAAACAGGAAAGGCACTACCTGCGTATGCTACAATCCCAATTCTGTCACTTCCTAAGTTGTTAATGATCTGAGAGACTAATTGTTTACTCTTATCTAAACGGCTTGGTGCAATGTCTTCGGCAAGCATACTTTTAGAAACATCGACTGCAAAAACAATATCAATACCTTCTCGTTTAACAGTTTCCATTTTGGTTCCAATCTTTGGGTTAACCAAACCAATAATTAGGCAGGTAAGCGCCAAAAGAATCACAACTATTTTTAAAACAGGTTTAAAAACTGATTTCTCTGGACTCAATCTTTTTACCATTTCCAAATCACCAAATTCGCGTTGTTTTCTTCTTTTCCAATACATATTGAAAAGGAAAATACACACCACAATTGGGAGTAGTAATAAGAGATATAAATATTTTTTTTCGTCTAATTCCATAAATTTTCTTAAATTCCAATATTGAAAATCCAAATTCCAAACTTTGGAGTTATTAAATTTCAATCTTTCAAATTTTAACTTTTGCTTTTATTATTTAAGTATCCAATTTTAGATTCTCAATTTCAACTTGGAATTTGGAATTTTAAAATTTGGAATTTTTGATTTTAAATAAAGCTTCTGTAAACTGTATTTCTTAAACCAACTTCAAGCAATAATAAAAAGGCTGCAAATAAAACAAAACCTCTGTATTTTTCATCATAATCATAGAACTTCAATTCCTGAATTTCTGTTGTTTCCAGTTTGTTGATTGACTTATAGATCTCAGCTAATCTATCGTTGCTTGTTGCTCTAAAATAGGTTCCGTCTGTTTTGCGGGCAATATTTTTCATCAGTCTTTCGTCGATTTCAACTTTTTGCATTTTGAATAAGAAACCTCCGTTTGGTGCGTATGCGTATGGAGATTCAGCCATACCGTTTGTACCAAGACCAATTGTATATACTTTTATTCCGTATTGTTTGGCAATGTCGGCAGCAGTTTCCGGCTCGATAAATCCGGCATTATTTACACCATCGGTAAGTAAAATAATTACACGGCTTTTAGCTTTACTATCTTTTAAACGATTTACCGCAGTTGCTAATCCCATTCCAATTCCCGTTCCGTCTTGGAGAACTGTATCGTATTTAATACCTTTTATGGCTTCAAGAATAATTGCTTTATCGCTTGTAACAGGAGTTTTAGTATAAGCTTCAGAAGCATATAAAACCAATCCGATTCTGTCATTTGGTCTTTCTTCAACGAAATCGGCAGCAACTCTTTTCAAAGCTTCCATACGATTTGGTTTTAAATCTTTTGCCAGCATAGATCCAGAAACGTCAATTGCCATTACAATATCAATACCTTTTGTTGTTTTAGTTTGATTGCTGATATCTACAGTTCTTGGACGTGCCAATGCAATGATTAATGAGCTTAAAGCTAAAATTCTAAAAACATATAAGCACGGTCTTAATTTGACCAATAAAGATTCGCTGTTTTGAAAACCTGCGGTCGAGCTCATTTTTAAGGTAGCCAACTGCTGGTTGCGTTTCAATAAAAACCAAATTATAGCAATCGGAATTAAAAGGAACAACCAAAGAAATTCTGGATTTAAAAAAGTGATCTTACTCATTAGTTGCTTGCTCTTTGAAGTTCAACAGAATTTAATACTCGGGTTGTGATTTCATTAGCATACGTATCACCTTCTTCATGTAAAATCAGGATTTGCTGTAAACCTTGATCTTGCTTGAAAAGCAATAACTCATAATATGCTTTTGTACTCGTTTTAGTTTCTGGGTTCAGAATAGTCATTGTTCCGTAACCTTTTACTCCCTGAATACCTTCATTAGTTTGAAAATCTTCTTGTTTTACAATAATATTTTGTCCGCCTTGAGCTTCAATAATTTTTAATGAACCTTCAAGCGCTTTAGATAAATCTATATCTGTTGGCTGTTTAAATTTACTTGTAGAAACTGCAATATAGAAATTGTCAATCATACTTCCATATACAAAAAGCTGCATTTCTTTAATTAATGCCATTGCTTCTTTTGGCAGTACTTTTTCTGTATCAACTCGTTTTAAAACTTTTGGAGTTTCAATAAGAACGGCTGGATTTCCGTATGCACTTTTTACCCATTCGCCTTCTAATAATTCTTTAGAAGGATGACCAATTATATTGTCTTTTACGTAATTGAAACCTTTAGTAACCACGAAATAAGTTGTCGTTGCCGTTAATAAAAACACAACAGCTGCAACGGCATAACCAATTCGTGCATTTCGTTTTTTACGAAGCTGTGCTTGAATTTGTTTTTGTCTTTGCGCTTCATTCAATAATTGATCTTCAACATCTTCTGGAACTTCTGTCGGGATTGCATTATCCAGCGTTAAAATTACTTTCTGGATTTTGTTTCTATCTTCTGTAATTTCAAAATCAAGTGGTTTAGATTTTGCAAATTTTACCAAATCGGCTTGACGTAAAACACGTTCTAAATTCTCAACCGTTTCCGGCGTAAGCGTCATTTTCTTTTGAGTTGATGCTGTTCTAATTGCCTGAATCAATTCAGAAGTTGTACTTTCCATTGCTGGAATATGAATCGCTTCCTCAATGTAATTTCTGGCGATATCAGTTAATTCGCTATAATATTCTTTAATTTCTCCTTTTTGAACAAGTTCTTTTTTCTCTAAGCTGTTTAATAAACTTGTCGCTTTTTCGATAGGGGTTTTATAAACTTCCTCTTCAATTTTTTTCAGCTGGCGTTTTTTAACGTACCAGTAAACAAAAGCCCCAATTCCGATAATTACTAAAAGAATCAAAACATAAATCCACCAATTTCCCATTCCTTCATCTACAGAAGAAATATCTTTAATATCATACATTTTCTGCTGTAAAGTATCCACTTTTACATTGGCTACTTCAACTTTGATAGAATCTGTAAAGAAAGGTTTTTTATCAATTAAAATTTTGATGCTTGGAATTGTATAACGACCAGAATCAAACTGCGTTAAACCATATTTTTTGATTAACTCGTAAGTGTCATCTTTCTTAACCGTATCAACTGGATAAGACTGAATTACTTCTAAAGCACCAATATTCTTAAGTTTCGGAAATTCAACTTTTGATTTTGAGTTTACAACAGTTTTAAGTGTCAGTTTAAACTCTGCACCAATTTTGTTTTTTGTGGTATCAATGCTTGTTTCTACAGGTTTCTGCTGCGCAAAAATCATAGTAGAAAAGAACAATAAAAATATATAAAGTTTAAATTTCATTTGATTAACGATTGTTGATTTTAGATTAACGATTTTTGATTTGTTAATCAAAAATCAAAAATCTTTATCTCGATTTGAAATAGCCTAATAGTTTAGTAACGTAATTTTCGTCTACTCTGGTGTTGACAATTCCTGCTCCAGATTTACGGAATGTATCTTTAAAATAATTCAATTTGTCTTGATAATGTTTCTCATAATTTAGACGAACTGTTTTTGAACCTGTATCAACCAATTGTATTTTTCCAGTTTCAGCATCCAGCATTGGTACCATTCCTAAATTTGGAATTTTTTCTTCGCGGATATCGTATACTCGAACACCTGTAATGTCGTGTTTTTTGGAAGCAATTTTTAAAGTATGCTCGTAAGAATCAGACATGAAATCTGAAATCATGAAAATAATGGCTTTCTTTTTTTGAGTTCCAGATAAAAATTTCAAGGCTTGTGCAATGTCTGTTTTATTACTTTTTGGTTCAAATTCGATTAATTCACGAATGATGCGAAGCACGTGCGAACGTCCTTTTTTTGGCGGAATATATAGTTCTACAGTATCAGAAAATAATATTAAACCAATTTTGTCATTATTCTGTGTAGCCGAAAAAGCCATCGTTGCCGCAATTTCGGTTACGATGTCTTTCTTGAATTGATTTTTAGAACCAAAAGATTCCGAACCCGAAATATCAACCATTAGAACCATGGTCAATTCGCGTTCTTCTTCAAATACTTTAACGTGAGCTTCATTATAGCGTGCGGTCACATTCCAATCGATGTTACGAATATCATCTCCGTATTGGTATTGACGCACCTCGCTAAACGTCATTCCTCGTCCTTTAAATGAAGAGTGGTATTCTCCCGAAAAGATATGATTACTCAGTCTTTTCGTTTTGATTTCTATTTTCCGTACTTTTTTTAAAAGCTCTTTTGTATCCATTTTATTTGTTTAAAGTTTAAAGTTTAAAAGTTTCAAGTTAGTCTTGCAACAACTTGAAACCTGAAACTTGAAACAAATTTTTAAGGTACTTCAATCTCGTTAACGATTTTGTTGATAATGTCTACAGAAGTAATGTTTTCTGCTTCTGCTTCGTAAGTAATTCCAACTCTGTGACGTAAAACATCGTGAACAACAGCACGAACGTCCTCTGGAATTACATATCCGCGGCGTTTGATAAAAGCGTAACATTTTGCAGCATTAGCCAAATTGATACTTCCACGAGGAGAAGCTCCAAAACTAATAAGCGGTTTTAAGTCGGCTAATTTATATTTTTCAGGGTAACGCGTTGCGAAAATAATATCTAGGATGTATTTCTCGATTTTTTCGTCCATGTAAACTTCACGAACTGCTTCTTGCGCACGTAGAATCTGTTCAACAGAAACTACTGGATTTACTTTTTCGTAAGATCCTTTTAGGTTTTGACGAATTACAAAACGCTCTTCATCAATTTTTGGGTAGTCAATAACTGTTTTCAACATGAAACGGTCAACTTGTGCTTCTGGAAGCTGGTATGTTCCTTCCTGCTCAACTGGGTTTTGTGTTGCAAGTACTAAAAACGGACGATCTAATTTAAAAGTAGTGTCACCAATGGTAACTTGTTTTTCCTGCATTGCCTCTAATAAAGCTGATTGAACCTTTGCCGGCGCACGGTTAATCTCATCGGCAAGTACGAAATTAGCAAAAATAGGTCCCTTTTTAATAGAGAATTCATTTGCTTTAATATTGTAAATCATGGTTCCGATAACATCGGCAGGTAATAAATCCGGCGTAAACTGGATACGGCTGAAAGAACCTTGAACCGCTTGTGATAATGTATTTATGGCTAAAGTTTTTGCAAGACCTGGAACTCCTTCCAGTAAAATATGTCCTTGGCCAAGCAATCCGATTAATAAACGCTCGACCATATGTTTCTGGCCCACAATAACTTTGTTCATTTCCATTGTAAGAAGGTCTATAAAAGCACTTTCTCTTTCAATTTTTTCATTTATCGCTCTAATGTCTAAAGTCGTTGTATTTTCTTCCATATAAATATTTTTAAAAACCTTGATTTGTACGCCTGTTTTTTGAGAGTGCAAATTGAATATTTTTTAAGAAGTAAGATGTTAAAGAATGGTTAAAACTTCGACCAATGACCTAATTTTAAGGACTAATTGTGAATCTATTTTTATATTTTTAAGAACTTTGATGATTATGTTTTATTAAAGCATAATTATTACCAAAAATAACGCATAACTATTATGAGCAAAACGGTCTTATCGCCTATAATTTCGGGCACTATGAATTGGGGAGTTTGGGATAAAAACCTTACAACCAAAGAAATGGAAAACATGATACAAGTGAGTATCGAAAACAAAATTACGACTTTTGATCACGCGGATATTTACGGATCTTATACGACCGAAGCCGATTTTGGAAAAGCCTTTCACGCTAGTAAAATTGATCGTGAAAAATTACAATTAATTACCAAGTGCGGTATTCAGATGATTGCTGAAAAACGCCCTGAAAACAAAATCAAACATTACGATTATTCGAAAGACTATATTATTAAGTCGGTTGAAGGATCTTTGAAAAAACTGAAAACAGATTATGTAGATGTTTTTTTACTGCACAGACCAAGTCCGTTAATGCAGGCAGACGAAATCGCAGAAGCGGTTGAAAAATTAAAAGGTGAAGGAAAAATAATTGATTTTGGACTTTCGAATTTTACCAGTTCACAAACCGAATTAATTCGTCAGAAAACAGAAGTAAGTTATAATCAAGTACAATTTTCTGCAACACATTATGACGCAATGTTAGATGGAAGTTTAGATTATATGCAGACACACGGAATTCGTCCGTTGTCATGGAATCCGCTTGGAACTGTTTTTAGAGAAGATACTAAACAAACCCGCCGTTTGAAAAAATTATTTTCAACGTTAGTAGAAAAATACCATTTAGGTTCTGATACGCTTTTATTGGCTTGGATTTTAAAACATCCTGCAAAAGTAATTCCTATTGCTGGAACGGTAAATATCGCTAGAATTCAATCTTTAATGAAAGCTGTTGAACTAGAAATGGATACAGAAGACTGGTTTGCAATCTGGACAGAAAGCATGGGCGACGATGTACCTTAATTTTTAGTTTTTCAGTCGCAGTGACAGTATTCAGTTTTATCTGAATAGAAAAAAATAAACACATAGACATAGATCATATTATTGCTTTTGGAAAAGAGAATTTAGCGTTTCACTTACACATAGTTATATGTATTATGCAAATGAAATGCCTTTCAAAGCAAGGAAACTATGCCTCTATGTGTTAAAAACAAAATATTTAAAATGAAAAAAACAGTTTTAATTACTGGTGCTACGAGTGGAATAGGAAAAGCAACCGCTCAAATTCTGGCAAAAAACAACTATAAAGTAGTGCTTTGCGGAAGACGTAAAGACCGTTTGGAAGAACTTCAAAAAGAACTTTCGGCTTTTACAGAAGTGCATTCTTTAGAATTTGATGTTCGTAACAAAGAGGAGGTTTTAGAAAAAATAGGTGCTTTGCCAAACGATTTTTCTACGATTGACGTTTTAATTAATAACGCTGGAAATGCTCACGGTTTAGATCCGATTCAAAATGGAGATTTAGACGATTGGGATGCTATGATTGACATTAATGTAAAAGGTCTTTTGTATGTTTCAAAAGCGATAATTCCGCAAATGGTTGAAAGACAATCTGGACATATTATTAATATTGGTTCTACTGCTGCGAAAGAAGTTTACCCAAACGGAAACGTATATTGCGGTTCGAAACATGCCGTTGATGCTATAACTGCTGGAATGCGAATTGATTTAAATCCGTTCGGAATCAGAGTTGGAGGAATTCATCCGGGAATGGTTGCAACAGAATTCAGTGAAGTTCGTTTTAAAGGAGATGTCGAAAGAGCCGCAAACGTGTACAAAGGATTTGATCCGCTGCAGGCCGAAGATATTGCTGATATTATTCATTTTGTAGTTTCAAGGCCTTATCATGTTAATATCGCAGACTTGGTAGTTATGAGTACGGCGCAGGCATCTTCTACGATTGTGAAGAAAAATATTTAAATTAGATTGATAGACTTCTTAGAAAGTTAGATCTTTAGATTAATTTAGAAATCTGAAAACCAATATCTAAGAAGTCTAAAATCTAACTTTCTAAGGAGTCTAAATAATGATTAATAAACGCCTTTTGATAAAGAATTTGCTTGCTCACAATGATGAGAGCAGTTTTTATGATAAAAAAAGGCAGCTGAATCTTCATTCTCGAGAAGGAAAAGGCAAGTTTCTCAAACACATTTGCGCATTATCAAACTCAAATCCAAATAATAATTCTTATATCGTTGTTGGAGTTGAAGATCAGGATAATGAAATTGTCGGCGATGATTTTTTTGATGACAGCCGAATTCAGAATCTTGTAAATGCTTTTTTAGAAAATCCGCCTAAAATTCAATACGAAAATGTCCCTTTTCCAAATCTTCCAAAAGATAAAGTGATTGGTCTGGTTACTATAAAACCAAAAAGTAAAGTTTCTTATTTTAAAAAAGGAATTCATACCATTCTTGCTAATAGTGTTTTTATAAGGCGAGGCAGTAATTCGATTCCGCTGGAAAGTGGGGAAGAAGTTGAAAAAAACTATCAGAATACAGAAACTGTAATCGGAATTGAAAATAGTTCTCGAAACAGCATTCAATATACTTTAGACGGTGTTATTGATTTTATGAATTTCAGGCATAAAGATATGTCGCCGAAATATCATGTTTTTAAAGAATTATTTGTGATTTGCTGGGCTGGTGTTCCCAAAAAATTACGGGATAAAACGTATTTGTCACGAGTTGATATCGAACTAATTAATGAGCAGATTAAACTTTTCTATTCTGCGCAGGATGTTGTCACCATTTTTTATGATGATGATAGTTTTACGATTACAGAATATGTGCCGCTTGGCTTAAATGATAAAACGAGTTATTATCCGCTGGAAGAACAAACTATTCATTTTTTTGACAATGGTTACTATAAAATAGACCGTCAAATGCTTTTTCAGCCGCCAGAATTCAACAGAAAAATGTTGTATCATATATACAATGCGAATATGGCTTTGTTGGCTAAACTTCAAAAAAATATCATATTGTCTGAACGTGAAATGAAGGATTTAGAAAACCTGCCTTCTACGTTTATGATTTGTCATTTAAATGGTTTTGAAGAGGCAAGACAAAAGCTGATAGATGCCAAATTGCTTTTAAAACCTTATAAAAATGTTTATTCTTCTTTTAAAGAAGCACTTCGTGTTTTACGTAAAATGAAGTATGATGTTCAATAAAGAGGTGCAGAGGTTCAGAGAAACAAAGTGACAAAGGTTTTTCTGTAGAGACGCACCGCAGTGAGTCTACATCCAGCATATCTACAAAAATTGTGTAGATGCTGAATTTATTTAATCTAAAATATTTAATGAAAATTCAAGTACTTATTGACTTCATCATAAGGGAACAAAATTTCTTTTGGACCATCTGCATATGAAGCGGCTTCATATGAGTTGTAATATAAGAGCAGACCTTCTGAAGTATAAAATATGTTTTGCGGCAGCTGAAATTTATCATTTTCAAACATTAAACCTGTTGCATTAATATTCGCTTCTGCTGGTATTTTGTATTTTGCCCGAAATGCTTTTTCGGCGAAGGCCTTAAAATCTTTTTCGTTTTTAAATAATTGATTGTTGAATATTGTTTTTCCAGTTTTCGCATTAAATAATAGGGAACGATAACCTTGATAACCATGTGCACCGCCGGTAAAGGTGTAATGATCAATTTTAAGATTTAAAATCGAATCAGATTGAAATTCAACATTGCCAATTATTTTCGCCTCCCATCCAAAAGTGTCATTTGGGAATTTTTGACGCATTTCTTCATACGAAGCAATAAAAGATTTAGACAATGATTTGTAGTCATTGACTTGTGTTGAATCTTCACCAAAAAAAACAATCTCCTTTATTACAGAGAAAACTTTCTTATTAATGCTGTCTGATATTACTTTAATATTTTTGGCAACTGGAACTTCTATAGTGATTTCCGGACAATCAGTTTTGCACGAAATATTAGATTTTTCTTCAAACCTTTCATTCTCAAATGAAAGCTCTTTTTTGCAACTTGTAAAAATCAAACACAAAAAGATTATAAATATGTAATTTTTCATATCAAAAAGTGTTAATTATAAACAAAGGTAAGAAGTTGTGTCGCGATAAAATAAATTAAGCGGTAAATTTGTACAACAATTATAGATTTAAAACTTATAACTATATGAAATTTAATACAAAAGTTATACATGGAGGACAGCACCATGATCCATCTACAGGAGCAGTTATGCCGCCAGTATACCAAACGTCAACTTTTATTCAGACAAGCCCAGGGAAACCTTTGGCAGATTACGAATACAGCAGAGCATCAAACCCTACGCGTACAGCATTGGAAGAAGCTTTGGCAAGTATCGAAAACGGAACTCGCGGATTAGCATTTTCGTCTGGTCTTGCAGCAACAGACTGTGTTTTAAGATCTTTTAAAGCGGGTGACGAAATTATTGCAATGGATGATTTATACGGTGGAACTTATAGAATGTTCTCTCGAATTTATAAAGATTCAGGAATTAAATTTCATTTTGTTGATATGACTGATATTGAAAAATTCAAAAGTTTAATCAACGAAAACACAAAATTAATCTGGGTAGAAACGCCGACAAATCCATTGATGAAATTGGCCGATATTCAAGAAATTGCAAAAATTACTCAAGAAAAGAAAATTCTTCTTGCGGTGGACAATACTTTTGCAACGCCATATTTGCAAAAACCATTAGATTTAGGAGCAGATATTGTTATGCATTCAGCAACGAAATATTTAGGAGGACATTCTGATGTTATTGCGGGCGCATTAATTGTAAAAGACAAAGAACTTGGAGAACAACTGCATTTTCAGCAATTTGCAACTGGCGCGACACTTGGACCAATGGACAGTTTTTTAGTTTTAAGAGGGATCAAAACTTTGGCTTTAAGGGTGCAAAGACACTGCGAAAATGGCGAAAAAGTAGTTGAATATTTAAGTAATCACCCAAAAATAAAAACGGTTTATTATCCAGGTTTAAAAAGTCATCCGTTTCACGAAATTGCTAAAAAGCAAATGAAAGCTTTTGGAGGAATGGTTTCGTTTGATTTTAAATCAGGGAAAAAAGAAGATTCAATAGCGTTTTTAGAAAAGCTAAAAGTATTTACTTTGGCAGAATCGCTTGGTGGAGTTGAATCACTAGCCAATCATCCAGCTTTAATGACACACGCATCAATTCCTGCCGATAAAAGAGCAGAAGTAGGTATTACAGATGATTTGGTTCGATTAAGTGTTGGTATTGAAGATGCTGATGATTTAATTGCTGATTTAGAACAGGCTTTATCTTAGAGAGAAATTCCAAATAAAAAAATCCCAAATTCCAATTGTAATATTTTGGAATTTGGGATTTTTTATATTTTGAGATTTAAAATTCTGTTAGAATTCTAAGTAATAAATATATCCAAAGTTAAACCAAACCTGCCAGTCATTTGATTTGTTTTCTTTGTAAATGTCTTTGTTTGGGTTTAATCCATCAATCCAATCTGAGTTATACATTTGAAAACGAGTTTCAAACATTAAATCACTCATTGTAGTTAATTTATAATGTACTCCAATTGCTGCTGTTGCAGATAATACTACTCCGCTCTCACTAGAAAAACCATGTGCACGACCATCAGATGGAGTCAGGTATTTTCCTGGAGTTACATTTGGAAGAGTGATGTCTCCTAAATGTGAACCGATTTTTGTAGAATAATAGCTTACTTGAAAACCTACACTACCATACGGGCTGAAACTACCAATTGTGTTTTCGAAGTCATGAATTTTCATAAAAGGAGAAAATTCTAATTGAGCTCCAAGACCTAAAGTAGTAGAACTTGCGTGCATGTTTTTAAGCTGCTGGGCAAATAGTCCGTCAGGCTTTCTTTCCACCCACTGGCCATAATGTTTCAAATTAGTTCTGCTGAAAGCAAGTTCAGAGCGCACTTTAAAATGTTCTGTAAAGAAACTTTCTCTGTTATTTGCAGCAGAAAAGTTGATAAAGTGCATAATTCCGATACCAAAACCTGAGTTTCCAACGTTGGTGTCAAAGTTGCTTCTTTCGCCAAAATCGGACTGTAAAGTAACAGGTCCTGCATAGACTCCTATCTCTTGGGCTAGGTTTGATTGCGCTGATGCCGCGGTTGATATACCAAAGAAGGCAAATAATGTGATAAATAGGTGTTTAGACATTTCGTAGGGGCTTACAAATCTCGGCAAATATATAAAAAACCTAATCGATTCAAAATATTAAATCGGTCTATTGAAAAATAACTAGCAAAATACTTAATTTACTAACTTTTAAAAGGCGATTTGCATGTAAACACCTACATGTAAAATGAGTTTTTTTGTAATGCTTGAAAAAAACACAAATCGATTCAAAAAAGTGAAAAATATAACTTCGAATCAGAATTTGATATATCTTTGTGTGTTAAAACGAAAACGTTTTCTTAAACTGAGATTTGGGTTGGAAAACTGAAAATTAAATCAAATTATCTGAAAATTTATTTCAAATATGGAACAAAAAATAAATGAATTTATGGCTCTAGTTGAGTCAAAAAATCCAAATGAGCCAGAATTTCTTCAAGCAGTTAGAGAATTTGCAGAAACAGTAATTCCCTTCATATCTGAGCGCAAAAAATATGATGGTAAAAATATACTTCTAAGAATTGCAGAACCAGAACGTTCTATAATTTTTAGGGTTCCTTGGGTAGATGACAAAGGCGAGATCATTGTAAACAGAGGTTTTAGAATTCAAATGAACTCTGCAATCGGACCTTATAAAGGTGGAATTAGATTTCATCACTCTGTAAATTTATCAGTTTTGAAATTCTTGGCTTTCGAACAAGTATTCAAAAACAGTCTTACTACACTTCCGATGGGAGGTGGAAAAGGTGGTTCTGATTTTGATCCAGAAGGAAAATCTGATGCAGAAATTATGCGTTTCTGTCAATCATTTATGACAGAATTATGCCGTCATATTGGTCCAGATCTTGATGTTCCTGCTGGAGATATTGGTGTTGGAGCAAGAGAAATTGGATATTTATTTGGACAATATAAAAGAATCAGAAATGAATTTACAGGAGTTTTAACTGGAAAAGGTTTGGCTTACGGAGGTTCATTAATTAGACCAGAAGCTACAGGATACGGAGTAGTTTATTTTACAGATCAAATGTTACGGACAATTGGCCACGAAGTAAAAGGTAAAAGAGTAGCAATTTCTGGATTCGGAAATGTGGCTTGGGGAGTTGCCTTAAAAGTTAACGAACTTGGAGGAAAAGTTCTTACGATTTCTGGTCCTGATGGATATATTTATGATGAAGAGGGAATCTCTGGCGAAAAAATTGACCATATGCTTGAAATGAGAGCGACTGGAGACAATAGAGCTGAGAGATATTTGGAGAAATATCCAAATGCTGTATTCCATAAAGGGAAAAGCCCTTGGGAAGTAAAAGTAGATATCGCAATTCCATGTGCTACACAAAATGAGTTAAACGGAGATGATGCTCAAAAATTAATCGATAATGGTGTTTTATGTGTTACTGAAGCTGCAAATATGCCTTCTACATTAGATGCTATTAAACTTTTCTTAGATAATAAAGTATTATTTGCTCCAGGAAAAGCGGCAAATGCTGGTGGTGTTGCTGCTTCTGGATTAGAAATGACTCAAAATTCTATCCGTTTAAACTGGACTAGTGAAGAGGTTGATTTACGTTTGAAAGATATCATGGTTGGAATTCACAACCAATGTAAAAAATACGGTGCAGAAGAAGACGGATATGTAAACTACGTAAAAGGAGCGAACATTGCAGGATTTGTTAAAGTTGCCGATGCTATGCTTGCACAAGGTGTAGTTTAAAAATTTAATTGCAATGTTAAAATGCCTTCGATTATCTTTTAGAAGATATTCGGAGGCATTTTTTATTCCACCAAAAATTAAATAATCTCGTTTGTAGTATATTTGTCTATCCGAATACATTATAATGATGAAGAAAATAGCTTTCTGCGTTTTATTTTTAGTACTAATACAATTTTGTCAGGCGCAGAATAAATCGTCTTGGCTGGGATATTTTTCTTTTAATGAAATAAAAGATGTTGCAGAATCTTCAACAACTGTTTTTGCAGCTTCAGAAAATGCATTGTTTTCAAAAAACACCACAACAAATGTTTTAAAAACCATAACTACAGTTGACGGATTATCGGGGCAGACTATTGCTGCAGTTTATTATAGTGAAACATTCAAGAAAACAATAGTCGGCTATGAAAATGGTTTAATGATTTTAATTAACGAAACTGACGGAAGTATATTAAAAATTGTAGATATAATTAATAAGCAGCTGCCGGCAAATTTGAAAAAAATCAATCATTTTATGGAACATAATGGTTTGGTTTATGTTTCGTGCGATTTCGGAATTGTTCAGTTTAATTTAAATACTTCTCAGTTTGGTGATACTTATTTTATTGGTGATAACGGAGCCGAAATTAGTGTCAAACAAACCACTTTTTTTAATGGATTTATTTTTGCCGCAACTTCCAGCGGTATCAGAAGAGCCGATAGTACAAATGCAAATCTTATAGATTACAATCAATGGACAGTTGTGAATACAGGAAATTGGTCTGGTGTAGAAGCTCTGGATACAGAACTTATTGCTGTAAATGATTCTGGATATATTCATCGATTTAATTCCAATACTTTTATAGGTTTCTCCCAGTTGCCTCAAGCTGCAGTTGATGTGAGGGCAAAAAATCATAATTTGTTTGTTACAACTGCAAATACAGTGTATGTGTATAATAATCAAATGGTTTTAAATCGACAGATTACAAATACCCAAGTTTTAGATAATACCTTAAATTTTAGCTGTGCGACAGCAGTTGGAGATCAGATTTTCATTGGAACAAAAGAAAAAGGATTGTTTGTTTCTGCACTCAGTAATGCAGCAAGTTTTGAAAACAATACACCAGCAGGGCCAGTAAAAAATAATATTTTTTCAATAGATGTAAGTCCAAATACTTTGTGGGCTGTATATGGGGATTATGACACATCATATGATCCATATCCTTTAGATAGTTACGGAATTAGCCGATACAATGTTTCAGGGTGGCTGAATATTCCATATTCTGAAGTTTATGATGCGAAATCAATTACGAGAGTTATAATAAATCCAAATAATGAAAAGCAAGTTTATGCTAGTTCCTTCTTTTCTGGATTACTAAAGATTGAAAACGAAGTGCCGAATTTTTTATATAATGAAAAAAACAGCGGCTTAGAATCAATTACAAATGCTGGCACAGATTATATAGATGTTCGTATAAATGCAAATGCTTTTGATAAATCTGGAAATCTTTGGATTACGAACAGCCGAATCAAAAATGGACTGAAGGTTTTAAAAACAAATGGTCAATGGGGAAGCTACCCAATGACTTCAATTTTTGGTAATGCCGAAAATATTAGTTATTCAAGCATAGCTGTGGATCGAAATAATGTAAAATGGATCGGAACAAATAGAGATGGTGTTGTAGGTTTTAATGAAACTACAAACACATTTAAAAAAATGACTTTCGGCACCGACGTCGGTAATCTGCCAATTGCAGACGTTAGAAGTATAGCGATAGATACAAAAAACCAGCTTTGGATAGGAACTACAAAAGGGTTACGAGTTTTATCTAATGTTGGAAACTTTCAGTCGGAAAGTCAGTTAAAAGCAAATCCGATAATTATTGAAGAAGATGATTTAGCGCAAGAATTACTTTATGAGCAGTTTATTACATCTATAGCAGTTGATGGAGCCAATAATAAATGGATAGGAACAGCAGATTCGGGAGTTTTTATGGTTTCTCCAAATGGTCAGGAAACCAAATATCATTTTACGATAAATAATTCTCCCTTGCCGAGTAATTATGTAAACGACATTAAAATAAATAGCAAAACGGGTGAAGTCTTTATTGCGACCAATAAAGGAATGGTTTCGTTTAATGGAATAGCAACAGGAGCAAACGATAATTTGAATAATGTTTATGTTTATCCAAATCCAGTTCGTCCTGCTTACTCAGGAACAGTGAAAGTTGCTGGTTTAATTGATAAAGCCAATGTCAAAATCACAGATATCGAAGGAAACCTGGTTTTTGAAATAACATCTTCTGGGGGAACAATAGAGTGGGATACAACCGCTTTTGGTAAATATAAAGTAGCTTCTGGCGTTTATATGGTTTTTATATCAGCACAAGACGGCAGCGAAACTAAGGTTAAGAAAGTTATGATTATACGTTAGTCTGAAAGTGAAAAGTGAAAAGTAAAAAATCTAAGAAGTCTAATATCTAAGAAGTCAAAAAATCTAAAATTTGCTCGTCAAAACCAAAGCCATAGTAATTTCGTCTTTAAAATTTCAGGAAAAAAGCTTGATAGTGAAATGCTTTACACTTTCCAGCGGACTGAAATCTTATTTTGTGCGCGATGCTTTTTCAAGCAGAAAAGCAAGTCAGAAGATTGCTTACTTTCAGCCGTTTTCTATCTTAGAAATTGAGGCTGTTCATAAGAATAAAGGAACTTTAGAAAATTTCAAAGAAATAAAAAGTGCAGTTCCTTTTCAGAGCATTCACACAGATATTGTGAAAAGTACAATGGTAATGTTTCTTTCAGAAATGCTTCATTATTCTATTCAGGAAGAAGAAAAAAACGAACCTCTTTTTGTTTTTTTAGAAACGGCGCTGACATGGCTGGATCATCATGATGAAATTTCTAATTTTCATTTAATAATGCTTTTAGAAATTACAAAATACCTTGGTTTTTATCCTGAACTTTCAGAAGTTGATCTGCCATTTTTTGAAATGAATGAAGGTGTTTTTACGCTTTTCCAAAAAGGAAATGTGCTATCTGAACACGAAACCAATTTGTTTAAAAAACTACTCGATTTAAAATTCGATAATGATCTCAAGATCTTTCATGTTGCAGAGAGACAAATACTGTTGAAAATTTTAATTGACTATTATAGTCTGCATTTAGAAGGATTCAAAAAACCTAAATCTTTAGAGATTTTAAAAGAAGTTTTCTCTTAAATCAATAAAAAGGCTGTTTTTTGTTGCGGAATCTACTCGAAATTTCTTTAAACCAGTCTTTTTTCCGTTATCTTTTATCTATTTTCCTCAAAATTCCTTACTTTCGCACCTCGTTTAAGAAAAGGATAAAATGAGTACAAAATTTACTGAATACAAAGGACTTGACTTGCCAGCTGCAGCGTCAGAAGTTCTTGATTTTTGGAAGAAAGAAAATATATTTGAAAAGAGTGTTACAACTCGCGAAGGTGCTGAGCCTTTCGTGTTTTTTGAAGGTCCACCTTCAGCAAACGGATTACCAGGAATTCACCACGTGATGGCGCGTGCGATTAAAGATATTTTTTGCAGATATAAAACTCAAAAAGGTTTTCAGGTAAAAAGAAAAGCCGGCTGGGATACTCACGGTTTACCTGTAGAATTGGGTACCGAAAAAGAACTTGGAATTACAAAAGAAGATATTGGTAAAACGATTTCTATCGAAGAATATAACGAAGCGTGTAAAAAAACCGTTATGCGTTATACTGACGTGTGGAATGACTTGACCGAAAAAATGGGTTATTGGGTTGATATGGAAGATCCATATGTAACTTATAAGCCAAAATACATGGAATCTGTTTGGTGGCTTTTGAAACAAATCTACGATAAAGGTTTGTTGTACAAAGGATACACAATTCAGCCGTATTCTCCAAAAGCGGGAACAGGATTATCTTCTCACGAAGTAAATCAGCCTGGAGCTTATAGAGATGTTACCGATACTACGATTGTTGCACAATTCAAAACTTTACCAGAAACACTGCCAAGCTTTTTACAAGGTTTTGGAGATATTCACATTTTAGCGTGGACAACAACTCCTTGGACATTACCGTCAAACACAGCTTTAACCGTTGGACCAAAAATTGATTATGTTTTAGTAAAAACTTTCAATCAATATACTTTTGAGCCAATTAATGTGGTTTTGGCTAAAAACTTAGTTGGAAAACAATTCGGTAAAGGATTTTTCTTAAGTGAAGACGATGCTGATTTTGATAACGTTAAAAACGGCGACAAAAAACTTCCATACAAAATCTTAACCGAAGCAAAAGGGGCAGATTTAGTAGAAATCCGTTACGAGCAACTATTGCCTTATGTATTGCCATATCAAAATGCTGAAAATGCATTTAGAGTAATCGCTGGAGACTTCGTAACAACAGAAGACGGAACAGGAATTGTACACACAGCGCCAACTTTTGGTGCAGATGATGCCAAAGTAGCAAAAGAAGCAAAGCCAGAAGTACCGCCAATGTTGGTTTTGGATGAAGAAGGAAATGCAGTTCCGTTAGTAGATTTACAAGGAAAATTCACTTCTCATTTAGGAGATTTAGCTGGTAAATACGTTAAAAACGAATATTACGATGCTGGACAAGCTCCGGAGAAATCTGTAGATGTTGAAATTGCTATTCGATTAAAAGAAGAAAATAAAGCCTTTAAGGTTGAAAAATACGTACATAGTTATCCACACAGCTGGAGAACTGATGAGCCGTTATTATATTATCCACTAGATTCTTGGTTCATTAAAGTAACCGATGTAAAAGATAGAATGTTCGACCTGAACGAAACTATCAACTGGAAACCTAAGTCTACTGGTGAGGGGCGTTTTGGAAATTGGTTGAAAAATGCCAACGACTGGAACTTATCTCGTTCTAGATATTAGGGAATTCCGTTGCCAATCTGGAGAACAGAAGATAAAAAAGAAGAAATTATTATCGGCTCTGTTGAAGAATTGTACAATGCGATTGAGAAATCTATCGAAGCTGGTTTTCAAAAAGAAAACCCATTTAAAGGTTTTGAAATTGGAAACATGTCTGAATCAAATTATGATTTAATCGATTTGCATAAAAATGTAGTCGATCAAATTACTTTGGTTTCGGCATCTGGCCAGCCAATGAAACGCGAAAGCGATTTAATTGACGTTTGGTTCGATTCTGGAGCAATGCCTTATGCACAATGGCATTATCCTTTTGAGAACAAAGACAAAATCGACGAGAATAAAGATTTTCCGGCGAATTTTATTGCAGAAGGAGTAGATCAGACTCGTGGATGGTTTTATACGTTACATGCTATCGGGACTTTGGTTTTTGATAAAGTAGCTTATAAAAACGTTGTTTCAAACGGTTTGGTTTTAGATAAAAACGGAATAAAAATGTCTAAGAGTAAAGGAAATACGATAGACCCGTTTAAAACCATTGAAGAATACGGTCCTGATGCCACACGCTGGTACATGATTATGAATGCAAATCCGTGGGATAACTTAAAGTTTGACCTTGAAGGAATTGCTGAGGTTCGTCGTAAATTCTTTGGAACATTATACAACACCTATTCATTCTTTTCGTTATATGCAAATATCGATGGATTTAAATACGCTGAAGCGGAAATTCCGTTAAACGAAAGACCAGAAATCGATCAATGGATTATTTCTGAACTTCATACTTTAATCAAATTTGTTGATGAATGTTATGAAGATTATGAGCCGACAAAAGCTACAAGAGCAATTTCTGACTTCGTTCAGGAAAACTTAAGTAACTGGTACGTTCGTTTATGCCGTCGTCGTTTCTGGAAAGGTGAATATGCTAAAGATAAAATTGCAGCTTACCAAACGCTTTATACTTGCTTGTTAACAATCAGCAAATTAAGCGCTCCAGTCGCTCCTTTTTTCATGGATAAATTGTACAAAGATTTAACAGCTTCGACGGGAACCGAGGATTTTGCTAGTGTTCACTTGGCTGAATTCCCAAAATTTGTCGAAAACTTTGTTAATAAAACGTTGGAAAGCAAAATGCAGAAGGCGCAAACCATCTCATCTTTGGTTTTATCACTTCGTAAAAAAGAGATGATCAAAGTACGTCAGCCTCTGCAAAAGGTAATGATTCCAGTACTTGACGAGAATCAGAGAGTTGAAATTGAAGCAATTTCTGACTTAGTAAAAGCTGAGGTAAACGTGAAAGAAATTGAACTTTTAGACGATGCTTCTGGTATTTTAGTAAAGCAGATTAAACCTAATTTTAAGGCACTTGGGCCACGTTTTGGAAAAGATATGGGCTTGATTTCTAAGGAAATACAAGGTTTTTCTGCAGATCAGATCAATCAGTTAGATAAGCAGGGAACGTTGGATATTGTTATTTCTGGAAATAATGTAACTTTATCATTAGAAGACGTCGAAATAACATCACAGGATATTGAAGGATGGCTGGTTGCTAATTCAAACGGAATTACAGTTGCGCTTGACATAACAATATCTGAAGAATTAAAAAATGAAGGTATTGCAAGAGAATTAGTAAATAGAATTCAGAATATCCGTAAAGATTCAGGATTTGAGGTTACTGATAAGATTAAAGTACAAATAAAAAGAGATGGTAATTTAGAAGAAGCCGTTTCAAAAAATGAAGACTATATTAAGTCTGAAACATTAACAGACGACTTAGTTTTTGTAGACGCTTTAGAAAACGGCACAGAAATTGAGTTTGATGATATTAAAACAATGATATTAATTTCAAAATAGTTATAAAATGATAGATGAAATTAAAAGATACTCTGATGCAGATTTAGCAGAGTTCAAAGAGATAATCCAAGCAAAAATACAAAAAGCGCAAGCAGATCTTGATTTAATTAAGAGTGCTTATATGAACGACTTAAATAACGGTACAGACGATACTTCTCCAACTTTCAAAGCTTTTGAGGAAGGAAGTGAAACTATGTCTAAAGAAGCAAACTCTCAGTTGGCTATTAGACAAGAAAAGTTTATCCGTGATTTAAAAAACGCGCTTTTCCGTGTAGAAAACAAAACTTACGGTATTTGCAAAGTAACAGGTAAATTGATTAGCAAAGAAAGGCTTAAAATAGTTCCTCATGCAACAATGAGTATCGAAGCTAAAAACTTGCAAAGATAAAATTCACTGAAATAAAAAAATAAGCGCTCCTTTTAGGGGCGTTTTTTTGTTTAATCTTTTAGAATCAATCTAAGTAAGTGTTGGTTTGTCTTTTGAAAGAAATGGATTATTTTTAAGCTGACTGCTTTTAAAAGGAAGGGTTTGAATTTTGTAAGAATAAAATAGGCAGACAATTTGGGGCTGCGAAAAAGAAAATTAGAACTATCTCGATTAGAGATAGTTCTAAAATAGAGTAATAATTTATGCTAGATTTTTTTCAACTTCAGCTTTGTGCTTTCTTAAAATAGCTCTAGTCATACCTAAGTTTGCTTTTGAAGCATCTGCAGCAAGGTAAATCATAAATTTTTTGTTTGGAGAAATATCGATAATGTGAATTTGATTCGATAAAGTAATCAAAATATCTTCGATGTCTTGGTTTAAGTTTAAGGCTTTTACAGCGCTTAATTTAGCTTTTACAACTTCTAAGTTATAAGCAGCAGCAAGTTCTGGGTCAAAACTTGGGTCGATTGTTAAGTTTCCAAAACTTAATCCAGATTCAATTTCTGTTACAGCGACAGCGATAAAGCCGTTTACGTTGGTTTTCATTTCATTTAAAAACACGTTTAAAAAATCATTACTCATAATTTAGTGGGTTTGTTTGTTAATAGATTTATGTTATTTCAATAGGGAATTTTTACTTAATTCAGCAGATACTTCTTCTGTTGAGCGCATCAACAATGCAAGGTTGCTTCCTTCTTTAGAAAAAGCAACAATAAAATTGGAGCCGCTTATTTTGTTTCCGACGATAACGCCTTCTGAGCTTTTTAGATATAATTGTTTTAAAGAACCTTTTTCTAAATCAATTAAAAATTTTTCGCTCATTGATAAAATTGCGGCACTCATCGCTGCAATACTGTCTCCGTAGTCTAAATTTAAGGAAGTGATTAATTTTCCCTTTCCGTTTAAAATTAATGCTGCGGTTGATTTTGTGCTGACAAGAAAGTCATTTAGAATAGTGGTGATTTCATTCATGATTTGTAGGATTTTGGGAGGAATGTTAAATTCAGTTCATTTTGGTATTTGTTTTGTAAATTAATAGCTAATTTTCCTAAACAACTGTTAATTTTATTTAACAAATATAAATTAATTTATGTATCATTGTAATACCAAATCATTAATAATTTAAATTATTTACTGTAAAAAACTTACATTATGGCTAAAGTGTTGAAATTCAAAGATGTAAATTCTGATGTAGAGCGCAGAATGAAAGATTTTGAAAAACTGCGTATCAAGTTTAAAGCAGATGTAAAAAAAGGAGAAGCTAAAAAGCTTGCTGCCGGAAAAGAGAGCAAAGGAATATTCAAATCTATTTCTGATTTTTTCTCCGACAGTCCAAAAACTCCAGCGAAAGCTCCTGTAAAAAAGTAAACTTTATTAGGTTTAGATTAGCAGATAAACTTTGTTTAGTTTCTTAGAAAAGAATTAACGCTCCATTAGGAGCGTTTTTTTTGATTTAATTGTTATTTTTGCCCATCAAAAATTCATAAAATGTCATTACGAAAAGCGTATTTCCTTATATTTTTAGTTTTAATCGTTGATCAGCTTTCTAAAATCTATGTCAAAACAAATTTCATTCTTGGAGAAGAAGTAGTTATTTTTGATTGGTTTAGAATTCATTTTATTGAAAATGAAGGTATGGCTTGGGGAACAAAAATACCTGGAGAATACGGAAAATTAATTTTAACTGTTTTCAGGATTTTTGCAGTTTTCGGAATTGGCTGGTGGCTTTCTGATGCCATAAAAAAACGTCATTCGACTTATTTGATAGTTGCTATTGCATTAATCTTTGCAGGTGCGGCAGGAAATATTATTGATTCTGTTTTTTACGGAGTTATTTTTGATGACAGCACTCATAATTTAGCAACCATTTTTTCTCCAGCTCCATACGGAACTTGGTTTCATGGTTTGGTGGTAGATATGTTTTATTTTCCTATTTGGGAAGGAAATCTTCCAACTTGGCTTCCAATTTTCGGTGGTAAACATTTTGCTTTTTTTAATGCTATTTTTAATGTTGCCGATATGGCAATTTCTACAGGAGTAGGTATACTTTTGGTTTTTAATAAAAGAGCTTTTCCAAAACACTAATTATTTTTAAAAATACAATATAAAAAATTCCAAATTCCAATATTTGTTTGCAATTAGCGATTCAAAAATTGGGATTTGGAATTTTTCATTATTGGGATTTAATATTTAATTATGCTATTTTTACAATACTAAAACCAAACTTATGCAAAGTCCGTCTTTCTCCATTTATGATGCTTCTGCGGGATCAGGAAAGACATATACATTGGTTAAAGAATATCTCAAAATTATTCTTTCCTCTCCAAAAAACGATGCATATCGAAATATTCTAGCGATAACATTCACCAATAAAGCGGTTCATGAAATGAAAAGCCGTATTGTTGGAAGTTTGTCCGAGTTTGCAAAAGACGAGCCGTCGCCAAAGGCAGCCGATTTAATGGAAGATCTTTCGCGTGATACTGGACTTTCAATTATTAAAATCAAAACCAAATCGCAGCAAATCATAAAGCACTTAATTCATAATTATGCAGCTTTTGATATTTCTACCATTGATAAATTTACGCATAAAGTTATTCGAGCTTTTGCGCATGACTTAAATCTTCCTATGACTTTTGAAGTGACGCTGGATACCGAAAATTTATTGGTAGAAGCTATTGATGCAATTATAGCCCAAGATGGTGAAGATGAAACGTTGACCAAATTACTCATCGATTTTACAATGGAAAAAACCGATGATGATAAAAGCTGGGATGTATCGCGTGAAATTCTGGATACAGGGAGATTGGTTTTAAATGAAAATAACCGAAATGAGATTCTGCATTTTCAAGACAAAACAATCGAAGAGTTTGTTGAGATTAAACAAAAAATGCAGACGCTTTGCAAAGAATTAGAATCTAAGAATGCAGAACTAGCTTCTAAAGCAATTGAATTAATTGATAAAAACGGAATTGATCCAAAATCATTTTCTCGAGGAACTTTTCCAAATCACTTAGAAAGTATTCGAGACGGAAAATTCAATCCGAAAAATAAAACTTTTCATGAGTTTGATGATATTGCGATTAATAAAACTGCGAAAGACAGAGCGTTAATAGAAAATGTTATTCCAGAGCTGCTTCAAATTTTGAAGGAGGTATATAAAAACTTTGAGAAAAGAGATTTTTATAAAGCTTTTTTAAAAAATATTACACCACTTTCGCTGCTAAATACCGTAAGTAATGAATTGGCGAAGATTCAATCGGAGCAAAATATCTTGTCTATTTCAGAATTCAATGCTATTATTCACCGCGAAATTCAGAATCAGCCTGCGCCATTTATTTACGAACGTTTAGGTGAACGCTATCGTCATTTTTTTATTGATGAATTTCAAGATACTTCCGAAATGCAATGGCAGAATTTAATTCCGCTAATTGATAATTCTCTTTCTGGTCTAGACGATTTAGGAAATAAAGGAACATTGATGATTGTGGGTGATCCTAAACAGTCTATTTATCGCTGGCGCGGCGGTAAAGCAGAGCAGTTTATTGAATTAAGTAAAGATGTAAATCCGTTCAATAACTCAGATAAGGCAATTAAGCATTTAAATACCAATTATCGAAGCTACAGCGAAGTTATTGAATTTAATAATGCGTTTTTTAAATTGATCTCGGCTGAATTTTCAAACGAAGATTATAAAGATTTATACGAAAATCATAGTTTTCAGAATGTAAATTCAAAAAACGGAGGTTACGTCAATATTTCATTTCTTCCTGTCGTTGATAAAAATGATTTTGCTGATGATGAAGAAGTTGTAGAGAAATCTGATTTGTATGTCTTAGCGACTTTAAATACCATTCAAGAAGTGGTAAAACAAGGTTTTGAATATAAAGATATTGTAATTCTAACTCGAAAAAGAGATCAGGGAATTGCAGTTGCTAATTATTTAACCGAACAAGGAATTCCGCTTTTGTCTTCAGAAACTTTGATGATACAAAATGCGGCAGAAGTTCGCTTGATAGTTCATTTACTTCGATATTTGAATAACAGTGCAAATTTAGAATCAAAAGCTAATTTTCTTCATTTCTTGGCTTCAACTAAAGATTTGGCAATGCCAGTTCATGATTTTATAGCTAAAGGGATGAGTTATAGATTTGAGAAAGAATTTGAAGATTGGCTTTTAACTTTTGATGTTTCTTTTTCTTTTGAAGATGTGCGAAAAAAATCTCTTTACGAGGCGGTTGAAATTATCATTTCTAAATTTATTCTTCCTTCAGAAGGAAATGCTTATGTTCAGTTTTTTCTGGATATTGTTTTAGAGCGTGATATTCGAAATCAATCCGGAGTCGCAGATTTTTTAGTTTTCTGGGATAAAAATGCAGAGAAATTTAGTATTCCGTCGCCGGAAGGAAATAATGCGGTTCGTATTATGACAATTCATAAATCGAAAGGTTTGGAATTTCCAGTGGTAATTATGCCTTTTGCTGATGAAGATTATAATCGTAAACCAAAAGATAAATTATGGCTCGATACAGAAGAGATTGATCTTGGTGTCCCAAAAGCACTAGTTGACAACAGTAGTGTTGTGGAGAGTTTTGGTGAAAGTGCTTCTGCAGTTTTCAACTTGAAAAAGCAAGAAGAATTATTGGACAATATCAATGTTTTGTACGTTGCGTTAACTCGTGCTGAAGAACAATTGTATGTGATTTCTCAATCGCTGAAAGCAAAAAATAACGGTGAATATCCAAATAATATGGCTTCATTCTTTATTAAGTATTTAATTAATGAAGGGATTTATGATGAAGAGAAACTGAATTATGAATTTGGGAATAAATTAAGACTTTCAAAAAACACAAAAACGGTTGATTTAGTAAAATCAATTCCAGTCGTAAAAGAAGTTTTAAATCCTAAAAATATTAAAATTGCCCAGCGTGAAGCTTTAATGTGGGGAACGCATCAACAAGAGGCGATTTCGTATGGAAATATTGTCCATGAGATTTTGGCTTTTGTTAAAGATAAATCAGATATTGATCTGGCCGTAACAAAATCACTCGAAAATGGGTTAATTACTTTTGATCAAGTCGAGCAAGTATTGCAGACTTTAAAGGAAATTGTAAATCATCCTGAATTATCCATTTGTTTTAATGGAAATGATACTGTTTTGAATGAGCAAACCATTGTTCAAAAAGAAGGAAGAATTTTAAAGCCAGATCGCATTGTATTTTTAGAGAATAAAGAAGCTTATCTTTTGGATTATAAAACGGGCGCAGTTAATGCGAAATATCAAAATCAAATTCAAGAATATCAGGATGCAATTGAAGATTTAGGATACAAAGTGTTAAAAAAAGCATTGGTATATATCGGTTCGGAAATTGAAGTGGTAAATTTGTGAAAAAATTAATCAGATGTTAAAGAAATAACGAAGCTTTAATTTTGTTAAGTTGTTAATTTTTAACGTTTTAAATATATAAAAAATGTACGGTAAAATTAAAGAGCATCTGCAAAGCGAGCTGCAGACAATCGAAGAAAATGGAATTTTTAAAAAGGAGAGAATTATTACATCTCCTCAAGGTGCTGAAATTAAAATTTCAACAGGAGAAACAGTTTTAAATTTTTGTGCCAATAACTATTTGGGACTTTCGTCTCATCCAGAAGTTGTGCAGGCAGCCAAAGATGCGATGGATACTCATGGTTTCGGAATGTCATCTGTTCGTTTTATCTGTGGGACGCAAGATATTCACAAGACATTAGAAAAAAAGATTGCTGATTTTTATGGTACAGAAGATACTATTTTATATGCAGCTGCATTCGATGCAAATGGAGGTGTTTTCGAACCTTTACTTGGTGAAAATGATGCAATTATTTCTGACAGCTTGAATCACGCTTCTATTATTGATGGTGTTCGTCTTTGTAAAGCAGCGCGTTACCGTTATGAAAATAACAATATGGAAGATTTAGAGCAACAGCTAATTAAAGCTAACGAAGCTGGAGCTCGTTTTAAACTTATTGTGACAGATGGTGTGTTCTCTATGGACGGCTTAGTTGCGCCTTTAGATAAAATTTGCGATTTAGCAGATAAATATGATGCGATGGTTATGGTTGATGAATGCCATGCAGCCGGATTTATTGGTGCTACAGGAAAAGGGACGCTTGAAGCAAAAGGAGTGATGGGTAGAGTTGATATTATCACAGGAACACTTGGAAAAGCCTTAGGTGGTGCAATGGGCGGATATACAACGGCTAAGAAAGAAATCATTGAATTACTGCGCCAAAGATCGAGACCTTATTTGTTTTCAAATTCTTTAGCACCAGCAATTGTTGGAGCTTCAATAAAAGTTTTTGAATTATTAGAAAAAGATACAACGCTTCGCGATAAACTAGAATGGAATACTAACTATTTTAAAGAAGGTATGAAAAAAGCGGGTTTTGATATTATCGATGGAGATTCTGCTATTGTTCCAGTAATGTTATACGATGCAAAATTGTCACAAACGATGGCAAATGAACTTTTAAAGCAAGGAATTTATGTTATTGGTTTTTTCTTTCCTGTTGTTCCTAAAGAAAAGGCTAGAATACGCGTACAACTGTCTGCAGCGCATGAAAAAGAACACTTGGATAAGGCTATAAATGCGTTCACAGTTGTCGGTAAAATGTTAAAAGTTATATAATTACCACTTTGGTCAAATTTTTGTAGGTTTTTTTTAACATTTCATTTTGTATTTAAAAAATTTGGTGTTACTTTTGCTTGTAATTAACTAAATTGTAATTAAAAAAATTAAGTATGAAACATCTTAACAAACTTTTAGTTGCTGTATTGATGGCGATGGGTTTAAGTTCTCACGCACAAGACAGTAACAATCCATGGGCGATCTCTTTCGGGGTTAATGCTGTGGATACAAGGACTAGTTCAGGTTCTGGTCATGGTTTCTTTGATCAACACTTCTCTCAGCCATTTGCTGTAAAAGACAACTGGAATATTCTTCCTTCTTTATCTTACATTGGTGTAAATAGATATGTAGGTAGTGGTTTTTCAGTAGGTTTACAAGGGTCTGTAAACAAAATTGATAAATTCGTTATTCTTGATCGTACTAGTCCTAATGCTGATGGTCGAGGGAACGTTGTAGTTAATCCTGGTGATCTAATGTATTACGGAATTGATGCTACTATCAAATACAGCTTCCAAGAATTAATCAAATCTAAAGTAATTGATCCTTCGTTATCTGTTGGTGGAGGTTATACTTTCTTCGGAGATAGCAGCTATGGAACTGTTAACCCAGGTGCTGGTTTAACTTTTTGGTTTACAGATGCTATTGGTCTTGAGTTAGCTACAAGATACAAATGGGCTGTTAGCGGTGATAGAGTTGATGCTTCTGGAACTCCAGATGCTCCATCTCACTTCCAACATACTGCAGGTTTAGTTTTCAAATTCGGAGGTAAAGATACTGACGGAGACGGAATCTATGACAAAGACGATGCTTGTCCAGATGTTGCAGGTTTAAAACAATTCAACGGATGTCCTGATACTGATGGAGACGGAATCGTTGATGCTTCTGACGCTTGTCCAGATGTATTTGGTTTAGCTGCATTAAACGGATGTCCTGATACTGACGGAGACGGAATTGCTGATAAAGATGATGCTTGTCCAGATGTTGCTGGTTTAGCTGCTTTAAAAGGTTGTCCTGATACTGACGGAGACGGAATCGCTGATAAAGATGACAAATGTCCTACAGTTGCTGGTCCTAAAGAAAACGGTGGTTGCCCATTCTTAGACGCTGATAAAGATGGTGTTGCTGATAAAGATGATGACTGTCCAACAGTTTATGGTCCTGCTAGTAACAGAGGATGTCCAGAAGTAACTTCTGAGGCATTAGAAGATCTTAAAGTTCAAGCTAGAGCAATCTACTTCAACTCAGGAAAAGCTACTTTCAAAACTGGTGACAAAGAAACTCCAGCTAGATTAGATGCTATTAAAGAAATCCTTAAAAACTATCCAAACGCGAAATTCTCTATTGAAGGACACACAGATAGTACAGGTTCTGCAAAAATCAACCAAAAATTATCTGAAGACAGAGCTGCTGCTGTATTAAACGCTTTAATCCAAAGAGGTGTTAATCCAGAGAACTTAGAGTCTAAAGGATTTGGTTCTAGCCAACCAGTTGCAAGTAACAAAACTGCTGCAGGTAAAGCTCAAAACAGAAGAACAGAAATTAGACACATTGGTTCTAAATACCAAGGTAAAATCTAATTTACTTTCTAAATAAAAAGGAAAAGCCATTCTTAATTGAATGGCTTTTTTTATTTTTATACTATGATAAATACTTCTTTTCTTCAAAAAATAGCTGGTGTTGTAATTCAAGATTACGCACTGAAACTTTCAGAAATAACTATAATTCTTCCTAATAAAAGAGCTAAAGTTTTTTTGATTGATGCTCTTAAAAAAGAAACTGATAAAACTATAATTGCACCTGAAATCACAAGTATTGAAGATTTTGTACAAGATGTCGCTTCAATTCGCTCTATTGATTCAATTGAACTTTTATTTGAATTTTATGAGGTTTATTTATCGGTTACAGAAAAAAAGAATCAGCAGTCATTTGAACTATTTGCAAATTGGGCAAAGACGCTCCTTCAAGACTTTAATGAAATTGATCGATATCTCTTAGATCCTTCACATGTTTTGTCTTATTTAAAAGATATTGAAGACATAAAAAAATGGGGATTAGAAGTGGATCAAAAAACAAAACTTTTAGAAAATTACATTGATTTCTGGAAGCTTCTTCCTTTGTATTATGATTCGCTTTATAATCATTTGTTGTTTAAATCTATTGGGTACCAGGGACTAGTTTATAGAGAAGCGGTCAATAATTTGAATCATTTTTCAAATACTATCGGTAATCGAATTTTTATTTTCGCAGGATTTAATGCTCTCAATGCTGCTGAAGAAAAAATTGTACAGCATTTATTAGCTTTAGGTCAGGCTAAAATTTATTGGGATGCCGATCAAACTTTTCTCAATGATCCATATCATGATGCGGGACTTTTTTTAAGACGTTTTAAAGAAAGTTGGAAACATTACAAATCAAATATCTTTGAATGGATTGTGGATGATTTTTCGCAATCAAAAAATATCCAGATTATTGGAACTCCTAAAACTATAGGGCAGGCAAAATTAACAGGAAGTATAATTGAAGATTTAATAAACAACGATCCTGCGGCGTCTTTGGACAAAGTAGCGGTTGTGCTAGGCGAGGAAAATTTATTGATTCCAGTTTTATATTCACTCCCTTCTTCTGTTGGATTTTTAAACATTACCATGGGATATTCGGGTAAAAATAATCCATCTCAAATTTTAGTTGCCAAGTTGTTTAAAATGCATACTAATGCGCTTTCGCGTAAGGGAGGCAGTTATGTTTTCTATTATAAAGATGTATTGGATGTTTTAACACATCCATTAGTAGAGCCTTATGCAAATGCTCAAATGTTGGTAAAAATTATCAAAGAGAATAATTATACTTTTATTACGCATCATAAAATTTTAGAGCTTCATCCAAGTCCTTCTCATTTTTTTAATTTGTTGTTTGAAAAATGGGAAAATGGTTCTGTTGCAGTTTTAAAGAATATTTCGGCATTGCTAATTGTTATAAAGGAACATTTCAGTAATGATAATGAACAGGAGAAAATTGCAAAAGCATTTGTTTACGGAGTTTTTAAAGTCATAAATAAACTAATAAATTACTACTCCAAACATCATCATATCGATAATATAGATACGCTTCACGCCATTTACAAACAGATTATAGATTTAGCAGAAGTATCTTTTGAAGGTGAGCCTTTAAGAGGTTTGCAAATTATGGGAGTTTTAGAAAGCCGTGTTTTAGATTTTGAAACAGTTATTATAACATCTATGAATGAAGGAAAATTTCCAGCAGGAAAATCTCAGAATTCATTTATTCCTTATGATGTAAAACGAGAATTAGGGCTGCCGACTTTTAAAGAGAAAGATGCGATCTACACCTACCATTTTTATCATTTATTACAAAGAGCTAAGAGCATATATCTCATTTATAATACTGAAAATGATGGTTTAGATGCTGGTGAAAGAAGTCGTTTCATTACACAGTTAGAAGTTGAAAAACAGAGAAATCATAATCTTACGTTTGATATCTATAATCCGGTACTTCCTAATACGACTTACGAACCTATTTCGGTTGCTAAATCGGAATCAGTAATGGAGCGTTTAAAGGAAATAGCAATAACAGGTTTTTCACCGTCGGCATTAACAAGTTACATCCGAAATCCGATTGAGTTTTATTTTCAGAAAGTCTTGAGGATTCGAGAAGTGGAGGAAGTGGAAGAAAATATCGCTTTGAATACTTTAGGAACTATCATTCATGAAACTTTAAAGGCACTTTATGAACCTTTTATTGGTAAATTTATTTCAGAGAATAATATTTTAAACTGCTTTAAATTATTGGATGATGAAGTTCTTAAGCAGTTTAAATTGGTTTATAAAGAAGGAGAGATCAAAAAAGGACGAAATCTGCTGGCTTTTGAGGTCGCCAAACGAAATGTTTCTAATTTTTTAAGAATGGAATTAGAATCTATTAAAAATGATGAAGCGATTCAGATTATTGCCCTAGAGCAGACTTTTGAGCGTGAATTTGTTCATCCGAAACTTCCATTTCCTATTTTGATAAAAGGAAATGTGGATCGTATTGAGAAACGTGACGGGAAAATTAGAATTATCGATTATAAGACGGGAAAAGTTGAGAAATCGAATGTTGTGCTGAAAACATGGAATGGATTGACACAAGAGCTTAAAAATGATAAAATTATTCAAGTATTAGCATACGCTTTCATGTTTGAGAAAGAAGCGGGAGGGCTTCCGATCGAAGTCGGGATTATTTCTTTTAAAAATCTCAAATCTGGTTTTTTACCTTTCGGATTTAAAGAAGATAAAGATTTAAAAGCTATTGTGACATCAGAAATATTGAATTCTTATTTAGATGAAATTGCGAATTTGTTAAGTGAGATTTTTGATATAGCTATTCCATTCGAAGAAAAAATTTAAATTTCTTTACTAAAAAGTTCTGTAACATATTTAGGTTTAAAGATTAATAAGAAAACAACTTTTTTCTTCAGATCTGTTAAATCAAATTAGTTATATGTGTCAAGATCAATTTATTCCAAACCATTTGTCCGTATTAAGGACAATTGAATTATCAGTCGCTAAACAAAAATTGAATCTTTTTTATGAAGATGACTTCCTAAAACCTTTTTTAAGACAAAAAATCAAAAACCTATCATTTGGAGAATTGCGATATCTTCAAGTAAAATTAGTCCTTTTTAATTCGTCGAAATTTATTCTTTTAGATGAACCGTTCAGCGGATTGTCACCAAAAATGATTGAAATTATAGTTCAGTTAATTAAAGAAAATTCTCGAGAAAAAGGAATTCTCATAACCGATCATCAATACGAAAATGTGATGAAAATTTCAACAATATTGTTATTGTTGAAAGGCGGTAAGTTGCATAAAATCAATGAAAAAGCCGAACTAGTAAAAAATGGTTATCTAACACGTCCGGCTGATTTTTAAAGCTATTAGCTAAATATTTTTTTAAAGAAACCTTTTTTAGTATTTTCTTCTGCATTTGTAGTATTGATGTTTCCGTTTTCAATACGAAATCTTCTAAACTTCATCAATTTTACATTTAGGTCAAAGCGTAATTCGTCAACAGTTTTCATTTGTATAAATTTTTTGCAAATCTATATAAAAACTTTTGGGTAATGCAACAATCTCTATATGTTAATTCTAGAATTGAGTTTTATCAAATGAAATGTTATGATTTTAGTATAATATGTTTTTTCTGTTAATTTTTTTTAAATATTTTATCCGAAAAAAGACGATTAATTATGCTATAAATAAAAGTGGCTCAGGATGTTATATCGGCTGTTTTTTTAACAAGTGTTTAGGTGACAATTGTTAATATTGAAATATCTTTGACGCTTCCAAAACATGACAAATAAAGAATATGATTGATTTACAAACACTAGTAGAAGAGACTGGAGCAGAATCTGGATTGAGTTTTAATATTGATGGAATCTTAAACGAGTCGGTTAATTTAGAATACGACGGGAATGTTGCTGCGATGATCGGAATGATCTTGAAAATGTGCCTCGAAATGTCTGAAGACATTAACAACGGAGATCTTAAACAAGTAATGATTAAGAATAATGACGGAATTGTAGTGGCAAGCAAAAATCAAGAAGATAATTGTATCGCGTTGCTTTCTAAAGATTTGAGTAAAATGGGACTATTACTTCGAAAAATGGACTCTATTTTTAATAATTAATTTAAAACCAATATTATACATGTCAGATTTTTTACAAAATTTTCAAAACGATTTAAAAGAGAATGTTAACGGATTTATCGCTGTTTCAGTAACTGAAGTTGAAACAGGGATGTCTTACTGCTCACTTACTGTAAATCCTAATTTTGATCCAGAATTAGCATCTGCTTACAATTTAGAAGTAGTTAAAGCAAAACTAAACGCTATTAAAGCTTTAGGATTAAACCAAAAAATCAATGATATTTTAATTACACTTACAGATCAAATACATATAATTGACGTGTCTGAAGACGGAAGGTATTTTATCTATTTAGCTGTAGACTCAACTAAAGCAAATCTTGGATTAACAAGAGCTACTTTATCTAAATACAAAAAAGATATTACTTCAAAGTTATAATAACATTTTGCCCCCAGAATTATAAAAAGGCTATTCCAACCTCGGTTAGAAATGGCCTTTTTTGATTTTGTAAAGTTCAAATTATTCGAAGAAATCGAACAAAATAGTTTTCAAAGCTTCCTTGTTTTCAATATGGCTCATGTGTCCATCTTCAAAAGAAACTAATTCTGCTGTGGTGTCTTCAATCTGAGCAAGATTTTCTTCGTAATTTAAAACAGGATCCTTCTTTCCTAGAATTAATAGAAGAGGAAAACGATTTTCGTGTAAAAGCCATTCTCTATCTTTTCGTATCTTCATTCCTTCAAGAGATGCTACGATTCCTTGTAATGGTGTTTTTAAAGCCTGCTCTTTTACTTTTTCAATTTCGTCAGCCAAGCGGGTTCTATTATTTTCACTAAATAAATTAGCGATTGCTAAACTAACAAAACTTACATAATTCTGTTTTACGGCTTTTATGGCACGGGTTCTATTTAATTTTTTTTCAGTATTATCTTCTTTAGAAGTGGAATTCTGTAAAACTAATTTCTGAATTTTCTGCGGATATAATTCGGCGAAAGCCAAAGCGACATAACCGCCCATAGAATGTCCGACAATTGTAGCTTTTTCAATTTTTAAATGTTCTAAAACTTCGTTAACTGCTTGGGCATTTTCTTCCATTTCGTGAACATAGCCTAAAGAATCAGATTCGCCGTGACCTAATAAATCGATCGTTACAACACGATATTTTTCTGAAAAAAAAGCAGCATATTCTGTCCACATTTTTTTGTTTTCCAGAAAGCCGTGAAGAAAAACTACTGTATTTCCTTTTCCTGAATCTGTAAAAGAGATTTTAGTGTTTTTATAAAGAATATTTTCCAAAATAATGTTTTTTAAGTGTAAAGTACAAAGATAAAAAAGGTAAAACCATATAAGAAATTATAAGTTCATTTGAGTTAAAAATAATGTTTAATAGGTTTAGTTTTGGATCAACTAAACTTCTTAGTAAATAAAACGGCCTTCATTTATGAAAGCCGTTTATCTTTATTCTATAATCTGTTTTCTGTTCTTCTTTTTTAAGAATTCATTAAAGTTTCGATTTCGTCAACTTCAACAGGAATGTTTCTCATTAAGTTAAAAGGTTCACCTTTTTCCTGAACTACAACATTATCCTCCAAACGAATTCCGAATTTTTCTGCTGGAATATAAATTCCCGGCTCAACAGTAAAGACCATATTTGGTTTCATTGGTTCGTGAAGCAATCCGTAATCGTGCGTGTCTAATCCCATGTGGTGAGAAGTTCCGTGCATAAAATATTTTTTGTACGCAGGCCATTCTGGATTTTCATTCTGAACATCAGCTTTGTCTAATAAGCCTAAACCAAGTAATTCAGAAGTCATAATTTTACCAACTTCGATATGATATTGTTTCCAAAGCGTTCCTGGAGTCAACATTTTTGTAGCTTCGTTCTTAACTCTCAAAACAGCATTGTAAACTGCTTTTTGTCTTTCAGAGAATTTACCAGAAACAGGAATTGTTCTAGTCATATCGCTTGAATAGTTAGCATATTCAGCAGCAACGTCTAATAAGATCAAATCGCCGGCTTTACATTGCTGATTATTTTCGATGTAATGTAAAACATTCGCATTATTTCCAGAAGCAATAATTGGCGTGTAAGCAAAACCTTTAGAGCGGTTACGGATAAATTCGTGCGCTAATTCAGCTTCGATTTCATATTCTGTAACATTTGGTTTCACAAACCCTAATAATCTGCGGAAACCTTTTTCTGTAATATCGCAGGCGTGCTGAATCAAATCGATTTCTTCGCTTTCTTTTACAGAACGAATTCGCTGTAAAATCGGGTTGCTTTTTGCCACATTGTGCGCAGGATAACGCTCTTTCCACCATTTTACAAAACGAGCTTCGCGAGTTTCAGTTTCAACAGTCGCGCGGTAATGTTCGTTGGTGTTGATGTACATCGTATCGGCGTACGTCATCATTTCGTTCAAAACTTTATGAAAATCTTGTAACCAATAAACTGTTCTAATTCCGGAAACCTGAAAAGCACGTTCTTTAGTCAGTTTTTCACCTTCCCATACTGCAATATGATCGTTGGTTTCTCTTAAAAAAAGAATTTCTCTTTGGTGCTCATAAGGCGCATCTGGAAACAAAAGCAAAACGCTTTCTTCCTGATCAACACCGCTCAGGTAAAAAATATCTCTATGTTGTGCAAACGGTAAAGTACTGTCGGCACTAATTGGGTAAATGTCATTAGAGTTGAAAACGGCAACCGAATTAGGTTTCATTTCTGCCGTGAATTTTCTGCGGTTTTTTACAAAAAGAGCGCTGTTTATTTGATGATATTTCATAATTATTTCGTTTTTGAACTTCGAATTTCAAAATTAGTGTTTTTTGAAGAAGTGGCACAAGATTGATTTATTAAAGTTTTCTTATTTGTTTTGGTTCTAATTGTTTAGCCACAGATTTGAGGGATTAAAGAATTTTTCTCAATTTATGTCATTGCGACAAAGGAGAGATCACGGTATTAATTCGACAAAGATTGATATGAGGAAGTTGTTATAAATTTTGTAAGAAAAGAACTGAGTATGTGAGAATATGTCAGTAAGATGATGTTAATTTGTACTTACTAAGTTTAATTTTCTTTTAAGATATAATGACCACAATCAATTTCAAATTAATCACAATAGCCGAAATCAAAACAAAATATCCTTTTTTAACAGAAGATGAAAAGTTCGATTATTTTGACGAATGGGAAAATGAAGATTTTTTTCTCATTGCAGACGAAGATGTAAATTTTGATGGCAATTTTTATTTAGATCTTTATGAAGAGAAAGAGAGAAAATGGCTTGCCAATTTGCTAAACCTCTCAGTTAAAAAGATAGAAGGAATAAGAATAGAAGGCATTTTTATAAATGGAAATTTTTCTGTCATTGGTTCGATTATTAATGCAGAAGGCGATTATGGTCCGTATGTTTTTATTAACGGAAATGTAATGTGTCAAAGTCTTTTACTTGGCGGCGCTAATGTTGAAATAAAAGGGAAAATTACAGTAAAAGAAGTTGTGATGACTTATTATAATCATGGTAATTTTAATTGTTCGGGGTTAATTGATTCTCCAGTTTTTATTGTTAATGATCATAATACAACATTTGCAGAAAGAAAAAATGATTTGTTCTATTATAATGACAGAGCCGATGATGTAGATCCAAAAAATGAATGTGAATATGATGATGAAACAGGTGATGAAATTATTTCAAACGAAATCCGAAAATTACTTGATAATCCGCTAATTGAAACTTTTGAAGAATTAGAAAGAGAGCTAGCAAAAGGCGAATTGGTTTTAAAACAAAATAATCCACCCGCTAAAACTTATGAATACTGGCGTAATAGTGTTTTAGAAAATTATAGAAATCTAAAACTAGTTCCAAAAGAATTTAAAACCGAAGAACTTTGTAATTTTGCATTGAATAAAACCTTCCACGCTCTGCCATTTATCGATCAGGACTTAATAACATATGAACTCTGCGAAAGATTAGTCAGTAAAGATGGTTTTGCAATTCAGGTTATTCCAGACGAGTTTATCACAAAAGAATTATGTTTTAAAGCTGCTGAAAGCGGTACAATGCTAAGATTAATTCCGTCAGCATATTATTCTGAAGAATTGATTCTATTAGTTTTCAAAAACGGAAAACATGAACCAGATATTAATGATGTTTCTTCTCAATTTATAACAGAAAACCTTCTTGTAGAATATGTGAAAATTGGAAAAGGATTATGGCTTGATAAAGCCTGTAAAGGAAGTGGGATTGATAAATTACAAATTCTAAAAAAAGTAATTGATTCAGGAATTGAATATTTAAATAATATTTTTGGAAATCATTTTAGCCAGGAAACAGTTGATTATGCTGCTTTAGTTTATGATAATGAAGTTTTTAAAGAAACATGGAATAATTATGTTCAAAAGTATAAACAGAAATTTGAACGACTTGAGAAATGAAAGAGCTATTAATTGAAAGTAAAGGAATAAAAACTAGCGAGTATTTTATACCGGCTTTTGAACTTAGAAAAGGAGAACTGCTTCTCATTCATATACATGGAACAGTTTGTTTTTATGAAATGAAAGCAGAGTTAACAGATATTTTTACAGGAAAAACACAACATGAGAATGTAAAGATATTACATGCCTTAACTTTTGCTGAGAATTTTAAAGAATCAAGATTTGAACGTATTTTTAATTCTATAACAGTAAGTAGATACTTAAAAAGAAATACAAATTTGCATGAAGACTCAGTTCCAAAAATCTTTAAAGAAAATGGTATTTCTAAAAATGATAAAGTAAAAAGCCTTGATTATAGTCAAAAAAAGTTACTTTCTTTATATTCAGTTTTTACGAAAACAAAAAATATAGTTTTTGATTTAAGTGGAGAAGGTTCTGTTGGAGCTATAAAAACATTTGATTTTGTTAAAAATGAAATAAAAAATGATGGTGCCGCAATTTTAATTGATTGGGCGGGAAGTGACGTGAAAGATAAATGTTCAAAAGTTATTGCTATTGAATGGCTTATTGAGCCGAAAAAGAGGTAATAAAAACATTGAAGGAAATATTATGAACAACAAAGAAAAAATAATTCAAAATTATATCGAAGGATATAATCAATTTGATGTTGATAAAATGATTGCCGATTTTGACGAATCGGTTATTTTTGAAAACATTCAAAATGGCGAAATCAACTTGACTTTGACTGGAATAAAAGAATTTACAGTCCAGGCCGAAAAAGGCAAAGAATATTTCTCAGCACGAAAACAAACTATTACATCAATTAAGCAAGATGAGATTACAGCAATAATTGACATTGATTATTATGCTGTTCTAGCAGTAGATTTCCCAAACGGATTAAAAGTTGGTCAAGAATTAAATATGAAAGGAAAATCGATTTTTCAATTCTTGGACGATAAGATTGTAAAACTGATTGATATTAGTTAGAGTTATGAATCTAAAAGTAAACATCAGAAAAGGAGAAAATCACGACTTAGATTTCGTTTACAAATCAATATGCGAACTCGAAAATGAAATTTTAGATTTTAAAGTTTTCAAAGCAATCTTTAACGAAAATATTTCAAACCCAAAAAATCTGTATCTAATCGCCGAAAATGAAAATGAAGGTTTAGGTTTTATTAGTTTCCACACCCAAAATCTTTTACATCACTGTGGATTGGTTGGCGAAATTCAGGAGTTTTTCATTCATCAAAAATACCGAGGTCAAGGCGTTGGAAGATTATTAATTAGTGAGATTTTAGATTTTGCTACTCAAAATGATCTAAAAAGTATTGAAGTTACAACAAATAAAAAGCGAGTAGAGAATGTGGCGATTTATGAAAATCTTGGTTTTACTTTGAGTCATAATAAGTTTACGATTTATAAACAATAAAAGTTGAGAAAATAAACTATGAATACAAAACAACGTTGCTTGATCGGATTAGTGTTTTTTCTAATCAGTTATTTATTCTTTTCCAAACTTTTGCCAAGTTTTAGCGACTCAGTAGATTTTGCACATTGGTTTAACTTAATTGGAGCTTGTTTTTTGTTGTCATTTAATGATGTATTTCCTAAAAACAAAATAAATTCTGTTGCTTCTGTACTGACAACTTTAGGTGTTATTGCTCATATCGGACTTTGTACAATCGATTTTATAATGTCAAGTTATGGAAATAATGAAATTGCAAAAGAACAGTTAAGCCAGCATATCAGTAATTCACCATTGATTTTTTATCCGTTTGTGGCCGTTGGTCCGTCTTTGCTTTTTCTTGGTTTGGCTTTGCATGCATTTGCTTATATAAAGACCGAAACTCTAAAATCTTTAATGGTAATTGTTGGTTCTGTCGCTGTTGGAATTTCTTTTTTTGCTTTGAAAAATGGGATTTTGATGGTTTTGAGCTGTCTGGTTTTTGTTTTGGGATTGGGACTTTTGCTGTTCGCAAAAGAAGAAAATGAACTGAAAAAGTAGCTTAAAAAAAATATTTTAGTTCGTATTTTTGTCTCACAAAATAAAATGATCCATAAATAAATTGAAAAAACATATAAAATACTTAATTGCACTCTTTCTGACTTTTGTTGTGATTGCGGGTGATGGTACTTTATATTCTCAATCTAAATCGGCAAAATATTACGAGTCTTCATTTGTAGTTTTAAGAAGAGAATTAAATCTTAAAAGCTCTCGTTATATAAGTTCGGACAAATTGCTTCTTGGAATAAAACGAGATTCTCAATTGTTTTAAATTTTCTTAAAACAAAAAATGCCTTTACTTTTCAAATTAAAAAACTGCAAGATCTGCTTCATCAAAAACTAATTTCATTTATAAATCAATCTGTTTTTATGAATGAAATAATCACTTCAAAACACTTCAGTAAAAGTTTATACAGCGCTTAAGAAAATTTATTTCTGAGCATAGAATGATTAAATAATGTCTAATCATTTATCATTTTCAAAATGTATAAACAAAATAAACAAACACGTTTAGAGCGATCTAAGCGACCACTTCTTCATTGGATAAAAAGAAAATTTATAATTATAATTACAGCCTTTATGTTAGGAATGGCAAACGGAATGCATACTGAAGATACTCGAATTAAAGGCAATCAAAAATATACTGAACAGCATAAAAAGGATTGATTGCTTGTTTGTGCTGTGGCCTTTATCAAGGCTTAAAACTTTTACAAAGGTTTTGAAATGCTGAAATTCAAAAATCATTTTTAGCAATATTTTTCGAGTTAAATTTTTTTTAATAGTTTTGAGCAAATTCCTACATCAAAATTTTAATATGGATCGTAAAACCAGATTTTTTAAAAATGCCGTAATACTACAATTTATACCCCTTCTTTTACTTTGTCTTTTTATTGTTTCCAATTTTAGAGAGCAAAAAATACTGAAAATTAGACAACTTCATCCTTACGAATTTAATTATGGCGAATTGTTGCCTTTAATTTTTTTTGCTGTCTGCTGTATGGTTGCCCTTTTTACTTTGTTTCCAAAAACGCCAGATGCTCCAGAAGATGATGAAGAAATTTTGAAAAGAAAACGTAAACAGAACTTTTGGAAATTTGCCTTCTATTGCAACGTTTTTTTATTGTTCGTTATTGGTATGTTTTCAGTATTGGTTTTTCAAAAAGATGCTTTAATTATTGATCAGCCGATTCATTTTTATGCAATAATTTTTTCTAGATTCCTGCTAGTTATTATAATCAGTTTGGTTGTGGCCTCTTTTTTATTAGCGGCTGGTCTCTATTGGAAAATAAATAAATCATTGGCTACGGTTATCTTGATATTTAGTTTCTTAATCCTAACTGTTTCGACTGTTTTTGAATTGGTTTTTGTTTCAGTATTTATAGAAAATTCAGAAAGACATTTTATTGCTAAAGCACAAAAACAAACTGGAAATCAAGAAGAAGTTTATGAAGATTATGGCGAAAGCGAAGAAGCTGACGACGAAAGCGAAGACACTGCCACATTGTTGTATGAATCTTGGATTTCTTTAATTGAGAATTGTGGTGGAACCGATGGTAAAGAACAATTTTTTAATATTAGAAATTTGATCGAAATAGCACAGCAAGAACAAATTTCTTATAAAGATGATTATTATCTCCTCAATTTCATAGATAATTTAAGAAATAAACCTGATGAGATTTATTCTGAATTTGAAACATTTAAACCTGTATTCTACAGCGCTGTATCCGAAAATACCTATCGCAGGGCTCATTTTGATAAAATTGTAGAAGGATTATTATTGGCTCACGACGATATTGGTGGTGAAAAAGATTTGCTTAGTGAAATGTACAAAGTAATGAAGTCCAATGCAAAAGACGAAGGAGATAACACTGATTTTTTTGAAACCTTTGAATATAATTTTTCTGAAGAAACGGTTAGAAAACTTTATGCTTTAAAAGTTTCCAACGATTTTTATTTATCATCCGATATGAGATGGTTCTATGGTTTTTGGGCCAGAAGAAATAATGAAGGGAATTTGAAAGAGGTAGCCTTGATTTTAAAAGAAATAAAAGAACATTATGAAAATTCTGAAGAATGATAAAATCGTATAAAATAATTTTAATAGTTCAGTTTTTCATACTTGTCGCACTAGGTTGTACCTTTTATCAGGTAGAGTATGACGAATATTTTTCGATAATTACAAAAATCCCATTATTCTTAATTGGCTTTTTTCCTCTTATTTTATTAGGTATCTCTATTCTAGTACAGCGATTAGTATTAACAGTTATTTATTCTGATTCATCAAAAAATCATTCTGAAAAAGAAGATGAAGATAGATTTTGGACCATTTCTTTTTTTACATATGTAATTTTTGGGAGTTTTATGTTTTTAACTTCTCTCATTGCTTTTGCTTTAGGTTTCAGAAGTGCAGCAGAAGAGTATAAAGCTTTTATTTTAAAGCTCTGTATTTTCATAGTTCTTTTAATAGCAGTAAGCTTAATTATTGGTCTTTTTTTAAAGGTAAAAGAAAAGGTTAATGAGGTAAGTAAAATGCTCAGTGCTTTAATGATTTTTCTTTCGCTAATTCTTTTTGGAGGTGCTTTCTTTATTGGGGTTGGAAACATGGCTACTTCGGAACTTTATTTAAATGTAATGTTTGACGCTATCAAAGTAATGCCGTTAGTAGATGAAAGACTGGCCGTAATTGATAGCAGTACTGTAGAAGACACTGAAGTAATTGGATCAGGAATGAAATATGTAGAGGATTATTATGGTTTTAGAGATATGAATACCTCTAATATAAAATCTACTGGATTTTTGAGGAATCGATATGATGAAGAATATAGCGATTCTAGAATAAGTAACGAGATAAAATTTTTTTTCGCAGATTTTTTGTATTTAAGGAAAAACCAGTCTTTAACAGGTTATAGAAATGAAACTAAAATTGGGTTACATGCTGATGAATATGTATATGAAACGAAGCTTCTCACGGATAAGTTAAGAGAGAATCCTGATGAACTTAGAGGTGCATATGAAAGTTACAGACCAATTTTGTTTGCGCTCTTGTCAAGAAGTATATATAACGATTCAAATGTAGATTTACTTATAGAGGTTTTAATTTCGAGCAGAGATGATATTTCCCGTGCTGAAAATGAAAATAAAGGTGAAATTGAAGTACTAGATATGATTTATAAAACAATGACTTCTGGTGCTGAAAAAGAGTTTCCAAATGATCATTTTAGTCAAATCAGTCCTTTTGTTTCAAAAAAAACATGGGGTTTGATCACGAGAAATTCTAAGCAAAATAGAAAAACTGACTATAATACTAAAGCGACAGCAGTTTGGATTTACAGCTTTTGGGCAAGAAGAAATCAGGAAGGAAATATGGATGTCACTTATGCGATATTAAAAGATGTTAAAAAACATTATGAAGTTATTGATTCTCAATGATTTTTATAAAAGACCGCTCTATGGAATAAAAAAAGGTTTCTGTAGTTTTTGACAAAATTTTTAGCGTAATCTTGTCATTTCGACTGAAGGAGAAATCACACTAGAAATTCCGCATGTAAAATCGCCAATCTTTTTAGAGCTACTAGCGTGTCCTTCGACTTCGCTCAGGATGACAAACTGTATGGTATAAAAACAAAAAACCGAAGCAAATCGCTTCGGTTTTTTTATTGGAATCTGGTCCCGAAGCCTCGGGATAAAAAATTTAGAATTTCTTAATCAACCCATTTATAATATCTCGCCCCAATCAAAACAGGAATCTCTTTTTCGATTCGATCTAAAACCCATTCGTTTTTTGGAGTTCTTACACTTTGTTTTTGTTCTTTTTTATGAAGACTTTCATAAGTATTGAAATCAATTTCTACGCTTTCAGCTAAATTTTCAAAAAGCTTTACATTGGCCAAAGCCGATTTCCATTCTGGCTGAATCGTTCCTTCAAAAACTTTAGATTTTGATCCGCTTCCGTAAGCCAGGAAACCGAATTTAGTTTCGGCAACTTCTTTATTGGTATCATAAAAATGCGCCAAAGTCGATAGTAATCCCATGAAAATAGAACCTGTGTAAAGATTTCCAATTAAAGAAGAAGCCAATTCTGCAGGTTGTAATTTCTCAGTTACAAAACTTTTGTAATCGTCAGATTTTGCTACTTCCTTAATTTTAACTTGATAATCTGCAGGTGCGATATCATCGGCTATAATTTTTTCGGCGCTGTCTAAAGCATAGATTTCAGATAACATCCTTCTTCCTTGGAAAGAATAAGGCAAGTGCATCACGATACTATGCCAAGTATTGTAGAGAGTTTCGGTAGTATTTTTTAATTTTTTAAATGAAAAGTAAGCATTACGAGTACGATCCATATAACATTGGTTTGAATATTGACCGTCAAAAACGGGCTGGTCTTTGTGGATTTCGATTTCGGCTTCTAAATTATCAAACCAAGAATCGTTGTTGGTGTTTTGAGTAATTTCTTCTTTAGAAATAGTTCTGTAAGGTTTAAAGAAGTCAAAAACACCTTTTGTGCTTGTCGTCCAATTATCATCAAAAGCAATAATTTTTGGATTTGCAGTAATCAGCATTGCAACTGCACCGGCTCCTTGAGTATATTCTCCGCCCGAATTCAAATCGTATTTGGCAAAATCAGTTGTAACTACAATTGCTTTTTTCGTCGGGTTTAACTTTACAAAGTCCAGACAGTTTTGTAATGCGTCTACACCGCCAATACAAGCGAAAGTAAAATCGACAACATCGCATTCTGCTAATGAATCTTCGCCAAATTTCTGCTCCATTAAATTAATCAAATAAGAAGCGATTGGTTTTGAACTGTCAATACCGCTTTCGGTACCAACATAGATTCTGCTTATTTCGTTTAGATTGATTTTATTATCAGTAATAAGTCTGGTTAAAGCGTTTGCTCCAAAAACAACCGTGTCCTGATGAACGTCTGGGAAAGTCATTTTTAGTAATCCGAGACCTTTTTCTAATTTTTCTGGTTCAATATTTCTGGCAGCCGCCAAAGTTTTTATGGGTAAATGTATGTTTGCTACATCAAAAGAAATAGCATCAATTCCTGTTTTCATTCTTATTTTTTTGAGCCGCTAAAGGTAAAACTATGTTGCGGAATGACAATTTTTTACTCAGACAAAATTTATGCGCAGTGAAACTTTTAAAGAAAACAAATCAAAACTTTGAATAAAATAGCAATATGATAATTTTTGATAATCTACTTAGAATTGATTTCTCTCGATTTTACTTAGAAAACAGTGGTTTGAGAATTGCTATAGTGAATTATTTTTTAGCAGTATATTTTTTGTACGTAAAAATACGTAGAACTAGGCTATTTTAAAATCATTATAAATAACAGCGAAATGGTTGTAGTTCTTTTGTAATTGAGTTATTTTTGTCTAATTTTTTAAAACAAACTACTTAAACACTTATGGCACAATCTGCACAGTTGAATGCTTCCATCTTAAAGAAAGTAGCTATGGCTCTTTCGGGAATATTCTTAATCACGTTTTTAGCGCTGCATGTTTCCTTAAATTTTATTTCTATTATTAGTGAAGACGTTTTCAATGAGGCTTCTCACTTTATGGGATACAATCCGCTGATACAATATGTAATGCAGCCAGTTTTGGCATTTGGGGTAATTTTCCATTTCGTTATGGGATTTGTTCTAACAGCTCAAAACAGCGCAGCAAGACCAATTGCGTATGCAAAATACAACGGAGCGGCAAATGCTTCTTGGAGTTCTAGAAATATGATTATTTCTGGATTGGTTATCTTGGCATTCTTAGGATTGCATTTTTATGATTTTTGGTTTCCTGAAGTTAACTATAAGTATATAGCAGGAGAAGTACCAAATGCTACAAGGTATTATGGAGAGTTAGTTCATAAATTTCACGATCCAATCCGTACAGGATTATACTGCGTGTCTTTTATCCTTTTAGGATTCCACTTATGGCACGGGTTCGCATCTTCTCTTCAATCAATGGGGATGCACAACAAATATTCAAGATTTTTAGCAAAAGTAGGTTACTGGTTCGCAGTTGTTGTTCCAGCACTTTTCGTAATTATCGCATTATTTCATCATTTCAATAATTAATATCAATTATAATGGCATTAGATTCAAAAATTCCAAATGGTCCTATAGCGGACAAATGGACAAATTATAAAGATCATATTAATTTAGTAAACCCTGCTAACAAACGTAATTTAGATATTATTGTAGTTGGTACAGGTTTGGCTGGAGGTTCTGCTGCGGCTACTCTAGCTGAGTTAGGATATAACGTAAAAGCATTTTGTTTCCAAGATTCACCACGTCGTGCGCACTCTATTGCTGCACAAGGGGGTATCAATGCGGCAAAAAATTATAAAGGTGACGGTGACTCAGTTTACAGATTGTTCTACGATACTGTAAAAGGAGGTGACTACCGTGCACGTGAGGCAAACGTTCACCGTTTGGCTGAAGTTTCTGCAAATATTATTGACCAATGTGTGGCTCAAGGGGTACCATTGGCTCGTGAATATGGCGGACTTTTAGATAACCGTTCTTTTGGAGGAACTTTGGTTTCTCGTACATTTTATGCACAAGGACAAACTGGACAGCAATTATTGTTAGGAGCTTATTCTGCAATGAACCGTCAGATTGGTCGTGGAAAAATTAAAATGTACAACCGTCACGAAATGCTGGATTTAGTAATCGTTGACGGAAAAGCGAGAGGTATTATCGCTCGTAACTTAATCACTGGAGAAATAGAAAGACATTCTGCTCACGCGGTAGTAATTGGTTCTGGAGGATACGGAAACGTATTTTTCCTTTCAACAAATGCTATGGGAAGTAACGCAACAGCAGCTTGGAAAATTCATAAAAAAGGAGCGTTTTTCGCAAATCCTTGTTACACACAAATTCACCCAACATGTATCCCAGTTTCTGGAGATCACCAGTCAAAACTGACTTTGATGTCTGAGTCTTTACGTAATGACGGTCGTATTTGGGTTCCTGCAAAATTAGAAGATGCTCAGGCAATTCGTGAAGGAAGAAAAAAAGCAACTGATTTATCTGAAGAAGAAAGAGATTATTTCTTAGAAAGAAGATATCCTGCTTTTGGTAACTTAGTACCTCGTGACGTTGCGTCTCGTGCAGCTAAAGAAAGATGTGATGCTGGTTTTGGAGTTAACAAAACTGGAGAAGCAGTTTACTTAGATTTCGCTGCAGCGATCAAACGTTACGGAACTGAAGAAGCTTACGTAAAAGGTTTAGATGCTAATGATGCCGCTTTGGTTACGAAATTAGGAACTGCAATTGTAAAAAGTAAATACGGAAACTTGTTCCAAATGTACTTGAAAATTGTAGACGAAGATCCTTATGTAACACCAATGATGATTTACCCAGCGGTACACTACACAATGGGTGGAACTTGGGTTGATTATAACTTAATGACTACAATTCCTGGATGTTTCTCAATTGGAGAGTCTAACTTCTCTGACCACGGAGCAAACAGACTTGGAGCTTCTGCTTTAATGCAAGGTTTAGCTGATGGATATTTCGTATTACCATATACTATTGGAGATTACTTAGCTCCAGATATTAAAATGGGTCCAATTTCTACAGACTTACCAGAATTCGTTGAGGCTGAGAAAAATGTAAAAGATCAAATCGACAGATTTATCAACAATAACGGAAAACATTCTGTAGATTATTTCCATAAAAAATTGGGGAAAATCATGTGGGATAAAGTAGGTATGGCTCGTAACGCTAAAGGTTTAACTGAGGCTATCGAAGAAATTGCTGCTTTACGTGAAGAGTTTTATAGAGATGTAAAAGTTCCTGGAAGCGCTAACGAATTTAATCAGGAATTAGAAAAAGCGACTCGTGTTGCCGATTTCCTAGAATTAGGAGAATTGTTCGCGAAAGATGCTTTACACCGTAACGAATCTTGTGGTGGTCACTTCCGTGAGGAATATCAAACAGAAGAAGGAGAAGCACTTCGTGATGATGAAAACTTTGCATACGTTGCAGCTTGGGAATACAAAGGAAAACCAAGTGACGCCGTATTACACAAAGAACCTCTTAATTACGAAAACATTAAATTAGTTCAAAGAAGCTATAAATAGTATTTGAAAAAAGTCTTGATACTTATTTCTTAATACTTAATACTTATACAAAATGAAACTTACATTAAAAATATGGCGTCAAAAAAACGCCCAAGATAAAGGGGAAATCGTTGAATACCCAATCGACGGAATCGAACCAGATATGTCTTTCCTTGAAATGCTTGATGTTCTTAACGAACAATTGATCAATAGAGGAGAAGAGCCAGTAGCATTTGATCACGATTGTCGTGAGGGAATCTGCGGAATGTGTTCATTATTCATTAATGGAGAAGCGCACGGACCAGACAGAGGTGTTACAACTTGTCAATTACACATGCGTATGTTTAAAGATGGTGATACAATTTTTATCGAGCCATTTAGAGCAAAAGCTTTCCCAGTAATTAAAGATTTAGTTGTAGACAGAAGTTCTTTTGACAGAATTCAACACGCAGGAGGATTTATCTCTGTAAATACTTCAGGAAATACAATAGATGCGAATACAATTCCAATTAACAAACACGATGCAGATAAATCTTTTGATGCTGCAGCTTGTATTGGTTGTTGAGCATGTGTTGCAACTTGTAAAAACTCATCGGCAATGTTATTCGTTGCTGCAAAGGTTTCTCAATATGCATTATTGCCACAAGGTAAAGTTGAAGCAGTTGATCGTGTTTTAAACATGGTTCACCAAATGGATCACGAAGGTTTTGGTAACTGTACAAATACAGGAGCTTGTGAAATCGAATGTCCAAAAGGAATTTCTCTTGAAAATATTGCACGTATGAACCGTGAATATTTAGCAGCAAGCTTGAAAGGATAATAAAAATCCAATTACTATATAAAAAAACGCATTCATTTTTGAATGCGTTTTTTTTTGTGATCTATTTGAATGTCAATCCTGCTTAAGGTAATATGTTCTACCCTAGTAATTTTTATAATGGTGCAGTTTTTTTGTAGCATTTTATAATTTGAAACCAACTAGCATTCTCAAATTTTGATTTTTTGTAAGTCAAAGTCTAATTTTAACCAACAGATTTACAGTGTAACAGCAGTGTTTTTAATCCACGTGCTGTTTTGAGGAGCAAAAAGATAATTTTCAATTTATAAAGCAATCTAATTCTAATATTATGAAAAAGATTTTAGTACTAATTACATGTTGTGCCTACATTCTTTTATCTTGCAAAAAAGAGAAAGATGTCGATGATCAAAAAATGGCTGTAGCCGATCAGAAAGATTCTACAGATATTGCTGATAATGGCTGGCCGCGCGAGATAACAAATAATGGGACAAAACTGGTTTATTATCAGCCGCAGGTAGATAGCTGGGATGACCACAAGGAAATTAAAGCAAGACTAGCTTTTTCATTAACTCCTAAGGATGGAAAGCAAGTTTTGGGTGTTGCATCTTTACAAGCGTCAACTTTAGTAGATAAAGACAGCCGAAGTGTTTTCTTTAAAGATATTAAAGTAACCGATGTTCGCTTTCCAGCTCTTGATGAAAAAAAGATTCCCGAAATGGAAAAGCTATTCAAAGAAACACTTCCGAAAGGAGGTGATCCCGTTTCTGTGGATCGTATCCTGGCAGACCTAGAGAAAACAACGAGTCCTGCGAAAGGAATTGCTGCGCAAAATACTCCACCTCCGATTTTTTACAGTTCAAGTCCAGCAATATTGCTAATTGTTCAGGGAGAACCTGTTTTGGTTCCTGTAGAAAAATCAGAGATCCAGTATGTGGTAAATACAAATTGGGATTTGTTTTTTGATAAAACTACTAGTGATTATTATTTACTTGCCGAGAATATTTGGCTGAGCTCTAAAAAACTTGACGGTAAATGGACAAAAGCGACAAAACTTCCAGATGGTTTGAAAAATCTGCCATCGGGACAAAATTTCGACGAAGTTAAAAAAATGATTCCGCCTCCAGAATCAGGTACTGCGCCAAATGTTTTCTTTAGCAAAGTACCTGCTGAATTGATTTTAGTAAATGGTCCTCCAAAATTTGAAAAAATACCAGGCACCCAATTATTATATATTGATAATACCGAAAATGATGTTTTTGCCAATGAAGCGCAGGGACAATATTATGTGCTTTTATCAGGCAGATGGTTTGGTTCTAAAAGCTTGGACGGACCGTGGAATTATGCTGGGAATAACCTTCCTGCAGATTTTGCCAAAATTCCAAAAGATTCTCCAAGGGCAAGTGTTTTGGCTTCTGTTCCTGGAACTCAGGAAGCAAAAGATGCCGTAATGTTAGCGCAGGTGCCCACAACTGCAATAGTAAACAAAGCTGATGCAGAAGCAAAAGCAAAAGTCGTTTACGATGGTACGCCTCAATTTAAACCAATCGAAGGAACAAAAATGCAGTATGCCAGCAATACGCAGGAAAAAGTCATAAAAGTGGGTGATCTGTATTATCTGTGCTTTCAAGCTGTGTGGTTTATGTCTACAAGTCCAAACGGACCTTGGAAAGTTACAAATTCTGTTCCCAAAGAAATTTATACCATTCCACCAAGTTCGCCTGTTTATAATGTAACATATGTTACTCAAACTAATGTGACTGATACAACTGTAGAAAGTAATACAACTGCAGGTTATTTTGGAGCCTTTATAATAGGAGCAACTGTTGGTGCAATTTTAACTTATGGTACAGGATATTACTACCCGCCTTATTATTACTACGGAGGATTGTATCCAATTTACCGACCATGGCCATGTACTTATGGAGCGGGAGCCGTTTATAATCCGTGGACAGGGGGCTGGGCAGCCGGAAGAAGGGTTTACGGACCTTACGGTGCTGCTGGAACATCTGCTTGGTATAATCCAGCAACAGGCAGGTACGGACGTTCTGCAAGTGTGCAAGGGTGGTACGGAGGTAGGACTGCGGCCAATACTTATAATCCGTGGACAGGAAATTACGGGCAAACTATTCAGGGACATAATGCTTACGCACAATGGGGTCATTCGGCTGCAACAAACGGACATGATTGGGTTCAAACGGGGCATGTCACTACAAGACGAGGCACCGCGGTTGGGTATGAAACTTCTGGTGGAAATAAAGGCGTTATCACTCATAGAAGAGGCGGCGGAACGACTATTCATACTAATAACAATATGTACGCAGGACATGACGGACATATTTATAAAAGAGACCAAAATGGGAATTGGAGTCATTATAATAATGGAAATGGAGGCTGGACTCAAGCCGGAACTCTCGGTGGATCACAGCGTAAAGCTGATAAACCAGATCTTAATAACTTACCGAAAAGGGATAGAGAATCGGGACTGGCAAATAAACCTTTAGGAGAAAACAATCGTCTTGGCGATCGTGCTGATAATTTTCCAAAAGCCGATCAGACATTGGGCAGACCAGAAAAACCTTTAGGTGAAGCTGGAAGACAAAATGTAACAAGAGATCTAGATCATTTTGAAAATTCCAGATCGGAGGGTGAAGTGAGAAATCAAAATTTCCAAAACTTTAGAAACAACAGTAATTTTAGAAATAACGGAGGCCAATTTGGTGGCGGCGGTTTTAGAGGCGGTGGTTTCAGGGGTAGAAGATAATTCTATTCTAATATAAAAAAAAAAGGAAGACTGTTACTTGATTATTAACAGCCTTCCTTTTTTTAATTTATTGAATATTATGTTTTGTCTATTCATAAAATAATTGCGATGCGGTAATTTCTTCTTTCTTTTTTCCTTCTTTCTGAATGAAACAATTTAAAATTGTGCCACCGGTTAAGTCAAAATAACTGATGTTGATTTTATGAAAACCTTTTTCTAGTTTAACTGCTCCGTAAGCTTCATTTGCCCAATGAATACCGTCATTATCAACAATCAATTCATCATCAATAAAAAGCTTCGATCCGTCGTCTGAAAGGGTCGAAAAAGTATAATTTCCAGTTTCAGGTATAAAGATGTATCCGTTAAATTTTAAACCAATATAACGTTTTAATTTTGTTTTCCATTTTTCAACGCTGATTTTGTCTTCCAAAATTCCTGTCGCTGCAGGTTTTGAAAGCTCCAAATCCAGAACTTGTTTAAATGTTCCTGTATAATATTCATATTTCAAACCATTTTTCTTAGGCTGAATGGCCAAGGCTGATTTCAAATCTGGATTTCGAACTATGATTTTATTAACAGAACTTCTTTTACCGCTTTCGCTGATTTGAATCGTTTTGATGATTCGATATTCTCCTTTTGGAATATTTATGGGCACTGGATTTTGATACAATTCTGCCGTTTCATCAGGATTATAACCGTCAATTGTATAAAAGATCTTTCCGTTTTTTATAGTTGGTTTTAAATCTAAAATATATTTTGATGCAATTAAAGCCATTTCATCAGCACCAAATGGCGTCGGAACTTTATACAATCGATCTTCTAATTCTAACTTTTCTAAATGATAGGGCAGTTGATTTTGAATAAAATGGTTGTAGTTTTTATTTTTTGGTTCTGTCCAAGCGATTTCTGCTAACGCCAAAACACGCGGATAAAGCATATAATTCAATTTTGCTGGACTAGTTAAATATTCTGACCAAAGATTGGCTTGAACTCCAATGATATATTTTTGTTCTTCAACCATTAAACTATCTACAGGAGTTGGATTGTACTGATATACTTTTTCCAAAGTACTTAATCTGCCAACGGTAAGCGGTTCATTTGGAGAATATCCCTGATTGTAATCAAAATAAACCGTTCCTTCTGGTGTCATTACAACTGGGTGTTTCAGTTTTGCTGCATGAATTCCGCCCGATTCTCCACGCCAAGACATAACAGCAGCGTTTGGGGCGAGTCCACCTTCGAGGATTTCATCCCAGCCAAAAATCTGTCTTCCATTAGCATTCAAGAATTTTTCAATTCTTTTAATAAAATAACTCTGTAATTCATGCTCATCTTTTAAACCTACAGCTGTAATTCTCTTTTGGCAATTTGGGCAGGTTTTCCATCTTGTTTTTGGGCATTCGTCTCCGCCGACATGAATATTTTTACTTGGAAATAATGCCATGACTTCGGTTAAAACATCTTCTAAAAAAGTAAAAGTTTCATCTTTTCCCGCACAAAATACATCTTCAAAAACACCCCAAGATTCTATAACTTTATAATTTCGATCTGGAAAACAAGCTAAATTTGGATATGCTGTAACGGCGGCAGAAGCATGGCCCGGCATTTCGATTTCTGGAATAACATTCACGTAATTTTCTTCGGCAAATTTCACAACATCTTTAATTTCTTCCTGAGTGTAAAATCCTCCGTATGGATTTCCGTCGAAAAAAAATGGCGATCGTTCAAATTTATTTCCCACTAAAGTTTGAGCTCTTTTTGAACCAACTTCGGTCAGTTTCGGATATTTTTTTATTTCGATCCTCCATCCTTGATCGTCGGTTAAATGCCAGTGAAAATTATTTAATTTATAGCTGGACATTTGTCTGATAAAATCTTTTATGACAGCAACAGAGAAAAAATGACGGCAGACGTCTAAATGCATGCCTCGGTAAGAATATCGGGGTTGATCTTCAATAATTAGACAAGGAAGTTTGATTTCTTTTGAAATTTTGTTTGGAAGAAGCTGAAGTAAAGTTTGAACTCCATAAAACAACCCTTCTTCTTTTCCTGAAACTATAATTTTTTTAGAAGTAATTTCGATTTTATAGGCTTCTTTTGATGTGAAATTCACATTTGTATTAAAGTCAATTTTTACATCTGATTTCTTTGAAGCAGTTTGAGAATTGAAAGCCGTTTCTAAAATTTGAGCCGATTTAAATTCCCTTTCACTGTAATTTTTATTCACAAAATTGATTTGAACTTTTCCAATTATACGAATACTGTCTCCTGTTAATTTGTAGAAATTTGGAGCTGGAATAATAGAGTTATTCTGCTGGAAATTTTGAGCGGTTCCATTTAAAAAAGAGAGAACAAAAAAAAGGTAAAGGAATTTTTTCATAAAAGAAAAACTTTAGAATTTATTAAAATGGAGTTTTAAAGATAGTAAATGGTTTTAAAATCAGATTTTTAAATTTTTTTATTAATAATCGAGCTTTTGGTTTCAATGAATTATTTACTGAAATGTTTATTTTTGTAGTAAGAAAAAAAACAATCGGCATGAGCACTGAAAATGAAGTTTTAAATTATAGTAAAGAAGAACGTAAAAATCATATTTTAAAAGAGATCAATCTGCACACTCGTGTAAGTTTTGAAACTCTCTCAGCTAAACTTGGTGTTTCTGAAGATACTATTCGCCGTGATATTAATGAACTCGACGCTGATGCACTTTTGATTAAAGTAAAAGGCGGCGCGATGACCAAAGGATATCACTATTCTTCATCTAACCAGACTTATGCAGTCGAAGCCAAACAGGTTATTGCTCAAAAAGCAGTCGGACTACTTCATGACGGAATGGTTTTGATTGTTGACGGAGGAACTACCATTCGTGAATTCATCCGATTAATTCCAAACGATCTTAATTTAACCGTTTTTACCATTACAGCTTTAACGGCCGTACAACTTTTAGATAAGCCCAATATTAAAACGATCATGATTGGCGGCAGTATTTCTTCTTACAGTCAAATGTGTGTGAGCGGAGAAGCTTTTCATCAATTAGCCAACATAAAAGCAGATCTTTTGGTTTTGGGAACAAATGCATTAGACGTAGACGGTGGTTATTCTGATTCGGACTGGGAAACTGTTCAGGTAAAAAAGGCAATGATTCAGGCTTCTAAAAAAACCGCAGTTTTAACAATTACGGAAAAATTAAATACGGTTCTTAAAATGAAAATTGCGAGTTTGTCTGAAGTAAACTATGTTATTACCGAAGAAGATCCAACTCACGAAAAACTAAAGTCATATAAAAGCGCCGTTCCAAGTCTGGTTGTGATTTAATGTCAATTTTTTATTAGTAAATACTTCAGGTTTGATGAAATTGAATCTTGAATTTTCAGTACTTGTTTTCAATCTAAAATATATTTAAAATGAAAATTGCTTTAATCCAAACCGATCTTTTCTGGGAAAATGCTGCTGCAAATCGAGAAAACTTTGATTCAAAAATCGATGAGATTGCTTCTGAAGTAAATTTAATTGTACTTCCAGAAATGTTTTCGACAGGATTTACAATGAATCCATCTGCAATTGCCGAAACGATGGAAGGAGAAACAATCGAATGGATGAAAGTAAAAGCAAAACAAAAAAATGCTGCAATAACAGGAAGCTTAGTTATTACAGAAAATGGAAAATATTACAATCGAATGTTTTTTGTTTTTCCGTCAGGAGATTTTCAATATTATGATAAAAGACATTTGTTTTCGCTGGTGGGAGAAGACCAGTTTTACACTGCTGGAACTCAGAAAGTAATTGTTGAATATTTAGAATGGAAAATTTGTCTTCAAATTTGTTACGATCTGCGTTTTCCTGTTTTCGTTAGAAATGTCGAAAATTATGATCTTCTTTTGTATGTTGCCAATTGGCCAAAAGTTAGAACAAACGCTTGGGACACTTTGCTAAACGCGCGCGCCATAGAAAATTTAAGCTATGTTGCCGGCGTAAATAGGGTAGGTTTTGATGATAATAATTTTGAACATAATGGTCATACCCAATTAATTGATTTCTGGGGAAATTATATAATAAAGCCACAAGAAACAGCAGGTGTTTTTGTGGCTGAATTGGATAAAAATATAATGTTAGAAACCCGAAGAAAACTTAATTTTCTAGGTGATCGTGATACTTTCGAAATTAAAATCTAGAAAGCTTTCCGTTTCTTTTCTTCATCTTTTTTCTTTTTCTCGTCTTGTTTTTTCTCGACTTCTGGATTAAACGGAACACTTAAATCGATAGTTTCGTTTCGATCCCAATTGGCGCGGACATCAAATTCTTCCTGATTGTAGAATACTTCTTCAGAGTATCGTTTTTCTAGGAAACTACCCGTGTCATACATCTTGTTTTTGTTGTCATCGTAAATAATACGCACCGTAAAAACTTCTGGCTGGAGTAAATTAAATTCTAAAGTTGTTGCACCTTCAGAATAATCGCTGGCTAAAACAACATCTCCTTTTTTATTCGTCAATTCGACAATTATAGGAAAACGTTTTACATTTTTTAGATTTAAAATGATGTTTCCATAATCTGCTGCTTCTTTGGTGCTGAGTTTATAAGATAATGTATCGTTTGTTTTTTCATAAAAATCAGTCAAAGCGCCTGGCAGGAAAGTAAAATTGTATTTTTCTAAAGGCTCTTTTTTGAAATCAATATATAATTTTTGATCAAATTCGTCATATTCAGTCGTATACGGAACTGCTACAGAATCTTTATTGACTAAAGTGATTTTAGATTTGTCAAATTTTACCAAAGGAGTTTCGGTCTCCAATGTAAAGCGCTCTCTAAAATTAATTTGGCCATTTTGTACCGCTTTGATATTAAGAGTATCCTTTTTTAAAGCTTTGATTTTAAAAGAAAACTTCTTGTCGTAGTTTTCTTTTGAAACTTCAAGCGATAATGAATCTGCTTTTATAGGTTTGTACCAAACTTGCAGGGAATCCTTTTTAGGAAACTGCGTAACTATAGTTTCTAGAACTTCGCTTCCGTTTTTAAGGACAATTTTTGGTTTCGAATTCTTAAAATTCTGTTTTCCTTCATAAGGAAGATATAATCTATTTCCAGAAGCCTGAATAGGTTTAAAAGTCTTTAAAGGCAGTGTTTCTTTAAATAATTCTACTTCGTAAACAGTGTCAGTCGGAATCGTAACATAATTTTTAAGAAACCCAATTTTATCATCTTTCGGATTAAATTTATTGTTGCTTCCCTTATCCTTTAATGCCACTAAAAGATATTTTCCTTCTTTTAGATTTTCAAACTGGAAAGTTCGCATACTATCCAAAGTGTTGGTGATATAACGCGGAAATTCTTTGTAAATAGTAGAATCTTTAAATTTATCATTTACTTCATAAAGCATTACCGAAACAAAATTATCTACATGTTTTTCGTATGAATCTTTAATTCGTCCGTTCAGTTTAAGCGAATCAATATGAGATCCTGTGGAGAAAATATATTTAAATTGGTTTAAAGCATTTCCTTCATTATTATCCGTAATAGCCTGCCCAAAGTTTAAACTGTAAGTTGTGTTGGGTTGTAAAGTGTCTTTAATTTCAATCTTAATAAATTTACTAACGGTACTTGGTGTAATTAACGGTTCATTCTTTAATGGCGGAGAAATAATCAACTGTTTATTGGTATTTTTCAGCTTAACATATTCGTCGAAATTTAAAGTGATAGTGTTTCCTTTAAAGTTTGTACTATAATTTTCAGGATAACTTGATACCAAAACCGGTGCTAAAGTGTCTTTTAAACCGCCTGTAATACTGCCTCTTTTAGCGCAGCTTATCATTGATATTAAAATTATAAATGAAATATATTTTAGAGTGTTTTTCAACATAACGGGTTTTCAATTTGATTGCACAAAATAACGATTATATTTGCTTTAATTGAAATTTTTTATCCATTTATTAGGATTTAAAAAAATTACATTTCTGTTTATTTTTTATGGTTTCGAATATTTTAAAGAGCCATAATTTCTTACTTTTGGATTTAAATGTAATTTTCCAAGTTTTGTTAAAACGATTTTTTCCAATTTTATTTCTCTTTTTACTCTTCTCCTGCAGTAAAAACGAAAAGCCTGTTATTTCTTTTTATTATTGGAAAACAATATTAAAATTTTCAAAAACGGAAAAAGAAGTTTTAAATGAAAACAATGTTCAAAAGCTTTATATAAGGTATTTTGATATTGGAGTTCATCCAGAAACGAAAAATCCAATTCCGGTTAGTCCAATTCGCTTTGACGAAAATCTTAATCAATATGCTGTTGTTCCAGTTGTCTTTATTCAGAACAAAGTAATGCTGCAAGCCAATCTGGATGTCAATGATTTGGCTGAGAAAACATTTGATTTTATTGAACAGATCAACCAAAAGAATAAAATATCTTGTGACGAAATTCAAATTGACTGCGATTGGACATTGAATAGCAAAGATAATTATTTGAAGTTTGTAGAGGTTTTTAAAAAGCTATCGAAGAAGAAGCTTTCGGCAACAATTCGACTGCATCAAGTCAAATATTTCAAAAAAACAAAAATCCCAAATGTCGATTCTGGAGTTTTAATGTACTACAACATGGGGTCGATTGCACCAGATTCGCTAAATTCTATTTACGATCAAAAAGCGGCTTCAAAATATTTGAAGAGTTTGAAGAAATATCCGCTTCATCTTGATTTGGCACTTCCCATTTATTCTTGGGGAGTTCACATTAGAAATAATAAAGTAATAGGACTTCGTTCGAAAATGAATATAAAAGACCTGCTTCAAGATTCGAATTTTGAAAAAATAAGCTCGATTTTTTTCAGAGTAAAACAATCTAACTATAAGAATGGTATTTTTTATGAAGAGAAAGATTTGTTGAAAATAGAAGAAATCAGCACAAAAGATTTAAAAGAAATGGCAGAAGATCTGGATGAAAATCTGCCACAAAAACCAAAAGAAATTATATTTTACGATTTAGACGAATTCAATTTAAACAATTATGAAAAGAATATTTTTGAACAAGTTATTTCTGAGTTTTAGCCTCGCTTTACTTTCGATATACGGAATTATCTATGCCTGTGCCGGCGGAGACGACTGGGATTTCTTTGGTTATAATTCTAATTTTACGCCAGAAACTTTTGCTGACAAATCCTATTCTCCTCTATTTTTATCAGGAGGAATTTTTTACGGAATTGGTTTTGATACGCAGCACAATTCCCGTTTTAATGGAAGTATAAAATCAGATTGGGCCAATTACCTTAAAGGAAAAGTTGACACAACAACAGTAAATTATTTTTTGATTGGTGACGAAAAGCCAAGATACTATTCTGACGATAAAAATGCGATTAAAAACAAAGAAGAAATTACAGATCTGCATGTTTTTTATAAAAGCAAAAAAGAAAATAAGAGTTCGCAGAAATGGGGAAAAAAGATTAATTTGAAAGACGAGAAGATTAAGGATTTTATTGAATTCTTGTACTTAGCTCAAAAAATTGAAACGGTTTCTATTGGAGAAGATTACTGGAGTTACGATCCTGTGGTGGCAAAGACATTCAATGATGCGAAGATGATTCAATCTATCGAAAATGTTTACAATACTTTATCAGATCCATTTTTGAAAAACAGATATTGGTTTTTAACGATGAAGGCTCGTTTTTATAGCAATGATAAACAAAAAGCAATTGATTTTTTTAATAAAACAGAAAGTTCTGTTGCAAAAAATACTTTGTATTATCGTGCTTTGGCGTATGTTGCAGGAATCAATTACCAACAGAAAAAATATGCGGTTTCTAACTATTTATATGCCCAGGTTTTTGATAAATGTCCAGAATTACGCGTGGTAACTGCGTATAGTTTTCACCCCAAAAATGAATCGGATTGGACTAAAGCTTTAGCAATGGCTAAAAATAATAGCGAGAAAGCGGCGCTTTGGGCAATCCACGGTTATTATAAAGATGAAAAACAAGCGATCGAAAAGATTTATGAACTAGATCCCAAAAGCGAACATTTAAACTATCTGGCAACAAGATTGGTGAACTCGCTGGAGCAAAAAATCAATAATTCTTTTCAGCAGAATGCAGGAGAAAATCAACCAGCCAAGCCTCAGACAATCGCAGAAAATAAAAGTGAAAATCAAGCAAAGATTGACAAAAGTGCATTTGATTTAATTGCTAAAATTTCTGCAGCGGGAAATACAGAAAAACCATATTTGTGGGATATTGCAGTAGGCTATCTTCAAACGCTAAAAGGCGATTATGCAAATGCAGACAAGAATTACACTAAAGCAGTAAAAACGCTGCCAAAAACCGAACTGGCAAGTTATCAAATTCGATTATTGCGTTTTGTAAATAACTTGAGCAAAATAGATAAACTAGATGACAACAATGTAAAAACCGTTTTAGCAGACCTAAATTGGATTTATTTTGAGCTGCCAAAAAATTATAAAGGAAGTGAGTTTCGTTATCAAAATGCTTTTCAATGGAGTAAAAATTATTTGGCAGCTTTATACAAAGCAAAGTCAAATCCAGTAATGGCAGAATTGTTTAACGAATCGCGTTACAGCTATTGGAACGATGGAAATTCATTTTATGATAATGAAAAGGAATTGCTGGCAATGAAAGCTTTTTTAGAAAAAACCAATAAAACCGAAATCGAGAAAATTGGTGCTGGAATTTATAGTTTGAAATTGAAAGATATTAATAATTTTCAGGCAGTTCAGGCGACTTTCAAAAACAAAATTCCTGAAGCGATCGAATATTTAAAGCAGGCAGATTCAGTTCAATATTATAAATTTTTAGGAAATCCGTTCAACGGAAGCATTAAAGATTGTCACGATTGTGATCATGTCGCTTATCAAAAAAGAAAATATACCTACATGGATTTTCTGACTACGATAAAATCGATGCAGGAAAAATTGGCGCAGAAAGAAGATGTTTATACCAATAGTCTTTTGTTAGGAAATGCATTTTATAATATTTCTCATTTCGGGAACGGAAGAACTTTCTACGAAATTAATATTGTGGGTTATGGCTCGAGTCCGTATTCGTTTAGAAATGCAATGAAAGAAATGATTACCAATAATTCAGTTTCGAAAATGTATTACCAAAAAGCTTTTGAAGCTGCTTCGAACAAAGAACAAAAAGCAAAATGTCTGTATCTGATTTCAAAATGCGAACGAAATGATTATTACAATAAAAAGTATAATAACATAAACAGTTACTGGGAAATTCAAGATGATAAAGTTAATTTTATTGCTTGGAATTCTTTTAAAGCTTTAAAGAAAGACTATTCAGATACAAAGTATTATCAAGATGTAATTGCAGAATGTGGTTATTTTAATACTTATGTAAATCAATAAAATTTGAAACAATGGTAAACAAAATAGAACATATCGGAATTGCAGTAAAAAATATGGATGATGCCAATGTTTTGTTCGAAAAAATGCTTGGCGTTCCATCCTATAAAATGGAAGCTGTAGAAAGCGAAGGCGTGCTGACTTCTTTTTTTCAAACCGGTAATAATAAAATCGAACTTCTAGAAGCAACAAATCCAGAAAGTCCGATTGCTAAATTTTTGGAAAAAAAAGGAGAAGGAATTCACCACATTGCTTTTGACGTTGATGATATCGAAGCAGAAATTATTCGCCTAAAAGGTGAAGGTTTTGTGTTGATAAATGAAATTCCGAAGAAAGGTGCCGACAATAAATTGGTTGTTTTTCTGCATCCGAAGAACACAAATGGTGTTTTGGTGGAGCTTTGTCAGGAAATTAAATAAAAAAAATGTCATTTTAATTTTTAAATAAGACATTGAAAATCAATTTTGTTTTTGAAATTCAGCAAAAGATTTAAAATTAAATACAAATCATGTCTTAAAATATTTGGAGTGAATCAAAAATAGTAGTAATATTGCATCCTCTAAACCGGTCCTATAGCTCAGCTGGTTAGAGCACCTGACTCATAATCAGGTGGTCCCTGGTTCGAGCCCAGGTGGGACCACTTCTTTAGAAATAGAAAGCCTTTGCAGAAATGTAAAGGCTTTTTTGTTTTTCTTCCTATATTAAAATGAAAATAATACAATATTTAACCTCAAATAATTGAATTTTCATTTCCGTTAAATAACTAACTTTATCCGTAAGAAACAAATTTAATCTTACGATGGATAATTTAACTCCCGAACAAAGGAGGAAAAATATGCAGGCGATAAAAAGTACTGCTACAAAAGACGAATTAAGGCTTGCTAAAGCTTTGTGGAATCTCGGTTACCGATATCGAAAAAACAATAAAAAGATATTTGGTAAACCTGATATTACTTTTGCCAAATATAAAATTGCCATTTTTGTAGACAGTGAATTTTTTCATGGAAAAGATTGGGAAGTCCAGCAATTGAGAATTAAATCTAATCGCGAATATTGGATTCCGAAAATTGAAAGAAATATGAAAAGAGATGAAGAAGTTAATGCTTTTCTGGTTTCAGAAAATTGGACAGTTCTAAGATTTTGGAGTCAAGAAATTAGAAAAAACTTAGAAGTTTGTTTGGCCAAAATTGAAGGAACAATAATGCTTTTAAGTATTTAAACCTTTTGAGTTTTTGCTTTCTTAGTTTCAATTTTTTCAATGCACTTAAATATTTCCGAGGCCAATCTTTCAATCACGGGCATGCTTACGGAATTTCCAGCCTGCTTATAAAGACTAGAATTTGAAATAGAAGGTAGTTTATAAGTGTCGGGAAAACCTTGAAAACGAAAACATTCTCTTGGGGTTAATTTTCTAAAACCAAAATCTGTCGTTATAATAGGAACATTATGTCCGCCGGTTCCCATATTTGCAGTTAGCGTGGGGCAGACTTTAGATTTATTTTCTCTTACATATTGTCTTCTAAATTGGTAAATTCTGTCTTTACTCACAACAGCTTCTTTCAGCATGTTGTACATATATTTCTCTTCCGTGTAATAGAATTTTTTATCGACTTTTTCTTTTGTGATTAAATCAGTAATCTTTTTAGTTAACGGCTCTTTTTCAGGAAAAGTAAATTTAAAACCTTTTTTTACGAAACTTTTATCGAAAGCAACCATGAATATCCTTTCACGACTATGCGGAATGTTTCCAAAATCTTTGGTATTCAAAATAGCGCTGTCAAAAGTATAATCGCGTTTTTTTATTTCGCTTTGAATTACTTTCATTGTATTTCCGTTATCATGACTTTTTAAATTTTTCACATTTTCAAGAAATACAACCTTCGGCCTCATCTCGTCAATGAAATCCAATATTTTAAAAAAATGATTTCCCCTGCTGTCATTAAAGCCTTTTCTATGACCAGCAAGAGAAAATGGCTGGCAAGGAAATCCTGCGGTAAGAATGTCAATTTTTTTAAGATTTTTAACATCAATCTCCATTACATCACCTTCTATAAGAGTATGGTTGAAATTGTTTCTGTAAGTGATACAGGCTTTTTTATCAAATTCATTCGCCCATTCTAGTTTAAAACCTGCATTTTCAAAGCCTAAACAAATACCGCCGACACCAGCATATAAACTTCCAACTGTATATTTGTTTTTCATTGTTTTTTGGTTTTTAAAAAAGAGCTTGTTTTTTTATTGATAGCCAATGCAAATATATTAATTCAAAAGATTGTTCCCGTGTAAAAAAATAAGATCCAAGGTTTAAGTTTTTACGTAACTTTTAATGAAGAAATTTTGGTTACAGTTACTGTTCTTTTTTTAAAATCAGGAAATTCTTATAAGCTTGCTGAATTAGTAAATAGTAATGAAAATGAGCTTTTTATGAGCTACAACGTTTTCTAAAAAGGGATTGAGCTATTTGTTGAAAAAAGTGTTAAAATTTGTTTTATGTTTTTTGTTTTAAATATTGCTTTTGTGCAAAAAACTTATACTTTTGTCCAAGATTTTGCAAATAGGAATGTATTTATGCAAAATTTCTATTAAAGAATATTTGTTAATAATTATAGCTTGCTTTAGCAGCTTGAATTTTATGAAAAATCTAAAAGCCCCATTTTTAGCAGTTGCTTTAATAATTTTAAATGTTTCCTTTATGGCAGCTGGATCAAGTAATCCCCCCCCTCCAGATATGGCAGAGAAAAGTGCCGGAAGTATGACTACAATGAGTGAGGCTGATTGTGAACCCCCATTTTGTGATGCTGCATTTCCAATAGACCAAAATATCGTGTTTTTACTAATTGGCGGTTTGGCTTTAGGCGCGACCGTGATATATAAAAATCAAATAAAAAAAGCTTCAATTTAAATTGAAGCTTTTTTTATAGGAAATCAGTAAGTTATTTATTAATAGAATATAGTCTTGAAATGTATTTTCCAACTACATCAAATTCTAAATTGATTTTTGTTCCAACTTTGAAGTCTTTAAAGTTAGTGTGTTCATAAGTATAAGGAATAATTGAAACACTAAATTCATTAGTTTTAGAATTCACAACCGTAAGGCTTACTCCATTTACGGTAATCGAACCTTTTTCTATTGTAATGTTATTTAAATCTTTATCGTATTCAAAAGTGTAATTCCAGCTTCCGTTGGCTTCTTCAATTTTAATACACGTTCCTGTTTGGTCAACATGGCCTTGAACAATATGTCCGTCAAGACGATCGCCAAGTTTCATGCCTCGTTCTAAATTTACAATATCGCCTGCTTTCCAATCACCAATATTGGTTTTTGAAATTGTCTCATCGATTGCTGTTACGGTATAAAGAGAATCTTTAATGGCTACAACGGTAAGGCAGATTCCGTTATGCGAAACGCTTTGATCTATTTTTAATTCGTTAGTTATCGAAGAGTCTACTGTTACGTGAAGATTGTTAAGGTCTTTTTTGATTTCGTGAATCGTACCAAGGGTTTCTATAATTCCTGTGAACATTGTGGTTTTATTTTACTAAATTTGCACATCAAAATTAGTAATAAATAAACTGAGCTCATGAATAAAAAAGCAGAAAATATAATTGTTGGAATTTCAGTAGGAGATTTAAACGGTATTGGAAGCGAAGTTATATTAAAAACATTCGAGGATTCTCGCATGTTAGAATTGTGTACGCCGGTTATTTTTGCAAATGCTAAAATTCTTTCTTTCGTTAAAAAAAGTTTTACCTCTACAGTTCAGTTTCACGGGATTGATAAATTAGATCAAGTTGTGCCTGGAAAAGTAAATGTTTTAAATCTTTGGAAAGAAAGTATTGATGTAAATTTTGGTGTAAATGACCCAAAAATAGGGGAGTATGCGATAAAATCTTTTGCAGCAGCAACAAAAGCTTTAAAAGATGATGAAATAGATGTTCTGGTAACAGCGCCTATTAATAAATACAACATACAATCTGAAGGTTTTAAATTTCCAGGACATACAGATTATCTAAATCAAGAATTAGAAGGCAATGCGCTTATGATGATGGTGCAGGATAATTTAAGAGTAGGTTTAATTACAGATCATGTGCCTTTAAATGAGGTAGCTTCTCATTTAACAGAAGAATTAATCACTAAAAAAATTGAAACGATTAAAAAATCTTTAATTCAAGATTTTAGTATAGTGAAGCCGAAAATTGCAGTTTTAGGATTAAATCCGCATGCAGGTGATGGTGGTGTCATTGGAAAAGAAGATGATTTGGTTTTGAAGCCAGTTTTAAAGAAGCTATTCGATTCTGGAACAATGGTTTTTGGTCCATTTCCTGCGGATGGTTTTTTTGGAAGCGGTCAATACGAAAAATATGATGCTATTGTAGCAATGTATCACGACCAAGGATTAATCCCGTTTAAAACATTATCTTTTGGAAAAGGCGTTAATTATACAGCTGGTTTGAATAAAGTTAGGACTTCTCCAGATCATGGTACAGCTTACGATATTGCTGGAAAAGACATGGCAGATCACAATTCGTTTACAGAGGCAGTCTATCTTGCAATAGACATTTTTCGCTCGCGTAATCAGTATGAGGAGATTAGCCAAAAACCTCTTAAAATAAAAGAAAAACAGTTATAAACAAAAAAAGGTGAATAAGATTATTAGATTTATAATAATTTTATATCTTTGCACCCCAATTCAGACATCTAGTTATAGAACTGAATTGATCAAATTGATGTTGAAATGAGCAAAACAAAAGAATTTTTAATTCCTTTCGTAGGATTAAAACTAGGAAAACACCATTTTGAGTATCAAATAAATAACACGTTCTTTAAGGACTTTGACTATGAAGAGTTTCAAAGTTCAGATATTAAAGTGAATTTGGTTTTCGAAAAGAAAAGCAACATGTTAGAGTTAGAATTCAAACACAAAGGAACTGTAAATGTGCCTTGTGATCTAACGGGCGAAGATTTTGATCTTCCTATAAAAGGGAAAATGAAATTAATTGTTCGCTTTGGAGACGAGTTCAATAATGATAATGAAGAATTGTTGATTTTGCCGCATGGAGAACATGAATTAGATGTGTCACAATACATTTATGAAATGATTGCACTTTCGGTGCCTCAAAAAAGAATTCATCCAGGTGTGAAAGACGGGACATTACAAACCGAAGCTTTGACAAAATTGAATGAGTTAAGTGTGAAAGAACAAAAGGAAGAGAGTAATAAAGAAGAAGATATTGACCCGCGTTGGGAAAAATTAAAGAAACTATTAACGGATAAATAATATAGTAAAATGGCACATCCTAAGAGAAAAACCTCGAAAACAAGAAGAGATAAGAGAAGAACACATTATAAAGCTACTGTAGCTCAAATCGCTACATGTCCTATTACAGGTGAAGCGCATTTATACCACAGAGCTTACTGGCATGAAGGTAAAATGTACTACAGAGGGCAAGTTGTTATCGATAAATCTGAAGCGGTTGCTTAATACGTTTTTGTAAATTATACTAGAACTCTCACATAGTGAGAGTTTTTTTTGTTGGTTATAATTTTTGTTTTTTAAGAAAATATAGACAAAATCGCTTCGTTTTTTTTTGTAATTTTCAAGTCTTTTAAAAATTTTTCAAATCGCAGTATTTGAAAGGAAATAATAGAATATAATGAATAAAATCACAGCCGCTATTACCGCTGTTGGCGCTTACGTTCCTGACTTTGTACTTTCTAACAAAGTTTTAGAAACAATGGTTGATACCAATGACGAGTGTATTACTACTCGAACAGGAATTAAAGAGAGAAGAATTCTTAAAGATGCTGATAAAGGCACATCTTATCTTGCTATAAAAGCAGCGCAAGATTTAATTGCAAAAGCAAATATTGATCCTTTAGAGATTGATATGATTATAATGGCAACAGCAACACCAGATATGATGGTGGCTTCTACAGGAGTATTTGTTGCAACAGAAATTGGGGCTACAAATGCATTTGCATACGATCTGCAGGCTGCATGTTCAAGTTTCTTATACGGAATGTCTACTGCTGCAGCTTATGTTCAGTCAGGACGTTACAAAAAAGTACTTTTAATTGGTGCAGATAAAATGTCATCAATTGTAGATTATACAGACAGAGCAACTTGTATTATTTTTGGTGATGGAGCTGGTGCAGTTCTTTTTGAACCAAATTACGAAGGTCTAGGTTTGCAGGATGAATACTTAAGAAGTGATGGTGTAGGACGCGATTTTCTTAAAATTCCAGCTGGAGGATCTTTGATTCCGCCTTCTGAAGAAACTGTAAAAAACAGACAGCACAATATTATGCAAGACGGAAAAACTGTTTTCAAATATGCTGTGACTAATATGGCCGATGCCAGCGAATTGATTTTACAAAGAAATAATTTGACAAATCAAGATGTAGATTGGTTAGTGCCACACCAAGCTAACAAACGTATTATTGATGCTACTGCTGGAAGATTGGAATTGGATGATTCTAAAGTATTAGTAAATATCGAAAGATATGGTAATACTACTTCTGGAACTTTACCACTAGTATTGGCAGATTTTGAAGATAAGCTTAAAAAAGGAGATAATGTTATCTTTGCTGCGTTTGGTGGTGGATTCACTTGGGGATCTATCTATTTAAAATGGGCTTACGATAAGAAATAAATTAAAACTAAAAACGAATCATTATGGATTTAAAAGAAATTCAAAACCTAATCAAATTTGTTGCAAATTCGGGCGTTGCAGAAGTGAAGTTAGAAATGGATGATGTAAAAATCACGATCAGAACAACTTTAGAAACAAATGTAACTGAGGCAACTTACGTGCAGCAATTACCAACTCAGGCAGCTTTACCTCAGGTAACAGCTCCACAAGTTACTGCTCCAACAGTTGTAAATGTAACTCCAGAAGCACCAGCTGCTAACGATTCTAAATACATAACTATAAAATCTCCAATCATTGGAACTTTTTATAGAAAACCATCTCCAGACAAACCAGTTTTCACAGAAGTAGGAAGCACTATTTCAAAAGGAGATGTTCTTTGTGTAATTGAAGCAATGAAATTATTCAACGAAATCGAATCTGAAGTTTCTGGTAAAATTGTAAAAATTCTTGTTGACGATATGTCTCCAGTAGAATTTGACCAACCTTTATTCTTAGTAGATCCATCATAAATAAATTTAGATTTTAGATTTTAGATTTTAGAATGGTTCATAATATAAGTTTTGTTAATCATCTAAAATTATCTAATTATCAAATTGTCTAATTATCTAATTAAAATAAGATGTTTAAAAAAATATTAATTGCGAATAGAGGAGAAATTGCACTTCGTGTAATTCGTACATGTAAGGAAATGGGAATCAAAACTGTTGCAGTTTACTCTACAGCCGACGCAGAAAGTTTACATGTTAAATTTGCTGATGAAGCGGTTTGTATTGGTCCTCCTCCGAGTAACTTATCGTATTTGAAAATGTCAAATATAATTGCAGCTGCAGAAATTACAAATGCAGATGCAATACACCCAGGATACGGTTTTCTTTCTGAGAATGCTAAATTCTCTAAAATTTGTCAAGAGCACGGAATTAAATTTATCGGTGCTGCTCCAGAAATGATTGACAGAATGGGTGATAAAGCTTCTGCAAAAGCTACAATGAAAGCTGCAGGAGTTCCTTGTGTGCCAGGTTCAGACGGATTATTAGAATCTTACGAACATGCACAAAAAGTAGCTAAAGAAATTGGTTACCCAGTTATGATGAAAGCTACTGCTGGTGGTGGTGGAAAAGGAATGCGTGCTATATGGAAAGAAGAAGAGCTTTTAAAAGCTTGGGAAAGCGCGCGTCAAGAAGCTGCTGCTGCATTCGGAAATGACGGAATGTACATGGAGAAACTTATTGAAGAACCACGTCATATCGAAATTCAAGTTGTTGGCGATTCTTACGGAAAAGCCTGTCACCTTTCTGAAAGAGACTGCTCTGTACAACGTCGTCACCAAAAACTTACTGAAGAAACTCCTTCACCTTTCATGACAGATGACTTACGTACGAGAATGGGAGAAGCTGCTGTAAAAGCTGCTGAATTCATTAAATATGAAGGAGCTGGAACTGTAGAGTTTTTAGTGGACAAACACAGAAACTTCTATTTCATGGAAATGAATACTCGTATTCAAGTTGAGCACCCAATCACAGAACAAGTTATTGATTATGATTTGATCCGTGAGCAGATTATGGTTGCTGCTGGAATTCCAATTTCTGGTAAAAACTATCTTCCAGAATTACACGCTATTGAATGTCGTATTAATGCTGAAGATCCTTATAACGATTTTCGTCCTTCACCAGGAAAAATTACTACGCTTCATATGCCAGGAGGACACGGAGTACGTTTAGATACTCACGTATATTCAGGTTATAGTATCCCGCCAAACTACGATTCTATGATTGCTAAGTTAATTACAACAGCGCAGTCTCGTGAAGAAGCTATCAGCAAAATGCGTAGAGCTTTGGACGAGTTCGTAATTGAAGGTGTAAAAACTACAATACCTTTCCATAGACAATTAATGGATGATCCACAATATATCGCGGGAGATTATACAACTGCATTTATGGATACTTTTAAAATGAAAGATCCAGAATAATTATAAAGGCTGTCAATTTTTTTGACAGCCTTTTTTCTTTTATATGCACTTTATTTAAAATTCCAATAAATAAACTCCAAATTCCAACTTGGAGTTATAATTTGAAACCTCAAACATTGGAATTTGGAATTTTAAAATTTGAAATTTCTTTTAGGGTTACACTTTAAGTGTTTACTTATTACACACCTTTTTTATCTTTTACACACTTTTTGAAATTTGTCTTTTTTTGGCATAATTAATCAAACCCTTTAAAAATAAGGGTTTATAGCGTTTGGCACAGTTCTTTTCTATTACGGCATAATAATTTCATTACCTAAAGCGTAAACAACTATTAATATTAAATATATATACGTTATGAAAAATTTATTTTTATCAGCCGCAATTGTCTTAGGAAGTTTAACTTCATTCGCTTCAAATACACAAGTAACAAATACAATCGTAAAAACGATTTCTATTGAAGACGAATACACAGAGATCAAATTAGAAGAATTACCAGCTGCAATTACAGAAGCTTTGAAAAAAGCATATCCAGAAGCAGTAATTACAAAAGCATATAAAAACGAAAAATCAGAGTACAAACTTGACGTTACTGTTGGTGACAAAGTTGGAAATCTTTTCGCTAATGCAGACGGAACCTGGATTAAAAAATAATCTAAAATAGATTGGTGTGAAAATCCAGTTCAAGAATACTAAAATCAAATTAACAACATTAAAATATAACTATCATGAAAAATTTATTTTTATCAGCCGCAATCGTTTTGGGAGGTTTAACATCATTTGCTTCAACTTCGCCAATTTCAAATACTATCGTAAAAACAATCTCTATCCAAGATGATTATACAGAAATTAAATTGGAAGAGCTTCCAACAGCAGTAACAGATGCTCTTAAAAAAGCATATCCAGATGCTGTGCTTACTAAAGCATTTAAAAACACAAAATCTGAGTACAAGTTAGAAGTAACTGTTGGAGATAAAACAGGAAATCTTTTTGCAAACGCAGACGGAACTTGGATTAAAAAATAATCTAAGACTAACCCTTAAAAACTATTACTATGAAAAAGTTGATTCTATCGGCAGCAATTGTTTTAGGCAGTTTGTCGATGCACGCAGAAACCACTGCTGTAACCAGCCCAATGGTACAGACAGTTAATGATCAGGATGGATATAAAGAAGTAGACGGAGTTCCGGCAGCTGTAAAGAAAGGCTTAGACGAGGCTTATCCTGGTGTAGTGCTTGAAAAAGCATGGGTAAATGACAAAAAGGAGTACAAAATTGAGATCACTGTTAGAGGTGAAAAGTCAATTGTCTTTACAGACGCTTCTGGTAACATTCTTAAAAAATAATTTTTAAACCACAATATTATGAAAAAGTTAATCTTATCAGCAGCGATTGTTTTAGGAAGTTTATCGGTAAATGCCGCTATACTGCCAGCAATTTCGATTTCTCAATCAGTACTAATTCAAGATGAATTTACTGAAGTAGCTGCAGATGCCGTTCCGGCAGCAGTAAAGTCTACAGTTGAAAAATCTTTCCCGAAAACTAAGCTTGAAAAAGCTTATAAAAACGAGAAAAACGAGTACAAACTTGAAATTTCAAATGGAGACAAGAAGTATACTATTTTTACAGATGCTTCTGGTAATATCATTAAAAAATAATTAAAAATCAGCATCATGAAAAAATTAATCTTATCAGCAGTTATCCTTTTTGGAACAATGTCAATTCATGCAGATGTATTGCCAGTTTCAGAAGATATTAAAACTACTGTCATTATTCAATCAGAATATACAGAAGTTACTGCAGATGCTGTGCCTGCAGCTGTAAAAACAGCCTTGCAGACCGCTTACCCAGGTGCAAAACTGGAGAAAGCATTTGTAAACGAAAAAAAAGAGTATAAACTCGAAATATCAGTTGGAGACCAAAAGGCTACTGTTTACTCAGATGTCAATGGTAACTGGTTGAAGATATAATTAGGTGAATTTAGATTTATGTTTTTGGTGAAAAAGAGATTGCGACGTGCAATCTCTTTTTTTTTGCATAATTTTGTGAAAATACAATTTTAATAGTCTTATTTTAGCAAAAAACTCTCTAAACTCAAATGCCGAAGATATTATTGATAGAAGATGACATCGCGTTTTGCAAATTATTAGAAAAATTTCTAATTAAAAAAGCTTACGATGTAACGATAGCTTTCTCTGCTGCAGAAGCGCGTACAGCAGTTAAAAACGAATCTTTCGATTTGATTTTGACAGATCTTCGTCTGCCTGATTTTGACGGTATTGCTTTAATGTCAGAATTCAAAAATTCATACCCCAATATTCCAGTCATTTTGATGACGGGATATTCGGATGTAAATACTGCAGTCAAAGCCATTAAAAATGGTGCGGCAGATTATATTTCTAAACCTTTCAATCCCGATGAGGTTTTATTAGTTATTACTAACGCTCTAAAATCGCAAGAGCTGGAAGACGAAACCGAAACTCCGGTTAAAGAAAAAAAGAAAGTCAAAAAAACAGTTTCTACAGAAAATGAGTTTGTAAAAGGAATTTCTGTTGCTTCTAAAAAACTGTTAGATCATATTGAATTAGTTAGTCCAACTGATATGTCGGTTTTAATTATCGGCGAAAGCGGAACTGGAAAAGAAATTATTGCAAAAAGTATACATCAGCAAAGCCAGAGAAAAAACAACAATTTTATTGCAGTTGACTGCGGTGCTATTCCGAAAGAATTAGCTGCGAGTGAATTTTTTGGTCATTTAAAAGGATCTTTTACAGGAGCAATCAGTGATAAAATGGGTTATTTTGAAGCAGCAAATGGAGGAACCTTATTTCTAGATGAGATTGGAAATCTTTCATATGAAAACCAGATACAGTTATTAAGAGCACTTCAAGAAAGGAAAATCAAACCCGTTGGAAGTAATAAGGAAATAAACGTTGATATACGCATTATTACAGCCACAAATGAAGATTTACGCGAGGCAGTAAAAAACGGCGATTTTAGAGAAGATTTATATCATAGAATCAACGAATTTTCTATTCAGTCTCCATCTTTAAAAGATCGTGACGAAGATTTAATGGTTTTTGCCGATTATTTCCTAGAAAAAGCCAATCAGCAATTAAATAAAGATATTATTGGGTTTTCTCCAGAAGTAGTTACTATTTTTCAAAACTACAATTGGCCAGGTAATTTACGTGAACTGCAAAATTGCGTAAAACGTGCAACTCTTTTATCTCGTGGTAATTTTATTGAAAGTGATGTACTTCCAGCAGAATTTTTTCAAATTCAAAAACAACAGCCTGCAGCAGGAATGTCATTATCTGAAAATGAAAGAGAGACTATTATTCACGCTTTATCAAAAGCACAGAATAATAAATCGGAGGCAGCGAAGCTCTTAAAAATTACTAGGAAGACGCTTTATAATAAATTGAAACAATACAACATAGAGTAAAGCATTTTTTAAATGCTTTACTTTTTTTATACCTCTTGTTTTAATTCTTCAAAAAGGACATTCATTTTTTCTTTTAAATCGATAAACATACTTTCCAGATATAAAGTATTCAAATCGTCTTTTTCTAATTTCTTTAAAATCTCACCAATTTCATTCGCCTGAATTTGTTTAAACATTGGTGCAATACGATGTGCAATCGATTTTATTTCGTCGTGATTGTTTTCTTGTATAGCCGTGCTCAAAAGACCTATATTTTCTATACTGCTGTCTATGAAAGATTTTAGAACCTCTTTCAAAGCGGATTCATCTTGACCAAGAAAATCTTTTAAAGTATCTAAAGAATACATTTGAGAAGAATGATTTTCTGCAGTTTCTGAAAATTCAGTATCCGGAATTTCTTCATTGTCTAAAATATGCTGGATAGTTTCGAGCAAAATTTTTGGGGAATATGGCTTTTTGACAACAGTAGAAAAACCAGCTTCTTTATAAACCGAAAGATCCAAATCTGTTCGACCAGTTAACGCTATTACGGGCTGATTTTTGAAAACAGAATCAGGAAGTTCACGAAGCTTTTCTAAGAACAAAAATCCGTCGATTTCTGGCATCTGAATATCAGTAATCACAAAATCAAAAGGCGTGTTTTGAATGGTTTCTAAAGCCTTTGCAGGATTGCTAAAAGATAAAACCTGATGTTGTTCTTGTTTTAAAACACCACTTGTCAGATTCAACAGATTAATGTCATCGTCAACAACAATAAAAGTTTGTTTTTTAGTGTTTTTTAATGGCTTGTTTTTGACTTCAGTCGTAGTTGTCTGGCTATTATCAAAAATTAATGGCAGTTCAACTTTAAACGTACTTCCTTTACCATAAATACTTTCTAAACTTAAAGTTCCGCCCAAAATAGAAATGATCTTTTGGCAGATCGATAATCCTAAACCAGTGCCGCCATATTTTTTCTCGATATTTTCATTGGCTTGCGCAAATTCTTCAAAAACTAATTTTTGATTTACTTTTTCAATTCCAATTCCCGTATCTTGAATAGAAATAGTAAAAGTCTGGTCTTCATTCGCGTAAGCGGCAATTCTAATATGTCCTTCCTCTGTAAATTTATAAGCGTTTCCAATAATATTGGTTAAGATTTGTTTTAGTCGAAAAGGATCACCAACAATGCGTTTCTGAAACTTTTCATCGACATTAATAATCAGGTCAATATTTTTTTCCTTATAAACAGTTTGAATGTTTTTGGCAACATCTTCAATAATTTCGGGAAGTAAAAACGGAACTTTTTCGATGGCAATTTTTCCTGCTTCGATCTTCGAAAAGTCCAATAAATCCTGTACTAGCTGTGTAATATATTCAGAAGAATTTTTAATGTTTTTTACAAAATAAGACTGCTTGGTATTAATATCTGAATTTCCTAAAAGTTCAGAATATCCCACAATAGTGCTCAAAGGAGTTTTTAAATCGTGGCTTACAGTCGAGATTAATTGTTCGCGGCTTTTAAGCAGGTTTTTTGTTTTGAAATTCGCAATTTCCAGCTGTTTTTTATAAACCTGCGATTTAGAATAATCACTCACAATTAAAATAGAGAAAAATACCGTCAGCAATAAACCAATAACAGCAGAAGCCGTCACGATTTCATTGACTCTTTTTAGTGATTTTTCTTTTAGTGAATTGTTTTTTATCGAATTGATAATGATTTCACGCTCAATAATTCGAAGTACTTTTCGCAGCTGATCTGAAATCGCCATTTCGTTTTGAAGCAGTTTGTTTTCTTCAAAATTTAGGGATTCTTTCTTCTTTTCAGCTTTCATTTTCACGGTGCTCAACAGCTTTTTAGAATTTGCTAAAATAGAATCCGAAGCTTTTTTGCTCAACGTATTGGTGCTGTCGTCTGGAATATTTTGATTGAGATAATCTACATATCGCTGTAAAACGCCTCGCTGATAACTTCCCAATTGATTTGGGTTTTTAGTGAAATCCTGAAGTTCGAGTTTTCTCAAATTAAACTCCATTTTAGTGATTTCGTCAATAGCATTATTTACAGAAGTTTCGTCGTCTGCTTTATTCTTTATTTCTTTTAACTGTTTGATGTTTTTAGTCTTTTCAGATAAAAGATAAGTCACACTATCCAAAAGTGTTTTTTGATATTCTGTAGTAACAATTTGTTTTAAAGTATCGATGCGAAGACGAAGCGAATCTGTCTCGATCAAATAATTTTTAAAATCTTTTTCGGAGTTATTTTGAATAGTCTGTCTTGCTAAACTTTCTGTTTTATAAACGTTTGAGAAAAGTTTACTGACTCTAAGAATTTTGGTTTTTTCGAAAGCGATTTTGTCTTCCAATTTGTTGTAAACGACATTTTCAGAATATAAAAACCATCCAACTGTAACAACCAAAGCCAATAATGCAACATAGCTGAATAAAACTTTGAGTGCCGTGTAACTTCTTTTGCTCTCCATATTTTGCTGAAAATGTTTGTAAATTTGGGATGAATCTAAACTCCTGCAATTTATCTAAAAAAATCTGTTTACCGAAAAGTAAATCTCTTCAATATGTTACATAATTGTAAGGTTTACAAATAAAAACAGCCTTAGATTATGTAAAATCTACGGCTGTAAAATTGATCTTTTATAAATTATAGCGTTTCATCTAACCATTTAAAAAACTCACCCTGCCAAACCTGAGCATTTTGAGGTTTCAATACCCAGTGGTTTTCATCTGGAAAATATACAAAACGGCTTTTAATACCTCTTAACTGTGCTGCCTGAAAAGCTTCCTGTCCTTGTCCGATCGGTACACGGAAATCTTTTCCTCCTTGGAAAATTAAAATTGGTTTATTCCAGTTCTGAACCAAAGTTGCTGGATTAAAAGTTGTATAAGCTTTTTGAGCTACAGCATTATCTTTTTCCCAGTAAGGTCCGCCAAAATCCCAGTTGTTAAAGAAAACTTCCTCAGTTGTTCCTAACATTGAAACAGTATTGAAAACACCATCGTGAGCAATAAAAGTTTTGAAACGGTTTTTGTGAATTCCAGCTAAATAAAATACAGAATATCCGCCGTAACTAGCACCAACACATCCTAAACGAGTTTTGTCAACGTATTTTTCTTTAGCAACATCATCAATTGCAGAAAGATAATCGTCCATAACTTGTCCGCCCCAATCTTTACTAATTTGCTCGTTCCATTCAACACCATGTCCTGGCATTCCACGACGGTTTGGAGCAACCACGATATAACCTTTTGCGGCCATCAAAGAGAAATTCCAACGGAAAGAATACGATTGTGTCAACGCACTTTGCGGCCCGCCTTGACAGAATAATAAAGTTGGATATTTTTTAGAAGCATCAAAATTTGGAGGTAAAATTACCCAAACCAACATTTTTTTACCATCAGTAGTTGTAACGTAGCGTTTTTCAGTTTTACTTAAAGTTAAAGACTTGTACATTTCTGTATTCACATTTGAAAGCTGTTTCCAAGTATTTTTCTTCAAATTAAAAGAAAAAATTTCACCAGCATGATTCATGTCACTTCTTGTAACAATAATGTCATCTCCAGAAAAACCTACTAAATCATTTACATCAAAATCTCCGTTTGTCAATTGGCGAACGTTGATTGCGATTTTAGTCAAACCAGGAAAATTAACAGAGAAAAGTTGTTTCGTTCCGTCAATTGGAGCTACAAAGAAAACTGTTTTTCCGTCTTTACTCCAGATGAAATTATCTACAGTTCCGTCCCAATTTGCAGTTAAGTTAGTTTTGATTCCTTTAAACTCAACAATAATATCGTTTTTATCAGACTCGTAACCGTCGCGTTTCATTTGTAACCAAGTTAAATTTCCTGTTGGAGAAAACTGCGGTGCAGTATCATAACCTAAATTACCTTCGGTTTTATTAATAGTTTTTTGAGTTTCTAAATTGTACTCATAAATATCTGTGTTTGTAGAAATCGCATAAGCAGTTCCTGCTTTTTTCTTGCACACATACAAAATACTTTTGCTATCTGGCGACCAGATATAATCCTCGTCACCGCCAAAAGGTTTTTGCGGAGAATCAAAATTTTCTCCTTTTAAAATGTCGATTGCTTTTGCTCCGTCTTTGTTTTCTTTATAAAAAACATGGTTAAATTTTCCTTCGTTCCAAGTATCCCAATGACGGTAATCTAAACCATCATAAATTTGCGCATCAGATTTGGTCAATTTTGGATAAAAATCTTTTCCTAAAACTTTATCAATTTTTACTTCTTCATTGTAAACGATAAATTTTCCGTCAGGTGAAATGTTTTTATCTGCCAAGATATCTTTTGTATCTTTAATTTCAACTGCATTTCCTCCATTTACAGGAATCGTATAAATTTTAGAAGTCGACTTATTTTCTTCTACAGAAGGCGTAGAAACTTTAAAAACAACATTTTTTGCATCTTTAGAAATGCCAAGAGGTGTCACTCTTCCTAATTTCCATAACAATTCTGGTGACATAACATTCTGTCCGATAGCGTTTAAACTCATCATTATTAAGGTTGTTAATAATACTTTTTTCATAATCAAATTATTCTATTTTTTGTGGCGCTAAAAATACAACAATAAAATTCCAATATTTTAAATTCCAAATCCCAAAAAATGTTAAAAGTTCCAATTTTTATCCCGAGGGTTCGGGACCAAATTCCAAAAATTGTGGTGATTGAAAATTTAAAGAGAAAACTCGAAATTTGGTCCCGAAGCCTTGGGATAAAATACCCGAAGCCTTGGGATAAAATATTGGAATTTATTTAAAATTTGGAATTTAAAAAATTGTAATTTAACCCAATATTGGAATTTAGAAAAGATGGAATTAAGTTATTGGGAATTAAAAAACTGGTTCACGAATATTGACTATACAATTGTGGGAAGCGGAATCGTTGGCCTGCATACGGCATTGCACTTACGCGAAAGATTTCCGACAGCTAAAATTCTTGTTCTCGAAAGAGGAATGCTGCCTCAGGGTGCAAGTACAAAAAATGCTGGTTTTGCCTGTTTCGGAAGCCTTTCTGAAATTTTGGAAGATTTAAAAACACATTCAGAAGATGATGTAGTAAATCTTATAGAAAAACGCTGGAAAGGTTTGCAATTACTTCGAAAAAGATTAGGAGATTCTGCGATCGATTTCAAACCTTACGGCGGATATGAACTTTTTCTAAAAGAAGATGAATTCGGATTTAATGAATGTGTTTCTAAAATTTCGTTTATTAATGAAGTGTTAAAGCCACTTTTCAAAGCTGATGTTTTTTCTAAAGAAATAGACCGTTTTGGATTTGGAAATATTCAGGAATATTTGATTTTTAATCCGTTTGAAGCGCAGATTGATACTGGAAATATGATGCAGGAATTATTGAAGCAGGCAGTTGCTGCCAATATTTTAATTCTAAATCAGCAAACGGTAACTTCTTATGCAGATGCGGGAAATCATGTTGAAGTTGTTCTGAACAATTTTAATTTTACAACCCATAAATTGCTTTTTGCAACAAATGGTTTTGCGGGATCTTTAACCAGCGGAGCTGTAAAACCCGCAAGGGCGCAAGTTTTAATTACAGAACCCATTCACAATTTAGATATAAGAGGAACGTTTCATTTAGATCGCGGTTATTATTATTTTAGAAATATTGATAATCGAATTTTATTAGGAGGAGGACGAAATTTAGATTTTGAAGCAGAAACCACAATCGAATTTGGACAGACGAAAATTGTACAAAATAAATTGGAAGATTTGCTGAAAAATGTAATTTTACCAAATCAGGATTTTCAGATCGCGCACCGATGGAGCGGCATAATGGGAGTCGGAAACAGTAAAAATCCTGTTGTTTCTCAACTGTCTGAAAACGTGTTTTGTGGAGTGCGTTTAGGCGGAATGGGAGTAGCAATAGGCAGTTTAATAGGAACAGAATTAGCAGATTTAATATAATGGCAGCACCCAAAAAACCAGTACCAAAAAAAACAACCGCAGCGAAACCAAAACCAAAATCGTCTCCTAAAAAAGGAAATCGATCTTTAGGAGAAAAAATAAAGTGGTTTTTTATAAAAGCAGCTTTATGGTTTTTCGGACTATCAATTGGGTCGGTTATATTTTTTAAATATGTTCCCGTTCCTTTTACGCCCTTAATGATCATTCGAGCTATCGAAAATAAAATGGGAGGAAAGGAAGTTTATTTTGATCACGATTGGGAACCAATTGAAAAAATCTCGATGAATCTGCAAAAAGCAGTAATTGCTAGTGAAGACGCTACTTTCTTAACGCATAATGGCTTTGATTTTAAAGCACTTCAAAAAGCCTATAAAAGCAATGAACGCGGACGCCGAATTCGCGGTGGAAGTACTATTTCGCAGCAAACCGCCAAAAACGTCTTTTTATGGCAGGGAAAAAGTTATTTGCGAAAAGGTCTCGAAGCTTATTTTACGGTTTTAATAGAATTGATTTGGGGCAAAGAGCGTATTATGGAAGTTTACCTCAATAGTATTGAAATGGGCGATGGTGTTTACGGCGCTTATGCGGCAACAGAACACTGGTACCGTCGAGACGCTTCGAGATTAACACCAATGCAGGCGGCAGGAATTGCGGCCATTCTTCCAAATCCAAGAAAATTTAAGGCTACAGGTTCTTCAAGTTATATAAATAGAAGAAAAGAACGAATTGTGCGCGAAATGCGATACGTTGGAAAACTCAATTATAAAGGTGATGGGAAAAAGTAAAAAGATTTTTTTTGCTTTTCTGATATTAACAGTAACGTTGACTTTTGGACAAGGAAAAACTTCAGAAATAGGTTTTATATCGGATAACGATTTGTATACTTCGTCTAAAAATGACATGTACTACACTAACGGATTGGAGATTTTTTATCGTTTTTTATCAAAGAATGAAAATCCGAAAATCAATAAAAAAGTAACAGAGTTCCGTATCGGACAATATATTTATAATCCGAGATTTATAAATAAAGAAGCAGAGTATGTAAGCGATCGGCCCTTTACTGCCTATCTTTTTGCAGAAGCAGGGAGAAGCTTTTTTTATCAAAGTGAGTCAGTTTTAAAAACCGATTTTCAGCTGGGCTTTATGGGACCAAATGCTTTAGGAGAAGAAACACAGGTAGGTTTTCATAATTTAATTGGCTACAAAAAAGTATACGGTTGGGAGCATCAACTTCACAACGCTTTTGGAATACAAGCGCATGTAATGTATGCTAAAAAAATGTTTCCTTCAAAACACAACGATTTTGTCGATCTGTACTTTCAGTCAGAAGGCAGGCTGGGAACAATTTATACAGGTGTTTCAACAGGTTTTATGGCAAGATTTGGTTTTAAAAGACTGACACCAATTTACAATTCTAATATGTATCATGCTTCTGTAAATTCAGAAGCACAGCCCAACATAAGGGAGTTTTATTTCTACATGGCACCAAGTGTCAATTACCAATTTTACGATGCCACAATCGAAGGAAGCTTGTTTAATCATACCAACCCAATTACCTTCGATTTGGTTCCACTTCGTTTTAATGGTGAAGCAGGTTTAAAATACCGTCACAATAATTTCAATATTTCGTATTCTTTCCTCTACCGCGGACGCGAATCAAAAGGTGATATTAATGATACTAATCGAGGTTATTTTTATGGGTCTATTCGAATGGGGTTTTTGTTGAGGTAGATTTTCTATGCACAAAGGCGTTAAGACGTGAAGATTTTTTTAAAATGAAAGTTTAAAAGTTATGTGGAATTATTTTTTCTTGTTCTTCTTTTTTGTCTTTTATGCTTTTATGAGCTATAAATGGGGATCGTTTTTGATTCCAAACTTTGTCGTTGGATTTATTTTATTACTATTCTTGACCTATTTTTATTACAAATACAATGATAGAGGATTGATTCTGATTTCTATGTTTAATCTGTTCTTGTATGCCCTTTTATTCCTTTCGTCAATATTTATTTATTTTGATAGAGAAAACGAAAAAAGAACTTACTACATATTTCCTATTCTTATCTCTATTTTATTAATGATTGTACAAAAGCAGACTATGAATTATGAGGCTCTTTGGGGTATATACATACCAGTTGCCGGGGCATTTTTTCCTTTGTATTTTTTGAAGTATTACTTAAAATACATGAAGGAAGAAGTTTGATAATAAGTGAAAATTTTTTACAAATCCACGCTATCTACTTTAAATGCTTTCGGATTTAATCCATTTCCATGTTTTTAGACAAATCCTCCCATTTTTGATCCAGACAAACTATAGTATTTTCCATTAGAGCGACATTCACATCAGAAGTGCTTTTTACTTGCGGACTTAATACTGCTTTTTCATTTTTGAAATAAATATAAGCATCAACATTGCTGTCTCCCCAAAAGTATGGGTAAACTATTGCTCTGTTTTCCGTGCTTTCGGTAACGAATTTTTCCATACTGACGATAAAAGCAAGCATGGGCAGCATTTCAACATAATTTTCACTGAAAAACAACAGTCCCCATTGCCATTCTTCTTTCGCTTCATCATAGTCTGAAAAAGCCATTGCTTGTTTGTATTCCATCCATCCATCAAGAACTTCCTGATTGGTTTTTTCATTGTAGGAACGAAGATATTCTGGCGTTAAATCCATTTTAGAATACATTTCACGGCTGTCCCACCATTTTTGCCAGTTGTCGTTTAAGGTTGGTTTTTCGGGAGCGCTTTTTAAAAAATTTTCTAGCTGCGCTTTTGTGATTTTTACTTTAGAGAATAAAGAACTTAATTCAGACATTATTTAAGATTTTAATGAAACATAATTAAACAATCAGCGGTTTGTTTTTAACGATTATTTTGAAATTTATATAAAGAAATATACTGATAATGAGATCGAATCTCAATACTATTTTTTATTTCGACTCATGCTTTTTTAGAATATAATGTAATGTAAATACTGTAATTATAGATAAAATGGAAATAGGTAAAAATGACAATGTAAGCGTATGAAGCAATTCTTCTGTAAATAGAAATGTGCTCCACGAAGATTCTCGATCAACAAAAATGCTGTAATTCCAGAAAAACCATATTGAAATTAAGAATAATAATTGAAGAAAAACTATTGAATAGCTGTTTTTAAGGAAAGAAAGAAACCGAAAAACTATTGATAATAAAATTGAACAAATGAAAGACATTAAATAAGCGTCATAAGAAAAAGAACAGTCGAGACAGCTGCTTGAACTTCTTTCAGAAAGGCTTCCCATTGCCCAGTAAATTTGTATAAAAGTAACAATGAAAATTGTAATCGCAGTTATAGAAAGTTTTAGTAATAAAGGGAATAATTTAATTTTTAAGGTTTGCTCCATTTGTTTTTATTGTCCGAAAGGTTTACTTGTTTAGATTTTGACAAAAATAAAAATAAAGAAATATTTCGGGAATTGGCATTGTTTAACTTTAAAGAAACACTTAACCTTTTGATAATATGCTTAATAATTAAAATCTTTACATTTAATTAAAATTCAAACTATGGAAATTAATTGGATTGTAATAGGAGTTGTAGCGCTATTGGTTATCATCTTGGTTATTTTGACACTCAGAAAAAACCAAAAAGAAAAAAGGAAATTGGAAAATTTGCTGAATAATGATTTCAAAAAAACAGACAAAGACGACGTAGATGCTGAAGATTCGGCAAATGAAAAATAAAAATAAAACCGCATAACTAGTTGCTATGCAGTTTTTATCGTTTATTTTATAAAAAGGTAGATTTTATTTTTTAGTATAAATTCCTTTAAAAGCTCCTTTAGATTCTAATTCTGTATCTGATATTTTGACAAAACTATAAGTTCTTTTGGAAGAAGCAGAATTTTTATATTGTAAAATATAAGAATCATCGGTTTGTGTTTGCGTAATTTCTGGATCTTCATCCTGAATGATGTAATACTGTACTTCTCCTTTAGCCGAATAAAGATTTCCATAAGAGTTACAAGTAATATCAGATTTTGTAAATTCAAATATTTGACCTTTAGAGTCAATCCATGTTCCTTGAATCCACTGAGGAGGATTAATTTTAGCGTTGATATTATAACCACCATCAATACTCATACCATCTTGACTTTCGTCAGATGAACATGAATACATAAAAACTAGACTTAGTAAAACTATTAATTTTTTCATCATTAAATTTTTTTGCAAAATTGATTCGATGAAATTTGAACGAGATACTGGTTTAGTTTTAAATATAATAAATTAGGACATTTTTTTAGAAAAAAAATGATGCCATAAAAGAATTCTTTGGTCCAAAACTTCTAAATAATAATTTTGATAATAATGCTTAATTATGGTTTTATTCTGAAATTATTATTACAAAATAAATAACAGATACAATTAAGAGAACTAATCCGATTATTAGTAATATGTCATCTTCCGCAGAACTAATGCTTTTTTTGACTAGATAATAACGATCGATCAACATTCCGATTTCGTAAAATAATAGAAAACCAATTACGGTTAATAAACCATATACTTTTTCTAATCCGCCGCTTCCGCTAAAAGCGCCTTCATGGCCAAACCAGCCAATAATTAAAGCTAGCGGAATAATTAATAATGTTGATTTTATAAGAAGCGGACTTCCTTTCCAGAATAATAATGCAATCAAAGCTATTATTGGTAGTAATAACCATCGTAATAATAATGTCATTTTTAAGTCGATTTTACAGATTAGTAATTTGTATGGTAAAGCTTAAATTTTGCTAGGGTTATAATTTAATGTAAGTTACTTAAAAATGTTTTTATTTGTGCAGGTTGTCTTTTAAAGCTGTAATTCTGCTATTAGATATTAATGCAAAAGGCTATTGTTGAAGTTTAAATTTCCATTCTACGTTTTTTGTCACTATCTAAATAAAAAACCGTATCACAACTAAGTAATACGGTTTCTGTGGAGAATACCGGATTCGAACCGGTCACCCTCCCGATCCATCGGGATACTCTAGCCTTTTGTAGCTATAAGATTCTCAATGTATTTTCTACTTTTCATTTTTTTAATTTGCATTTCTCTTTGGTAAGCTTCACTTCTTGTATGAAAAGTTTCGAAATATTTTATTACCCAATCCTTAGCTGTTCTTGTAAATTTACTTCTGCTGTTTAAATGATCATTTAGACGTTGTTCGATATTTTGGCAAGATCCAATATAATATTTATTCAGTGAAGAAGAATATAAAATATAAGTGTAAAACATAGTTTGATATAAATGAAAATACCCAAACAGAATCAATATCTGTTTGGGTATTTTTTTAATTATTAGTGGAGAATACCGGATTCGAACCGGTCACCCCTTGCCTGCCAGGCAAGTACTCTAGCCAAATGAGCTAATCCCCCTTTTGTTTTGTGAAGAATATCGGATTTGAACTGTCACCTTCCCGATTTTCATCGGGATACTCTAGCCAAATGAGCTAATCCCCCTTTTGTTTTGTG
>Ga0157373_10000017_pt1 | contig 173186 bp, 158 predicted proteins | sample C65metaG_FD_113460 | JGI IMG/M metagenome (GOLD analysis project Ga0157373, IMG submission 113460) | Corn rhizosphere microbial communities from Kellogg Biological Station, Michigan, USA - C6-5 metaG | ecosystem: Host-associated > Plants > Roots > Rhizosphere > Soil | place: USA: Michigan...
CACGTAAAATTTCTATAAAATGGATAAAATACCTAGTGTAGACCTGCGTGATTTCCTTTCGGACAACCCGGAACGCAAACAGAAATTTGTAAATGAAATCGGAAAAGCTTACGAAGAAATTGGTTTTGTAGCCTTAAAAGGACATTTCCTTGATGATAAACTCGTAGACGATCTTTATGGAGAAGTAAAAAACTTCTTTGAACTTCCAACAGAAACCAAACAAAAGTATGAGATCCCAGGAATTGGGGGACAAAGAGGGTATGTAGGTTTTGGTAAAGAAACGGCAAAAGGTTTTAAAAAAGGTGATTTAAAAGAATTTTGGCATTTCGGACAGTATGTTTCGGATGACTCAAAATACAAAAGCCAATATCCTGACAATGTAATCGTTGACGAACTTCCAAAATTTAATGAGGTAGGTAAAGAAACCTACCAAATGCTTGAAAAAACAGGAAAATATGTTTTGAGAGCTTTAGCTTTATACCTGGGTCTTGATGAATTTTATTTTGATGATAAAATTGCAGAAGGAAACTCTATTTTGAGACCGATTCACTATCCTCCGATTACTCAGGAACCGGATGATGCGGTAAGAGCCGCCGCTCACGGAGACATTAACCTAATTACTCTTTTGATGGGTTCTCAGGGAAAAGGTCTTCAGGTACAAAATCACAAAGGTGAATGGATTGATGCGATTGCACAACCCGACGAATTAATGATCAACGTTGGAGATATGCTTTCGAGACATACCAACAACAAACTTAAATCTACCATTCACAGAGTGGTAAATCCGCCAAGAGAATTGTGGGGAACATCAAGATATTCTATTCCTTTCTTTATGCATCCAGTAAGCGAAATGTCGTTGAATGCTTTAAACAACTGTGTTGACGAAAATCACCCAAAGTTATATGAAGATACAACAGCTGGAGAATTTTTGCATGAAAGGTTGATTGAATTAGGATTAATTAAGAAATAATTTTAAAACCGAACTTTTTAGTTCGGTTTTTTATTTTCAACAGTATCATTTTTGTCGATCTGTGGGAAGAATTACTTTTCACAGATTTCACATATTGACACAGATTTTTTAAGTTAAGCTCTTATTTGTTGATTTTCAACTATTTCGTAATGTTTTATAAGTTATTGATATGCAATATTTTAATTTATTTTATATAATTGTAAATCAATATAATTGTTATTTTTTAACATCTGTTTTTGGACATACTTTTTTTCTTCTCTTTTCTTTTGCGTAAAATCTATTTCATTTCCATTATTATCAAAACTTTTACCATTTAAAAGACCAGGATTTATATTCATAAATTGTTCGGTAGCACCCATTAGATTTCTTTTAAAATTATTCCAAATTTTATTAAATTCAGATTTATTTATTTCAATAGGTGTTAAATACTGTTTATAAATAAAGTTTGTTACTGCGTTTGCTACTTTATAATTTTCTATTAATAAAAAAGAATGCTGGTTTTGTAAATCATTTATTTTAACTATTAAACCAGGAAGGTTTGCAAAAACATATGGACCATCCTGTATTAAAATGTCTTGTGTAAACCAAGCTTCCCATGTACGTCCGCCATAATTGATTTCAGCTTTTTGACAATTGTAGTTTTGTATTATTTTTTTTTCTTTTGTAAGCTTCCAATTTATTAGTGGCTGCTGTATGACTTTAAATGGTTGAATACCAACATACTCAATAGAATAAGTGCTTTTTTTACTTTTAAAAACATTATTAATAAATAGACCTTTAGTGAGTTTAATGTTAGCTGGGCTTTCATTATTTTTAATAGCATTCGCAATAGCTGAATCTCTCTTCGCGCCAATATTACTAACAAATTCAGTATGGTTATCAAAAACTTCTAACCTAGTTTCTTCATATAGCAAACTATCTATCTTTGTTGAATCGGCAACAAATTTATATGAATAAATAAATCGATGAGTTTGAGAATAACAAACAAAAGGTAACAGGAATAAGACGAGATAAGTAAATTTCTTCATTGAGTAGTATTTGATTTACATTTATTAAAAGGTTTGTTTAATAATAATTTTAGAAATAAGACACATGATTGTACTACACGATTACCACCTTTAAGTGAACGCAATTCTCCTCTCGATTACTTGAATCAAATTTTTCTTTAGAATAACTATATTTGTTGGTATGCTTTCGCATTTTTGTCTGAACCCGAACTAATCAAAAAATAAAACTAAAGAAGTCAATAATTAAATTTTGCTGTTATTTATAACTTTAATATTTAATTATTGACTTTTATTTAATATACTAAATTTATCTGCATGGTCCCAATGTGCAGATCATCGAGCAATTATTGAATCTGTAACATCCTGTACCTTGATTATTGAGTTCCTCGCACGGATCTGTCGGAGAGTCTCTCAAGTCGTAACATTTCGTGCCTCCTCCTTGGATGTTTTTTAATTCTTTTCTTTCGATTTTTTTTAAATTTTTCATATTGTTTTAATTTGATTTTCCTACTCTAATTAGCTTTTCGGATTCCGCTCTCTTTTCGTAAAAATATAAAATTTAAATTAATAATTAAACTTTATTTCACTTACGTTATAATTAAATGTATGTTCAAAAAAATATTAAATAATTTTATATTGGTGGTTTTTTTTGAATACTCTATACTTAAAAGAACCTCCGAAAAAATTTAAATAGGTTAAGAAATATTTTGTGAAAAGCCACAAAAAAGTCACACAATGTAGGCTTTTTTATTCCCACAACTTTACGTATTTTTGAGAAAATCCTTCATAATGAATTTTAAACCAATATTATTAACAGCCGGAGTATTGTTCTCGGCTACAGTTTATTCTCAAAAAATGAATTATCCTAAAGCGATCAAGGGAAATCAAACAGATACTTATTTTGGAACAGGCGTTGCAGATCCGTACAGAGATTTAGAAAATGATTCAGCCCCTACCAAAAAATGGGTAGATGAAGAGGTTGCTTACAGCCAAAATTATTTATCGAAAATTCCTTTCAGAGATCAGATTAAAAAGCAATTGACAGATATTTGGAATTACGAAAAGATTGGTGCACCTTTTAAAGAAGGAGATTTTACATATTATTATAAAAATGACGGTTTGCAGGCGCAATCTGTACTCTATAGAACCAACAATAAAACAAAAACAACAGAAGTTTTCTTAGATCCGAATAAATTTTCAGATAAAGGAACAACTTCACTTTCCAGTTTATCTTTCAATAAAAAAGGAAATTTGGCAGCCTATTCAATTTCTGAAGGAGGAAGCGACTGGAATAAAATCATCATCATTGATGCTATTACGAAAAAGCCAATCGATGAAACTTTGGTTGATGTAAAGTTCAGCGGAATTTCTTGGCAGGGTGATGTAGGTTTTTATTATTCAAGCTACGACAAGCCGAAGGAAGGAACGGTACTTTCCGGAATGACCGATAAGCACAAAGTGTACTTTCATAAATTAGGAACAAAACAATCTGCCGATCAACTGATTTTTGGTGGAGATAAAACTCCAAGACGATATTTGGGAGCTGGAGTTTCTGAAGATCAGAGATATTTGATTATTTCTGCAGCAAATGCAACCAACGGAAACGAGTTGTACGTTAAAGATTTAAAGAAAGGAGGCGATTTCGTTCAAGTCAACAAAGGTTTTGATATCAATGTAAATATTGTTGATACAGAAGGTGACAATCTTTTCATTTTTACGGATAAAGATGCGCCAAATATGCGTTTGGTAAAAACGACCATTCAAAATCCATCTCCTGAAACATGGCAAGATGTTATTCCTGAAACAGAAAATGTGTTGGGAATTTCCGGCGGCGGAGGTTATTTCTTCGCTACTTATATGGTTGATGCGATTGATAAAGTGAAACAGTTTGACAAAACCGGAAAGCTGATCAGAGAAATTTCTCTTCCTGGGAAAGGTAATGTCGGTGGTTTTGGAGGTAAAGAAACAGAGAAAGAAATGTATTATTCTTTCAGCAATTACATTACTCCGGGAACAACGTATAAATTCAATGCAGATACCGGAAAATCTGAAGTTTACCAAAAACCGAAAGTGAAATTTAATCCTGAAGATTATGTTTCAGAGCAGGTATTTTATACTTCAAAAGACGGAACCAAAGTTCCGATGATGATCAATTATAAAAAGGGGATCAAACTGAATGGTAAAAACCCTACGATTCTTTATTCTTACGGTGGTTTCAACATCAGTTTACAACCATCTTTCTCCGTAGTTAATGCAATCTGGATGGAAAACGGCGGGATTTACGCTGTTCCAAACATTCGTGGCGGAGGTGAATATGGTAAAAAATGGCATGATGCAGGAACAAAAATGCAGAAGAAAAATGTATTTGAAGATTTCATCGCAGCTGGAGAATATTTGCAAAGTAAAGGTTATACTTCAAAAGAATATATGGCGCTTTCAGGAAGATCAAATGGAGGTTTGCTAGTTGGAGCAACGATGACAATGCGTCCTGATTTGGCTAAAGTTGCCTTTCCGGGAGTGGGCGTTTTAGATATGTTGAGATACAACAAATTTACGGCTGGAGCAGGTTGGTCTTACGATTACGGAACTGCTGAAGACAACAAAGAAATGTTTGATTATTTGAAATCATATTCTCCGGTTCATAATGTAAAAGCAGGAACGTGTTATCCGTCAACAATGATTATTACAAGTGATCACGATGACAGAGTAGTTCCGGCGCACTCATTCAAATTTGGTGCAGAATTGCAAGAAAAACAAAAATGTGCAAACCCTATTTTGCTAAGAATTGAGAAAAATGCAGGTCATGGAGCAGGAAGAGCAACAGATCAGGTAATCAGTGAAAATGCTGACTTGATTTCTTTCGCTTTATATGAAATGGGAATTAAAAAACTAAATAAATAATCTAAAATTCTTTAGGTTTAAATGAAAGCGAGATTGTAATATTACAGTCTCGCTTTTGTATTTTATATTATTAAGAAGTCCTGAAAGGACGATTTAACGAAGAATAGGATGAAGTCCTATTAAATTAAACAAGTTGATAATGTCTAAAGAGCTATACGCTAAAAGATTCTTTATTTTAAGCAATTAATATTACTTTTCCTTCATAAAAATCAATCGCGAAACATTCTCTCAAAAATGCTTATTTTTAAAATCTTAAATCTGAAGAAATGAGAAGGGAAATAAAGAATAAAATTCCTCAATTTAATATATCTGAAAATCAGCAGGAAATCTACCAATTTGAAAAGGATGGGCTTGAGCTGAAATCAAAATACACGGTAGAAGACGTGAAAAATAAAGACATCGCTGATGCTTCTCCGGGAATTGCACCGTTTCTAAGAGGTCCTTATTCTACGATGTATGTTCAAAAACCTTGGACCGTTCGTCAATATGCGGGATTTTCTACAGCTGAAGAATCGAATGCGTTTTATAGAAGAAATTTAGCTGCCGGACAAAAAGGACTTTCCGTTGCCTTCGATTTGGCAACACACAGAGGGTACGATTCCGATCACGCAAGAGTTGTTGGAGACGTTGGTAAAGCTGGTGTTGCGATTGATTCTGTTGAGGATATGAAAATTTTATTCAACGAAATTCCTTTAGATGAAATATCAGTTTCCATGACGATGAATGGGGCGGTTTTGCCGATTCTTTCGTTCTATATTGTAGCGGCAGAAGAGCAGGGTGTTTCTCAGGATAAGCTTTCAGGAACCATTCAGAATGATATTTTGAAAGAATTTATGGTGCGTAACACCTATATCTATCCACCAACTCCTTCCATGAAAATCATTGCTGATATTTTTGAATATACTTCTAAAAATATTCCGAAATTCAACTCGATTTCAATTTCCGGATATCACATGCAGGAAGCGGGAGCAACTCCCGTTTTAGAAATGGCTTATACTTTAGCTGACGGTTTAGAATATGTAAGAACCGGAATTAAAGCAGGAATGAATGTGGATGATTTCGCACCAAGATTGTCATTTTTCTGGGCAATCGGGATGAATCATTTCATGGAAATTGCTAAAATGCGTGCCGCGAGATATATTTGGGCAACGCTTTTAAAACAATTCGACCCTCAAAATCCTAAATCTTTAGCTTTAAGAACGCATTCACAAACTTCAGGTTGGTCTTTAACAGAGCAAGAACCATTTAATAATATTACGAGAACAGCGATTGAAGCTTTGTCTTCAGCTTTAGGCGGAACTCAGTCTCTTCATACAAACGCTTTGGATGAAGCAATTGCTTTACCGACTGATTATTCGGCAAAAATTGCAAGAAATACACAGATTATTCTTCAGCAGGAAAGCGGAATCTGCGATGTAGTAGATCCAATGGGCGGAAGTAATCTGGTTGAAAGTCTTACACAGCAAATGATCGAAGAAGCGATGAAATTCATCGATGAGGTAGAAAAAGAAGGCGGAATGACGAAAGCCATCGAAGCCGGAATTCAAAAAATGAGAATTGAAGAAGCTGCTGCAAAAAAACAAGCTAAAATTGACAGCAGTGAAGAATTTATCATTGGTGTCAATTCATTTAAATCGAGCTTAAAGCAAACACCAATCGATATTTTAGATATCGACAACACAGAAGTTCGTAGAAAGCAAATTGAGAGATTAGAATCAATTAAATTAAGCCGAAATTCTGAATCTGTTGAGCAAATTTTAAATGAAATCCGTGAATCTGCAAAAACAGGAAACGGAAATCTTTTGGCATTATGCATCGAAGCGGCCAGAAGGAGAGTGACTTTAGGCGAGATGAGCGATGCAATGGAAGAAAGTTTCGGACGTTACAAAGCCAATATCAGAACGATACAAGGAGTTTACGCTATGAATGCAGGTAAAAATGAATACTTTGGAACAGCGCTTGAGCTTACCCAAAAATTTGAAGAAGCAGAAGGTCGTCGCCCAAGAATTATGGTGGCAAAAATGGGGCAGGATGGTCATGACCGTGGTGCAAAAGTGGTAGCAACTGCCTTTGCAGATATGGGATTTGATGTCGATGTTGCGCCGTTATTCCAGACTCCGGAAGAGGTTGCAAAACAGGCGGTTGAGAATGATATTCACATTTTGGGTGTTTCATCTTTGGCAGCAGGTCACAAAACTTTGGTTCCGCAGGTTGTTGAAGAGTTAAAGAAATTGGGTGCAGAAGATATTACAATTGTTGTGGGAGGAGTAATTCCGCAACAGGATTACGAATTTTTGTATACAAACGGAGCTGATTTCATTTTCGGGCCTGGAACCAATTTGCCAAAATGCGCAGTTGATATCTTGAATAGATTTTTAGCGTAATCAAGTGAATATTTTAATTGAGAAATCTGATGTTACGTGGCTGGTTCAGTCTCATAAAGGATTTTCTCCATTTAATTATGATATTTGTGTAGATTGGGCGATAGATCTACTGCAGAAAGAAATTGTGACGGATAACATTCAAATGCTTTCTGCATTTTCTAAACCTACAGATGCTTGGGAAATTAAACCTTTTGTAAGTAAAGTTTTAAAAGAATTTAATCTTGAAGAATTTAAAGGGGAAAAAGCAGTTCAAAGTCGATCTTATTACTATATACAGAAGATTGTTAATGGTGAGAACAATGTGCTTTCTTGCCTCGAAAAATTAACCAGAATTTGTGTAGAATCAGAGTATGAAAAAAATGTTTATCCGTTTTACTTATTATATTATTCATGGGGAGATTTAGAAGATTTTAAGATGAGTTTCCACTATCAAAATGTCACTTTTAGCAATTTTAACGAGACGGTTTTAAAAGAGGCAAAAATTTGGATTGCAAATTTCGAAAATCTAAAATAAATTTCCCAGAAATGTAATTTAACATTTCATTAGACTTCAAATTGCACAGCTTTTGTACTGTAAGACATAACCAAAAATAAAATGTTATGGCTTATACAGTAGTTTCAGTATTTCCGGAAAATGTGAATACCGAGGAAATAAAATCAGAATTAAAAAATAACGGATTTCTTGATGCAGACATTATTGTTTCGAAATCACGGTTTGATCAGGAATCTTTAAATAATGAATACGAAGATGATGAAAAAACAAAAAGTTTTTGGAATCATGTTTTTGTGAATGATAACGAGATTTTAGCGGCTTACAGCAAAAAAAGTGTAGGGAAAATCAACTTGGTAGTTTATGCTTCCAATCTTACAGATGCCCAAAACGCAAAAAAAGTTCTCGATCAATATGGAGCGTTAAAAATTTATAACAAGCCTTCGGTTAATCAGAATGAGTCAGAAACTGCAGGTTTACCGGAAGATGTTTACAACGGAATTATTGCAAAAGCAAAGCACGATGTATATTTCCTAGATAAAGAAAGAGTGTATTCTCCAAACAGTAACGGAATGGGTGATACAATGGATAGTTTAGGATCTAAAGATTAAGTTTAAGAAAAAAATAAAGAATGCCTGGATAAGAAATATTCAGGTTTTTTTGTGAAAAAATTTTGTTTTTCAGAAAATTGTATATCTTTGCACCTGAAAATCAAGTTTAACCATTAAAAAAACAACGAAGTAATGTTCAAATACAATCAACATTCATCAGTAGGATTGCCTTTTGCAAAGGCGAGGCTTCGTGGTTTGGTACATTCATAGAACAACAGTATATTGAAATATCAAAACCCGAAGTCGTAAGATTTCGGGTTTTTTATTGCGCAATATTTCAAACTCAAAACGTTTCCCCGAAATCATTTTTTTAGGAGCTTAATCCCGCTGTCCACTGTATCTTTTTTGCCAACGCTTTTTCAAGCCAACGCAAAAAAGGATGCCGTTTCCATCGGGGCTAATAAACTCCTGTCAATCAAAACCTCATAGGTTTCAAAAACCTATGAGGTTTGAATAACATTGTCATTCTCACGAAGGAAGAATCTCTTTCAAAAAGATGACAAAAACAAGATCAACTAAAATTTTAGTTGGTGAAATATCAGATGCAAAAATGTCTTTCATCTAGCGTCTGATATCTAAACATTTTATTAAAAAAACAATGGGAAATTTAAAACTTAAAGGAAAAAATATATTAAAATTAGGCTATCCAAATAATCAAACCGTAAACATCGCTTTGGAAGTCATGAAAAGAAATTTTGCAACGAAAAATATTCATCATGTAAAATCTCTTTTAAAGGAAATTCTGGTCAATCCGGAAAATTTTGAGAAAGATTTAACCTTCGGACAAATTGCAGAAGCCTTGCTTTCATCAAAGAAAACAGAAAAAAGAATGCTCAACACAAACCGCACTTCTTTTCAGATTTTCGGAAATAATATTTCGGATGAAGCAAAGAATCAATTGTATACCGCATTGAAATTGCCAATTGCAACGCAGGGAGCTTTGATGCCCGATGCGCACAGCGGTTACGGGCTTCCGATTGGTGGAGTTCTCGCCGTAGAAAATGCTGTAATTCCTTACGGAGTAGGCATGGATATCGGCTGTAGAATGTCGCTCAGTATTTTGGATACGCCAATTTCATATCTTGACGGCGCAAGAGATAAATATGAAAAAGCGCTTGCCGAGCACACCAAATTCGGGATGTATGAAACGCATAAATCTCACGTCGATCACGAAATTTTCGACAGAGAAACGTTCGATATGATTCCGATTTTGAGACGATTAAAAGGAAAAGCCATCAAACAAATGGGAAGTTCCGGCGGCGGAAATCACTTTGTAGAATTCGGAGAAGTCGAAATTACGGAAGAAGACAAACAAATCAATCTTCCGAAAGGAAAATACCTCGGAATTCTTTCACACAGCGGCTCGCGTGGTTTGGGAGCAGAAATCGCTCAGTATTATTCGAGAGTTGCGACAGAGCAATGTCCGTTGCCAAAAGAAGCCCAAAACTTCGCCTGGCTAGATTTGAATACGCATCTCGGCTTAGAATACTGGACGGCAATGAATCTTGCAGGCGATTATGCTTCGGCTTGTCACGACGACATTCACCGAAGATTGGTAAAAGCTGTTGGCGGAAGAGTGAAAGCCAAAATCGAAAACCATCACAATTTCGCCTGGAAAGAAATTCACAACGGTAAAGAAGTGATTGTTCACCGAAAAGGTGCAACTCCGGCAAATGAAAATGAATTGGGAATGATTCCCGGATCGATGACCGCAAAAGGTTTTATTGTTCGCGGAAAAGGAAATCCGGATTCATTGAACTCAGCTTCACACGGAGCAGGAAGAGCTTTTTCAAGAGGAGAATGCAGAAATCTTTTCACTCAAAATGACATCAAAAAAGAATTAAAACTCAAAAATGTCACTTTGATGGGCGGAAATGCCGAAGAAGCACCAATGGCGTACAAAGACATCAACGAAGTCATGAATGCGCAAAGCGAATTGGTAGATATTCTTGGAACTTTCCAGCCTAGAATTGTGAGGATGGATAAGTAAATTGGTTGTTAGTTTTTAGTTGATGGTTGTTAGAATCTTTAACGCCATCAACTGACAACCATCAACTATCAACAAAAAATTAACAAAAATGGGAGCATCACATAATATAAAAAGATACGGTGAGGTCTGGCCGGAATTTAGAATTCAATACGGATTGGAAATTTTCGAGAAATTAAAGAATAAAGTCATTTTATCAGGAGGCTGGGCGTGGCATTTTATGTCTGAAATAGGGCATACAGAATACAAGCACGCTCACGACCATAAGGATATTGATATTTTTGTAAATAAGGAAAACGTAGCAGAGGTCGTTATGATTCTTCAGCAGGAAGGTTTTCAGAAAGTCTGGACTCGTTATGATCATTTGCCAAGCGAAGAAAACTTCCGCAGGTACGAGAAAACAATTGAGCTGGAAAACGAAAAATTCCACAGGATAACTATTGATTTCTTTGAAAAAAATGATTTGGAAACTGTAGAAACCAACGGATTTACGGTGGTGAAACCTGATGTTTTACTTTCATTTTACAGAAACATTCATTCCAGCGATAAATGTTGGGCAGTGATGGCTGCAAAAGATTTATTGGAAAAAGGAATTGATCCTGTAGGTCATCCAAGATTAAGTGAAATGCCAAAAATAGATTGAGATGAAAAAAATATACAAACAAGAACATTTCAATTATCATGAAAACCTTCTCGTTGTCTGTCCGGATTGCGGAGAAGATGCAGTCGTGAAAAATGAACACAGTTATAAACAGGCAACGTTGGAATGCAGACATTGTGATTTGAATAAAACAGGATTGGATTTAATGGTTTACAAAGCTTTTGTCAATCTTTATTGTCCGATTTGTGCGCATCAGATTCGGTATGAACAAGGTAATTTAAAAGAAAAACCTAAAAATGTTAATGTAAAGTGTGATGAATGCGATTCTCAATTTCAGATTCAGCCAAAAACTGAGAAATATTTGAATTCTTATCCAAAAGAAGAAGGGTTGATCCATGATCTGGTTTTCGGCTGTCCATATTATTTTCAGATAGATTTTAGAGGAAAATTATTCTGGGCAAGAAATAGAGAACATCTGTTGGAAATGGAAAATTATGTTTCATCAGATTTAAGAACAAGATTGCCTTATAGAATGCGAATGGTAGAAAAATTACCAACATTTATTAAAGAAGCTAAAAATAGAGAAGCAATCTTAAAAATTTTACAAAAATGGAAAAAATCATACAAATAACCTCAGGAAGAGGGCCTTTAGAATGTCAATGGGTAGTTGCTAAAGTTCTGAAGGCTTTTCTTGAGGAGGCAAAACATAATAAAATAGATTACGAAATCATTCATCGTGAAAATGGTGATGAAAACCTGACATTGAAATCGGTAACGTTACTTTTAAAATCAAAAAATGTAAATGAATTTTTAAAAACTTGGTTGGGAAGTATTTGCTGGATTGGGAAAAGTACCTTCCGAAAATTGCATAAAAGAAGCAATTGGTTTATCGGGATTTTTGAACTGGAGGGTTTGGAGAAAATTAATTTCAACGAAAAAGACATTCAGTTTCAGAAGACGAGAAGCCAGGGAAGTGGCGGACAAAATGTGAATAAAGTAAACACGGCTGTTCGTGCAACTCATATTCCGACCGGGCAAAGTGTTTTTGTACAGGATACGCGTTCACAATTGGAGAATAAAAAACTTTCGATTGAAAGATTGAAAGAAAAAGTATTGGAACAGAATATTATTCAGCTTCAAAAGCAAATGCAGGAAACATGGAACAATCATCTGCAGGTGCAGAGAGGAAACCCTGTCCGTACTTTTTCAGGAACAGATTTTAAAAAGAATTATCAGGAAAAATCTTTCAGAAAACAAAGGAATACCCTGAAAAACGAATTAAAAAAATATAAAAATGACCTTAACTAAAAGTAAATATTACTTCGAGGCTTTAGATAATTATCCTTACAGCTTGCCGGATTGTCTGGAAGCGTTGAATTATGCATTGTCGTACGATCCTGAAGATGCAGATTCTCTCTGTTTAATGGGAAGAATCTACAGCGAAATGCTCATCGATTACGAAAAAGCAAAACTCTATTTTGAAGAGGCAATGCAATGTGATGTAACGAATCTCAATACGCCGAAATATTACATCAAATGTCTTCTGGATAATGAAGATTTGCAGGAAGCCGAAAAGCTGATTACCTATTCTTTGAAAATAAAAGGAATTGATAAAGCGACTATCTGGTTTTACAGATCCCTGCTTTCTGAGAAGAGAGGAAGCTTTCCCAATGCTTTAAAATTTTTAACTGAAGCAGAGAAATATTGTTTCACAGCGTACAGTTTCGACGTTGTAAAAGACCGTAAAAAGTTTATAAAATCTAAAATGCCAAAGAAAAAATCTAAAAACAAGAAGGAGACAAAATAAGTCTCCTTTTTTTGTAAATTTAATTTATGAAAGACTATTTATTTTTGATTCTATTGCTATTGATTTCCTGCAAAAAGAACGAAGCGAGAAAAGAAATAATCCAAAAAGATGAAACCTTGGACTTGAAGTACGAAGTTTTGAATCAACTTATTACTGACCAAATTAGAGAAGACAGCATTAATGATATTTTACATGATAACATTTATAATATTGCAGTTAAGAGGATTTTTTTTGAAGAATTAAATGAGAACGAACCACCGCCGCCGCCTGTTTTAGCGTTGAATTTCTCATATGATTCAATTTTTGCAATGAAAGATTCATCTTACTATAAAAATCAAGATAGAAACTTAATAAATTTTCATCTCCAAAAAAGTAGAATCAAGAATAAATTAGATTTTGTAACCACCGACGAAATTTTGAATTTAAGCATAAAATATAAACGAAATTTTTGGAAACAGTTTCGAAAAAAATATGGAGATACATGCATTCAAACTTTTTCTGTTCCTTTCTTTAATAAGAATAAAACGGTTTGCATTGTACAAAATTCAATGTCTTGTGGACGATTATACGGTGGAGGTTCAACTTCGACCTATAAAAAAGTGAATGGAAAATGGGTTGTTTTAAGAACATTTGACCAATGGGTAAGTTAGTATTATGAAAATAAAGTTTACACTTAAAAAGTTTCACCTAAAAGAAACATTCTCCATTGCTTACGGGAACTATAATCACCGCAATGCATTGCTCATTGAACTATCTCATCAAAAATGTAAAGGCTATGGCGAGTGTGTGGCGATTGATTATTATCAGATTAACCTTAAAGATTTTGTTTTAAAATTAAAAGAAATTCAACATACTTTACAAAAACAAGAAGTTGAAGCCATTTTGAGAAGTCAAAAAATCAGTTTGTGTCTAAAATATGACCTAATTTTAAAAAAAAGAAAAAATAAAAGTGCTCGAAAAAGCCGAATAGTAAAAACAAAACGCAAGCGTAACAGGTTTGTATTTAACATATTATATTTTTTTATTGCACATTCAGAAAAAAGATTAGATTTGTTAAAAGCACTAGTATGAAAAAAAAATTATCTATTATTCCGCTTTCTGTTGCGGTAGTATTTGCCTTCAATACAATGAACGGGCAAAATTCTAAAGTATTAATTCAGGATTATTATAAAAAGAACGCACAGCTTTCTCAGAAAAATAGTTTTGATAATAAACTTAGTTTTATCATCCTTAATGAAGATCATTCTAAAAGTTTAGGTGCAAATATTGTAAACGTTCAACAGACATATAATGGTCTGAGAGTATATAACGCACTTGGAAAAGTGATTATAAGAGATGAAAAAATTATCTCGGAAAAAAATGATTTCAAAAAAGAAATTGTAATCGGTAATCAGGGAAACCTTAAGGAGAAGTTTTCTGAAGAAACACTTAAACAGAATCTAAACCTACAGGAAATCTCAGGAGTAGAATATCTGCCCAACGTTTATTTTGAAAAAAACAATGTATTTGTTTTGGCAAAAGAGCTTTTCGTTTCAGATAAAAAATCTCCGGATATGTGGCATATAATCGCTGATGCCTCAACGGGTGAGATTCTTTCAAAAGACAATATGACAGTGAGTTGTAATTTTGAACACACTGATATAGAATCAGATGTACATTATTCTGAACCGGCGCAACATGAAAACGTAAATGTAGATACTGAGAAAAATACTTCGTTATTGGTTCCGTCTGATGCTTCGTATAATGTTCTTCCATTACCTATAGAAGCTCCTACATTTGGCTCATTTGCAATAGTCAACAATCCGTGGGATCTTATTGCATCACCTGAAGGATGGCATTCGGATGGTGTAAACAACTATACAAACACAAGAGGTAATAATGTTTATGCATATTCAGATCAGAATAATACAAACACTGCAGGATATTCACCGGATGGCGGAACTTCATTGAATTTTAATTTTCCACATGCAGATGGAAGATATGACAGCCCTTTTGCTTACAGAGATGCTGCACTTACGAATTTGTTCTATTTGAATAATATGATGCATGATATATTCTATAAGTTTGGTTTCAACGAGGCAGCCAGAAATTTCCAGACAAGTAATTTTAACAACGGCGGACTGCAAGGTGATGCTGTAAAGGCTGAGGCTTTTGATGGAAGTGGTACTAACAATGCTAACTTTAATCCGGGTTTTGAAGTCGTATTAGGTGGGTCACCTATTGTTTCTGCACCAAGAATGCAGATGTATCTTTTCAGCAGATCACAGACTGCACAAGATCCGATCTCAAGATATCAATATAATTCACCGGCTGTATTAACAACCAGACCTAAAGTATTAACAGGATCAGCTTCGTTTGGAAAACAATTGTTTGAGGGGCAGTCTGTAACCGGAGACCTCGCCCTCTCAACCCCTGCAGATGCTTGCTCGGCGCTAGCTACAGGAAGTATGACCGGAAAAATTGGTGTAGTGATAGCTTCTACATGTTCTTTTGCGGTTAAAACTAAAAATTTACAGAACGCAGGAGCTATAGGAGTTATCCAATATCACCCGGTAAGCAATACGCCGGTAGATATGGGTGGAACAAATACCACGATAACAATTCCTACAATTATGATAGGTAAAGCAGAAGGAGATTTTTTAGTTAATGAAATCACTAATGGAAGTACTATTAATGCTACTTTGGTAAATGACTTCAACGGTTTTAGACATTCAAGCTTAGATAATGGAATTATAGCTCATGAATATGGACACGGTATTTCAAACAGATTAACAGGACAGGGATATAGTTGTCTTTCACCATTAGATTCTACCGAACAGATGGGTGAAGGCTGGTCAGATTTTTTTGCTTTAATGCTTACAACAAGACCTGGAGATAATTCTGCTTTAGCAAGAGGGATAGGAACTTACACACAGTCTCAGCCAACTACCGGAATTGGTATAAGACCTGCAAAATATTCTCCTGATTTTTCTGTGAACAACTATACATATGGAAGCACAAATACAACGACTAGTGTTCATTCTATAGGCTTTGTATGGGCTTCAATGCTTTGGGATCTTACATGGAAATATGTAGAAAAATATGGTTACAATAACGATGTTTTAGCAGATCCCAATTCTGGGAATGCTAAAGTTTTGCAATTGGTAATGGATGGATTGAAACTTCAGGTTTGCAACCCTACTTTTAGTGACGGAAGAGATGCGATTATTCAAGCAGATATGGTGAAAACCGGAGGAGCCGACAAATGTATGATTTGGAAAACTTTTGCAAAAAGAGGCTTAGGAGTTGCGGCTACCGCAGGAAGCAAGACAGTTGGGACAGATCAGGTAGAAGACTTCACCTATCCGGCAGAATGCGATATTGTATTGGCAACTCAGGAATCCGGAGTTTCAGAAATAAAATTTGTATTATTTCCTAATCCTACATATGATGAATTTTTTGTTGGAAATATAGATAAGTCAAATGAAGAAGTTAAAGTGAAGCTTTTTGATATGACGGGAAAACTCATAATGTCTGATACAAGAGAGAATACTTCTAAAAAAGCCTTTTCAACAAAAGGATTACAAAAAGGAGTTTATATGGTAAATATCAAACAGGGAGAAAAAGTTCAGACCGAAAAACTGATCGTAAAATAAAATATCCAAAAACAATTATTTAAGAAAGGGAGTTAGTTTTGGCTTCCTTTTTTTATAGCTTTATTAGAAAAACAGTCATTATATTTACTGATCAAGAGCAAAAATTATATGAAGATTAATTTCACAACAAAAAAGTTACAGTTAAAAGAAACATTCTCCATTGCTTACGGGAACTATAATCATCGCGATGCATTGCTCATTGAATTATCTCATCAAAAATGTAAAGGCTATGGCGAGTGTGTGGTGATTGATTATTATCAGATTAATCTTAATGATTTTGTTTTAAAATTAAAAGAAATTCAGCGTGAAATTGAGGATCAGAATATCATTCATCCCAAAGATTTTTTTGCTTTTTTAGTGGGTTTAAATCTACATCCGTTTTTACTTTCTGCTTTGGATTGTGCGTATTGGGATCTGTTCGGAAAGTTGGAGAATAAAAGTTTTATTGAATTAAATAAAATTCCTTCTAATGATTTGGTTGAAAGTTCGATTACAATTTCTGTAGCGCCCATTGAAGAACAGATCAAAAAAATTCGTCAAAGTGAATGGAATAAGTTTAAAGTGAAATGTAAAGGATTAAACAGAATGCATGTTGAGAAACTGTTACAATTAAATAAAAATATCGCATTAGATTCCAATGCAAGCTTCACCGATGAAGATTGTAGTTGGCTTCAGAAAAATAATGAAATTCAGAAATTTTCCTATCTGGAACAGCCTCGACCGATCGACAATTATAAAGTTTTACAAAAAGAAGGCTTTGCGAATTGGATGGCAGATGAAGATTGTCAGGATATCGATTCACTTGAGGAACTCATTCCATATTATAAAAGTATCAATATTAAGCTGATGAAATGTGGAGGATTGACTCCCGCTTTAGAAATGATCAAAAAAGCAAGAGAATTAAACTATAAAATTATGATCGGCTGCATGACAGAATCCACAGTTGGGATTTCTGCAGGATGCCTTTTAGCAGGCATTGTAGACTATGCCGATTTAGACGGAGCAACACTTATTTCCAATGATTATGCAACCGGAAATTTTGTGGAAAATGGTAAAATTACTCTATCCGGAAAACCAGGCTTGGGAATTGATTTAAAGTGATTTAAACGGTTAATTGTCAATTGTAAATTCGCTTGGCTTGTCAATTTTTATAAGTTTAATCTGAGCGAGGAGTTTGTTAGTTCGGGCGTTTATCTTAATGAAATGAGAAAAGTGTATCGCGAACTTTTGCTAATCTCAACTCGAATTGAGGTGAGATTTAAACACAAAAAGACTCTCAAAGAAAGTCTATTTTTTATTTACAGAAATCAAATAATCGTACACCATTTGATGTTGTTCATCGTTCAATTTTGCTTTTGGCGCCATTCTACTTAAGGTTTTAATCCAGCCTTGGTCGTCATGTTTTTCCGGATTTGGAAGCGCATGACATCTGTTGCAAGAGTTTTCAAAAACTGTTTTCCCTTGTGCTAAATGTTCTGCTGTGGTAAATTTAGGACCGGTTACTGCTGTACTTTTTGGTCCACATGAAGCCATAAAAGCAGATCCTAAAATCATACTTACAATTATTTTTTTCATGATGATATTTTTTTGTTGGTTGAATCTTTTATTTTTTAACAGATACTACATAATCATAAACCCACTGATGTTGTTCGTCGCTTAGTTTCGCTTTAGGTGCCATAGAATTCATAATTCCTACCCATTGCACAGAAGTAAATTTGGTGGGTTCTGGCAAATCATGACATCTTTTGCATGCAGTTTCGAAGATTGTTTTTCCCTGTGCTAGTTGTTCTGCCGTACTGGTTGCTGATTTTGGAGCTTGCGCTACGGGTGTTGCTTTCGGTGTACAAGATGCTAATAAGACAAGGGTAAATGTTGCTGCTGCAAATAGACTTTTCATATTTTTTTTGATTGTTTAAAACAAAAATAACGAATTTTACAGGTGATTGGCTCATAGCTTTATAATTTAGAAGCATTAAAATTAGTACTCTTTTTCTCGGATTTTGTAGGTTATTTTTATATTTTTGAATAAATGAAACCGAAAGGTTACATCTTTCCTTAAAAATGGAATACCCAGATGAAAATTTCAACAGAAGACTTTATCGATGGCATTAAATCAGGCAATAAACGTTTGATTGCAAAAGCCATTACTCTAGTTGAAAGTAATAAGCCTGAACATAGAAGCCAGGCCGAAGAACTTTTAAAAAAGATACTTCCATTAACAGGAAAATCTATTCGTGTAGGGATTACAGGAGTTCCGGGAGCAGGAAAATCTACTTTTATAGAAAACTTTGGCAGGCTAGCAATTGCAAATAATAAAAAAGTAGCGGTTTTAGCCATTGATCCCAGTTCAGCGATTAATAAAGGCAGTATTCTAGGAGACAAAACCAGAATGGAAGAATTGGCAAAAGAAGAAAATGCATTCATTCGTCCTTCACCAAGTTCGGGATTTTTGGGAGGCGTTGCCAATACTACATTTGAAACGATGATGATCTGCGAAGCTGCAGGTTACGATTATATTTTAATTGAAACCGTTGGAGTAGGGCAGTCTGAGGTTTTGGTTTCAGATATTACCGATGTTTTTTTATTCTTAAAAATTATTGGTGGCGGAGATGAACTTCAGGGAATCAAGCGCGGAATCATGGAAATGGTGGATATTATTTTTATCAATAAAGTAGAAGAAAGCAATCTGCAGAAAGCTAAAAATACCAAACTCGAACTGAAACGTGCATTAGATTTTCTTCCTTCCAAAGAAAAAGACTGGAAAGTGCCTGTTTTGTTGGGTTCCGCTTTACGAAATGAAGGGCTAAAGGAGGTTTATCAGAAAATCGATGATTTTATTTCATTAAAAAAGAATACCGCTCGTTTTGATAAAGTACGGACAATGCAATCTGAAAAACGCTTTGAATATTGGGTTCAGGAATATATTTTATCCATGATGAAAAAAAATGATTCTGTGGAGGAGGCTTATATTCAGCATAAAAAAAATGCTTCAGACCTGATTTCCAATCCAAGTACCGAAGCAAAATTATTTGTAGAGAAATTTTTAAGAGATTCGAAATCCGAAATTTAAGTTGCGAGTTCAAGATTCGGAAAATATTAAATAATATTTTTTGTATTTCAACCTCTTATTACGAAACATGAACCAAATTAAAGCTTCTCCTTTTCTTTCGTTTCTTCATTTTTAGAGATATATCCATCGTAAGAGATGGGCTGTCTGTCGTTACTTCTTATTGATGTTGATGCTCTTCCATTCTTAAAGATTTCAATATTAATATCAGAAACATTCTTCACATCATTGGGTTTGATTTTGTACACCCAATTTCCTTTTTTGCTCTGAGTTTTTGTGACTGCATAATCTTTTGAGGTAAATCTGTAGCTGTTATCAGAATTCCCATAGCTGGAAGTAAAAGCTCTGCCAAAATAAGGAAGTGTAACTTCCATCACTCCTTTTTTTATCTCAATACCATAATTATCTCCTGAAATCTGAAATGTACGCGGTTGAGCTGCATTCGGAATTGAATTTACAACATTGATCACATCATAATTCATAGGATTTGCTTTCTCAGCATGAAAAGTAAATTCATCAGTACTTACCAAATTGTTTACTATTTGTGGATCAACCTTTTGCGAAACACAATTCTGAAATAGAAATATGAAAGCAAAAAGAGATATTATTTTTATATAATTTTTCATAAGATTAAATTTAGTAATTTATATATCAAAATGTATGCAAATACAAATTTCAGGTTATTTTTTGGAATAGAAATTGTTAAGGTTCATTTATAATAAGCATAATTATGAAAATTACTCATTTATTAGGTATTGGAGCAGCGGCTTTTGCAGTTGCAGCGTGTACAACAAACCCGATGACAGGAAGAAAATCTTTGCAAATAGGAACCCTTAATCCTCAAATAACGTCAACAGCTGTTCAGCAGTATCAACAAACTCTGAAAGAATCGAAAGTTGTGACAGGATCTCAGGCTCAAATGGTAAAAAGAGTTGGAGGTAAAATAAAAACAGCAGCCGAAAAATATTACGCAAGTATTGGCAGAAGTTCAGATTTGTCAGGTTACCAATGGGAATTTAATCTTCTTCAGGATAATCAGGTGAATGCATGGTGTATGCCTGGTGGGAAAGTAGCTGTTTATACAGGTATTCTACCAATCACTAAAGATGAAACTGGTCTTGCAGTGGTAATGGGCCACGAGGTTTCTCATGCTTTGGCTGGTCACGGGAACGAAAGAATTTCACAGGCTATGGTTGCACAATATGGAGGTGCACTATTAGGAAGTACGATTTCAAATGCACAATGGTCGAGTGTTTTTCAACAAGTATATCCTGTTGGATCTCAAGTCGCTCTTTTAAAGTACGGAAGAACGCAGGAATCTGAGGCAGACGAAATGGGATTAAATTTGATGGCAATTGCAGGATACGATCCACGTCAGGCGATTCCGTTCTGGCAGAGAATGGAAGCGTTATCTTCAGGAGCAAGACAACCGGAATTTTTATCAACTCACCCAAGTCCGGGAACCAGAGTTGGAGATATTCAGAAAGATTTACCTAAAGCGTTGGAATACTATAAATCTGCTGGCGGAAAGATTTAATATAAATACTTTAAGCTTTCATTATAATAATGGTTTAAACGGAGTGTTTTATCAGAATTTATTATTAAATTTATAAAAATGAATATTTACCATTAAAAAACACGATTATGAAAAGTATTTCGATTACAGGCTTAGTTCTTCTTGCAGTATCTGTGCTGCTTTTTTACCTGACAACAGATTTTACAGCTGAAAAAATTACATTATCTCATATGATGGGCGTAATGGCTGGAATAGGAATTGGCTTGATTATCGGTGGTATGACCGGTTATATCAGCAAAGGATCTGCTATAAAAGCTGAAGAAAAAAGAAGAGAATTTAAACGTCTTCAACAGGAAAAAGAAGAGTTAGAAAAAAAGGCTGCAGAAATTGTTAAAAAACAAGAACAAATAGAAAGAGAAAATAAACAAGAAAATCCTCAAATTTAATTTGAGGATTTTTTATGTTTAAATAATTTCTAATTAGAATTTATATCCTAAACCTAACAGAAATAAGCTTGATCTGTTGTCATAATTAATTTCCTGACTTGATCCTGCAACGTTGTTGATGAATTTTCTTTGGTCTTTAGAAAAAGCTCCTTCGTATCTTGCTGAAAGAATGATCTTCTTAATTTCACTTTGTACACCCAATTGGTAACCAACTGTAAACTCTTTAGCATCTACTTTCTGTACGAAGTTATCAAAATTGTCGCTTTTAGCTAAATTGAAACTTCCAACAGGTCCGGCATAAGCACTTAGTAAATCTCCCAATACATTCACCCCAACCAAAACAGGAATATCTACTCTGCTGTTTTTGGCCTTAATGGTCGTTTGAGCTGCATTCACGTCATTTTGTACGGTAACTTCATTGCTGAAATTGGTATAATAAATCTCCGGCATTACGTATAAAGCTGTTGGCAAATCGATTTTTAAAGATAAACCTACGTTAAAACCTGTAATGTTTTTCCCTTTTTGTTCTACAGCATTAGTTGCTGCTGTTTTAAGGTTCTTCCAAGAGGCTGAGCTTGTAGGAATCAATACATTTGCTTTTCCTGCCAGTGAAATTTGCGCCGATGCAAAAACAGAAAATCCTATAAATGCTGCACTAATTAATTTTTTCATTGTCGTCTATTTTTGTAATAGTATTTTCAATTGTCTTATTATTCTCCAATAAATATTCTCTCAATTCTTTGAATAATTCTGATGAATAAACGAAATCGATCAGATTTTTATTGCCTGCAGTAATCAGAATATCTTTGTTGCCTTCCCATTCTTTTATGCCCAATCTCAGATATACAATTTTCTCGCCAATGGTCATTACCGAGTTCATATCGTGAGTGTTGATGATGGTTGTAGTATTGTATTCTTTGGTGATTTCAAGCAATAAATCATCAATTACGTTGGATGTATAAGGATCTAATCCTGAATTTGGCTCATCACAAAACAGATATTTTGGGTGGTTTACAATCGCTCTGGCAATTGCCACACGTTTTTGCATACCTCCGGAAATCTCCGAAGGAAACTTTCTGTTGGCTTTATCTAAATGTACTCTTCCAATAACCTCAAAAACTCTTCTTTTCTTTTCTCTGAAGGTTAAATTGGTAAACATATCAAGTGGAAACATGATATTTTCTTCAACAGTCAAAGAATCAAATAAAGCACTTCCCTGAAATAGGGTGCCGATTTCAGATCTTAAATGCTGTTTTTCTTCACGGTTCATTACATTTATATCTCTGCCATCAAACAAAATTTCTCCTGATGAAGGTTGATAAACATTCAATAAACTTTTTAGGAAAACGGTTTTCCCGGATCCACTCTGGCCGATAATAAGATTCGTTTTTCCTTTTTCAAAAGTGGTTGAAATTCCTTTAAGCACTTCAACATCACCAAAACTCTTTTTAAGATCTTTTACCTCAATCATTAGCTTAATATTAATTGTGTTAAAATTAATTCGGAAATAATGATAAATACCATCGTCCAAACCACCGCTTGTGTACTTGCTCTACCAACTTCCAGTGAACCTCCTTTTACAAAATAACCGAAGTACGAAGGAACGGTTGCGATCACAAATGCAAAAACAATAGTTTTGGTAAATGCATAAATAATGAAAAGGTTGGGCATGTACATTTGGATACCTGAAATATAATCTGCAGTCGTCCAGTTACCGGTAAGTATTCCGGCGATATAACCTCCACCAATACCAAAAACGATACTCAGTGCAATTAAAAGTGGATTAAATATAAGACAGGCTATAATTTTAGGTAAAATTAAAAAATTGGGTGAGTTAACTCCCATAATGTCTAGAGCATCAATCTGCTCAGATACACGCATCGTACCAATGGTAGAGGCAATATATGAACCTACTTTTCCCGCCAAAATTAAGCTGATAATAGTAGGAGCAAACTCCAGTACTAAAACTGCTTTCGTAGCGTATCCTACAAAAGATGGAGGAATGGGGAATGATGATGCATCAAAATTGTTAAACATCTGAATGGCAACTACGGCTCCGACGAAAATAGATGTGAATATAACCAACCCAAAAGAGTTGACTCCCAAATCATTGATTTCTCGCATAAAAAGCTTCCAAAAAACTCTCATTTTCTGAGGCTTTTGAAGAGATTTACCGATAAGAATCATGTATTCTCCTATGGCTGTAAAAAACTTTTTTAACATTCTGCTAAATTAGACTATTTTTATTTAATTTATTTAAGATTGAGGTTAAGGCTGAGCCTTTGTTTTGATGCTAAAAATCTAAAATTGATTGTAACAAAAACCTCGTCTTATTTTGCATTTTTATCTCCTATAATTACCAATAAAATGGTTTTTAAAATAATGACTATATCCAAAGTAAAACTCCAGTTTCTAATATAGAATGCGTCGGCAAGAATTCTCTTGTTCATTTCTATTTCTACATTTCCCGCATCGCCTCTTAAACCATTTACTTGAGCTAGGCCCGTAATTCCGGGATTTACCAAACTTCTCAAGCTGTATCTTCCAATTTTGGGTTTGTAATAATTATCAACAGCCAGCATATGTGGTCTGGGTCCTACAATAGACATTTCACCTTTCAGAACATTGATAAACTGCGGCATTTCATCAAGACTGGTTTTCCTTAAAAACTTTCCTATTTTGGTAATTCTCGAATCATTTACACCTGTAGTTTTTGATGTAGAATCTTCATTCACAACCATTGTTCTGAATTTAATGCAATTAAAAACTTCCTCATGAAAACCATATCTTTTCTGAACAAAAAATACAGGTCCTTTAGAATTTCTTTTAATTAAAATTGCAATAATGGGAAATAGCCACGAACAAATTAATAGCAAAACCAAGACCGAAAAAATAATATCAAAAGTTCTCTTCAGAAAAAAATTAGAATAATAATCTAAAGGATACTTTGCCTGAGTTAAAATGGGCTGGGTTTGAATATATCCTAAATCATAAAAGAAAAAATTGTTCTTTGAAATACTCGGGATCAAAGAAATATGAACTTTGTTGGCTTCTGCCAATTTGAACATCTTGTCTTCCGTCTCATTGGTGAATGAATTTTCTGTAGGAATAAATAAGGTGTGAATTCCATTTTTTTTCCAAAATTCAACCAGGTTTTTGGTATCTAGCTCAGATGAAGTATAATTAAATATTTTGTACCCAAAATCTTTTCTGTCTTCAATAATTTTCTTTAAAACCTCCGTTGATTTATTCTCATTTAGAAACATCACATTTCGGTGGTTGACTCCCATTGTTCTGATATATCTTATCAAGAAGTAAACAGCAGATTTTAATGTAAATATAAAAACGAAAAGGTAAAGTGATAGCCAGGTAAGTTCGGAACCAAAAAATTGATTGCCGCTCACTTTTCTAATCAACACTAAGCCTATTATAAATAAAAGAAAATGAATAATAATGCGCTCTACAAAAAGTATATAGGTAAGGTTTCTTGATATGTTATAAATTCTGGTTCTTCCGCTTAGTAAAACCCAGAATGACATAACGAGAAGTAAAGGAAAAGCAGATTCCGACCATAATTCCTGATTGTCTGACAAACCTCGTGAAGTATTTAAAAAATACAATACAAATACAGCTGCAAGAACCAGAAGGTCAAGCAATATGATAATTGACTTTAAATAACGGGAATATCGGATTCTTTGCATCTTCTCTAATGAAAGGCAGAAGCTAATATAAACAATTTACGGAATATTAAGGTATTTATGAGTCTGAACCGATGCTTGCCACCGCGGATTTGCAAGGATAAAATCGGTAATTTTAGGATACATCTCGTCACGTTTGCTCCATTCGCTCTGAAGATAAAGTCTGCAATTTTCAGAAACTTTTGCAGCCTGCTCGTCGGCAAACTTAAAATCATTATTATTAAAAACAATCATTTTAAGCTCGTGAGCTTTAGCATAAATTTCTTCTTTTGGAAGTCCTGTTTTCTTTGGTGAAAGTGTAATCCAGTCGATCTGTCCGCTCAAAGGATATGCCCCTGAAGTTTCAATATGGATGGTGCATCCTAATTCTTTTAATTTAGAAGTCAAGATATCTAAATTCCACATTAATGGTTCGCCGCCCGTCAAAACAACAATTTTACAGTGTTTTGCGGCAGTTTCTGCAATTTCTTCAGCATTCATCAAAGGGTGTAGTGTAGGATCCCAGCTTTCTTTCACATCACACCAGTGGCAGCCGACGTCGCAACCTCCCAGTCTGATAAAGTAAGCTGCTTTTCCTGTATGCGCACCTTCACCCTGAATAGTGTAAAAATGCTCCATCACAGGGAGCATTTTACCTTTTTTTAATAATATATCTTCTTCTTTATTCATTTCAAAATTAGTCGTTATAGACTGAAGTTTTGTAAGCAATGATGGTATTTTTCATCAACATCGCTCTTGTCATTGGACCTACTCCTCCCGGAACCGGTGTGATCCAGCTTGCTTTTGCTGCACAACTGTCAAAATCTACATCACCTGCCAGATAATATCCTTTTGGAGAATCGTTGTCTACTCTTGTGATACCAACATCCACAATTACGGCTCCGTCTTTGATCATTTCACCTTTCAAAAAGTGAGGGTCACCCAAAGCGGTAATCACGATATCTGCTTTTTTGGTATATTCTTCAATGTCTTTCGTGTAAGAGTGAGTCAAAGTAACCGTTGAATTTCCGGGAAAATCTTTTCTTCCCATCAAAATACTCATCGGTCTTCCAACGATTTTACTTCTTCCGATGATGACACAGTCTTTACCTTTTGTTTCAATATTGTATCTTTCAAGTAATGTCAAGATTCCGAAAGGGGTTGCAGGTAAGAATGTATCCATTTCTAAAGCCATTTTTCCGAAATTTGTAGGGTGGAAGCCGTCAACATCTTTTCTCGGATCGATAGCGTTGATAATTTTCTCCTGATCAACCTGGTCGGGTAAAGGTAACTGAACGATAAAACCGTCTACAGATTTATCTTTATTAAGTTCGTCGATTTTTTCCAATAATTCAGACTCAGAAACTGTACTTGGAAATTTAACCAAGCTAGATTGAAATCCTACTTCTTCACAGTCTTTCACTTTAGCATTTACATACGCCTTGCTTGCTCCATTGTTCCCAACAAGAATAGCTACTAAATGGGGTGCTCTTCTTTTGCTTGCAAGGATTTTATCAACTTCAACCTTGATTTCTGCTTTTATTTCTTTGGATACTTTTAATCCGTCAAGAATTTCTGCCATTTTTACTTTTATTACTTTTTATTATTAGATTTTAAGGATATTTTTCCGGATTCTGATGGGTACAAAAAACGGAAATTACAAAAACTATTTTCTTGATTTCATCTATGTGAAATAAAATGATATAAGGGAATTTTTTGAGAGGAAGTACTCTTACATCATCATATCGAATTTGAAAAAAAGGATTTCTTTCTAATTGGTCATAAGCTTTTGAAAGCTGTTTTTCAAAATTAGATGCTGTAGAATTTGAAATTTCTTTATAGTAATTTACTGCTGCCAAAATATCTTGATCCGCTTCAGGATATTGGAATATCTCAAATACCATGATCCTTTTTTATTTTTTTTAAAAAATCCCTTGCTGGAGTAAACTCTTTGTGGCTTTTTGACTTCCTTTGATCAATCACCTTTTTCATTTCATCTGTCAACTCAAAATCATCTTCATTTTTTTCAAAACTGATTTTCATTTTTTTCAAAAAAGTTTCCACAAAGGTTTCTTCTTCCTTATTATTTAGGTTAATGATAATTTGTGTCATATTTTATTTTTGATTAAAATTAATGAAAATCTTCAACAATTATTTATTTCCTTTATAATAATTGATCAACCCATTTGTTGAGCTGTCGTGAGAGCTAATTGTCTCATTACTTTCAAGTTCCGGTAAAATTTTATTGGCTAAAACTTTTCCTAATTCTACCCCAAACTGATCAAAACTGAAAATATTCCAAATCACACCCTGTACAAAAATTTTATGTTCATACATTGCAATTAATTGTCCTAGCGAAAATGGAGTTAATTCATTGAATATAATTGAGTTGGTAGGCGTGTTTCCGTGGAAGACTTTATAATTTAACAAGAAATCAATTTCTTCTTCAGATTTTCCAGAAGCTTGTAATTCAGATTCAACTTCTTCTTCATTTTTACCAAAAGCTAAAGCTTCGGTCTGAGCGAAAAAGTTAGCCAAAAGTTTATCCTGATGATCAGAAACTTTGTTCGAACTTTTTGCATACGCAATAAAATCAGCAGGAATCAATTCTGTTCCTTGGTGAATCAATTGATAGAATGCGTGTTGCCCATTTGTTCCCGGTTCTCCCCAAATAATCGGACCTGTTTCATATTCTACAAATTCTCCGTTTCTGTCAACGCATTTTCCGTTGCTTTCCATATCTCCTTGCTGAAGATACGCTGCAAATCTGTCTAAATATTGAGAGTAAGGTAAAATAGCATAAGTCGTAGCAGCATAAAAATTACGATACCAAATTCCTAAAAGTCCCATCAAAACAGGAATGTTTTCTGAGAATTCAGCAGTTTGGAAATGCTGGTCTGTATTTTCGGCACCTTTTAATAATTGCTCAAAGTTTTCATATCCAACCGCAAGAACAATGCTTAAACCAATTGCACTCCACAATGAATATCTTCCGCCAACCCAGTCCCAGAATTCGAAAATGTTATCTTCTGCGATTCCGAAGTCTTTAACTGATTGAACGTTAGTGGATAAAGCTACAAAGTGTTTTGCTACATCTTCCTGTTTTCCTGCTTTTAAAAACCAGTCTTTTGCAGAATTCGCATTCGTCATCGTTTCCTGCGTTGTAAACGTTTTCGAAGCAATAATGAATAAAGTGGTTTCAGGATTTAAATTCTTTACAACTTCTGCAATATGGTTTCCGTCTACGTTTGAAACGAAATGAACATCCAACCTTGTTTTAAAATGCTTCAAAGCAGAAACTACCATTACAGGTCCCAAATCTGAACCACCGATTCCGATGTTCACTACATCAGTAATTTCTTTTCCGCTGAAACCTTTGTGCTCTCCTGAAATAATTTTTTCTGAGAAAGACTTCATATGCTCCAAAACTCTTTTGATCTGAGGCTTAATATTTTCACCGTCAACCAAAATTTCCTTATCGGAAAAATCTCTTAATGCAGTATGTAAAACCGCTCTCCCTTCTGTTTCGTTTATTTTATCTCCCGAAAACATTTTAGAAATAGCATCTTTTAACTGACATTCTTCTGCAAGATTCAATAGAAGTTCTTTAGCTTTAGAATCGATTAAATTTTTAGAATAATCGAAGAGAAAATTATCTTTTTTGATAGAAAACTCTTCAAAACGATCTGGATTGTACTGGAAAAGGCTTCTCAACTCAAAATCATTATTTCCAAAGTGTTCGTCGAGGGCTTTCCAGCTATTTGTGTGTGTAGGGTTTATTTTTGATAACATAGGTAGAATTGATTATATGATTTAGGAATTTTCGAATAAATCCACTAAAATCGTATTTATTAAATTTCAATCTGCAAATTTACGGAATTTTCGTACAATGATGTTAATTGAGAATTAAAAATCAATTTTCAAGTGGGATTTGCTGAAATGCATTATAATTAAATCAAAAAACCTCCACAAAATGCAGAGGTTCGTAATGTTTATATTTAAATAACCAGAAGGCTAGGATGCCAAGTTTATTCTTTGTCTACTTGAATTGACTTCTTAGTAGACTTATTTTTTCGATAAAAGTAAAATGCAATAGCTGCGATAATTACAATTGGCCAGATCGTTACCAATCCTATAAGAATTCTTTGAATTAAATAATATCCTTCAACAAAAGCATTTTTTGCACTGTAGAAAAAGTCGAATTTATATTTATTATCAATGTTTTCAGAATTGGTTACTGCAATTTCTGCGATTCGGAGCTTGGGTTCTTTAATGTAGACATCAACAGTGCTGTATTTCAGATTATCGGTAACATCAAGATTTGCCAATTGCTGCAGGTTTTCTTCAGACATATTTTCATCGCTCATTTTTACTTTATCTTTTGTGGTTTTAAGCTCAGAAATATTTTCACTGGTTTTTTTAATTCTTTTGCCTTCCATTTCTGCATATTTAATGCTTGAAGTAACATCTTCGGCATTAATAATTCTAGAATTCAGGAAAAGTTTTTTATCATTGATTAAGGTTAATAGCTCGCCCAGTTTTGAGGTCGGCACTCTTACCTGCAATGTGTTTTCTGTCTGATACTTTTTTACCAGCATAGCTTCTTCATTTGAAGTGTTGTAAGTATCTTCAGAAATTACCCTGCTCTGTAAATTGTTGTGGGTAACAAATCCGCCGAGCTCCTGTACCGATTTTTCTATAGAAATTGTTGCATCATATACATCTTTTACTTCCATATTTACATTGGCTGTTTTTACAAATTGTTTGTCTTTCACAGACATGGTAGCTACAGAAGAAATGCTGTCGGCAGAAATCTCGTTACTATATTCTGTCGTTTGGTAGTCACCTGTTGTGGCTTCACCTTTTTTGCAAGAGTAAATGCCAGCTAAGAGTGCTGTTGCGATTGATAGTCTGATGTAAGTCGTTTTCATATTTTAATTTTTTATTGTTTGCTTAGGTCAAAGTTCACGCAGAATCGTTTGTAATGTTTGAATATTGCAGGTAAACATTTTGTAAATATTTATTTAAATTTAAAATATTGAATTTCAGTTTTTTGTAAAAGAGCAGGCACTGTTTGTGTGGTATTTCGGATTGATTTTTGCTGATGTTTTACAAATTAAATCTCAAATAATATGTCTAAAACTTTTTCCAAAATCAGAAACGCCATAGAATTATTTAAATCAATTGATTTTGATCAGCTAAGCGAAATTTCGCAGAAAGTAAATCTCCCAAAGCTCATGGAAAATTTTTCCAAGCTTGATGATAAGCAGCTCAGCGGAATGATGAAAATGCTAGATCCCAATAAGAAAAAGAAGGAGTTACCGCCAATTGATGGAGATTTCTACGATATTTATCATACCCTGACGCCTGAGCAAAGAGAAGTTCAGCTGAAAGTAAGAGAATTTATGGAAAAAGAAGTAAAGCCTTTGGTAAATCATTATTGGTTGCGGGACGAGTTTCCACACGAGCTGATTCCAAAATTTCAGAAACTTGATATTTGCGGAGTTACTTACGAAGGATATGGTTGTAAAGGCATGCCATTTTTAATGGAAGGAGTTATTGCAATGGAAATGGCACGAATTGATGCTTCGATTGCTACTTTTTTCGGTGTACAGTCCGGCTTGGCAATGGGCTCTATTTATATATGCGGTTCGGAAGAGCAAAAACAAAAATGGCTTCCTCAAATGCAGAAGTTTGAAAAAATTGGTGCATTTGGCTTAACTGAACCCGGAGTAGGTTCCGGAGCAGCTGGAGGTTTGACGGCAACTTGCAAAAAAACTCCAGAAGGTTGGATTTTAAATGGTGAAAAAAAATGGATAGGAAATGCCACTTTTGCAGACGTAATTATTATCTGGGCAAGAGATCTTGATGATGGAGAAGTAAAAGGTTTTATTGTTGAAAAAGACAATCCGGGCTTTTCAGTGGAGAAAATCAAAGGAAAAATGGCGCTCAGAATCGTTCAAAATGGTTTAATTACGCTAAAAGATTGTTTAATCACAGAAGAAAACAGGCTTCAAAATGCCAATTCATTCAAAGACACTGCAAAAGTTCTCAGAATGACGAGAGCCGGAGTAGCGTGGATGGCGACTGGCTGCGCAAGAGGAGCGTATGAAAGTGCATTAGCATATACCAGAACACGAGAGCAGTTCGGAAAACCAATTGCTTCATTTCAAATGATTCAAGGACATTTGGTTGAAATGCTGTCGAATTTGACGGCGATGCAAACCCTGGTTTTCAGACTTTCTGAAATGCAGGATGAAGGAATTTTAAAAGACGAGCACGCTTCTTTAGCAAAAGTTTTCTGTACAATGCGTACGAGAGATGTTGTTTCCAGAGCACGGGAAGTAATGGGCGGAAACGGAATTCTGCTTGAATATGATGTTGCAAGATTCGTTGCTGATGCAGAGGCTATTTATTCTTATGAAGGAACAAAAGAGATCAACTCACTGATTGTTGGCAGATCAATTACTGGCTTCAGTGCATTTGTTTAAAGGTCAATGGTGAATTGTGAATATTGCTTCGCAAGTGAATTGAAAAATTGACAAGCGGAGCGAATTGACCATTCACCATTCACATTATTACTTCAGCAAAGCTTTATATTTTTCTTTGTTATCAATAAGCATCCAAAGATTAATTAAAAATAAAACACCGGCTATTGACATTCCCATTGGAGATTTATCCATTGTGAAAACATGAATTACAATTCCTATCATTACCGGCAAAATAACAATGGCGCCCAAAGCTCTTGTTTTTGAAAATATAAATAATAATCCACCGACAATTTCCACCGCACCCACTAACGGCATCAGCCAGAAGATTTTTTCAAATGCTGCAAAAAGTGCCATTTGCTCGGGAGTGGGTTTTTCCATTGGCATGTAATTGAGGAACTTGTTTAATCCGGCATTGATAAACATTAACCCGAAGAGGAAACAGATGATAAATTTGATAATTTTCATGAGTAATATTTTTCATTAAAATTAAATAAAATTATAATTGGTTGATTAAAAACTGATTAATTTTTAAAAACATTGAGAAATTTATATAGATGTGTCTTTTGATTTGATATATTTGTGAGACCAAGAAATTAAAACGAAATAATATGTTGAAAAATCTTAAAAAACTAAATCGTACAGATTTAAGAGAAATTCTAGGCGGCGGTGGTTCCGGAAAATGTGATATCGGGCCAATTGGTTGTCCATGCAAAATTCCACCTGGAGATCCATGTTTAGGTGGCGGTGGTGGACCGACTGATCCGGGAGATCCTATCGGATATTGTACGGATAGCGGAACGTATATCTATTGTACGGAAACATGTCCGAATGGCACAAGCCCGCTTTGCGCACTATAAAAAACAAAAGCCTTCAATCTGAAGGCTTTCTTTATATACAATATTACTCATTACCAATTGCTTATCAATCATAATCAGTCCATTTCCTTTAAAGTGATATTCTTAGAGATCTTGTAGCTTTTTTTCTTTTTATTGGGTTTGTCATCTTCACCCAGTAATTTCCCCCAAGGTTTTAAACCGTCTACTCTTTCAAAAATAATTTTAATGATCGCAATCGCCGGAATACATAGGAACATTCCTGAGATTCCCCAAAGGTGTTCGCCTAAAAGAATTCCGATAAAAGAAAATAGTGCGTTGATTTTCACTTTTGAGCCAACTACAAAAGGCAGTACAATATTTCCGTCAATGGCATGAACGATAACATAACCTATTGCTACATAAACGCAGGTAGAAACAGTGCCGGTTGCAAATGCGATAAAACAAGAAATTAATAACGAAATAGCGATACCGATGTAAGGGATGACGTTTAATAATCCCGTTAAAACGCCCAGTAAAATCGCATATTTTACTCCTAAAATAGTAAGAACTATCGTAGCAAGTACTGAAACAATAATTACCTGAAGACAAAGCCCGATAATGTATCTCTTCGTCATAATTCTTACTTCTGAAACGACTTCCTGCACGCTTGCTTTATGTTTTTCATTGAAAACATTTACGATAAAATTATTTAAAATCCTTCTGTAATTTAAGATGAATATGAAAAACAGAATGAAAAATACCATAAAACCTAAACTTGTAGAAAAAATTCCGAACGTAAAGCCAAGAATAATTCCTGATGAAGACAAAAGCTTGTTTAAGCCCTGATCCAAATAATCGAGTTGCTCATCAATTTTTACATTAAAAGTATGTGATACCCAGTTTTGCAGATTGTGAAAAACTAAATTAAATTGTTTGCTGAGGTGCGGAAGATCTCTGCTGAAGCTGGATAATTGCGATCCAAAGAAATAGAGCATCCCCGTAAGAATAATCAACATTATCATTACCGAAACAATCGTAGACACAGATCTTGGGAACTTTAATTTTCGCTCCATAAAATTAGCAAGCGGTAAAAAAAGCATCGCCAACAAAAATGCCAAAAAAAACGGAGCCAAAATACTCTGCCCCAATTTGATAAGGTAACCTATCCCGATGATTGAAATCACTGCTAATGCAAGTTTCAGGAGAAATGGAAGTTTTATAAAATTCATAATTAAAAATCTGCTGTATAAAAATAATAAAACCCCACCGTTTTCAGATGAGGTTTTTAGTTTATTGTTGAAAATTTATTTTTCGATGGCTAGTTCAAGCACTTCTTTCATCCAGCTTACGTAGTTTACTTTCAGGTTTTTCAGGTAATCCTGCTTTATTTCTTCCACGTCTTTTCTGTTGGCTTCGCAAAGAATTACTTCTGTAATACCGGCTCTTGTTGCGGCGAGTAATTTTTCTTTAATTCCGCCTACAGGAAGCACTTTCCCCCTTAAAGTAATTTCGCCCGTCATCGCAAGATGAGGTTTTACTCTTTTATTTTTGAATGAAGAAACCATAGAAGTCAGCATCGCAATTCCTGCAGAAGGTCCGTCTTTTGGTGTAGCTCCTTCCGGAACGTGAACGTGAATATTTTTCTTTTCCAAGTCATCTTCATTGATTCCGAGGTCTTCATGCTTAGCTTTGATGTATTCCAACGCAATTGTTGCAGATTCTTTCATTACCGTTCCCAGATTTCCAGTCATCGTAAGATTTCCTTTTCCGTTGCTGGTGATGCTTTCAATAAAGAGGATATCTCCACCTACGCTTGTCCACGCCAATCCGGTAACTACTCCGGGAACGTCTGTTAGCTCAGATAAACTTTTCGGTCTTGGAACGCCTAAGATTTCATCAACTTTGTCAACCGTAATTTTGGTATCATATTCTCTTACCAAAGCAGTCTGCAAAGCAACCCAACGTGCGATTGCGGCAATTCTTTTTTCTAAAGTTCTTACGCCGCTTTCTGAAGTGTGTGCTTCGATGATATGCTTAAGTTCAGGATTTCCAAGTTTGAAAGATTTTGCTGTCAAACCGTTTTCTTCCTGTTGTTTTTTTATCAAATGTCTTTTGGCTATTTCAATTTTTTCTTCCAAAGTATAACCTGCAATCTGAATGACCTCCATTCTGTCTAAAAGCGGAGTTTGAATCGTCGAAAGCGAGTTTGCTGTTGCCAGAAACATTACTTTAGACAAATCATAACCCAATTCAAGGAAGTTATCGTAGAAAGAATTATTTTGTTCAGGATCAAGAACCTCAAGCAATGCCGAGCTCGGGTCGCCATGCATTCCTTTTCCTACTTTATCGATTTCATCTAAAACAATTACAGGATTAGAAGTACCAGATTTTTTAATGGACTGAAGAATTCTTCCGGCCATTGCACCAATATACGTTTTGCGGTGACCGCGGATTTCACTCTCGTCATGAAGTCCACCCAAAGAAACACGTACATATTTTCTTCCCAAAGCATCAGCAACAGATTTTCCGAGAGATGTTTTACCAACTCCTGGAGGTCCTACCAATAATAGGATAGGGGATTTCATGTTATTTTTCAATTTTAAAACCGCCATGTGTTCTAAAATTCTTTTCTTGATATCTTCCAAACCAAAATGAGCTTTATCTAAAACTTTTTCTGCTTTTTCGATATCGAAAGTGTCTTTTGTAAAGGTTTCCCAAGGTAGATCGGTAAAGAAATCCAGATAATTTCTCTGAACATTATAATCAGGAGAATTAGGGTTTTGTCTTTGCAGTCTTCCTATTTCTTTCTGGAAGTGCTCTTCAACTTCAGGTTTCCAGTTTTTATCTTTCCCTTTTTTAAGTAAATCTTCAACGTCACTTTCTGGCCCGCCACCCAATTCATCCTGAATGGTTCTGATTTGTTGATTCAGAAAATATTCTCTCTGCTGTTTGTCTAGATCTTTAGAGGTTTTTTGATGAATTTGATTTCTGAGTTCCAGCTTTCGGAAGTCCTCATGCATCATTTCGTAGCACTTTTTGGCTCTTTCCATCAGACTTTTTTCTTCCAGAAGTTTTTGTTTTTCCAGATAAGGGAAATTGGCATTTGTGCTTACAAAATTCAGTAAATCTTCGTTATTGCTGATGTTTTTTATAGCAAAGTTGGCTGCATTCGGAATATTAGGATCGAGCTCAATAATTTTTAGGGCTAAATCTTTAATGTTTTCAAGTAATGCCTCGTATTCCTCCTTATTTTTAGCTTTGGTATCTTTTAATTTAGTTATTTCAGCTTTAAAATAAGGTTGAGATTCTAGTATTCTTTTTATTTTAAACCGATGGAATCCTTTAGTAATCGCAGTGATATTTCCTTCCGGAAGTTTAATGATTTTAATAATTTTCGCTAAAGTACCGGTGTGATAAAGATCTTTTTCGGTAGGTTGCTCAATGTCAGAGTTTCTTTGGCTTACAATACCAATATAATCACCGTTTTGCTGTGCTTCTTCAAGCAGCTGTATTGAGGCCTTTCTTCCTGCAGTGATAGGAATCACTACATTGGGAAACATTACCATATTTCTTACCGGAAGTATTGGGAAAATGTTTTGCTCAGAGCTTTTCTCATGATCCATATTCAAGTCTGAAAGGTTGATTTCTTCGGCTACAATATTAAAGCCGTCGCCAAGAATATCATCAAAATTTATATCTTCAAATTCTGTCATAATAAATCGAATGACAAATTGTCATCTTCAGTTTAAGTCGTTACAATGATAATTTACAATATGCTTAGAGAAAGCAATATGTATGAACTGTGTATAAAGTTGACAATATTAATGCCATTTGTTAATCATCATAAAATACGGTCAAAATTTCCATTTTAAGAGTATTTAAATTTTAAAAATTAAAAAAACGACTTATATTTCTGTAATTTCTTAAAAATGTGTATTTTCGCACACTGATATAAAAACTATATTTATAAAATGGCAATTTTAGGACAGATTAGGAGTAGACCTTGGCTTTTGATGGGAATGATCGCATTGGCGCTTTTAGCGTTTTTGGTAAACCCGGAAAGCCTTGATAAGGTTTTTGGTAAAAACCCTGATGTTTTAGGAAAAGTAAATGGTGAGAAAATTACTCGTGAAGAATTTAATGACCAGCTTTTCGTATTACAGCAGCAAGCGGATCAACAAGGGCAGCCGAAAAACGGTCTAGAAGAGCAGGCTTGGCAATTATTGGTACAATCGAAGCTGGTAAAACAGCAATTTGAAAAAATGGCCTTTGAAATGACAGATGATCTGTTTTGGAATCAGCTGCAGTTTGATCAAATGTTTGCACAAAACCAACAGCTTTATGACGAAAAAGGGAATTTCAAGCTTCAGGAATTAAAAAAAGAAATTGAAACCTTACAGAATACAAACCCTGAAGGATACAGCCAATGGTTGAAGACAAGAAAAACCATTGAGTACAGAATTATGGCAAGACAGGTATTCACCAATGTTTCTGCCGGAATCACCACAGGTAAAAAAGAAGCTGAAGAATTGATGAAAGAAAGAGATCAGCTTGCTGATATCGATTTTGTAAAAGTAGATTACGCATCATATCTTCAGAAAAATAAAATCAAAGTTACAACTGAAGATTTAGCAAATTATATCAAAGCGCATCCAGTACAGTTTAAAACTGAGCCAAGCAGAAATTTAGGAATTGCATTTTTCCCTTCTCAGCCAAGTCCGGCGGATGAAGCTGCAGTGCAAAAAGAAATTACTAAAATATTCTCAGGCGGTACTGATTCTAGTGATGGAAAAGAAAACTTCCAAAACACAACAAATGATTCTATGTTTGTAATGGCAAATTCAGATATGCCTTACAATAATGCTTATGTTCAGGCAAATCAAATGCCTCAAGCATTACAGGGAAAAATTGAAACTGCTGCAATCGGGCAGGTTTTCGGTCCTTACAAGGAGCAGAATCTTTATGTATTATCTAAATTAATTGATAAAAAACCTTCAGACTCTACATTGTCAAATCATATCTTGATCGCTTACAAAGGTGCTGAAAGATCTACGGCAACGAGAACTAAAGAAGAAGCAAAGAAAATTGCTGACAGCTTAATATCTGTCATTAAAGGTAATCCTGCAAAATTCGCTGAAGGCCTTAAGCTTTCTGATGAGCCAGGTGCTGTTGATAGAAAAGGTAGTGTGGGCTGGACGACTCCTCAAAGTCAGTTTGCCCCTGGATACTTGGCGTTTTTAGCAAATAATCCTAAAGGTTCTACAGGTCTGGCTGAGACTGAATTTGGTTATCATATCATCAATATTGAAGATAAAAAAGCCGGAACGATGGGTTACAAAGTTGCTCATATCGTAAAAACAATCAAGCCTTCTGAAGCTACAGAAGCTGAGGTTGATAAAAAAGCAAGAAGATTTATCCAGCAAATTCAAGGGAAATCATTCAATGATTTTGTAAATATTGCTAAAAAATCAAACTATCAATATTCAAATGCTAAATCAGCAAAAAGATTTGACGGTCAGCTTCAAGGTTTAGGAACTGATAAAGACGGCGAAATCATCGCTTGGGCTTTTGATAAGAAAAGAGAGAAAGGTGATACAGAGTTTTTCACTGTAGAAGGTACAGGAGATAAAGTAGTTGTTTACTTAAACGGAAAACAAGAAAAAGGTCTTGCTGATCCTGAATCTGTAAGAGATCAGATAGAAACAGTAGTTCAGAATAAATTGGCTGCAAAACAAATTTCTGATAAAATCGGAAAAGCAGGAAGCCTGGATCAGGTTGCTGCAAAATTTGCAACAACAAAACAGTCTGCGCAGGTTAATATGCTTAATCCTTCTGTAGCAGGAGCGATGGAACCTAAAGTTGCAGGTGCTGCGTTTGGTATTGCAAAAGGAAAAGTTTCGAACCCGATCGAAGGTGGTACCGGAGTTTATGTAATCGTTAAAAAGAGTGAAACGATCAATAAGCAACCTGACGACATAAAACAATTTACAGAGTCTGTTACTCAGAGAAATGCAGGAATGTTTGGTCAGTCTTGGTTAAAGAGCTTACAAGACAATGCAGATATCGATGATTATAGAATTGAGATCTGGGGTAAACTTGGAAATCAACAGTAACATCCTGATTTAAAAAATAAAAAAGCGCCAAAATTATTTTGGCGCTTTTTTTGTATTTGACCCACTGCATTAGAGAGAAACATTAATTTAAAATGTGCTATATTTGCTACATTAGAAAAAATTTAACAAGTGAAATTCAGTAAAGAATTAAAGGCTGGTTTAATCGCACTTTTAGCCATTGTTGGCTTTGTGATTTTATTTCAGTTTATGAAAGGCAGAAGCCTTTTTACTACCGACAATATATTTTACGCAAAATATGATAATGTGGAAGGACTTACACAGTCTTCTCCGGTTTCCATTAATGGTCTCAAAGTAGGGCAGGTTGATAAAATCATTCCTCAGACAGGCAAAGATGGCAAATTGCACTTTGTTGTAAAAATTACCGTAGATGATAATTTCGAATTTTCAAAAAATTCAAATCTTGAAATTTTTGAACCTAGCTTAATGGGCGGTAAAGAAATGAGAGTCAATCTTTTTTACGGTGGTCCTACTGCTAAAGATGGTGATACTTTGAAAGGTGCATTCAAATTAGGAATGATGAACAGTCTTTCATCTCAGGTTGGTCCTGTGAAAGACCAGTTGCAGACTGTTTTGCATAGAGTAGATTCTTTAATGGCAAACGCCAATCAGGTGATGAATGCTCAAAACAGAGAAGAAATAAAAGTATTGCTTCATAATCTAAACAGAACCGTTGGTGCATTAGAAAATACAGCTGGAAGTGTAAACAGATTGGTTGGAAACAACGATCCTAAACTTCAGAAAGTTCTTGACGAAGCAAGTTTAACAATGCAAAGCGGTAAGACAACTTTAGACAAATACGGAAATCTTGCAGAAAGCATTGATACGAAACAATTGAATCAAACAATTGCCAACTTGGATCAAACTGTTGGAAAATTAAACGGTGTGATTTCTGGTATTGACAGAGGTGAAGGTAGCCTAGGGAAGATCATGAAAGACGATCAGTTGTACAACAATCTGAATTCTGCATCTACCAATCTGAATTCTTTGATTGAAGATATGAAGGCTAATCCTAAGAGATATATCAATTTCTCAGTTTTTGGTAAGAACAGTAAAGACTAAACCTCTACACTATGCAGTATCTTGATAATGTATTTTTCCTGATTTTACTTATTGCTGGTTTTGGGCTTTTCGGAAAAAGTCTTTATAAAATCTACAGAAACATCAGATTAGGAAGAGAAATCAACCGAAGTGACAGGAAAGCTGAGCGATGGGAAACTATGGCTAGAGTCGCAATGGGACAGAGCAGAATGGTAAAAAGACCTATTGCAGGTATCTTACACCTTTTTGTATATGTTGGTTTCGTAATTATTAATATCGAATTAATAGAAATTATTGTTGACGGGATCTTTGGAACCCATCGGTTCTTAGCAACAATTTTCGGACATACTTTCTATAATTTTTTCACCGCAACATTAGAAGTTTTAGCACTTTTAGTAATTGTAGGGGTTGTACTTTTCTTTATCCGTAGAAATTTTTATGGAGTGAAAAGATTAACAATGAAAGAGCTTTTCGGATGGCCGAAAAATGATGCCAACTGGATTTTGATTATTGAGTTTGCTTTAATGGTTGCATTCTTCACAATGAATTCTTCCGACTTCATTTTACAGCAAAGAGGAGTTTTGGCAGTGCATGGAAGTTTTCCAATCAGTGAAATGACTTTAGTACCATTTTTAGAAATTTTCAGTTTTGATACTATTTTTCTGGAAATTGTTGAACGAGGAGCTTGGTGGTTTCACTTTATAGGGATTCTGTTCTTTATGAATTACCTTTATTATTCTAAACATTTACATATTATCCTTGCTTTTCCGAGTACCTGGTACGCTAATCTTGATTTGTACGGAAAATTCAATAACCTTGAATCTGTTACCAAAGAAATAAAATTGATGATGGATCCTAATGCAGATCCTTACGCAGCTCCGGCTGAAGGTGCTGAAGAAGCTCCGTCGAAATTTGGTGCGGAAGATGTTTTTGATTTGAATCAGGTTCAGCTTTTAAATGCCTATTCTTGTACAGAATGTGGAAGATGTACTTCTGTTTGCCCTGCAAATATTACAGGTAAAAAACTGTCTCCAAGATTGATCTTAATGAAGACCAGAGACCGTTTGGAAGAAGTGGGGAGAAACATCGACAAAAACGGGAAGTTTGAAGATGATGGTAAAAAGTTGTTGAACGATTACATCACAAAAGAAGAACTTTGGGCTTGTACTACTTGTAATGCATGTACTGAGGCTTGTCCGGTGCTTTTAGATCCACTTTCTATTATTTTCGAAATGAGAAGATTCTTGGTGATGGAGCAATCTGCAGCGCCACAGGAATTAAATCTGATGATGACCAATGTAGAAAACAATGCCGCTCCTTGGCAATACAATCAGGCTGACCGTCTGAACTGGGCAAAAGACTAAGTAGATAATTAATTAATTTGAAAATTTGAAAATTGACTAATTTAAGGCATTTTCAAATTCTCAAATTCTCAAATTAAAAAAAATGGATTTCAATATAAAAACAATGGCGGAATACGCAATGGAAGGCAAATCTCCGGAAGTTCTTTTCTGGGTGGGTTGCGCTGGAAGTTTCGATGACAGAGCCAAAAAGATAACTAAAGCGTTCTGCAAAATTTTAAATAAAATAGGTGTTGAATTCGCTGTTTTAGGACAGGAAGAAAGCTGTACCGGTGATCCTGCTAAACGTGCCGGAAATGAATTTGTTTTCCAGATGATGGCAATGACGAACATTGAAGTTCTGAATGCTTATGAAGTAAAAAAAATCGTTACAGCTTGTCCGCACTGTTTCAATACGCTTAAAAATGAATATCCTAATTTAGGCGGAAACTATGAAGTAATTCATCACACACAGTTCTTAAAAGAGTTGATGAATGAAGGCAGACTGAAGATTGAAGGCGGAAGTTTTAAAGGAAAAAAAATCACATTCCACGACCCTTGTTATTTGGGAAGAGCCAATAATGAGTATGAAGCTCCAAGAATGCTTTTAGAAAAGCTGGATGCCGAGTTGGTTGAAATGAAACGTTGCAAAACCAATGGTCTTTGCTGCGGTGCAGGTGGAGCACAGATGTTTAAAGAACCTGAAAAAGGGAAAAAAGATATCAATGTAGAAAGAACAGAAGAAGCGCTTTCTTTCGAGCCTAAAATCATTGCAACAGGTTGCCCGTTCTGCAACACGATGTTGACGGATGGTGTGAAACATTTCAATAAAAATAACGAAGTTGAAGTAAAAGATATCGTAGAACTTTTGGCGGAAGCCGAAGATTTGTAAATATATATTTCCAGAAAGGATAAATCTTGCGTTATGAAATTAAAATGGGGTTTATCCTTTCTTTTTTTTATTGTAGGTTTAAGTTTTCTTACTTTTTCCTGCTATCAGAATAGGGTTTACGATTGGGATATGCCTGGATATTTAGGCAGTGTTTATTCCTGGGAATTTCCTGATGATGCAAAAAAAGTACAGGAAAAGGTTTATTCTGATATTGAAAAAGAAGCTTCAAAAGCAGAATTTAATGACATCGTGCATTCTAATTATCCAAATGAAGTTTTCTATGCAGACTATACGGCTTTCGGCGAACAATTGCCATATTATAATATTAAAATAGGTTTTAATGCAGCGGTTTATTTTTTGTATAAACTAGGATTTTCGGGACCTCACTCTGTTCTTTTAGTTAATATTTTCTCTTATTTTATATCGGGATTACTTCTGTTTTATATGTTAAAACTGTTTTTTCCGAAAAACCATTTTATAGCGCCATTGCTTTCTCTGTTTATTTTCTGGCTTCCCCCGGTAAGAGACATGGCTCAAAATCCAACACCTGATATGTTGGTTTTTGTATTTCTAATGCTTTTTATCATAAGTGTGCTCCAAAAAAAATCCGAACTACTACAATTTATTTTTCTGCTTTGCTGCGTTTTAATCAGACCAGATTATGTGATTTTTGCAATAAGCTATCTTTTTGTAGTTTTGGTTATTAAATATTTAAAAGAAGATAAACAGATTAGTTATAGTTTAATTATTCAAGGATTTTCCATTGTAATCATCTATGTTGCGATCATTAAGTACTACAATTATCCAGGGTGGAAAGACGTTTTTTACGACAGTTTTATTTACCGGAGACCTATAATCTCAGCTCAAAAAGCAGAATTTACATTTCAAGCTTATTGGGATCTTGTCGTATTTAAGTTGATCAACTTCAAAAGAATTACTTTAGTTTCCATTGTTTTATTATGTTCTACCTTTTATCTTTCAAAAGATACATGGTTGAGAGTATTAGCAATATTGTTTTTTGCAAATATTTATATTAAATTTCTATTTTTCCCTCAAGGTGGTACCCTGAGATTCTTTATAGGATTTGTAGTTCTACTTTTGATTATATTTCTAAATGCATTAAGCAAGAAATACAATGGTTTCCAACTCAGGAAAATTACGTAATTTTACTCTTTAATTAATAGACAATGAAAATTGAAAATTCCGAAATAGTAGAAACTAACGATTACCGAGTTATCATATATCCCGCTTCAAGACCTTTTACAACTAAAGAAGCAAAAATTATCACAGAAAAACTTTATGATTTTCTAGCAAATTGGGCAGCTCACGGAAAGCCACTATCTTCTTCATTTAAAATAGAAAAAAACCAATTTGTGGTAATTTGTGTAGATGAGGATAAAGAAGTTGCTTCGGGGTGTTCTATAGATTCTTTAACGGGTGTTTTCCGTGAATTGGACAAAGAATTTGGGCTTGGCTTTTTCGACCGTATGAAAGCCGCTTTCGTAGAAAATGGAGAAATAAAGACACTGAAGCTTACTGACTTCAAAAATGGATTGAAAAATGGTGAAATTTCTAACGACATCGAAGTTTTTGATTTTTCAAAATCGACTTACGTTGCCTTCCTTTCAGATTTTTTACTTCCTTTGAAAAGAAGTTGGGCTGGGATTTATCTAGATTAGCCTTTGAACTTCTCTTCTTGGATTTTTATGTTAAACAACTTTTCAGGAATCAGCATTTCATCAAAAGGAGAAGAGGTAAGTTTATCTTTGATAAAAACCGCGCACATCGTATTCTGAGGATGATATAAATAAGAATGGTTTTCTTTACCAACACCATCTAAAATTGCCCGGAAAACTTCGTGACGTATCTTTTGTGGATTATATGCATAATCGTGCCATACAACAATAGAACGGTCGTGTACAAGGTGCTTGAAGACTTTTTTGGTGTCGTTCAATACCATTTCGTAGCTGTGATCACCATCAATAAAAATAAGATCATATTTTTTGTTGAGCTTACTAAAATCAAAATTTTTAGTATGGCCTTCTAGATGGAGAATCTTTGGGTTTTTGGAGGAAAGTATACCATGTTGCTCTGCATATTTGGGATTTAATCCCATTGTTTTCATTTCTTCTTTTGAAAGATTGATCGTGGTACAATCGTCAATGTATTTTGCGACATTGTACACACTTTCTCCGCGCCAGGTGCCGATTTCGAGATAAGAATTTACCTCTTTTCTGACAGACAGAGTAGAAAGCAACAGAAGATCAGTAATCAGTGAACTTCCGTCGAGCAAAAAGCTCTGAATATTTTCTGGGATTTCATCATTGAGCTGTCGTATATCTATCTGAGGCAAAGACATAAAATTGGGATAATATTTTTTAAATTCTTCATTCATCACAATCTGGTTATTAAGAACAAGATTGATATGACTCGGGTTTTTAATAATTATTCGGATAAAAGAAAGAATTTTATTAATTTTAGCGTTCATTTTGTTAGAGTCTGTTTTTTGTAAATAGGCAAACAAAGATACATCTAAATAAATTTTGGAAAGAAAAAACATCCTCTTTATCTCTTCCTGGTTTCCTAATAAAATAGAACCCACCAACGGTAATTTTGTACAAAGACACGCTGAAGCGGTTTCTTTGGTTCATAATGTAGAAATACTGCACGCTATCGGAGATTTTGACCAAGATGAAAAATACTTGTTTGATGATCGATTGATAAATGGTATTAGAACTTTAATTGTTTATTATAAAAATTCCAAAAATCCTGTCAAGAATTTTTTTCGGAGAATGAAAGCTTATAATAAGGGCTTTTCCAAATTGCAGAAGCCTGATTTGGTTCATGCCAATATTCTTCATAATAATATGCTGTTTGCAGTATATTTGAAGAAGAAGTACAAGATTCCATTTGTAGTGACTGAACATTGGACGGCTTTAAGAAAAATCAATGCCGAAATAACTTCTAAAATTATAAAACAAACTGCTGTCATTATTGGAAATCAAGCTGAATTTATCTTGCCTGTTTCCAACGATTTGCTTTTGGGTCTAAAGGATTTGGGCATAAAAAGTAAAATGATGGTTGTTCCGAATGTAGTCAATACTCAATTATTCATTCCCCAAAGAAAAGCTGATACCGAATTCACATTTATCCATGTCTCTAATTTGATTCCCAGGAAAAACCCGGAAAAAATATTGGATGTAGCTCTAAATCTTTTAGATAAAGGATTTGTTTTCAGATTTCAGCTCGGTGGGGATGGAAATGATGAGATACTCAATAAACTTAGAAACAAGGTGGGAAATTCAAAGTTTTCAGATAAAATCACAGTTTTTGGAATTCAGACTTTAAAGGAGATTGCTGATAGAATGGGAAGTTCCAATTGTTTTATTCTTTTCAGTGAAGATGAGAATCAACCTTGTGTGATTGCAGAATCTTTTGCAAGCGAAATCAAAGTGATTTCTACAAATGTTGGAGGTATAGAAGAGTTTTTTCCGGACAATGCGGGGATATTACTTAAAAAAGTAGATGAGGCTGAATTATATTCTGCAATGGTTAGAATGTTGAAACACGATAGGAACGATGATCTGTCATTTCTTTCTCAGTATGCAAAAGATACGTTCTCACAAGAAATGATTGCCATGAAATTTTCAGTTATTTATGCTCAAGTTCTTAAAGGTTTGAGATCATGAAAAGCCTAAAAGATTTTTTAAGAAGTTTTTTTAATAATAAGGGTCATTATGTTTTCTTATCTTTTTTAATTGCTAAAGTCTGTGGCTTTGCGGGTTCTTTATTGATCATCAGGCTTCTTCCTGAAAATGAGTTTGGGATTTTGAGCATCGTCCTATCAGTTTTGGCGATTTTCTTACCTTTTACTGGTTTCGGTAGCGGACAAAGCTTGATGAGATTTGGTTCTATTTCATCGGACGAAACTCAAAAATTGAAAATCTCTTCCTACTTTTTTTTCAAAGGGATTTTTTTCGAAATCTTACTGATTATAGCTTTTTTAAGTGTTTCATTGTTTTATTTTGATATATATGAAGAAATTTGGAACGTATTCATTTTTTGCGCAGTAAGGCTGGGCGGATATTATTTTGTCAGCCATATTCAGGCTTTTTATAGGATTACAGGGGAAAACCAAACTTTTGCAAGAATCAACAACGTCATTAATATAGGGGGTTTGCTCTTGGTATTCGTGCTTACTTATTTTTTCAAGTTTTACGGTTATCTCATGGCCATTGCTATTACGCCTTATCTATCATTATTTTGGCTTAGAAAAGACATTTACTCGCTCAAGAAATTTGTCCCCCCAAACCATAAGGAAATGTGGCGCTACGGAATTTTTACTGCGGTTACGTCGCTTATCTCAGAGGCATTGTTCTCTTTGGATATTCTTATGGTTGGGTTTTTGATGAACGAAAATGCGGTCGCCAATTATAGGGTCGCTATTTTGATCCCTTCAAATATAACATTTTTGGCGATAAGCTTTTTGCAAACCGATTTTCCGATACTTTCAAAAAACTATAGAAATAAAGCATTCTTAACTTCTTATGTTAAGAATTTTCACAAAATATTTCTACCGATCTGTGGCGGGATATTTATATTCTTTTTCCTTTTTGATAGCTACATTTTACAGCTTTTTTTTGGGAGTGCTTACATAGCCAATTCTAGCTTATTGATGATTCTCCTCATTGGTTTTAATCTTGGGATGCTTACACGTAACCTTTATGGCAATCTTTTACCTGCAGTAGGTAAAATTGAAGTAAATACTTGGATAAGCCTATTCTCCCTTATACTTTTGCCAGTTATAGCGTATCTGCTAATCCCTTTCTATGGTGTTATTGGGATGGGAGTTGCTATGAGTTCTACATTGCTTATTTCAGGATGTGGATATCTTCTATTTTTCTTTTTATATTTAAGAAAGCTTCCTTAGTTACAAATCTTCTTTACCTTTGTACTATGAAAAATTCATTTTTGGGGATATTATGTATGTGTCTCACTCTTCTCAGTTGCGGAAGTGATGAAGATTCTCTGCAGAAAATAGATCAGCTTTTAAATATTTATATCAAAAATTCATCAGGGGAAGACCTCTTGAAACCGACGGAAGTAGGTTCTTATACCGAGGTTTCTTTTATTGATGAACTGGCAGAAAAAGATAATGTGAATGTAAGCTATAATCGTAAGATGCTTGCTGATTCCACTTACTATCTGGAGTATCTTGCAGGGGCAACAAGGCAGTTTGTAGAAGATGATTCGGATGGAAATAAAATTTATAGATCTGATATTCAGGTTTCTTTGATCAAGAAAATATCCGAAACGCAGAATGCTCCTGTAGTTGAAGATAAGCTCGAAATATTTTATCGTTCGTCACCAACTGTCTTTGAAGTTTCGAGAGTACTTTATAACAACCAATTGGTGTTTACAAAAGTTCCGGATCAACCGAATGTGGCTACAGTCATAAAATAATCTTAAATTTGCATAATTGCGGGATGTATGATGCAGGATGATAGAAGTTTTATCAAGAATCTTCTTCATCAAATTTAGCATTAAACACCCATCATCAAACACCCAACAACTAATTTATGTTACAGGTTAATTTTTTGCGCGACAATAAAGAACGCGTTTTAGAAGGTCTTAAGAAAAGACAATTCAAAAATCTTGAGTTGGTAGACGAGGCTATCGTTACCGATGAAGAAAGAAAAAAAATTCAGTTTGAATTAGATTCGCAACTTTCCGAGATCAATAAAATCTCCAAAGAAATTGGTATTTTAATGAAAGAAGGAAAAAGAGAAGAAGCTGAAGCATCCAAATCTAAAACAGCACAGTTCAAAGAGTCGAGTAAAGAATTGCAAGTACAGCTTGAAGGCATTGAGAAATCTTTGCTTACTATTTTGTATCAGATTCCAAACGTTCCTTACGAATTGGTAAAGGCTGGAGTTTCTGCAGATGATAACGAAATTATTTATCAGTCTCATGATGTGGAAGGTTTAGGTGAAGGAGCAATTCCTCACTGGGAATTGGCAAAAAAATACAATCTGATCGATTTTGAATTGGGTGTAAAAATCGCCGGAGCCGGTTTTCCTGTGTATTTTGGGAAAGGAGCGAGATTGCAGAGAGCTTTGGTTCAATATTTCTTAGATAAAAATACGGATGCAGGTTACCTTGAAGTTAATCCTCCTCACGTTGTGAATGAAGCTTCAGGTTATGGAACGGGGCAATTGCCCGATAAAGAAGGGCAGATGTATTACATCAATGCAGATGATTTATATCTGATTCCAACAGCGGAAGTTCCGGTAACGAATTTATACCGTGATGTTTTGTTGGATGAAAAAGATCTTCCGATTATGAATACGGCATTTTCACAATGTTACAGAAGAGAAGCGGGAAGTTACGGAGCTCACGTAAGAGGTTTGAACCGTCTTCACCAATTCGAAAAAGTAGAAATTGTAAGATTAGAAAAGCCTGAAAATTCTTATGCTGTTTTGGAAGAAATGGTAGAACATATCAAGTCTATTTTAGAAGATCTTGAGTTGCCATACAGAGTATTAAGGCTTTGTGGTGGTGATACAGGTTTTGCCGCTGCAATGACTTACGATTTTGAAGTTTGGAGTGCCGCTCAGGAAAAATGGTTGGAAGTAAGTTCAGTTTCTAATTTTGAAACTTTCCAGGCAAACCGATTGAAGTGTCGTTATAAAGCAGACGGAAAATCTCAGTTAGTACATACGTTAAATGGTTCTGCGATGGCATTGCCAAGAATTATGGCAGCTTTGCTTGAAAATAATCAGACAGCAGAAGGAATTAAACTTCCTAAAAAAATCGCTGAATATGCGAGATTTGAATTGATTAATTAATATTTAAATTTTATTTATAATGAAGCCACCGAATTTTGGTGGCTTTTTTTTGGTGAAATGTATGTTGTTGATTTTCAATATTAATTCTTTTTTTATTGAAAAAAATAAGTACTTTAGTCACAAATTTTTAAATGATGAAATACAAATTTTTATTTTTTACCTTAATGGTAATGATTCTTAATTCATGTGGCGGAAGTGATTCTGATGATTCTACATTTATCAATGTTTCAAATCCTATTCCTTCGACACCTCCAAAAACAATCAGTTTACGTACAACAACAGAAATATTTCCAACGACGGCAATATTCAGAGGTAATATTGTACAACAAGATGGACAAGGTGAAACACCTGGTTTTGTGTATGCAACGACACCCAACCCTACAGTTATCAACAATGCTTCTGTGACAACTATCGCACAAGGTCCTACAAACTTTGAGGTAAAGTCTGGAACGTTACAACGAAATACAACATATTATGTGAGAGGGTTCATAAAAACAGGTGAAGGTATTTATACATACACTGCGGAAACAAGTTTTAAAACAACTGGTTATTTCGGACCAGGTGGAGGATACGTAGGTTACGACAAAGGAGAAATCACTGATGGTTGGAGATATATGGAAATTCACCCTCAAGGTGCTTATTATGGAACGTCTGCACAAGGGGCAAGATGGGGAGATCTTAATTTGTTTATTTCTGGAACTTATTCTGATTTTGGTAAAGGTCTGGAGAATTCAATAATAATTGCTGCTAATAATCCGGGAGTTAACTGTGCTGCAAAAGTTTGTTTAGATCTTGTAAGAAATGGAATGTCTGATTGGTATTTACCATCAAGTCAGGAATTACTTATCCTTTCACAAGAGCTTAAAAAAGCTAATATATCAATAAATGGTTTGTTGTTGTTTTCTCTGATGAAATAAAGCGGAACGATGTCGTTTAAATCACTTGCAATATCATGAGTTCCGTAGGCTAAATAAATTGGTTTTTTGAATTGTAACCAATCGTTTAATAAAGGTACTGAGAAAGATTTCCAGGCAAGAAGTTCTGGTCTTTGTGCTAACTTTTTTGGGTTGTACGCATCTCTGAACATTTGATATTCCTCTTCAATTCCTTTATTGGCCTCTTCCCAAGAAATTTGTTTTTTTTCTGCATTTTTTCGATACGCTCTGATGCTCTGATCAATTCTTCCAAATGGATTTGCTGAAAATAATCCCAGTTTAGAAACATTTTTATTAGCAACCGCAACTTTAGTCGCAACTTTCGAACCTTGAGAAGAACCCGCAACAATTAATTGCGAATGGTCTACCCATTTTGCTTATTTAAAAATTTGAGAACTTTTTGAGCGCGATTTGCGTAATTTTCTAAATAATCTGCTTTTTGGAACTCTAAAGTGGGCTGATTTTCATTTTTAGAATTACCATAATACCAATAAGATTCATTAATATCTTTTTTCGTCAGTTATTAAAGGTGTTTTAGGCATTGAAATGATAACCAAGTGATAATTTTTTACAATATTGGCAATGTCAAAATTGGTAATTCCGCCTCCAATTAGCCAAAGTCCTTCTTCTTTCGAATTGACATACATTGGATAGGGTAAAGACCCTTGGCACCATAAGAATACCGGTTTTTTATGATCTAATTTTGTGTCATAGACAATAAATTCTATAGGATCATTTTTATCTGAAATCTCGAAAGCTATAGATTGATTATTAATTATTTTTCCTTGTTGAGAGAGAAAAAAATGAGACAGAATTATAAATAAAAAACTAAATGTATGTTTCATAATGATTAATTAATGACACGTTACCGCATTATGTTTATGATTAGGGTCTGTATTGTGACAATTTACCTCATGTTCCGGAGAGACCTTCATTGCTTCCGATGGCGGAGAGATGTAAGGGATCCCAAGTTCAAGACCTCGTAGAATAAACAATCCACCAAGGATAATCATTACAATCGGAATTGCTTTTAAAATTTTAATTCTAAATGCCTGATTCATCAGATTTCCGACTAAGACGACAGTAAACATAAATGGAAGTGTACCCAATCCGAATAATGCCATAAAAGAAGCTCCCTGCCAAATTCCGCCACTTGCAAGACTTGCCGTTAAAGCCATATAGACCATTCCGCATGGTAAAAATCCATTCAAAATGCCTGTTGTGAATCTTGAGCGGTAATCAGCTTTCTGAAGCAGTTTTCCGAGGTTTGATTTAACTTTAAAAAGAAATTTAGAGATAAAAGGAATTTTTGAAGCAAAATCTTTTCCACCAAATGAAAATAATGCCATGATGATCAGCAAAACTCCCACTCCAATCGTAAGATATTGCTGAAAACCCGCCATCTCAAACCCCTGACCTACAATTCCTAAAATTGCACCTAAAAAAGCGTAGGTTGCAATTCTCCCGAACTGATAAGTGAGATTTTGAAGATAGTAATTCGTAGCCTGTTTTTTGGTTAAACCCATTGATAACGCAATGGGACCGCACATTCCGATACAATGAAAACCGGATGCGAAGCCTAAACCAATTGCAGATATGATCAATGCTATTTCCATATCACGTCATAATCGAGTCTGTAGTCGATTTTATCTTTTATCCAATGGAGTCTTAAAGTATAATTACCATTTTTCAAAACCGATGCAGGAATAACGAATGCCCGATTAGCATCTAGTTTCACTGTCTTTTTAACGTCCAGATTTTGATCATCAGATCTGTTTAAGACAAAACTTACCACAGAATTTGAGTTGTCGATACCTTCTGGAAAGGTCAATTTAATTCCTTCAGCGGATTGAGAATACGCCGGTTTTTCTTCAAGTAAGTCTGCTCTTTTCTTAGCATCAATTACAGACTGGTAAAGAAGTTCTTCTTCATAATATTTGTCGGTCACCATTTCAGAGTTTTTCTGTCCGTTTGGAAAAAGAAAAATCATTGATAAAATAAATATAATAAATGAGGCTAGAGCTAAAAAAATACCGTGTCCCCAAGTGAAATTTTTCATAATTTAAAAATTTAAAACTGTAATTTAAAAGGTCCTTCGAAATACGTTTGATAAGAATCGATCAATTTTCCTTTCATATCATAAACGCCGATAGTGATGTTTTGTTTAGACAGATTCATTTCCGATTCCGGAAAGCTGATGTTGATCGTCCCTTTAGAAATCTTGTCACGTTCTACAGTAATTTTGCTCGATGCGCTGTACCCTACTTCTGCATGAGCAGGCTCGATTACTTTGATCGTAACAATTTTTTTGTCGTTTGTTTTATTAAGGAAAGTATAGTTGTATGTATTGAGTATTTTCCCGTCTTTTACAAAGAAGGTACTTCCCGCAGGTTTAATGAATTTTGCTTCCATCTCGCCACGACTTGAAAGTAAATATCCTAAAAATCCTACCAATAAGACCAAAACGACTGCAAAGCCTTTCATTCTTCCGGTAAATTTGTACGGGGCGCCGGTTTCTATTTCTTTTTCGGATGCATAACGCACCAAACCTTTTGGTAAACCAACTTTTTCCATCACTTCGTCACAGGCATCGATACATGCCGTACAGTTTACACATTCCAGCTGTTGTCCGTCTCTGATATCAATTCCGGTAGGGCAAACTACGACGCACTGATAACAATCGATACAATCTCCTTTTCCTGCTGCTTTTCGGTCTTCACCTTTTCTCCATTTAGAACGGTTTTCACCTCTTTTATAGTCGTAAAATACGTTGATGGTTTCTTTATCAATTAAAACACCCTGTAATCTTCCGTAGGGACAAACCAGTGTACAAACCTGCTCTCTGAACCATGCAAACACAAAGTAAAAAGCAGCCGTAAACAGAATCATCACCATAAAGTTGGTAGGATGAGTAAATGGCCCTTCTGAAATAATGTTTAATACCTGCTCATATCCTACAATATACATGAACATAAAGTGGGTAATGATTAAAGAAATTATTATGTAAACCGCCCACTTTAAACTTCTTTTCCAGATTTTTTCTATATTCCACTCCTGTCTGTCAAGCTTCATTTGCTTATTACGATCTCCTTCAATCAGGTATTCTATTTTACGAAAGACAGATTCCAAAAAAATTGTCTGAGGACAAATCCACCCGCAGAAAATTCTTCCGAATGCAATCGTAAAAATAATAATGAAAATAAGAGATGCAATAGCGCCTAGTGTAAGAATAAAAAAATCTTGCGGATAAAATGGCTGTCCTGCAATAAAAAATTCTCTATCGATAACGTTAAATAAAAAGAACGGATTTCCATTGATTTTAATAAACGGAATGGCAAAATATACAATTAGCAGCGTATAACTTACGAGGTTTCTGTAATTGGTGTATTTACCTTTTGGTTTTTTTGGAAAAACCCATTTTCTTTTCCCGGATTGTTCCATTGTGCCTATAGAATCTCTATAGGTCTCAGGGTCTAAAACCTGCCCCTGTCCACCGCGAGCGATGTCTTCATCTATTTTTGACATTTATATTAGGTTTTAAAAAACGAAAAAACATAATTCGTTACTATTTTTATCTAATAACAAATTATGTTTTTCATATGCTTTATATTTTTTTTAATTACTGTTTTTCCCAATGAGCCTCATCACCGTATGGTGGTGCGCCTCCGTCTTTAGGAGTAATTGGTTTTTTGAGCTGGTTGATAGAGTAAACATATGCTGCAACTTTTTCAATATCACCTCCTGTAAGAACTCCATTTTTACCCCAAGCCTGCATTGCTGTTCCTGTAACACCGTTTTCAACTACGTGGAATACGTTTTTAAATAATGTTTTCTCAGGTTGGTTGTGCCAGAAATTATCTGTAAGGTTTGGTCCGATACCTCCTTTACCACCATCTGAATGACAAGATACACAGTTGGTTTTGAAAATTTCTTCACCTGCTGCAATATTATCTTCAGAGAAAGCTGCCGATTCTATAGTTACTGGTGGTTGATCTGCGAGATATATCGCAATTGCAGCCTCTTGTTCTTTATATTCTTTATCGTATTCGCTTATCGGGTGTGCAAAATCTGTAAAAGCATAAGCACAGATATAAACGATACAGAATACAGTTCCGAAATAGAATAAACCTAACCACCATTTTGGTAATTGATTATCTAATTCCATAATTCCATCGAAACCGTGGTCGATAAGAATATCTTTTTCGTGAGTGTCTGATTGCTTCTTGAAAGCTGCATCATATTGTCTTCTAAGAAAAGGAATTTTCTTTTCATTTAAATAAGCAGACTTCTCTTCAGCCGTTAATTTTTTAAATTTATTGTTCTCAATCAAATCTCCGATAGCGCTGTGAATGTATGCCAAAATAGCACTGATCACAACAGTTCCCCAGAAATATGGTGAAGCTAAAAACGAGTAGCTCTGAACAAATAAATAATAAAATATTACTAATAATACTGTTATTATTAAAATGTTTACAACAACCGGTGTTCTTTGTCTCATAATAAATAGTTTAATTTTTTAAATTAAAATCATCTTCGTCATCCCCAAGTGGAGCGTGCTCTTCTTCTTTGTAATATTTTTTAGGCCTGCTAAAAACATAAATTATCAAAGCTATGAAAAACAACATAAAGAAAATCAGAGCCAATGTTTGATACAAACCTGCATTTTCAGTATTGGATAATATATCTTTAAAGTTTTGAGGAATCATAGTAAGCTTTTAATATTATTAGTTACTAGCTGTTTTTATTTCTGTCGTTTTAATGTCTGTACCTAATCTCTGAAGATAAGCGATTAGAGCGATAATCTCTTTTTTCTCTAGTTCTCCCTGAGGTCTTTTAGCATAAGCTTCTTTAAGGTCAGCTGCCTCTACAAAGATATCTTTCACAATTTTCGCAGCCTGATTATCTGCCCATTTATCTGCAGTATCAATCTGAGCTTTTGTATAAGGTACATCGTAGGTATTTTTCATAAACTTGATTTTGTCTACCATTTGAGAACGGTCAAGGTTATTTGAAATCAACCAAGGGTAACGTGGCATAATAGAACCTGCAGACGTTTGTCTTGGGTTGTACATATGCTTGTAGTGCCAAGAACTTGGGTTTTTACCGCCTTCTCTATGCAAATCTGGTCCTGTTCTTTTAGATCCCCAAAGGAAAGGTCTGTCGTAAACAAATTCTCCAGCTTTAGAGTACTGTCCGTTTTTACCGTTAAATCTTACGATCTCATCTCTAAATGGTCTTACCATTTGTGAGTGACAAGCGTTACAACCTTCACGGATATATAAATCTCTACCTTCTAATTCTAATGGTGAATAAGGTTTCACCGCAGAAATTGTAGGTACACTTTTCTTCAATGATAAAGTAGGAATGATTTCTACCATACTACCAATAGAAATGGTAAGCAATGCTAAAACTGTCATCAAAATTGGCATTCTTTCCAGCCAAAGGTGAAGACCTTCTCCTTCTTTACGTCTGTTGCTAATGTTTGCTAAAGCAGGTGCTTCTGCAGGAACTTCTTTTTGGAAAGATCCTTTTTTGATTGTCATGTAAACATTCACCACCATTAAAAGACCTCCTGAAAGATAGAATAATCCACCTACGAATCTCATTTTAAAGTAAGGAATAATTGCGGTAACGGTATCTAGCCAGTTTTTCCACAATAAAGTTCCGTCCGGGTTAAATTGTTTCCACATCAAACCTTGCGTAAATCCAGCGATATACATTGGTACAGCATAGAAAATAATTCCTAAAGTACCCAACCAGAAATGCCAGTTTGCTAATTTTACAGACCACATTTTGGTTCTCCACATGATCGGTACCAAATAATAGATAACACCGAATGCCATGAAACCATTCCATCCTAATGCTCCTAAATGTACGTGACCGATAACCCAGTCTGTAAAGTGACCAATTTTATTGATGTTTTTTGTTGCCAAAAGAGGTCCTTCAAACGTTGCCATACCATAACAAGTAACTGCAACTACGAAGAATTTCAAAATAGGATTTTCTCTTACTTTATCCCAAGCTCCTCTTAAGGTAAGAAGACCATTCAACATACCTCCCCAAGATGGTGCGATAAGCATGATTGAGAAACCAGTTCCCACCGCTTGTGCCCATGCTGGTAAAGCAGTATATTGCAGGTGGTGAGGACCAGCCCAGATATATACGAAAATCAATGACCAAAAGTGAATGATTGATAGTTTGTATGAAAATACAGGTCTGTCAGCCGCTTTAGGTAAGAAATAATACATTAAACCTAAAACCGGAGTCGTCAATACGAATGCTACCGCATTGTGACCATACCACCATTGTACGATGGCATCTTTTGCTCCTGCATAAGCTGAATAAGATTTCCAGCCAGAGAACGTTAAAGGTACTTCTAAGTTGTTGAATATGTGAAGCATCGCTACGGCAACCCAAGTTCCTAGATAGAACCAAATGGCTACGTAAAGGTGTCTTACTCTTCTTTTTGCAATCGTTAAAATCATATTCGCTCCGAAAATGATCCACGAAACTGCGATTAATATATCGATTGGCCACTCGTGCTCAGCATATTCTTTTGAAGTGTTGATCCCCATAAAGAATGTGATAAACGTAGCAACGATCATAAATTGCCATGTCCAAAAATGAATCCACGATAAAGTATCGCTGTACATTCTTGTTTTTAATAATCTTTGAGTAGAGTAGTAAACCCCTACATAAACGATATTACATACGAATGCAAAAATTACCGTATTGGTGTGTAGCATTCTTATTCTACCAAACCCTAACGCACCGTTGGTATTAATTAACCCTTGTATGTTTCCTGATGCAAGACTGTTGATTGTTGTATCGTCAGTTCCAAACAAAAACTCAGGAAGCTCAGGATAGAAAAGCATCAATGCTGCCGTAAGTCCAAATACGAAACCTATAATTCCAAAAACTATGGTCGCGTATAGGAATGCACGAACAATACTGTTGTCATAACTAAACTTTTGTGTCTCCATATTAACTATTCACTTTTTTCTTCAAATTTATTATTATCTCCTTTTTCCTTATCGTTTTTGTTGCCATGTTCTTCTTTTTCCTTTACTTCACCGGAATCAAAAAGTATTCGTACAGCTGGAGACTCGTCGTCCTCAAACTGCCCTTTTCTGGCGAAAACTATAAATACGACCAGAAAAACTACAGCCAAAGAAACGCTGCATAAGATCATTAAATATAGAATATCCATTTGACAACAAAATTAACCTATTTTCGGGGTTCAAAATTAGTGAAAAATAATGACAATTATCACGAAATACGGGCTTTCTCTAATTTAAAATCAGTCTAAATAAGGGCTTTTAAGGCTGTTTTTTGAAATACTTCCTTCCGAGAATCCAGGTGGAAATCGTGGTGAATGAAATGACCGTAATCGAACTTGCAGGCATAATTAAAGCTGCAAATAATGGGCTCATATTTCCGGTTACAGCAAAGGTTAAACCTACAACATTGTATAGGAAACTAATAAGAAAGGTGAGTTTTACGATGGTAATTGAGCCTTTGCAAACATTCAGATAATGGTCAAGCTGCGATACTTTTTCTCCGTTCATGATGACGTCTGAAGATGGCGTAAAGCTGTTGCTGTCGTCGGAAATTGCGATTCCTACGTTGCTTTGTTTTAAAGCTCCGGCATCGTTTAATCCGTCACCAAGCATGATAACTTTTAAACCTTTATCCTGAAGTTCTTTGATGTAGTTCAACTTATCTTCAGGGTTTTGGTTGAAAGCCATCGAGCTGTAATTTGGAATGATCTCTTTAAGCTGATTTTCTTCAGAAGCATTATCACCGCTCAAAATGAAGATTTTATAATTGGTCAGTTTTGTAAACAGATTTCTAAGATTTTCCCGGTATTCATTTTTGAAAATAAATTTTCCGATAAACTCATTGTTTTTGCTGATGTAAACTGCGGTTTCAAGATTTTTCGATTCTTGATTGTTATATTTTGCAGAACCTATTTTATAGATATTTCCTCGTACGCTCGCTTCGTATCCTTTTCCTGAGATTTCCTCAAAGTTGTCAACAGGGAAATAGTCATCTTGTACTTCCAAAAATTCATACAGAGATTTTGAAAGTGGATGATTTGAGTTTTTAACTAAGCTTTTAATATTTAATAAATCAAATTCCTGAATTTCAGAGCCTTCGTATCTGATGTTTGATTTTTTTCGGTGTGTAATCGTTCCGGTTTTGTCGAAAACTAAAGCGTCAACTTTTGCAATTTTCTCAATCGTTATCGTGTCTTTTACGTAAAATTTATTTCGGCCTAAAATTCTCATAATGTGCCCGAAAGTAAATGGTGAAGACAATGCTAAAGCGCAAGGACAAGCGATAATCAAAACAGCAGAGATAACCTGGAACATTGTTTCCAAATCAATAAAATACCAATAAATTCCGGCAACAAGTGCGATTCCTAAAATAATGAAGGTAAAATATTTACTAATTTCATTGATTAAGGTGTCAAGTCCGGTCTCATGTTTTTTGAAAGCTTCTTTATTCCAAAGCTGGGTAAGATAACTTTGATCAACGTTTTTAATAACTTCAAGTTCGAGAGATGATCCAATTTGTTTTCCTCCGGCAAAGATTTTATCACCCGGATTTTTAGAAATGCTTTCGCTTTCGCCTGTAATAAAACTGTTGTCTATATTACCGTTTCCGCTAATCAAAATAGCATCAACCGGAATGATTTCGTGATTTCTTACTAAAATTCTATCACCGATTTTAATCTCTGAAAGTAAAATGTTTTCCTGTTTTCCGTTAAAATCAACTTTAGTTACAGCAATTGGATAAAACGATTTGTAATCTCTGTCGTAAGAAAGCGAACTGTACGTTCTTTTCTGGAAGATTTTTCCTAAAAGCATGAAAAACAGAAGTCCGCACAAGGTGTCAAAATATCCTGGACCGTAGTCAGTAGCGATTTCGTAAATACTTCTTCCAAACAGAACAAAAATCCCCAACACAATGGGTACATCAATATTGACGATCTTGTTTTTTAAACCATACCAAGCAGATTTATAATAATCAGATGCAGAATAAAACACAACCGGAACAGCAAGTAAAAACATTAAGATTCTGAATAAACCTTTGTAATGTTCCATCCAGTAATCTTCTCCGCCAATATATTCCGGGAAGGCCAAAAACATTCCGTTACCAAAAGCAAATCCTGCGATCGCCAGTTTTATAAGTAGAGATTTGTCAAGATTATCTTCATTCTTGTCAACTGTCTCAAGATTAATGGCAGGTTTATAACCAAGATTAGTTAAGAATTTAGCTAAATCGCTTAATTTTAATTCGTTATGGTTAAAAGAAATCTGCAGGGTCTTCCTTGTGAAATTAACCTGAGAATAGTGAATGTCTTTATGTAAAGTGTGTAGGCTTTCTAATAGCCAAATGCAAGAAGAACAGTGGATTACCGGAATTCTGAACGTGACAAGACTTGTATTGCCTTCAGAAAAATCTGTAATTCTGTCAAAAATTTCCTTGGTATCGAGATAGTCAAATTGAGAAGAGTTTTCTTCAGGTCTGATTCCTGCTTTTTTGTTTAATTCGTAAAAATTACTGAGATTATTGGTATTCAGAATTTCATAAACAGATTTACAGCCGGTACAACAGAAAATTTTTTCGTCAAAAGAAATTCTTTCTTTTTCTATCCCTTGTCCGCAATGAAAACAGTTCTCGCTCACCTTCATAAATTATTGACTTACAAAATTATAACATTTTTTTTTGTTTATAGAGTTTAAATGTTCTATTTTTGTGATAAATGTCATATTACAATGTCGCAGGAACAACAGATTGCTATTGAAGAAAGATTCGCGAGGGTTTTTAATGATAAATCCTTTAAAGAAAGACTTTCCAATACTGATTATGAAAGATATATCAACGCAAAAAAGAAACTCGTTTTTCAAAAACACGATATCGTCTTTGACGATGGCGAAACTCCGAAAGGGGTTTACGTAATAGAAAAAGGGGCTGCTAAATTGTCCAAATCAGGATCTTTTGGTAAAGATCAAATTCTTAGATTTATAAAAGAAGGTGATATTATAGGATATCGTGCATTGTTGTGTGGAGAAAATTTTCAAGCAAAGGCTGAAGCAATGACGGATGTTGAATGCACATTCTTACCTGCAGATATTTTTATGGACTTATTAGAAGTAGATCCACAGTTATCTTTTGTGATGCTTCAGAAAATATCTTACGAATTGGGAGAGTCTTCCAATACGATTACTTTCCTTGCGCAGAAAACGGTAAGAGAAAGACTGGCGGAAATTCTTATTCTTTTGGAACAAAAGTTAGGAACTGATCCTGAAGGTTTCATCAAAATTTCTTTGACGAGAGAAGAAATTGCCAATATCATCGGAACGGCTACCGAAAGTGCCATCCGATTGATCTCCGAATTTAAAGGGGACAGTCTCATCGAAGTAGACGGCAGAAACATCAAAATTCTCAACCACGATAAATTAATGAAACTAGGACACGTAGTTTTGTAAATTCAAATATCTAAGTCGGCGGAAGCCGACTTTTTAACTTAAAACAATCATATACATTATGTCTGTTCATTCCGAAATTAAAAGAGTTACTACAGAAACTTTGCGAAAAATGAAATTCGACAAAGAGAAAATAACAATGCTTACCGCTTACGATTTTACTACGGCAAAGATGGTTGATGCCGGTGGTGTAGATACCATTCTTATCGGCGATTCTGCTGCGAATGTAATGGCGGGTTTTGAAACAACACTTCCCATTACATTAGATCAGATGATTTATCACACTCAAAGTGTGGTAAGAGGTGTAGAAAGAGCATTGGTAATTGCTGATCTACCTTTCGGAACCTACCAAAGTAATCCTGATATTGCATTAGAATCTGCAGTTAGAATGATGAAAGAAGGGGGGGCTCATGCTATTAAAATTGAAGGTGGAAAAGAAATTTCGAAATCTATTAAAAAAATAATCAACGCCGGAATTCCTATTATGGGACATTTGGGATTAACGCCGCAGTCTATTTATCAGTTTGGAACCTATAAAGTAAGAGCTAAAGAAGAAGCTGAAGCTGAAAAATTGATCAACGATGCAAAATTGCTTGAAGAATTGGGCTGTTTTGGAGTTGTTCTTGAGAAAATTCCAGCAGATTTGGCTAAAAGAGTGACGGAAAGCATTTCGATTCCAACAATCGGGATTGGAGCCGGAGCTCATTGTGACGGACAGGTTTTGGTGTATCATGATATGGTGGGAATGAATAAAGGCTTCTCTCCAAAATTCTTAAGAAGATATCTAGATTTATACACAGAAATCACAGGAGCAGTATCTCAATACGTGAAAGACGTGAAAAATGCTGATTTCCCTAACCAAAATGAAAGCTATTAATGAAAAGTAATTTACAGGCAACACAAGGAATTTTATCAATTTTAGCAATCATTTGTTTAGCAGCGGGTTGGTTTAAAATTTTCCCGGATAATATTAACTATCTTCTTTCGGCAAGATTATTTTATATTTTAATTGGTATCAGTTTTATCGTTCAGGGAAGAATGTTGATGCATACCAAGTTTATGTATCCTATGTACGCGGCGGCAGGTTTGTGTATTATCGGAGCATTTTTACCGATGGATTCAAGTCTTAACATCATAAAAACGATTGGTCTTTTAGGAGGAGTGGTTATTTCTTTTGTGAGCAGATCACAGAATCGTTAGTTTATATGGAAGAGCAGATTGTTTTTGAGGATAATCATCTTTTAGTTATCAATAAAAAAGTAGGGCAACTCGTTCAGGGTGATAAAACTGGTGACGAACCTTTACTTGATTCAATTAAAGACTTCATCAAAAAAAGAGATAATAAACCCGGAAATGTTTTTCTGGGTTTGGTACATCGTATCGATCGGCCAACTTCTGGTTTGGTCATTTATGCTAAAACTTCAAAAGCGCTTTCAAGATTAACTCAAATGGTGAAAAACCGTGAGATTAAGAAAACATATTGGGCGGTTGTTGCTAAAGAAATGATTCCTCAAACGCAAAGATTGGTTCATTATCTTCAGAAAAACGAAAAAAATAATAAAGCAATTGTCTTCACAAAAGTGACCGAAGGGGCAAAAGAAGCTATTCTTACTTATAATGTAATTAAAGCGTTAGATAATTATCTGCTTTTGGAAATTGACTTGGAAACCGGTAGACATCATCAAATCAGAGCACAGTTATCAAAAACCGGAGTTCCGATTAAAGGTGATTTAAAATATGGTGCGCCTCGTTCAAATCCCGATGGCGGAATAAATCTTCACGCCAGAAAACTTCAGTTTATACATCCTGTTACAAAGGAGGAGGTAACAATCGTTGCTCCCGTTCCGCAGAATGAAGCAATTTGGAGAGCTTGTGAAGAGTAAATATTTAAATAATATAAATTAGAAAATGGAAACTGGAGATAATCTTGTTTCCATTTTTTTTGTATTGAAATTATCTTAATTATGGGCTTGCAGAATATTTCATTTCAACTTCTAAAAAACTTATAAGCCACGAGTGCACGAATATTATTACATTAAAGATGAAAAAATATTCGTGTATTCGTGACAAAAATATTTTCAAGCATTTAAAGCTTCCAAGCTTAATCTTCTAAACTTTCATCTTCTTCAAAAAATTTTGCCCATTTTAAAAAAATGTCTAACTTCGCTCCCAACTTTAGGGGTGTCTGTTGACAAAACAGGCTGAGACTTTACCCTTTGAACCTGATTTCTAGATCATACTAGCGTAGGAAAAAGTGAGATGACTTTGCTGTACATTCTATTGTACAATGATGGGTATTCCTAAAGTATATTTAAAAATTTAGGAATGGAGCTCACGATCAATCACACACTAAGAAATTTTGATGTACTTCCCAAAACGCTGGAAGCACTTATCGCTATGGAATTACCTGAAAAGAAAAAAGGAATTGCCGTAGCGCTCAACAATCGTATTATTCCGCAGTCATTCTGGGCGGAAACTATTCTCAACAACCAAGATTCAATTTTAATTATCACTGCTACTCAAGGCGGTTAAAAATATTTTTATGGCTCATAAAATCACACGTTCGCCGTTTCCGAACTCAAAAAAAATCTATGTTGAAGGGAAAATTCATCCAATCAATGTAGCGATGCGCGAAATACATCTAAGTCCGACAAAATTAACCAACGGAAATTTAGAAGAAAATCTTCCTGTCACCATTTACGATACTTCAGGACCTTACACCGATGAAAATTTTGAAATTAATATCGAAAAAGGACTTCCAAGAATTAGAGAACAATGGATTTTGGATAGAAATGACATCGAAATTTTAGACGGAATTACCTCAGAATACGGAAAAGCCCGTCTTGCCAATTCAAAATTAGATGAACTGCGTTTTTCGTATAACCATCATCCAAAAGTTTCCAGAGAAGGAAAAGAGGTTACCCAATTGTATTATGCAAGACAGGGGATTATCACTGCTGAAATGGAATATATTGCCATTAGAGAAAATCAACGAATCGAACAATTGGATTCTGTTTCAAAAGAGATGGCTTTTCAACATCAGGGAAACAATTTTGGCGCAAGAACTCCGAAAAGCAAGATTACCCCAGAATTTGTAAGAGACGAAATTGCAGCCGGAAGAGCGATTATTCCCAATAATATCAATCATCCTGAAAGTGAGCCAATGATTATCGGGCGAAACTTTTTGGTTAAAATTAATGCCAACATCGGAAACAGTGCTGTTTCATCGAGTATTGAAGAAGAAGTAGAAAAAGCAGTTTGGGCTTGTCGATGGGGAGCAGATACAATTATGGATCTGTCAACCGGAAAAAATATCCACGAAACCAGAGAATGGATCATCAGAAACAGTCCGGTTCCTATTGGTACCGTCCCGATTTACCAGGCGTTGGAAAAAGTAAAAGGTGTTGCAGAAGATCTCACCTGGGAAATTTTTAAAGATACTTTGATCGAACAGGCAGAACAAGGAGTTTCTTATTTCACGATTCACGCCGGAGTTTTGTTGAGATATATTCATTTGACCGCAAAACGTGTGACAGGAATTGTTTCCAGAGGTGGTTCTATCATGGCAAAATGGTGTTTGTTTCATCATAAAGAAAACTTTTTGTACACCCATTTTGAGGAAATCTGCGAGATCATGAAAAAATATGACGTTGCCTTTTCTTTGGGAGATGGTCTTCGTCCAGGTTCAATTGCAGATGCGAATGATGAAGCACAGTTTGCCGAATTGGAAACTTTAGGTGAACTGACAAAAATAGCCTGGAAGCACAATGTTCAGGTGATGATTGAAGGTCCGGGACACGTTCCGATGCATATGATCAAAGAGAATATGGATAAGCAATTGGAAGTTTGTGATGAAGCACCATTTTATACATTAGGTCCTTTAACGACAGATATTGCGCCGGGGTACGATCACATCACTTCAGGAATTGGTGCGGCAATGATCGGTTGGTTTGGTTGCGCGATGCTATGTTATGTAACTCCGAAAGAACACTTGGGACTTCCAAATAAAGAAGATGTAAAAGTTGGAGTTATTACCTATAAATTAGCTGCTCATGCTGCAGATTTGGCGAAAGGTCATCCTGGTTCGCAATACAGAGACAACGCTTTAAGTAAAGCAAGATTTGAATTCCGTTGGGAAGATCAGTTTAATCTTTCGCTTGATCCGGATACTGCAAGATCTTATCATGATGAAACACTTCCTGCGGACGGAGCGAAGATTGCGCACTTCTGTTCGATGTGCGGACCGAAATTCTGTTCAATGAAAATTACACAGGAAATTCGTGAATCTGCAGAAAAAGGAATGTTTGACAAATCGCAGGAGTTCATCGAAAAAGGGAAAGAAATTTATATATGATTATCGTCATCACTCCCGAAGAAGTTGTTCAAAATGAAACTGAGATTATTAATGAATTATTTCAGGAAGGTTTGAATTTACTTCACATCAGAAAACCTTTTATCAATTCAGAAGAAATGACGGATTTTATTCAAAAGATAGATTCAAAATTTCATCAAAAATTAGTTTTGCACGGTCATTATGATTTAGCGAAAGATTTTAATATTTCAAGATTTCATTTCAGGGAAGTTGACAGACAAAACGGTTTGTTTCAATCTTTCACAGATAAAATAATTTCAACGTCTGTTCATGATATTGAAACTTTTAATCTATTAAGTGAAGATTGGGAGTATGCTTTTATCAGTCCGGTTTTTCCAAGTATTTCGAAAAAAGGATATGGTGAAAATTCGAATATTTTGAATGATATTAAAAAACGAGATCATCAAAATGTACAACTGATTGCTTTAGGAGGAATTAATGAAAAAAATATCAATGAAGTTTTTGAAAGTGAAATAAATGGAGTGGCTTTGTTAGGAGCAATTTGGGAAAATGATGAGCCTTTAAATGTTTTCAAAAAATGCAGACAGAATGTAATTAATTAAGATTTATTCAAATTTAAAAATGGAAAAGCTACAATATATTTCTCAAGGCTTTACAAAAGCCGAACAGGAATTAAATATAAAAAAAGCCTTAGACAACGGCATAAAATGGATTCAGGTTCGCTGGAAGAATGCTCCCGAAAATGAGTTTATCAGACTTTGTGAAATTTCAAAAAAACTTTGCGCAGATAATCGATCGGTTTGTATCATCAACGACTATGTTCAGATTGCAAAAGATATTGATGCAGACGGTGTTCATTTGGGTTTAAAAGATACTTCGATTGAAATTGCAAGACAGATCTTAGGAAAAAATAAAATTATCGGTGGAACGGCAAATTCCATTTCAGATGTTTTGCAAAGAATGAATGAATCATGCGATTATATAGGTTTGGGACCTTTACGTTTTACTTCAACAAAAGAACAGCTAAGTCCGATTTTGGGTTTTGAAGGATATCAAAAAATTATTCAGACTTTAAAAGAAAAATCATTAGAAATACCAAAGATGTTCGCCATTGGCGGAGTGGTTTTGGAAGATATCGAACTCTTACAACAAATCGGAATTTACGGAGTCGCTGTTTCGGGGCAAATCACCAATCAACCTTCTATTACCAAAGAATTTAAAACAGTTTTACAATGAACAATCAAGCGTTAATTATAGCAGACAGAACTTTTGAATCGAGATTATTTTTAGGAACCGGAAAATTCGGAAACCTTTTAGAAATGACCGATTCTATCATCGCTTCGGGAAGTGAACTGGTGACAATGGCTTTAAAAAGAATCGATTCACAATCTTCAGAAGATGACTTGTTGAGTGCTTTAAAACCTACAAAATCTCACCTTTTACCAAATACTTCGGGAGCAAGAACTGCTAAAGAAGCGGTTTTGGCAGCGCAATTGGCGAGAGAAGCCTTGGAAACCAATTGGGTGAAATTAGAAATTCATCCTGATCCAAAATATTTGTTACCTGATCCGATTGAAACGTTGTATGCAACGGAAGAATTGGCAAAATTAGGATTTATTGTAATGCCATATATTCATGCTGATCCGGTTTTGTGCAAACGTCTGGAAGATGTAGGAACAGCTGTTGTAATGCCTTTGGGAGCGCCGATTGGAACGAATAAAGGTTTAAGAACTTTAGATTTTTTAGAAATTATTATTGCTCAAAGTAATGTTCCTGTAGTTGTTGATGCCGGAATTGGCGCACCTTCTGATGCTGCAAAAGCAATGGAAATGGGAGCGGATGCGGTTTTGGTGAATACTGCAATTGCTGTTGCAAGAAATCCTGTAAATATGGCATTGGCTTTTAAAGAAGGCGTAATTGCTGGAAGAAGAGCTTTTGAATCTGGTTTGGGAGCTATTGGAAATCATGCACAAGCATCAAGTCCACTGACTTCTTTTTTGTTTGATTAAACTATGATTTTGCATAAAAATTAGAAAGTCCCGAAGGGACGATTTGATAAAGGATAGGATAAAATCCTATCAATAAATAATAGACAACGCGTCATTTGGATTAAACCGAATATTATGAAAAGTTTTAAAGATTTTTTTGAAAAATATCAATGGGATGAAGTGAAAGTAAAACTTGAAAAAGTGACATTGTCTGATGTGGAAAACAGTCTTCAAAAAAAGAATAAAACGATAGAAGATTTTCTGAACTTTCTCTCACCGGTTGCTGCTCAGAAATTAGAAGTAATGGCGAAAATGACGCAGCAACTTACCCAGAAGCGGTTCGGAAAAACGATCCAGTTGTACGCGCCGTTGTATTTGAGTAATGAATGTCAGAATATTTGTACATACTGTGGTTTTAGTTTAGATAATTCCATTAAAAGAAAGACCCTTTCTGATACCGAATTGATGATCGAAGCGACAGTTTTAAAATCGATGGGTGTGAATCATGTGTTGCTGGTAAGCGGAGAAGCGAATAAAACGGTTGGAATTGATTATTTTCTGAATGCTGTCCGTTTGTTGAAATCCCATTTTGTAAATATTTCGATTGAAGTTCAACCTTTGTCGGAGGAAGAGTACCGAAAGCTTCATGAAGCGGGTGTGAATGCTGTTTTGGTTTATCAGGAAACTTATCATCAGGAAGTTTACAAAGAATATCATCCAAAAGGCAAAAAATCAAATTTCAATTTTCGTTTGGAAACACCCGACAGAATTGGAAAAGCCGGAATTCATAAAATGGGATTGGGCGTTTTGTTAGGTTTGGAAGATTGGCGGGTTGATAGTTTTTTCAATGCACTTCACATCGATTATCTTCAAAAACAATATTGGAAAAGTAGATATTCAGTTTCATTTCCGAGATTAAGACCTGCAGAAGGAATTATTGAGCCTAATTTTATGATGTCTGATATAGATCTACTTCACTTGATCTGTGCGTACCGAATTTGGAATGAAGATTTAGAGATCTCTATTTCAACCAGAGAAAACGAAAAATTTAGAGACAATATCATTTCTTTGGGTGCAACAGCGATGAGTGCCGCTTCAAAAACAAATCCGGGAGGTTATGCGGTTGATAAAGAGTCTTTAGAACAATTTGAAACCAGTGACGAAAGAAGTATGGAAGAAATTAAAAATATCATTAAAAAAGCAGGATATGATCCAATCATGAAAGATTGGGATTCTGTGTATAGTGGGGTTTAAAGGTTGAAATTTTAAACAATCTAAAAATAAAAACTCTATCAGAAATATAACGAACGTCACTTCGAGTAGATTTTGCAAAAATTCGTATCGAGAAGTTTTGCTTAATGAAAGTTCTCGATACATTTTTCTCCATTCCATTACGAAAAACAGTCGAACTGACGTGAGGTTAAAAACAAATCTCGAACGACCTGATTCAAATAAAATCAAAAAAATGAAAAACGAAGATATTTTCTCAAGATACAGCCGACAGATTTTTATTGAACAAATCGGGTTAGAAGGTCAGCGAAAAATAATGAATGCTAAAGTTTTGGTGATTGGAGCGGGAGGTTTAGGAAGTCCGGTCATTCAATATTTGGCGGCGGCGGGAGTTGGAACTTTGGGCGTTGCAGATTTTGATGAGGTTGAATTGCATAATTTAAACCGACAAATCATTCATAATGAAAGTTCTGTAGGAAAATCAAAGGTAAAAAGTGCGGAAGACTTTGTAAAAAACCTTAATCGTCAAGTCAGTTTTATTGGGATTGAAAGTAAAATAGATCACTCAAATGCTGAAGAAATTATTTCAAAATTTGATATTGTTATTGAAGGTTCTGATAATTTTAAAACGAGATATTTAGTTAATGATACTTGTGTAAAGCTAGGAAAGGCTTTAGTTTACGGAAGTATTCTAGGTTTTTCCGGACAAGTTGCGGTTTTTAATTATAAAGGAAGCAAAAACCTAAGAGATATTTTTCCTGAACCTCCTTTTGATGAAGATCTTCCGGATTGCGATAGTCTCGGAGTTTTAGGTGCTTTACCAGGAATTGTAGGAAGCATGATGGCAAACGAAGCTTTAAAGATAATAACGGATCTGCCATTAAACTTAAATCAAATAACATTAATTGACACTTTAAACTGGAGATTCCAGACAATTGATTTTTAAGCCTAAATCTCACAAGTTAAAATTTCCCTCCTTTGAAGGGTGGAGAAAATTAAAAGAATTTTTGACGGGGTGGTTTTACTATTGTCAATTTTAAAAGTGAATTGTTTTTTGGATAAATTAGTCATAAAAAAAACGGACTAAAGTCCGTTTCTATTGATAAATATTATATTTTAATTATTGTCCTTGCTGCAGAATCCCGCCATTGCTGTCGCTTTGATTGGTTGTTTTAATCATATTCGGATCTTCTTTTGCCAGCTTATTTTTAGTAGGTATTTTATAGTTCACCGTAATCCCGAAACTTCTGCTGTCGAATTTATTTGAAGTAAATACTTTTCCGTCTAAAGAATTTGCCACGATGACACTTTTATTCTGATTAAAAATATCTCTCGCATACAACGAAAGATTAAGACGGTCGGCCATAAATTTTTTAGATATCGTCAAATCAAAAGCATTGTTTAAAGGTTTTTCAATTTGAAAATAATAGAAATTTCCTCCTTTTGGGATCACATTATAATTTGCCTGAAGTCTGATGTCTTTTGGAAGAATAAACTGTCCCATTAAGCTGAAAATCCAGAATCCTTTTGTTTTTATATCCGGCATTTCCTGAACCTGATAACCTGTATAAACATAGAGTAAATTCATTTTATCAGGATTCACATTAAATTTCATCAGTTCGCTGAAAGGTGTTGTAAACAACATAAACGGAATCGGCATTCCAAAATTAAAGTTATGCGTTCTGATGCTGTTCACCTGTACCTGCTCATTCTTGATCACATTGTTTTCTCTGGAAACTTTCTGTACAATCTGATCTTTTACCCAGCTTGTATTATAGCCGATATAAGCATAATCAAATGCGCTGATTTTAATTTCAGCATTGTCGAAAATAGTAGGCTGTAAGTTTGGGTTACCGCTAGATGTAACTGTTTCTGTTATAAGAGTATTATTATTTGGATTTAAGAGCGAAACACTTGGCAGAGTAATTTTTTTGTTATAATTGACATTAACGAAAAGCTGTTTCATTACATTATACTGCACACTTGCATTTGGAAAAACTTTAAACTTTTTGAATGGATTTAAATTGCTTTCCTTTAAATTATCATCGTCATCATAGAATCGTGTAATTCCTGTGATATCATAGTTTTCGGCTCTTGCTCCTGCGATGAAATCAAACTTTTTCAAAGTTGCCTGAAACTCCAAGTAGGCAGAAGTGGTTTGCCTTGTGTAATCGAGATTAATAAGACTTCCATTTTTCGTCTCAAAATTTTGCTGATCATACAACCCTCCAAAACTCATCTTTCCTTCGTCTAAAATTTTCAAAGGTTGAGAGTAATCAACTCTGAAATTATATAGATTAAATAGAGAAGAGTTATTTAATGATTGAGCTCCAAACTGATTAAATTCTGAATTACTGTTGGTATAAATTGCTTTAAAATCAAGTTTCTTATTTTTGTCCTCAAACTTTTTCTGATACGTTGCCGCAACTTCCTGTCTCAAACCATTATTATTTGTAAAATTAGATGTTGACGTATTATTTAAAAAATTGTCACTTGTAACATCTGCATTTCCGTTGTTGTGATTGATGTCGTAGTTTAGTAATAATCTGTCTTTTCCGAGTTCAAAAGTGAAAGCAGAATTCATATAATACGTGCGCCCCAAAGAGTTGGAGTGGTTTCTGGTAAGCGCATCCAATTCAGAAAGCGATAAACTTTCACGGTAGTATTGACCTAAATTTACTTGCCATCCAAACCATTTGTTTCTTGAGTTTAAAGCAATTGAATTATTAAATCTGCTTCTGTATTTATCGTAGCTTGAAAAACGGTAACCTCCGTTGTAAACTGCAGTCAGATAATTTTTTGCTGATTTACTTGTAATGATATTTAAAATAGCACCTCCGGAAGTTGCAGGAAATTCGGCACCCGGTTGTGTAATGATTTCGATTCTTTCAACAGAGTTTGCGGGCATTCCTTCCAGAAAAGCATTCAGCTCATTGCTTGAAATGTTTAAAGGTCTTCCGTCCATATAAACATCCAAAGGTTTTCCCTGATACATCATTCCCACCATATCCGAAACCACCAAACCCGGAAGTTTTTTCACTCCTTCCATCAACGAGCCTGAATTTAAGCTTGGCTGCTCAGAAAAGTCAAAAATTGTACGGTCGGCTTTTTGCTCAACGGCCTTTTTAGTTTTAGTAATAACAACGCTTTCTATTTCTTTTTCTTTTAGTTTGCTGTCATTATTGTCTTTGGTTTCTTGCGAAAAACCTAAAACTGAACCTAAAACTGAGAGAGTAAATAAAGTTTTCTTCATGATGTGAGTAAATCTAATCAGTTAGACGATAGAAAATCTTATTTGTTACAAAAATTTATTGTGCTCTGTCTTTTTCCTCAAAACTAATGCTTTTTGTACTTCTTTTCTTTTTGTTGTTTCCTAATGTGTAGTTGACGTTTAAACGGAAGCTTCTTCCATCCCAATAATTATTAAAATGTTGGCTGTTATCTTTGAAATACATATCACCACGATATTTCTGAGCAAAAATATTGGTGACTGTTGCATTAATCTGTAACTGTTTTTCCATTAATGAAACTTTTATTCCTGAGGTAAGATTAGAAAAATTATGAAAATAGGAATTGACATTTTTATAAGGTAAATCCTGACTATAATTGAGAAAAAAGAAAACTGTTTTGTTTTTATTGATGGTGAATGTATTATTAATCGAATAACTGATCGAATGGCCATTTTGAGTTTCAGCTTCAATATTAAATACTTTCGAATCGGTAAGAGATCCGTTCAGTGAAAGACTTGTTTCCCAAAATTTGAACAATTTATCTGTATAAGAAGCATTAAAACCATAGAAATTATTGTTGTAATAATTAAGATAAGTCCCAATCTGTGAAAGTCCATCGATTAAAGCAACTTGCCCGAAACCATTTTTAAGTTTCAAATAATAAATACTTGCAGAAAATTTACTGTTGTAAGTATATCCCAATTCCAGGTTATTAATATATGAAGGAGTCAACAAAGGGTTTCCTGAAGAATAAGAATATGGATTTTCGTACCACCTGAAAGGATTAAGATTGCTCATACTTGGACGGTTGATTCTTCTTGAATAAGAAAGGCTGAAGACATTTTTATCTTTTTTATAAGAAACAAAAGCCGATGGAAACCACTGTCCGTAATTGTATTTGTTTTCTAAGTTTGTTGATGGAGTAAAACTTTGCGCCTGAGTATTTTCATAACGAAGCCCTGCTTTGGTTTCCCAGTGTTCCCCAAAACTTTTAGCATAACTAAAATAAGCAGCATAATTTTCTTCCTTATATTCAAAAAGATTAGCTCTTTGGAAATCTGGAATATGCTGATTGTTGATGATGTTAAAATATTGCAGATCGGTAGCATTTTTAAACTGATTAAATTTAAGTCCGGTTTCAATGGTACCAAAAGAAAACGGAAGTTCAAGATCTCCCTGCAACGAAAAAACCTGTGGCTCAACAATTGATCTTGTATTGACATATTGTATTGAATTATCACTCAATTTCAATGTTGAAAAGTTAACGTCTGTATCAGAATTGTTTTTAAAAAAGTTTCCTGCAAAACTCAATTTTTTTCCCAACGAATCTAATTTTAAATCATAATAAGCACTCAAAGTATGAGTTGGAGCTTTTTCGCGGTGAAAAGTTTTTGTTAAAAGGTTTTCTACAGATAAATCGGTGTCTACATTTCGTGTTTCGTTTACAATATCCATCCCGGATTTCTGATGAGAAAAAATATATTCTATTCCGATTTCGGAGTTTTTATTGAGCTTGTACGAAAAGTTTAGGTTAGGCGTTAATTCTTTCCACATATCTTTTCTTACAGAACGGCTGTAATTTTGAGAAGCTCCTAGAATACTGTAGTTTTCTTCTGAACGCTTTGCTCTGTCTGCATAGCTTGTTTTTAACGATAAGCTAAGTTTTTCGGTTTGATAATTTAATGTCCCAGTCGAATTTCCGCCTGAATAGGTTCTTTGGTTCAATCCTGTATTTACTGAGCCACTCCAACCCAAGTTTGGGTTTTTCTTAAGGATAATATTGATCAATCCGCTGTTTCCCTGAGCTTCATATTTTGCGGGTGGAGTAGTGATCACTTCTATTTTGGCGATGTTTTCCGAGCGTATGGTTTTCAGATAATTAACAAGATTAGTTCCTGAAAGATTCAGCATTCTTCCGTTGACCATTACATTGACACTGCTTTTTCCGGTAATGGATATATTTCCTAAATTCTCGTCTACTTTCAACATCGGAACATTGGTTAATGTTTCTGCGCCATCCATTCCTTGTGAAGCTACAGAAGCTTCAACATTAAAGATAAGTCTGTCAGCTTTTCTTTCAAGAAGAAGTTTTTTCTTTCCCTCAATCGTAACAGATTCGATAGTTTTCAGTTGTAAAGTATCTTGTTTTTGAGCAAAAGAAAAAGTATATAAGAAGGAAACAGCAATGATGAATGTCTTTTTCATGAGAAATGAATGGTTTAGATTGATGAGGAAAAAGATTATTTTTTTGAATCTAAGTATGAAAATTCAACATATTCATATTCTGGCGAAGAGGTAAAAAGCTGTCTGAGAACGGTAGCATGACCATTTCCTGCAATCACCAAGATTCTGTCTTCTGCATTTTTTGGAATGTCCTGTATTTTTCTGAACATTCTAAGATTTCTGTTATACCAATATAGAGCAAGGAGATCTGCACCGTCGTGTTCTCTCAATTTAAAATCTCCTGTCAAATACGCTCCGTATTCGTATTGATGATATTCTTTGCTGTTCATATATTTGAACATGTCAAGAAGTGATTTAAAGTTTTTTCGCTCAGTATTTTTAATAAAAGTATTGTATTGCTTAGAAATACGGTCGTCACTTAAGAAATCATAATCTTTAAGCATATTTTTAAAATATAATGAGTCTTTCTTACCAAATTTTTCTGTAAAATCATCCAAAACGGAATTCGCATCAATGCTGTATAATTCATTAATTTTAAGTTCTGTTGCGATGCGCATTGCCAGTTGGTAACGCTCGTCTCTTTGATCTCTGTATTTCCCGTCTTTATATTCTTTTAATTTTTCGTTGGCTTTCCAATCTGGCCAAGCTTCAATGGCGATTTTTGTGGGCTTAAATTTTTTAATGTAATTAACAAGTTCTGTTACTTCAGCGGCTGTTTTGGGTTTTAAAACATCTACCTGATCATTTTTTTCAGTTTTATGAGCATCCTGATTGGGATAGTCAAAATGAAATGAACCGACAACCAAGACTTTAGTTTTAGGATCAGGAAAATATTCTGAAGGTTTTTTCTGTCCGAATAAAAATGTTGATATTGTCATTAACATGATTAATATTGATGTTTTCATAATAATTTGTTTTAAATATTTTTGACAAATTTAGATTTCACCACGCTTTGATAAAACAGCGTTTCGATCAAGTGGAAAATATATCAGTTTAAAATATTTTCATCGGAAAAAAAGGGGTGTTTGTAGATTTTGGAAGGTCTGGTTATGCTATTGTATTTATTTTTGGTGAATGAAAAATATAGTTCTCCTTTTAAGTTTCATTTTGATGCAATCCTTTGGGAATCACAGGGTAGATGTTTGGAAAACAATTACGATTGCTCCGAACGAAAGCATTAACATTAATAAAGTAAAAGCGCCAGTAACTTTAGAAATAAAAAATCTTTCAGATGAAAAGATAGCTTTAGTTTCTGGGCTGAAAATACCTTCTGAAATTTTGGGTAAGTCTGAATTTAAATACAGACTACCTAAAAAAAGCACGTTGAAATTAGAGAACAGAAATACAGTTCCGGTTTCAATATATTTGCATTATTACTCTTCTCAAGCAATCATAGTTAACAACAAAGAATTACGATGAAATCAAAACAAATTATATTTTTACATCTATTTTATTGGATTCTTAATGTTGTTTTCTCCATAATTACGCCTATTATAGCCGGTAACACAGAGCACTTCATATTGAATATTACTTTTTTTGTAGTCAGTTTACTTGCGTTTTATATCAATTATTTTTTTATTGTTCCTTTCTTTTTCAACATTAATAAACTGTATTCTACAATTCTAGGATTTTTTATTAGCGTAGGCTGTTTTGTATTTTTCCGATACATGGTTGAAGAATTAATATTGCCTTTGTTTATTGGGCATGGTAATTATGCTGAGGGAACTTCATTGTTGTTTTATTATTATGACAATGTATTTTATAGTTCTAAAACTCTGTTCATCAGTACTGTATTGTCTTTGTTTAATATTTTCTTAAAAAGAGAACAAGAGCGTCAGCAGTTAATCAGTGAAAAAAAATCTGCGGAACTCCAAGCCTTAAAAACACAAATTAATCCGCATTTTATTTTTAATACTTTAAATAATATTTATGCTTTAGTCTATCAAAATTCAGATAAAGCGTTGCCCGCCATTGAAGAATTAGGACAATTGTTAAGATATAGCACAAAAGATCTTGAGAAAGATTTTATTACTTTAGATAAAGAAGTCGGATATTTAGACAGTTTAATCGCTTTAGAAAAATTGAGAATTAAAAACCCTGAATTATTAAATGTTGAAAAAAAGCTGTCACATCCGAAACTCAACATTTCACCGATGCTTTTAGTTCCGTTTGTTGAAAATGCTTTCAAGCACGGAGATTTTAGAAATAAAGGTTTTGAAATGAAAATTTCAGATGAAAATAAAGTTCTGCATTTTTATCTTTTAAATTACAAAAAAGAGAAGATGAAAGATATTATTTCTGGAATCGGGATTGAAAATGTAAGAAAAAGGCTTGAAATTTTGTACCCTAAAAAATACGAACTGAAAATAATTGAAACTGAAACGGATTTTACCGTAGATTTAAAGATTGATCTGAAAAATGAAGAAAATTAAATGCATTATTGTTGACGACGAACCGCTCGCTGTATCACTCCTCGGAAGTTATGTAGAGAAAATTCCTTTTCTTGAGCTTGTTTTCTCCTCAGAAAATCCAATTGAAGCTTTAGAATTTATTCAGAAAAATGCTGCAGATCTTGTTTTTTTGGATATTCAAATGCCGGAATTAACGGGAATCAATTTCATGAAAATTGTTGGTGATAAAATGAAATATATTCTTACGACCGCATATTCCGAATACGCTTTGGAAGGATATGATCACAATATTGTTGATTATTTGCTAAAACCAATTTCTTTCGACCGTTTTAATAAAAGTGTTTTGAAGGCTCGGGAGCGTTTCCCTTTAGCAGAAGCTAGTGAAGTCATTCATTTCTTTGTAAAATCTTCCGGTCACCAACATCGTATTAATTTTGACGACGTTCTGTATGTGGAAAGTATTAAAGATTATGTCAACATCAAAACCGAATCTCAGGAATACATTGTTTTAGATACTTTAAAATCGCTCGAAAATCAGCTTCCGGCGAAGTTTGTAAGGGTTCATAAGTCTTTTATTTTAAATGTAGATAAAGTGAAAAGCTTGAATTCGAAGAAGATAATTATAAATTCCGAACAAGAAATTCCGATTGGAGAAATGTATAGATCGAATTTTTTAGATAAACTGAAATAAAAAAGCAACTTCATATGAAGTTGCTTTTTGTATATGATAAAAACTAAAATTAGTTTTCCTGTTGTTTAATTAAATTCAAAGCAGAACCAGCTTTAAACCAATCAATCTGCTGAGCATTATAGGTGTGGTTTGCCATAACAGTGTCTTTAGTTTCGTCTGTATGAATGAATTCTAAAGTCAACTGTTTTCCCGGAGCAAACTGATCCAAATCTAGGAAATTTACAACGTCATCTTCCTGAACTTTATCGTAATCAGCTTCATCCGCAAATGTAATTCCCAACATTCCCTGTTTTTTAAGGTTTGTTTCGTGAATTCTGGCAAATGATTTTACCAAGACTGCTTTTACACCAAGATGTCTCGGCTCCATTGCAGCGTGTTCTCTGGAAGAACCTTCACCGTAGTTTTGGTCTCCGACAACAATCGTAGGAATTCCTGCAGCTTTGTAAGCTCTTTGTACAGCCGGAACTTCACCATATTCACCAGTTAGCTCATTTTTAATGTGGTTGGTTTCCATGTTGTAGGCATTTACTGCACCGATCAACATGTTGTTTGAAATATTATCGAGGTGACCTCTGTATTTCAACCAAGGTCCCGCCATAGAAATATGGTCGGTGGTACATTTTCCGAAAGCTTTTATTAAAACTCGTGCACCGGTAATATTTTTGCCGTCCCAAGCCGGGAATTCTTCAAGTAACTGAAGTCTGTCTGAAGTTGGGCTTACATTAACCTGAACACTAGATCCGTCCTCCGATGGTGCCTGATAACCGTTATCATCTACCGCAAATCCTTTTGGTGGTAATTCAGAGCCGCTTGGTTCATTCAGTTTTATTTGCTCTCCGTTTTCAGCGGTTAGCGTATCTGTAATTGGGTTGAAATCTAATCTTCCCGAAATTGCAATAGCTGCGACCATTTCAGGAGAAGCTACGAATGCATGAGTGTTAGGGTTTCCGTCAGCTCTTTTCGCAAAGTTTCTGTTGAAAGAGTGAATAATCGAGTTTTTCTCACCTTTATCAGCACCTTCTCTGTCCCATTGCCCAATACAAGGTCCGCAAGCGTTTGTAAAGATTCTTGTATTTTCAAACTTTCTGAAAGAATCTAGGAAACCATCTCTTTCTGCTGTGAATTTCACCTGCTCAGAACCCGGATTAATTCCCAAAATTGCTTTCGGTTTTACCCCTTTTGCTACTGCATCTTCAACAATGGAAGCTGCTCTAGACAAATCTTCATACGAAGAGTTGGTACAAGAACCAATTAAAGCCCATTCTACTTCTATCGGCCACCCGTTTGCGATTGCTTTTTCTCTAAATTCAGATACAGGAGTTGCCAAATCTGGTGTGAAAGGTCCATTGAGGTGTGGAGTCAATTCAGAAAGATTAATTTCTATTAATTGATCAAAATATTGTTCAGGGTTTGCATATACTTCAGCATCACCCGTTAAATGTTCAGCAATTTTGTCGGCTGCATCTACAACGTCCTGTCTTCCGGTAGAAGCAAGGTATCTTCTCATAGAATCGTCATATCCGAAAGTAGAAGTCGTAGCACCCACTTCAGCACCCATGTTACAGATTGTACCTTTACCAGTTGCTGAAAGAGATTCTGCTCCTTCTCCAAAATATTCTACGATACATCCTGTACCTCCTTTTACGGTAAGAATTCCGGCAACTTTTAGAATAACATCTTTAGCGGAAGTCCAGCCAGACATTTTTCCGGTTAATTTTACACCGATTAATTTAGGCATTTTCAATTCCCAAGCCATTCCTGCCATTACGTCTACCGCATCAGCACCACCAACTCCGATGGCAACCATTCCTAAACCTCCTGCGTTTACCGTATGAGAGTCAGTTCCGATCATCATTCCTCCTGGGAATGCGTAGTTTTCTAAGACAACCTGGTGAATGATTCCGGCGCCCGGTTTCCAGAAACCGATACCGTATTTATCACAAACGGAACTTAAGAAGTTGAAAACTTCAGAGTTTTTATTAATTCCTTCCTGTAAATCTGCTTCTGCACCTACTCTTGCCTGAATCAGGTGATCGGCATGAGCAGTTGAAGGAACGGCTACTTTAGCTTTTCCAGCCTGCATAAATTGTAAAAGTGCCATTTGCGCAGTGGCATCCTGCATTGCAACTCTGTCTGGAGCGAAATCCACGTAAGAATTTCCTCTTTCGTATTCTTGTGTTGCATTTCCTTCCCACAAGTGTGTGTAAAGAATTTTTTCTGAAAGTGTCAATGGTTTTCCTGTAATTTGTCTTGCTGCAGCAATTCTTTCAGGATAACGCTCGTACACTTTTTTGATCATGTCAATGTCGAAAGTCATATCTTAATTTAATTTTTCTATTTTTCATAAGTTTTCCTATTCTTTAGATAAGATTTAAAAAGGAAAAAATATACCATGATTCATTCATCAAATATTATTCCTCTGACCCATAAGATGAGATAAATATGATGAATGATTGAGATTATTTATACCTATCAAGTTAAGGAAAAATAAAATTTGAATCGTTGACATAGGTTAAAATAATTTAAGTTGCTCTTAAATGGAAACATTCTAAACAAAAAATGGAAGACTTCAAAAAGAAATCTTCCATTTTATATCTAAAAAGCTTTGCGACTTTAATTCAAAAACTATTAGTGACCAACTGTAACTAATTCTTTGATAGATGGAACGAAAGTCGTTAAATCGATACCTTCAACCGCTGCTTTATACTCATCAATATTTGGAATTCTTCCAATTATTGCAGACAATACAACTACAGGAGTAGAAGCCAATAAAGATTCACCTTTTTTGCGTTCTGAATCTTCCACAACTCTTCCTTGGAAAAGACGAGTAGAAGTTGCCAAAACAGTATCTCCTTTTTCAGCTTTTTCCTGGTTACCCATACAAAGGTTACAACCTGGACGCTCAAGATACATCATATTTTCATATTGAGTACGAGCTTCACCTTTCGGAGCATTATCATTAAATTCAAAACCTGAATATTTTTCTAATAATTCCCAATCACCTTCAGCTTTTAATTCGTCAATGATATTATAAGTAGGAGCCGCTACAACCAATGGTGCGTTAAATTCTACTTTACCATTTTTCTGTTCAAGATTTCTCAACATCTGAGAAACGATTTTCAAATCCCCTTTGTGAACCATACAAGAACCTACGAAACCAAGGTCAACTTTTTTCTCGCCACCGTAGAAAGTAAGGTCTCTGATGGTGTCGTGCGTATATCTTTTAGAAACGTCGTCATTGTTTACATCCGGGTCAGCAATCATTGGCTCAACGATGATATCTAGGTCAACAACTACTTCAGCATAATATTTTGCATTAGCATCTGGAGTCAACGCCGGTTTGTCACCAGTTCTTATTTCCTCGATTCTCTTATTTGCCTTATTAATTAAGCCTTGAAGAACGTGATTATGATTATCCATTCCTTTGTTGATCATGATCTGGATTCTGCTTTTCGCAATTTCCAATGATTCAATTAAAGTATCGTCTTCAGAAATACAGATTGAAGCTTTCGCTTTCATTTCTGCAGTCCAGTCTGTGAATGTAAATGCTTGGTCAGCCGGAAGAGTTCCGATGTGAACTTCGATAATTCTACCTTGGAAAACGTTTTCTCCATCAAATTGCTTCAACATCTGAGCCTGAGTTGCGTGAACTACATCACGGAAATCCATATGCTCTTTCATATCACCTTTGAAAGTCACTTTTACAGATTCAGGAATAGGCATTGAAGCTTCACCTGTTGCCAAAGCAAGAGCTACAGTTCCGGAGTCAGCTCCGAAAGCAACACCTTTAGACATTCTTGTGTGAGAGTCACCCCCGATGATGATTGCCCATTCGTCAACCGTAATATCATTAAGAACTTTGTGAATAACGTCTGTCATTGCATGATACTCACCTTTCGGGTCACGAGCCGTGATCACTCCGAAATCGTTCATAAATTTCATTAATTTAGGAATATTAGCCTGTGCTTTTTTATCCCAAACTGAAGCTGTGTGACAACCAGACTGATAAGCTCCGTCTACGATTGGAGAAATTACAGTTGCTGCCATAGATTCCAATTCCTGAGAAGTCATCAAACCTGTCGTGTCCTGAGAACCAACAATGTTTACTTCTACACGAACGTCTGAACCTGCGTGTAATAATTTACCATCAGTAACACCCACTGCATTTCTGTTGAAGATTTTTTCAACAGCCGTCAAACCTTGTCCTTCAATAGAAATTTCTTTAGAAGGAGCGAAAACTGTAGGAGCTGTAATTCCTAAAGTTTTTGCAGCAAAAGTCTGGATTTTCTTACCAAAAACAATGGCGTAAGAACCACCAGCTTTGATGAATTCTAATTTTTGAGGAGTAAATGATTTAGAAATATCTTTCAATTCAACATCTCCGTTGTATAATTTCTTTTCTTTGGTATTGATTGTAAGAACGGTTCCTGTAGCAACAGAATATTTTTCTTCCAAAACAATGTCGCCATTTTCATTACGAACAGGGTTTCCGTTTTCGTCAACTTTTTTCACCCAGTTTTGTAGGTCAATTCCGATACCTCCGGTTACATCAACAGTCGTTAAGAAAATTGGGGAAATACCATTTGTTCCGGCTACAATCGGAGCGATATTTACGAATGGTACGTAAGGGCTTGCTTGTTTCCCTGTCCAAAGTGCAACGTTGTTTACACCCGACATACGAGAAGAACCAACTCCCATTGTTCCTTTTTCTGCGATAAGCATTACGCTTGCATCAGGATGTTTTGCCTGTAAAGCCTTAATTTCTTCCTGAGCTTCTGGTGTAATCATACATTTCCCATGCAATTCTCTGTCTGAACGAGAGTGTGCCTGATTTCCGGGAGACAATAAATCTGTTGAAATATCACCTTCACCAGCGATGAATGTTACTACTTTAATTTCTTCTGCAACTTCCGGAAGTTTAGTAAAAAACTCTGCTTTTGCATAGCTTTCAAGAATATCTTTAGCGATTACATTACCAGATTCGAAAGATGCTTTCAAACGTGCTGTATCAGCATCATATAAGTAAACCTGAGTTTTAAGAACTTCAGCAGCCGGTTTTGCAGTTGCCTCATCATTTCCTAAAGCTAAATCAAGTAAAACCCCAATTGAAGGTCCGCCTTTCATATGAGATAGTAATTCGAAAGCGTAAGTTGGAGTAATTTCTTCAACCACAGATTCGCCAAGAATAATTTCCTTTAAAAACTTAGCCTTTACGCCTGCAGCACTTGTGGTACCCGGTAAAGTATTATAAATAAAAAATTTAAGAGAATCAGCTCTGTATTCGTTTGCTGTATCTTTAATCTGCTCAATAATTGCGCTTAATAGATCTGCGCCGTCAATTGGTTTTGGGTGAAGCCCCTGATTTTTTCTTTCTTCGATTTCTTGGATGTAATCCTGATAAATATTCATAATTCTAGAAGTCTTTTCATTTTAAATGCGCCTTCGGGATGTAATGAGATTCCTAATACGCTTCACTTTCAAATAGTTTGACGATTTATTCGTAAATCTTTCTAAGTTTGTTACCGGAAATTGAAGCTGTCTATTGAAAATCTTTTCTGATATAAAAATTTAACAGATAAGAACTGATGTTATTTTTTTAGATTTATCAAAAAAATCTTCAAAATTTAGTTTTCCGTTATTAAACACTTGAAAATGTTTCCAAATTTACGAAATTTTACTATTTTGTAAGGTTGAAATTATTTAGATTCTTTATAAATATGAATTTTATATTTTCTATTTTTGACACAAAATAAACATACAATGATTTTAAGGAAATTGAAGTTGGGTTTTTTGATAACATGTTCTGTTTTTGCTTTTTCGCAATCTAAACCTTTGAAAAAAAACAATGTAAGTGTATCTAAAAAAGCTGTAAAATCAAATATTGTTAAAAATACTGTAACAAAACTTCCAGTAGTTAATGAGGAGTTGCCATTGCTGATTCCGCAAAAAAAGAACGGAAAATCCGGATTTGTCAATCAAAAAGGAAAATTTGTAATTCAGCCAGAATATGATTTGGTGATGTTTTTTGGTGAAGATTGTAATCTTTTAAACTCGCCTAACGAGAAAGTTAAAAAGTTCGGAAGCAGAGATTTTGCTACTGTAGAAAAGGGCGGTATTGCGTTTAGAATTAATAAATCAGGAAAAAGAGTTTACCAATATAATAGTAATGATCTGGGAAGATGCCAGCAAGAATTGAAAAAAGCATTGTTTCATGCTTATATTCTTAGTGGAAAATATGGAATTATCGAAGATTCCAAGTTTAAAAATCCATCAGACCGCAATCAGTTTACCATTTATCCAAGTTACCAGTATCTTTACATTTTGGAGGGTGACGATGCGTCGAATCCTATGATCATAGCCACGTATAACGATAAATTTGGTGTAATTGATGTTAATAACAAAATCATTATTCCATTTGAATATTCAGATATAAAAAGAAATTACAGCTGGAAATTGGGGAAAATGTTTGAAGTCACAAAAGATGATAAAAACTATTATTATATAGATTCTTACAACCGATCTTATTAGTTTATTGCGAAAATTAAATCCCAAATCAAAATATTTTTAATTCACATATTTTTAGTAATTTTGCCGCTGAAATAAAGGGGTGCTCCAGTCGGGGCTGAGATTATACCCAATGAACCTAGAACGGGTAATGCTGTTTAGGGAAATTTGAAAATGTAACAACGTAGCAATATAACAATATACCAATTGCATTGCTAGACTGGTAAATTAGTAAATTGTTACATTACTTTAATCGCCCCTTTTATTCCATTAAATTTTTAAAATTTATAAGAATGAAAGGATTATTTTTTTTAGGACTTACCGCAAGTTCGTTGAGTTTTGCTCAAACTCTCAATAATGATTCTCTGAAAATCAGAGAAATTGAAGCTGTCAACTTTACCAAAAGACTTCCCGTTGCTAAAGAAATCATCAATGTTCAGAAGGATCTTGACGGACGAAATCTCGGGCAGGATCTTCCTATTCTTTTGAAAAATCAAACTTCTATTATTTCAACTTCCGATGCCGGAAACGGAGTCGGCTACACGGGATTTAGGATTCGTGGAGTTGCCGGGAGAGGGATTAATGTGATGATGAATGGCGTTCCGTTCAATGATTCCGAAAGTCAGGGAACTTTCTTCGTGAATGTTCCGGATCTTACGAGCTCGGCTTCACAAATTGTGATTCAAAGAGGAGTGGGAACGTCCAACAACGGAGTTTCTGCCTTTGGCGCAAGTATCAATGTGATTTCTAAGGAACCGGAAGAAAAGTTTTATATTAAAACAGATGACAGCTACGGGTCATTTAACACTTATAAATATTCAGCTGAAGTAGGTTCAGGTAAATTCTGGAAAGACCGTCTTTCTGTGATGGGAAGATATTCATATATTCACTCTGATGGCTATATTGACAGGGCTTTTTCAGATTTAAATTCTTACAATTTCACAGCCTTATTTGAAGAAGGAAAAACAAAACTTCGCTTGATGGCTTTTGGAGGAAAAGAAAAAACGTATCAGGCTTGGAACGGAATCGACAGGCAAACCTGGGAAACAGCTCCTAAACTGAACTATTCTGGTCAGTACACAGATCTTTTTACAGGCGAGGAAAAATTTTATGATAACGAAACCGATAATTACAGACAAAATCATTATCAGTTTTTATGGGAACAAAACATCAACGAACGCTGGAATCTTGAAACGACTCTTCATTACACAAAAGGAAGAGGGTTTTATGAAAATTACGTAAGAGTAAACGAAGAAGATGAGGAAGCAACACATTATTCCAATTACAATCTTCCGGTATTCGAATTGAATGGAGCTCCTGTAAATCAAACCGATTTTATCAGAAAAAAATGGTTGAATAATGATTTTTATGGCTTGGTTTCTACTTTGTATGGGAAATTTGAAAATCTAGATTTGAATTTCGGATTGGTTGGAAATCAGTATTACGGAAGACATTATGGGAATGTTACCGGAGTGTATTTTCCAAATATTGATGAATATGAATATTACCGTAATCGTTCGATGAAAACTGAAGTTGCAGCTTTTGCCAAAGCATTAATCAAAGTGAATGATTTTGAATTCTTTGGAGATCTTCAGTTGCGAAATATTGATTATGATACAAAGATATTAATGGAAGGTGATGGAGAAGGCGCTAATCTTAATAAAAACTGGCTGTTTTTTAATCCAAAAGCGGGAGTTAATTATAAACTAGGAAACGGAAAAGTTTTCTTCTCTTATGCTCATGCGCAACGCGAGCCCAATCGTGATGATCTAATATCAAACAATGATGTGAAATCAGAAAAACTACATGATTTTGAAGCAGGAATTGAAAAGCAATTTGGAAAAGTCGCTTTTACAGCCAATCTTTATTATATGTATTACCTGAATCAGTTGGTTTTAAACGGTCAGATCAGTAATATCGGAGAGTTTATCAGAACCAATTCCGGGAAAAGTTACAGAAGAGGTTTAGAAATTGGAGCTTTGGCAAAACTTTCAAAACAATGGGAGATTTCTGGAAACGTAAGTGTAAGCCAAAACAGAAATCTTGATTTCAGAATTAAAAATAAAAAAGAAATTACCGAGCTTGGGAATACAGAAATTTCTTTTTCACCCAATTTGATTGCCAATCTTAGCCTGAAATTTAACCCGACAAAAAATTTCCAGCTTGCTTTAATGAATCAGTTTGTTGGAAAGCAATATTTAGATAATACAGAAACTCAGAGTTTGCAACTTGATGATTATTTACTTACAGATTTTAATGCGCAGTATGACTTTAAAATTTCAAAACATGAAGTTGCTTTAAAGCTTTTGGTGAATAATATTTTTAATCAGAAATATGTAAACAACGGGTATGTTTATAATGGTCCGGTTTATTTTTCTCAGGCAGGAACCAACTTCATGTTCGGGATCAGCTGGAAAATTCAATAATTAAAATTCGACACCATTTCATATCAATATATTTCAAGTAAAGTTCAGATTAAATTTTTTAAAGGCTGCTTCGGCAGTCTTTTTTAGTTTTAATTTTTAACTTATTGCTTATTATACATTATAAATAAATCTCTCAAAAAGTCACGAAAAAGTCATAAATTTGCCACCAAATGAATATTTCAGCTTACATTTTAGACTATCTGAAGCAATTTGGAACCGTTACCGTTCCAAAGTTTGGTGTATTTTCTCTGGAAAATTCTAAAGCGGTCATCAACTCAGAAAACGGAAGTATTCTTCCTCCTTCTTCAAAAATAGCATTCCATTCTGATTATCAGGTTTTATCTGACGATTTGATAGGGTTTATCAGCAATAAAAAAGCAATTTCAAAAGAAGCTGCGGAAAATGAATTGCAGATTCAGACAGATTTTTGGAAGAAAAAACTTCAGGCCGAGCAGGTTTTGGAGATTCAGAATTTGGGAACTGTTTTTATTGAAGACGGCCAGCTCCATTTCAAAGGAAATCGCCTGGAATCTGATCATCCGGATTTTTATGGTTTGGAAGAAATTCGTTTTTCTGATATCAACGAAGGAGAATCTTTCGAGAGCCCTGTAAACAAAGAAAAAGATTATAAGTTTAATAAATCTACTCTTTGGATTTTCCTTTTCATCATTCCGGTTTTGGGGATATTGTATGTTGGATATACTCAACAGGAACTTCTCTTCGGGAAAAAATCTTTTGATGATGTTTCGGTGCAAACCAAAACGAAGAGAATTGAAAAGAAAATGCCGGTAAAAATAGATTCGGCACAGATAAAAAGAGCAGATTCTGTAAAAGCTTTTAGAGCGGATTCTTTAAGAAAAGACTCAATAAAACAGGCTGCAAAAACTTGGAAACCCAATTCCAATAAAAGTAAATCAAAAAAATGGCAAAAATAAAAAAAGCGTCAGAATCTTTGACGATAATGACCAATATCGTACTTCCCAATGATACCAACCAACTTAGAAATCTTTTTGGAGGTGAGTTGTTGGCAAGAATGGATCGTTGTGCTTCCATTTCGGCAACCAGACATTGCGAAAGAAGAGTGGTGACAGCTTCTGTAAACCATGTTTCATTCGACCACCCGATTCCGGAAGGAGGTATTGTTGTAATGGAATCTAAAGTTTCTCGTGCATTTTCTACATCGATGGAGATTTATGTAGATGTTTGGTTAGACGATCCGATTAATCATAAAAAGATTCAGACCAATAAAGGTATTTACACTTTTGTGGCGGTTGATGAATTCAACAGACCGATTCCAATTCCAGATATGGAGCCGGAAACTGACGTTGAAAAAGAACGTTATGCTGCAGCATTGAGAAGAAAAGAACTTTCTTTAATTCTTTCCGGAAGAATGAAACCTTCGGATTCTGTGGAGCTTAAAAAATTGTTCCAGGAACAGCCACAACCAGAAACGGATAAATAATTGTTTTATATCTTAAATGCTTTTAATTTTGTTGAGTGTAATGCCTCTGCAAACTTAAAAGCATTTATTTTTTTGATTCTAAGTGTTTAAGCTATGAAAATCCTTCTTTTAGATAAAAACCATCCCCTTATTACCGAACAGCTTTTAGCTAAAAACTTTATTTTAGAAGAAGATTTTACGTCTTCGTATGATGAGGTTTGTGGTAAAATTCAAAATTATGATGGGGTAATTATTCGAAGCAGAATTCCTTTAGATCAAAACTTTTTAGAAAAAGCAACTCACCTAAAATTCATTGCAAGAGTAGGAGCGGGCATGGAAAATATTGATATTCCTGTTGCTGAAAGATTGGGAATTCAATTGATTAATTCTCCTGAAGGAAACAGAGATTCTGTTGCCGAGCATGTGGTGGGAATGTTATTGATTCTAATGAACCGTCTTTTCATCGCTTCAAATGAAGTGAAAAAAGGAATTTGGCTGCGTGAAGAAAACCGTGGTGATGAATTGTTGGGGAAAACAGTTGGTCTTATCGGTTATGGAAATATGGGAAAAGCTACCGCAAAAAGACTTTCTGGTTTCGGATGTAAGGTGATTTTTCATGATATTCTTCCAGATCTTTCAGATGAATTTGCAACACAGGTTTCTTTAGAAAAGCTAAAACAAAAAGCAGAAGTTTTAAGCTTACATATTCCCATGACGAATGAAACTCATTATTTAATTGACTCAACGTTTATTAATGAAATGAAAAATGAGTTCTATTTTGTGAATACCGCAAGAGGAAAAAATGTAGAAACGAGATATTTAGTTGAAGCGTTGAAGTCAGGAAAGGTAAAAGGTGCATGTCTTGATGTTTTAGAATATGAGAAAGCTTCTTTTGAAAAATTAGATACTTCGACCTCGCTCAGCACAAGAGAAAATGAAGATCTGCAATATCTTTTAGACTCAGAAAAAGTAATCGTAACGCCTCACATCGCAGGCTGGACCCATCAAAGTAAGGAAAAGCTGGCGCAGGTGATTGTAGATAAAATTATAGCATCGTTTGGCTAGTTTAAAAATCAGCAAATTAGATTACTCTTTTAGGGTGTGAAATTTTGTGTTAAATAATTCATAATTGATAACGGCCTTTTCATATTTGAATAGAGTTTTGTTAAATTGCCGTTCATTTTTTTGAGCTCATGAAGAAGTTAAACCTTGTATTTATCACTACTCTATTTTTATTCCTATTTTCCTGTAAAAATAAATCTGAAAAAAATTCTGAAGCAACAGAATCTACGACCAATCTTCCCAATTACGGAAATGTAGATTTAACCAAAGTGTTTGCTTCCGGAGATTTTAGTCTTGTAGATAAAGATTATGCGGTAAATTATATCGACCAATATTATAAGAAGGTTTGGGAAAGAGGTAATTTGAGTGGGAGCTTTTTGGTCGCACAAGGAGATCAGATTTTATATGAAAATTACAGAGGTTTTGCACGAGAGGGCAATCAAAATCCTATAAACAAAAATACACCGTTGCATGTTGCTTCCGTTTCAAAAACGATGACAGCAATGGCAATGATGAAATTAATTGAGGCCGGAAAAATAAAGCTTTCCGATCATTTGACTCAATTCTTTCCCGGATTTCCTTATCCGAATGTAACAGTTCAGACTTTATTAGACCAAAGAAGCGGTCTTCCAAAATACGAATACTTCATTACTAAAATTCAGCCTGCTCCTGCAGAACTTTCAAAAACGTACATCACCAATCAGGATGTTTTGAATATGATCATCAAATACAAACCTGAGCTGGCAAGAGATACCGATACTGGTTTTATGTATTGCAATACCAATTTTGCGCTTTTAGCCTTATTGATTGAAAAGATTACTAAAACTCCTTTTCCGCAGGCGATGAAAGAAATGGTTTTCACACCATTGAAAATGAATAATACCTATATCTTTCAGGAAAAAGATATTCCTACCGCGTCGCAGTCATTTTATTATGGTGGAAATAAGTTGTATCCTTTAGATCGTTTAGATCTTATTTATGGGGATAAAAATGTGTATACAACGCCAAGAGATCTTTATAATTTTTCTAAAGCCATGTTTTCTAAAGATTTTTTAAAGCCGGAATTGATGCAGATGATTTTTGCGCCTTACAGCAATGAAAAGGCCGGACAAAACAATTATGGTCTAGGCTTTAGAATGAAAATTTTTGATAACGGAGAAAAACTAACCTATCATAACGGTTGGTGGCACGGCACAAATTCTGTTTTTGCTCACCTTTTAAAATCAAAAGTTACCATCATAGCTATCGGAAATAAATATTCGGGTAAAGTTTATTCGGCTCTGGCTTTGTCGGGTCTGTTTGAAGATTTTCCGCCTCAGAAAGATAAGCTTCACAGCATTATGAATGATAATCAAGACACTTTGAAAACAGGAACTGAAGTTTTTGGAGAATAATGTTTATTTTTGCTCAAATAATTTCATGAAAAGATTTCTTCTTTTATTCATTATCGGAATTCTTGTACAGTCTTGTGCGAGAGTGGGATCACCAGTCGGAGGTCTTAAAGATACCTTGGCTCCCGAGGCTATAGGCTCAAATATAGATTCCTCAAGAGTCAATGTGAGAAGAGATATTAAAGAACTTCGTATAGATTTTAATGAATATATTACCTTAAAGGATATTAATAAAAATCTTAATATTTCGCCACCTATAAAGAATATCAAAAGAATTCTCCCTTCAAATATTGCCAATAAGTTTTTGGTGATTCAGTGGACCGACACTTTGCAGGCCAATACAACGTATAATTTCAATTTTGGAAATGCGATTGTTGATAACAGCGAAGCAAATGTTTTGAGGTATTATAATTTTGCCTTTTCTACAGGCGAAAAGCTCGATGATTTATACATCAGCGGGGAGGTTACAGATGCTTTAGCTTTAAAAAAGAAAAGCAGCTCCGATAATAAAATGGTGCTTGGTCTTTATCAGTTGAAAGACAGTATGGATTACAGACAAAAGCCCTATTATATCACAAAAGTAGATGATGACGGTTATTATGAGTTAAATTATCTTGCAAAAGGTAAATACAAAATTATTGCTTTTGATGATGATAATGAAAACTCTATCTACAACCCCGGAAAAGAAAAAATTGGATTTCAGAAAGATACCGTTGTTGTTGATAAATCTATTTCAGGCTTAAATTTAAAATTGTATCCATCTAAGAAACCATTTAAAAACCCTGAATTAAAAGAAATGCCGGGAGGAATTTTGATGACTTTTGAGGGAAATCCTGAAGAAGTAAAGGTTCTATCTATAAGTGAAAAACTGAAAGACATCAAAGTTACCCATACTCCAAAATCAGATTCTGTAAAGATTTGGTTTGATGCTGTGAAAAGCGATGTTGGGCAAACCGTAAACGAAAAGCTTGAGTTCAGCTACGATACAGCTGCTAAGAAAGATACTGTTGTTTCTTTTTATAAGTACAACAAAAAGAACGTCATGGATGTTGTTAGTGAAAATGGTGGAGCTTTACTGCCTCCAAAAACTGATTTCAAAATCTCGTCTAATTATATTATTGATAAAATTTATCCTGAAAAGTGGACTTTAACGATCGATAGCACAACGGCACAACCATTTACTGCAAAAATATCTGAAACAAATCCTTACCAGATTTTAGTAACGTCGGATTTCATTTCCGGGAAAAAATATCAGCTGACAATTCCGAAAACTACAATTTCATCTTATTATGAAAAAAATTCGGAGTCGAAACGTTTCGATTTTGAAGTTGATAAGATTGAGAATTACGGACTTTTAAAAATTGAGCTTCAAAATGCTCCGACTAAAAAATATTGGCTGCAGCTTTTAGATTCTTCAGAAAAACCGATATATCAGAAGTATACAAGCGGAAATACGGTAACTTTTGATATATTGAAACCCGGCGAATATATCATTCGGATTTTGGTGGATAATAACGAAAACCGTTATTGGGATGCTGCAGATTTCGAAAATTCAACTTTTGCGGAAGATTCGTATACTTATTATAAGACTGCCGTTATCCGACCTTTATGGACATCAACCGAAACCTGGGATCTAAACGATAAAAGAGTGCTTGACATCAGTAAATTTGGTACAGCTACGAGTCCTGCAAAAGCTCAGTCTGGTGAGAAGAAATCGACAACCAATCCTATGAATAATTCTATTCAGAATAATAATTCTGGAACCAGAGGAAATAAAGACCTTCAATTAAGAAGATAATGCAGAAGTTTAAAAAAATAGTTTTTTGGTGTTTGGTAGGGTTTGCAATCATTCAGTTTATTCCGGTGGATAAGGTAAATAAGCCTGTAGATCAACGCAAAAACTTTATTAAGGTTGAAAATGCTCCGAAAAAAGTAGTTACATTACTTAAAAATGCATGCTATGATTGTCATTCCGATGAAACGGTTTACCCTAAATATGCATATGTCGCTCCGTTTTCCTGGTCGATTAAAAGCCATGTGAACGATGGAAGAAAATATTTAAATTTCTCTATTTGGGAAACGTATAATAAAGATTTGAAGCACAAAATGCTTACCCGAGCAATAGAGATGGTTGACAATAAAATGATGCCAATGCCTGCGTATATCATTTACCACGAAAAAGCTAACCTTTCTAAAGATGAAAGAGAGCTTTTAAATAGTTACTTTAATGGAGTTTTGGACTCTAAAAAGTACTAGAAAATACTTCTAATTAAAATCTTTTAAATACTGTTCAAAGAATTTCTTTTGAGAATCGAACGCAATATCTTCCAGATTGATTTCTGAAGCTTTAATCCATTGAGTTTCCGAAATTTCAGATAGTGCTATATTGACTTCGAACTTTTCTGAAACACGATATTCATAAAACAAATCAATCGTATTATAATCAATTTCTTTGTATTGGTAAACATTGGGAAGACTCGTTAGATATCTCAGGTTTTTAATATCAATTTCAAGTTGCAATTCCTCCAAGAGCTCTCTTTTGCATGTGTTTTCTGCACTTTCTTTGGGATCAACAAATCCTCCTGCCAAATCCAGTTTTCCTTTTTTAGGCTCCTGATTTCTTCTGGTTAAATAGATTTCATCTCCGCAGCGAATGACGACAGCAACAGCTCCGGCAACATTATTATACAAAGTGAAGCTGCACTCAGGGCAGCTCCACTTTTTTTCTCCGTCCCAATTGAGGGTTTGGTTTCCGCAATTCGGACAAAATTTTAGTATTTTCATTAAGCAGTATTAGAATTTCTCGGGTGAAAATTTAATATCACATCCCGAAGTTCTTCAGTTTTTAAATGGGTATAAATTCCGGTTGTCGTAATGCTTGAATGCCCCAACATTTCCTGAATATAACGCAAGTCTGCACCGTTTTGCAATAAGTGCGTAGCAAACGAATGTCTGAAGGTGTGTGGCGATATTTTCTTGCTTACTCCCGCTTTATCGGTTAGTTCTTTTATAATTATAAATACAATCACGCGAGACATTGAAGTTCCTCTGCTGTTAAGGAAAAGGGTGTCTTCATGCTTTTTGTTAATTTTATTTCTAAAACGTACTTCTGTAATATATCCTTTTAAAAGGTTTGCTGTATATTCGGCTAAAGGTACAAAACGTGTTTTGTTTCCCTTTCCTACAACTTTGATATAGTTTTCTTTAAAATTAATATTTGATATTTTAACATCTATTAATTCTGAAACTCTTAATCCGCAGCCGTACAGAACCTCAATAATACAGTGATTTCTTTTGCCGAGATCAGAACCTATTTCGATCGCTTGAATAATTCTTTCAATATCAGCAAGGCTTAAGGTGTCTGGTAAATAAAGTCCTAATTTTGGCCCTTCTAGAAGTGTTGAAGGATTATCATTTCGAATTTCGTCTTCCAGTAAATATCTGAAAAAAGCTTTAATGGAAGAAATCCATCTCGCTTGTGACCGTTCGCTGAATTTTTGTTTAGATAAATTGAAAATGTATTCCTGTAGATTATCATAGGTAATCTTCTCAGGACCTGTATTTTCAAGGTCTCCTACTGCGTAGTCTTTAAGTTTTTTAATGTCGCGAACATACGCGTCAAGTGTGTTTTCTGAAAAATTTCTTTCAAAGCGAAGAAAGATTTCAAAATCTTTAATTTTTTCATCCCAAGTCATCGTGTTGTGTTTTTTGTTAAATTTCTAATTCATTCTCTGTAACCTGTATTATTTCAATGTGATGTTCTTTTAAAAAAGCAATTCCCTCGTCATCCGAATAAGCATTAATGTAGACTAATCTCGAAATTCCCGCCTGTAAAATCAGCTTACTGCATTCTTTACAGGGTGATAGTGTAAGGTACAAAGTTGCACCTCGGGCAGATTGTGTAGAGCCTGCCAATTTCAAAATTGCATTTGCCTCTGCATGTAAAACGTACCAGTAGGTCTTGCCGGTTTCGTCTTCACAACAGTTTTCAGATCCTGATGGGGTACCATTGTATCCATCTGAAATAATCATCCTATCTTTTACGATAAGAGCTCCTACCTGCTTTCTTTCGCAGTAGGACAGTCTTGCCCATTCCTGAGCCATTTTAAGATAAGCTTTGTCAAACTTATTATACTTCTGCATCGATTTTTTCGAAATAATTTGTGATATGTATGTTAGAAGTTAGGCTTTCTTTTTTCAATAAAAGCAGAAACTCCTTCTTTTTTGTCCTCTAAATCAAAAAGCTCTCCGAAATACTTTATTTCGGTTTCAAAACCTTTATCACTATCAGACAGATTGGTTGCTTTAATAGCGCGTGAAATAGCCATTGGAGAATTGTTTGCAATTGTTTTTGCCAATTCTTCTGTTTTTGAAAGAAGTTCACCAATAGCGAAAACCTCATTTACCAGACCAATTTCTTTTGCTTTTTGTGCAGGAATCATTTTTGCTGAGAAAATCATCTCATTAGCAATCCCTTTTCCTACTAATTTTGGAAGTCTTTGGGTTCCTCCATATCCGGGAATAAGTCCTAACGTTACTTCAGGAAGACCCAGTTTAGCATTATCAGATGCATATCTGATGTGACACGCCATTGCCAACTCTAAACCTCCGCCCAAAGCGAAGCCGTTTACTGCAGCAATTACGGGTTTAGACAGGTTTTCTATCTTGTCAAAAAGAATATTTTGCCCGTTTCTGGCTAATTCTTCAGCTTTTTCCTGACTAAAGTTACTAAATTCTTTTATATCTGCACCAGCAACGAACGATTTTTCTCCACTTCCGGTTAAAATAATTACTCTTACCTCATTGTCAGACTGTAATTCATCTAGTGCAGAACTGATCTCTTTTATTGTTTGTGCATTTAATGCATTTAAACTCTCAGGCCTGTTGATTGTAATTACAGCAGTTTTCTCGTCTTTCTTTAGCAGTATATTTTCGTAAGTCATTATTCTCTTAATCTTTAAGAACTTGCAAATTAAAAATTTTTTGCAAATAAAAAGGGAAAAAAATAACTTTTTTCCCTTTTAAGTGTTTATTATCTAATAGTTTATTTTGAATGATTCATCATGTTGGCGTCAATATTGACACTTAAACCTGATGCCACTTTCATGCCAAGCTCAATATTCGCCCTGAAAAAATGACACAATTGACGGTTGATAATCTCGTCTCTTTTAGGCCCATCAATTCCCCTCATGTGATCTATAATGTTCTTTACCAGATTTTCTCGGTCTTGCTGATTCATCGCTTTTGTATATAAAAGCCCGGGTTGGGTGTAATGATCGTCGTCATTTTCATTTCTGTTGAAATTTGCTACATGGTTGCTATCCAGCTCATATTCAAAATTTTTGTAAGACGAATCCGGTCTTATGTCATCAAAACTGTTTGGATAGTAGTTGGGCTTATCTTGATAGTGAGACGAATCTGCCATAAAACCATCTCTCTGGTAATTATTGACTGCAAACGGACATCTGTTGACTTCCAGCTGATGAGCATTCACACCAACTCTGTATCGGTGAGCATCCGGGTAAGAAAATAATCTTCCCTGAAGCATTTTGTCTGGTGAAAAGCTGATTCCGTTGATCAAATTACTTGGTGAGAAAGTAGATTGCTCTACGTGTGCAAAATAATTTACCGGCACTTCATTCAGCTCCATTTCACCAACTTCGATCAAAGGAAAATCTCCCTGAAACCAAACCTTGGTAATGTCGAAAGGATTCCATCTAAATTCTTTTGCCTGCTCTTCGGTCATTACCTGCATGTACATCGTCCATTTCGGGAAATCGCCATTGTCGATTGCGTTACAAAGATCTTCCTGTGCGAAATCGGGGTTTTCTCCTGCCATTTTTGTCGCCTCGTCGTTGGTGAAGTTTTTAATTCCCTGTTTCGTTTTAAAATGAAATTTCACCCAAACTCTTTCATTATTTTCATTAATCATCGAGAAAGTGTGAGAACCAAAACCATGCATATGTCTGAAGCCATAAGGTGTCCCTCGATCTGACATTAAAATCAGGACCTGGTGTAATGATTCCGGATTTAAACTCCAGAAATCCCACATCATGGTTGGGCTTTTTAAGTTGGTCTTTGGAACTCTTTTTTGAGTATGTATAAAATCAGGGAATTTTTTAGCATCTTTAATAAAGAAAACGGGTGTGTTGTTTCCTACTAAATCCCAATTTCCATCTTCCGTGTAGAATTTTAAGGCAAATCCCCGAGGATCTCTTGCGGTATCAGCGCTTCCTTTTTCACCACCAACAGTAGAGAAACGGGCAAACATTTTACAAGAATTTCCTACCTGAGAAAATAATTTGGCTTTTGTATATTTTGTAATGTCATGAGTGACTGTAAATTTTCCGTAAGCTCCACTTCCTTTAGCATGAACAATTCTTTCCGGAATTCTTTCTCTCACAAAATGAGCGAGATTTTCCTGTAAAATAAAATCCTGTAACAACACTGGGCCACGCGCACCTACAGTTTGAGAATCCTGATGTTCGTAATATGGTGCTCCGCTGCCTGTTGTTAATTTTTTATTATCCATATAGTTATGATTTGAGATGTAATCGAATTTTTAAGAATCAAATTTAGTTGAATTTTTAATGGCTTCTGCCAAAAACGTTATATCTTTGTCATAGATAATATTAATCAAATGAACATTCAGCAATTGGAATATCTTATCGCTGTAGATAAGTATAAGCATTTTGGTAAAGCCGCTCAAGCGTGCTTTATTACTCAGCCTACATTAAGTGCAATGATACAAAAGTTTGAAGATGAGCTGGATGTAAAGGTCTTTGACAGAACAACTCACCCCATCAGGACAACTGATGTCGGATTGCAAATTATAGATCAGGCAAAAGTAATTATAGAGGCTGTAAATGAGCTTAAAAACAAGGCTAATTTATTAAATAATATTTTGGGCGGAACCATTAACTTGGGGATCATTCCTACCGTTTCTTCATTTATTTTGCCTACAGAAATCTTTAATTTCCTGCAGGATAATCCTAAAATTCAGATGAATGTAAAGGAGATGACGACAGACAATATTATTAAAGCTTTAAAAGCAGGAGAGTTGGATGCCGGAATTATTTCTACACCTTATGATAACGCCAACGAATTTTATCAAGACTTCTTATTTAATGAAGAATTGATGATTTATAGTTCAGATACTGAAGCAAACAAGAAAAATACGTTTATCGTTCCTGAAGAATTAAACGTAGAAAAGGTTTGGCTTTTGGAAGAAGGTAACTGTCTGAGAAATCAGTTTGAAAATATCTGTCATTTAAAAGAAAATACTTTGAAACCTAAAAATTTAGATTTCTTAGCATCCAATATTCAGACTTTGGTACACATGGTTGACAAAGTGGGAGGAATCAGTATTTTACCTGAATTAGCCTTAAATCAACTTTCAGAAGAACAAAAAGGTAAAGTTTACCGATTTAAAAAGCCTTTCCCATACAGAGAGATCAAGATTATTTATTATAAGCCGACCTTCAAGCAAAAAATCATTGATGAGTTGAGTTCTTTTATAAAAACTTCTCTAGAAACGAAACTTAATTTCAATAATGCTCCAAAAGATTTTGTAAGCATTAAGCCTCAATAATTGTATCTGGAGGCAATTTGAAGCATGTTTCAATAAAAATATAATAATCGATAAAAATTTTTGAGTATTAAAAAATAGTACTTAACTTTGCAGACGTTTATTAACGAGGAAAAATTTGACCTGATTGCAACCTCTCTAAAAAAATGCTAAAACAGTAATTCTCTTTTAGCATTTTCGGGCAATTATTCATTTTTTCTTCACATATTTTAATCTAAAAAATACAAAGAATAATATGTCTTATTTATTTACATCTGAATCTGTTTCAGAAGGACATCCGGATAAAATTGCTGATCAGATTTCTGATGCATTGATCGATAACTTTTTAGCATACGACAAAACTTCAAAAGTAGCTTGTGAAACTTTGGTTACTACAGGACAGGTTGTTTTGGCTGGAGAGGTAAAATCTGATGCTTATTTGGACGTTCAGACTATTGCAAGAGAAGTAATCAACGGAATTGGGTATACAAAAGGTGAATATATGTTCAACGGAGATTCTTGTGGAGTAATTTCTGCGATCCACGAACAGTCACCGGATATCAACCAAGGTGTTGACCGAGTTGTTGCCGACGAAACTTTCGAAACAAAAGCAAACGCACAGGGAGCAGGAGATCAGGGGATGATGTTCGGGTATGCTACCAACGAAACGGCAAATTATATGCCTTTAGCTTTAGATTTAGCTCATACTATTCTTAAAGAACTTTCTGCAATCAGAAGAGAAGATTCTGAAATTAAATATCTTCGTCCAGATGCAAAATCGCAGGTAACGATTGAGTATTCTGACGATCACAAACCGGTAAGAATTGATTCTATAGTAGTTTCTACTCAGCATGACGATTTCGCTGCTGAAGAAGAAATGTTAAATAAAATCAGAGAAGACATTAAAACTATTTTGATTCCTCGAGTTGTAGCTCTACAAACTGAGGAAATTAAAGCATTATTTAATGATCAGATCAAATATCACATCAACCCAACAGGGAAATTCGTAATCGGTGGTCCTCACGGAGATACTGGTCTTACAGGAAGAAAAATCATCGTTGATACGTACGGTGGAAAAGGTGCTCACGGCGGAGGTGCTTTCTCTGGAAAAGATCCTTCAAAAGTAGACAGAAGTGCTGCGTATGCTACAAGACACATTGCTAAAAATCTTGTTGCTGCAGGTGTTGCAGATGAAGTTTTGGTGCAGGTTTCTTATGCAATTGGTGTTGCTGAACCTTGTGGTTTATACATCAATACTTACGGAACTTCTAAAGTTGACTTAAATGATGGTGAAATCGCTAAAAAAGTATCTACGGTTTTCGATTTGAGACCTTACGCTATCGAGCAAAATTTAAAATTAAGAAATCCTATCTACCAGGAAACTGCTTCTTACGGGCACATGGGAAGAGAGCATTTCGTTGCAGATAAAACCTTTAATAAAGGGCATAAAAATGAGTTGACTCTTACAGATTTAGAGTTCTTCACATGGGAGAAATTAGACAAAGTGGTAGAAATTAAATCCGCTTTCGGAATTTAATTCTGCTTTTCGGTATAGAAACTGCTTTAACATGAATATGCTAAAGCAGTTTTTTTTATTTTTACACTTAAATACTTTACAATGAAAATGCGATTTGCAATTACCATACTTTTACTTTTTTTCGTAAGCACTTTTATAAAAGCACAATACACGGTGCACAAAATGATTAATGTAGGATATGTGTACCAAAATCAAAGCTTCGGTGAAGTAGGCGGGAAACTGATGTTTCTTAAAAATGATGATGTTATTTATCGTTTGGGAGCTTCCGCTTTAATGGGTTCTGCCAATTCGGATTTTGCCATTATGCCCAAATTGCAGGCTGATGTTCTGTTTAATTTTGAGAAGAATGTAGATTTTTATCATTCTTACTATTTTCTTGCTGGAGTTGAGGGAACGAATAAATATGTGGCTCCCAAGATTGGGGTTACTCTTTTTGGAATTTTAGATCTTACCGGAGGTTATGCTTTTCCTATTGGAAATTCTGGTTTAAATGGTAAAGAATTGAAAGGAGTGAATGTTAATTTCACATTAAATATTCCAACATCTTTCTTACATGACATGTTAAAGTAATGTTTTTTAAATAATTCTTCAGAGTTATTAATAAATGGTTAACAGTTATTAAAATTTTATTTATATTTACAGCATAATTTAAATGCTTATAGATAAGACTCTACTCTAATACTGTTTTGGCAAACTAAAAATTCACTTGATTTAAGTCAGGAAAATGTTTGTCGGCGGATAATATATGAGATGAGTTATGAAATCAACGGACAGTCTATTAATTTCTCTATACCAAAAAGGAGACGAAGAAGCATTATCTACCCTTATACATCGCCACCAGAGAGAATTGTTTACTTTTATATTATATAAAATAAATGATCAGGATTTGGCGAATGATATCTTTCAGGATACCTTTATAAAAATTATTGTAATGCTTAAAGAGGGGCGTTACAATGAAGAAGGTAAATTTATTCTTTGGGCAAAAAGAATTGCTCAGAATCTTATTATTGATCATTTTCGTGCTAAAGCAAAGAATATAAAAGTTTCAGAAACTACTTTTGAAAGTGACGAGTTTTCTATTTTCGACTTAATTAGAGAGCCTTCAGAAAATATTGAAGATCAGTTGGTAAGCCTTCAGATTCAGGAGGATTTACTCAAAATGCTGCAGTTTTTACCACAGAATCAACAGGAGGTGATAAAACTCAGGTTTTTTGACGGACTAAGTTTTAAAGAGATTGCCGAGCATACAGATATGAGTATTAATACTACTTTGGGACGTGTTCGCTATGCATTAATAAACCTAAGAAAAATAATGGAAGAAAATAATATTGTCCTGACGAGATAATAATTCACAATGTTTCACGTTTTAAAGAAAAAACATTTTTTGCCTATGAAAAATAACGATTCTTTAAAAGTGAAAAGTTTGAAACCCAAAAAACAAACCATTGATTTTTTGCTTAGTTTCTCAAAAAGTCTTGACGTTGTAAAGATTAAAAATAATCATTACCATCTTTCGAAAAATTAAAAATCATTAATTTTGTGCTGTATGAAAATTCAGCACATTTTTTTTGATCTCGACAATACGCTTTGGGATCACCGCAGAAACGCTTATTTAACAATAAAAGATCTTTTCGAGAAAGAAGAAATTACTTTAAAACATACTATTGATTTTGAAGACTTTCATTCTGTGTATCACGAAATCAATGAAAGACTTTGGGAACAGATCAGAGATGGCGAAATTGATAAAGAATATCTTAGAAAGCACCGCTTTTACGATACATTCAAGCGTTTTGGAATTGATGATCTCGAATTATCTATGTTTTTTGAAGAACATTTTTTAGATAAAATTCTTAATTATAATCATTTGGTTGAAGGCGCACAATATATTTTAGACTATTTAAAAGCTAAAAATTATACGCTTCATATTATCTCAAACGGTTTTCAGGAAGTAACGGAAAGAAAATGTATTCTTTCAAAAATTGATCATTATTTTCAGACGATTACAAGCGCAGATTCGGTTGGAGTAAGAAAACCTAATCCTGCAATTTTTGAGTATTCTTTAGGACTTTCTGATGCTAAAAAAGAAGAAAGTATTCTGATTGGTGACGATTGGATTGCGGATGTAATCGGTGCTCAGAATTTTGGAATGGATATTATTTTCTTTGATGTTTTAAATGAAAATAAAGAAGTTGAAAATCTTAAAGTGATAAAGCATCTTTTACAGATTAAAGAATATTTGTAAGAAAGTCTGAAATGCTTAATGATCAAAAATAATATTTTAAACCTCCCGTAATATAACCGTGTAATGCAACTATTGAAGTTTCTTCCGTTCCTAATAAACTTACAGAACTATTAATATATTCAAAATTGTTTAAATTCAGTATATTATTGAATAGTAAATTGTATTCAAAGTTAGAATTTTCTTTTCTGTAAGAAATTTGTCCGCCCAACAGAAAGTCTTTTAATATAGTTTGTTGCGTTTTCTGAATAAAGTATTCTCCTAGTATATTTCCCAACCATTCTTTATGAATATTTGCACGTAACCCTAAATATAATTTTAGATTTTGTTGACTTGAAGATGTATTAAAAAGACTTTGCTTAAAAAATGATTTAGTAAATGTATATCCTAAATCAAATTGTACAGGAATTTCCTTAGATTTGGATGAAATTTTTTGCCCTATTTCTATGTTTTTTATGCTGGTTTCATTGGATTGCTGACTGACGAAATTATTTGTGCGGCTGTATGATCCTGTAAATTTAGATTTCAATGTGAGAAAATTTCCTATTCTTCTATCATCTGAAGTAAGTAAGAACCAGCGATCGTTTAAATTACCAAGAACATTAAGTGATTGAGAAAAAAGTCCAAAATTGGTTACGTCTGTTGAAAAATTGGAGTTGGCTTTTTCGTACGCTAGTATTGAAAAAAAATAATTTCCTTTGGATAAATTAAAACTAATAAAATTGAATTTGAAAGCATTGGCATTAACCAAAGTTTCTGGGGATAATGAAGCATTCCGCATATATGATAAGTTACGGTTGTAATTTTGATCATATAATAGTTGAATAAAATCGGGAGATTTATACTGATTTATATATTCCAAAGCGAAAACCATACTTGCCTTTGATTGTAACTTGTATTGTATCTTAAAATTTTTGTCGAAATAATACTTTTCTACTTGGTTAAAATTAAGAAAATGAGATGTTAAAGTTCCTGATAAATCAAAGCTTCCTATGCCCTTTTGAATAAATATTTCATTAATAAAATCGTAAGTTTTTAAATTTTTCACTTCAGATTCAGAGGTGAAAAATTCTGATAATCTGGCATCCTCATATTTATAAAAATATCCGGAACGATAATTTATCGTCGCAAAGCTAAAATTGTTTTTTAAGTTAAGCTGTAAAGAATATTTTTCTGAATCTAAATCCAAAATTTGTAATAAATTGTTGAAGGGATTTTGGAATAGATTTTCTGAAGAGTTCATCTGTAAAATTGATTTTTTTGTATTTTTTTGCTGTGAAAAATCAATTGAGATTTTAGTGATATTGAATTTTTTATTCCAGGAAATAAAATTTCCTAATGTGTTACTTTTAATACCATTTTCTATATCATAGAATGTATTGATAAGATTTGAATTTCTATTTATTTCCTGATTAAAGTTATCCTCCTCAGTATTAAATCCAAAATTGTAATAAAGAAAACTTTTGTCTGCGAATGTCTTTTTTATTTTCATCTGTGTTGTACCAAAAAAGCCTTTATTTTTTTCTGTCCGATTTTCATATAAATTATATGTTGCAGGTTGTCTTTCAAAGGCAATTCTGCTAATAGTTGATAGTTTTTCTAATTGGGCAGTATTGAAGATTGAAAATGCAGTTATAGAAAAGGTTTTGTTTGATTTTGAATACTGTAGTGCACCAAATTGATTGTTTTTATCTTTCACCCTTCCGTCATTATTTAAGAACGTAGGTGTATCAAGACGTGTAGCATCATTCCCATTATCTCCATCATCTTGCTTGTTCATTTCATAAAAATCCATCATTCCTATGGGGTCTTTGGCAATGGAATTAGCATTTGCGATTATGGCTATATTGCCTGCTTTGCTAAATTTGAATAAATTGGCATGAGCAAGATAACTATTTTTATTGCCGTAATTGGCTTGTGCATTTCCCGTTATTCGTCCTTTGTATTCGTCCTTTAATTTTAAATTTAAAGCAGTCGATTGATTTCCACTCATGGTTGTGTAGTTTTTCCAAAAATCAACACCATCAATCATATCTGCAGTAATGTTTTGGGTTGCCATTTTATGGTTTTTACCAAAAAATTCGTTACCATCAACCAAAACTTGTCCTACAATATTTCCATTATTGGTAACTTTTCCGTTTTCATTGATATCCAGCCCGGGTAATTTTTTGATTAAATCTTCTACGGTTCTTTCTGTTCCGTCTTTTACAACCTTTATATTATAGGAAATAGTATCTCCTTTTGCAAATGCTATTTTTGGGCGTGCTTTTATTTTAACTTCTTGAATTTCGGTAATTTGTTGCTCCAATAAGATTTCAAAATCAGATTTTTCAAAGGTATTTATCTCTACAAATTTTGTTTTGTAGAGCAAAGAAGTAAATTTTAAAGTATAAATGCCTTTTTCAGAAACAACAAAACTACAAACACCGTTTTCGTTTGTAGTTTTGAAATTTATTGTTTTGTTGTTTTTTATTAATTGTACATTTACATTATCAAGATTTTTCTTTTCTTTGCTAATTGTTTTTACTTCAATATTTTGCCCCCAAAAAAAGTGAACAAAGAAAAGAAAAGGGAAAGTAATTAGATACTTCATTAGTATTTATAATCAATACAAAACCTTTCGGTTCTTTAGTTCTTTTGCATGTTTTTTATCATTTCACTAGCTTTCATTCTTTTATTTTCTAAAAATTTAATACCCCCTTCTTGATTCTTGAGTTTTAGTTTGTCACCTTCATATACTTTTAAGGTCGGGTCCATCTTTTTTATGTCATTTTCACTCACATTTTTTGAAACATTGGTTGCATAACATAAAAGATTCGGACTTTCTACTTTTAGAATTAGACCAGGTACTTTATAGTAATTGTACGGTCCAGCAGAAACAGGAATATCTTCGGTATACCAAACTTTGCTCTCATCATTTCCTATTTTGTAAAGTGCTGCTTTACAGTTATAGTTTTCAATAGTTTGTGTTTCGTTTGTAAACTCTACGCTTACATCATCCATGGGATAATATCCATAAAATTCTTCTACAATATAATCACTTAATTTATAAAGACCTTTATTATCTTTTAAGCGAAAGAATTCCGTCTTTTGCTCTCTTGTTGATAATTTTTCATTAGAATCTCTTTGAAAAAAACTATTACCATCATTATAGTACAGCACATATTTTTCCGGTTTTTTGGCATTCTCTAAAATCTGTCTTTCGATTTCTGCTTTTTGACTATCTGGAAAATTAAAACCATTATAATTTATGATTGGTCTAATAATAGATTCGTAAGTAACACTAACTTGGCTATATGTGAGTGTTGAACAAATTAGTACGAATATTGTAATGTATTTATTCATAAAATTGTTTTTTTAAAAAAGCAAGAGGTTGAGAAAACCTCTTGCCTTCTTTTTTTGAAAATAAACTACGCTTTTATCACATAAATTCTTGTTCCTGGATTTTCAAGAATACAAGGACGAGTTGACTCATGTGTTGAGAGTATTACTGTTTGTCCATCCTTTACTGTTGTAACTACCACAAGATCTTTACACTCTGCTAAAAATTTTTGTGCCTCTTCAAGAGAGTCAAACTGGTAAATTGTTTGCGGTTTTTCAACATTGCTTTCTACTTTCGATGATTCGTTGTTTGTAGATTTTGGATTTTGTACGTTGTCTTTAGCGAACCCTAAAGTTGTTCCGGCAACTAAAAAAGCTGCGAATAATAATTTTTTCATTTAATAATTATTTAATAATTAAAATTAATTTGTGTTTAAACTTTCTGCGCATTTGGTTCAACTTTACAAATGAATCAAAAAAATAATTATCCTGCAACACTTTTCACTTTTTTTTGAAAAATATAAAATTTTAAGTGTTTGTATTATAGGCTTTTATATTCATTTATTTTTCTGTTGTCTTTATGAATAAATGTAAAATTTTGCATGCATGAAAAATATAAAAGAAAAAACCAAAGCAAAAATGAATTTGCTTTGGTTGAAATATTTATATTGCTTTTTGATCTCTCGGTGTTCAGAATTAAATTCCCAAACTTTCTCTCACTCTTTTAATCGTTTCAGTAGCAATTACTCTTGTTTTTGCTGCACCTTCCTGAAGTTTTGACTCAAGTTCTTCAAGATTGTTCATATAGTAAGAAAACAATTCTCTTTCTTTTTCAAATCTTATTAAAATTAAATCTAAAAGCTCTTTCTTAGCATGACCGTAACCAAAGTTTCCAGCTAAATATTTTGCTCTTAATTCTTCTGTTTGTTCAGGCGTCGCAATCAATTCATAAATAGCAAAAGTCTTGTCTGTAGAAGGATCTTTCGGTTCTTCCAGAGTTTTAGAATCGCTTTCGATGCTCATTACCTGCTTTTTCAATTCTTTTTCAGGTAAGAAAATATTGATAATGTTTCCTCTCGATTTAGACATTTTATGGCCATCAAGTCCGGGAACGTATTTGGTGTCTTCCTGCAATTCGGCTTGAGGTAAAACCAAAACTTCACCCATCTGATTATTAAATCTTGAAGCTACATCACGGGCAATTTCCAAATGCTGAAGCTGATCTTTTCCTACAGGAACAATTTCTGCATCATACAATAAAATATCTGCAGCCATTAAGATAGGATAAGTAAACAACCCTGCATTTACATCCTGGAGTCTATCTGCTTTATCTTTGAAAGAATGCGCTAAAGTAAGTCGCTGATAAGGAAAAAAACATGATAAATGCCAAGAAAGTTCACAGGTTTCAGGGATGTCGCTCTGTCTGTAAAAAAATGTTTTTTCGGTATCAAGTCCGCAGGCAAGCCAAGCTGCAGCAATTTCGTAAGTGTTTTGTTTAAGTTCTTTTGCATCTTTAATCTGCGTCAGCGAATGAAGATTCGCAATGAATAAAAATGACTCGTTTCCTGCTTGCTTAGAAAGCTCTATTGCAGGAATAATTGCACCCAAAAGGTTTCCAAGGTGCGGTGTTCCGGTGGCTTGTATGCCGGTAAGAATTCTTGACATTTGTTTAAAATTATTTCTACAAAAATAGGGAAAATTTAGAATCTATCTTGTTCAAAAACTGCTGTAAAGTTGTATAAATTATTTCTTCAGTTTAATTTTGTAATTAAAAGTAAGAACCTTTATATGCCAAAGAGTTAGAGTTTGTTCTGCTGAGATCAAGTCATTTTCTGAACCAATAATTAAACGGTCACGGAAAGAACTAATGAATTGCGACCAATATTCACCTTTCGAATCTTTCAGTAAAAAATAAAATCCGGCGTCACCAAATTTCTTTCCTGAAGAATCTAAAATCAATTCGCCATTTTCTCCAACACTTGGAATCATCAACACCGTTGCATTTCCGTTTGGGAGGGGAAAAACTGCTTTTACACAGGTTTTTCCGGAAGGCAAATTGCTTACTCCATAAACACCCGAATAGATAACTTGTCCGGTAGATTCTATCGAACGAAACCAAAATGTATATTTTATTTCTTTTGATTTTTGATCAATGAGATTAATGATTTCGCTTTTTAAAGTTTCTGAATCAGAAATATTTTTAGTGGGAATATTCAATTGGTTAATTCTGTTGCTGAATAATTTATTTATTAAAATTCCGAAAAATTTGAAAAACGGGTTCCATTTTACAGAAAAATCCAATTTATGATTTGCTGTGTTCTCGTAAAATGCAATGACATTTTTAGATAAATTAGAGAATTCGGCTTCGGATAAATTAAGCTTTAGCATTGACGGAATGATGCCTTTAGCATTTGAGTCTTTTTGTATAATTAAGTTTTCTCTTTCTGCAAATTGGTGGATGAAATCTTCACCAATTGCGTCCAAATTCCCAAACGGCCCCATCAACCAGGGAAAGTCTTCGGGTTTAATTTTTCGTCCACGCAGAATTACCCACTGTTGGGTCACCCAATCCTGAAATTTCTGCATAGGATAAGCGAACCGCATTTTAAGAGTTTTTTAAATTTGGAATAATATTTCGTTGCCCGTTCCATTCACCAAATTCAGAAATAGGCTTGAAACGCAAGGTTGTAAATTCGAAATGAAAATCTTTTCGATCTCTTTCTTTCATAGCATCGGCGTGTCTTTCGGGCTTTGGAACTTTGCTATGTCCATGAACCATATCCGTCATTTCTTTCTGTGTTTTCCAAATTGAAAAAGTTGAAACTGTATTTGGAAATTTGATGGAAGCTAATGATAAAGTTGTTGCAGGATGATCTCGAACCAATTTCTCAACCGGTCTTCCCCAATGGATAAATCTTGGGATTTCCGTAAATTTCATTCGTGCAATGGTAACCGCAACGACCGGAGTACCTGGATTTTCAAATTCTAATGTTTCATCAGGAATCTCAAACTTGTTGAATTTCCCCCATTTTCTCATAAAATTTAATCTTGTATGCCAGCCTTTTGCAAGGATTTTCCCTAAATTATTTTTGGTTAAAAAATTGTCGATATCACTTTCTTTTTCCCATTGAGCAAATACGGCGATCTGTCTGATCAGCATTCTTGATGGTGAAAAAATAGGAGAGCCTAGGGTCATCGTCGTCATGATCTCTGTGTGAATCAACCCCGGAATATTTTTTGGCTTCGGTGGAAACAAAAGAATTTTCAATGCTGAAAAATAATTTGTTTTTACTAAATGATAAGTGAATACGCTCATAGTAAATTAATTAGGGGATCAATATCTTATCCCCGCCAAACTTCGGCTCCACCCCAAACATAAAGTCCCAGAAAACCTTTGCTCTTGCCAGTTTTTCTCTTGCATTGGTTTTTATTCCGGCATATTTATTTACATCTGCAGCATTGTAACCCCAAGCTTCAATTCCGTTTTTCCTTGCAAGATAAACCGCTCTTTCGTTATGAAATCTCTGAGAAATAATAATGTATGAATTTTGCCCAAATATTTCTTTAGCTCTTAAAACAGAATCCAAAGTTCTGAAACCTGCAAAATCTTCAAAAATTTTATCAGCAGGAACTCCGGCTTTGATAAGCTCATTTTTCATTTCTTCGGGCTCGTTGTAATCCTTTTTAGAGTTATCTCCGCTTACAATGATGTTTTGAATTTTCCCTGATTTAAATAATTCTGCAGCAGCTTCAATTCGATTAAAAAAATAAGCATTCGGTGCTCCGTTGGATAAAGTTTTACTTGTTCCTAAAAGAAGTCCCGTTTTCTCATTTGCTAAAGTTGAAATATTAGATGTTACATAATCTTCCGTCTGATTTTTAATGGTAAAGTTTGACCAGATGATAAAAATAATTCCTGCCACAAAAAGCAGCAGGAATATTTTGATTGTATTTTTTATAATTCTTTTCATACATTTTAAACCTTGAAGGTTTCATAAAAGTATGAAATATTTTAGAACTCAAGTCCGTTTGGAAAAGCTTTTTTTCTGAAAATTAAAAGTAATGCAGCCCCAACAGTAATTGCAGAATCAGCTACATTAAAGATGTATTTGAAGAATTCGAGATGCTTTCCTCCAATTAAAGGCCAGCTTTCAGGAACGTACCAGTCAACTAACGGAAAATGCAGCATATCAACAACGCAGCCTTTCATAAAAGTAGAATATCCTTCTCCGAAAGGAACCAGTTTAGAAACCCCGCCATAACCAATCCATTGATTGACGTTTTCGTCGTAAACCATTCCGCTGTCGAAAATTAAACCATAGAACATTCCGTCGATAAGATTTCCAATTGCTCCGGCAAAAATAATCGACATTGGGATAATCAGATAATTAGATTCGCCTCTTTTAAGCCACTTGTTGAACAAGTAAACCATTCCGCCAATCAGAAAAATACGAACAATCACTAAAAAATATTTGCCAAGCATTCCGCCAAAATGAAAACCATAAGCCATGCCCGGGTTTTCTACAAATGTTAATTTAAAACCCGGAAAAACAGAAACACTGTCGTTAAGGTTAAAATTTGTTTTAATGTAAATTTTTGAAGCCTGATCTATTAATAAAATAAGAAAAGTGATTAATACTATTTTCTTCATTACTTGTCTTTCTTTGGATTGTCCTTAAAATCTCTTACCGGTTTATCCTTTTTAACAGGCGTTTTTGGTTCAAATTTCTGAGTTTTTGCGCCTCTTGTATGAAATTTTTCATATCGAATTCCCATGTCTTTCATCACGCTTTTTAGCGCATTCAGCTCCATTTGGTTTTTTGGGTGTACAATTAATGCTTCCATTTTAATTTTATTTTTTTTGTCAGTCTCAGCGTAATCGAAGACTTAATGTTTTGAAAGTTCGTCGAGCCTTTTTCTGTCTTTTGCAGACAAATCATTGATTCCGTTCTTGCCCATTTTGCTGAGAAGTCTGTCGATTTCTTTTTCTCTTTCTCGCTTGTCTGAGTTGAATTGCTGATCGATCGTCAGATTTTTAGGCTTTTCCGGATAGAATCTGTTTTTGATTCGATCTTTATTAAAAAACCATAAAACAACGACGAGGATAATCCCTAAAATCAAAAATTCACTCATAGATATAATTAAAAATTAGGTTTATACAATGCTGCAAAACATTATATAAACCCAATTAATTATTTACAAAAATAAGATAAAAATAATTATCTCTTCATATTTTTAGCTTCAATACTCAAAGTAGCATGTGGTACAGCCAGAAGTCTTTCCTTCGGAATCAGTTTTCCCGTAACTCTACAAACGCCGTAAGTTTTGTTTTCAATTCTTATCAAAGCATTTTTCAGATCTCTTACAAACTTTTCCTGTCTTCCTGCCAAAATAGAGTTTTGCTCTTTGCTCAGCGTTTCTGCACCTTCTTCAAAAGCTTTGAAGGTAGGCGAAGTATCGTCAGTCCCATTATTTTGATCGTTGATAAAGCTTTCTCTGATCAGTTGTAAATCTTTCTCTGCTTTTTCAATTTTTTCTTTGATTATCTTTTTAAACTCTTGTAAATCAGAGTCGTTATATTTTACTCTTTCGTCTTGCATTGTCTTTTTCTTTTTTAATAAATTTATGATTTGGAAATTGAAAAAACAATAGTTATATATTAATTTTTTTCAACATTCACTTTAAATTTAATCTCATCAATATCGATTTCGTTAAAATTTGAAAGTGAAGATACAATTTCTATTTTATTTGACAAGACCTCAGATGAAATATATTCTTCATTTTGCTTGATTTGTTGAAGAAACGGTGTGTTTTCTTCCAAAACGATGCTTATTCTGTCTGTTAATTCAAAATCTTTTTCTTTTCTCAGATTTTGGATCCTGTTGATAAATTCTCTTGCGATACCTTCAGATTTCAATTCATCAGTCATCTTCAAATCTAGTGCCACAGTTGTTTTTCCGTCTGAAGTTACCGTCCATCCCGGGATATCTTTTGTTGAAATTTCTACATCATTCAATGTAATTTCATATCCTTGAATATCTATCTTTCCTTCTTTTTCTAAAGATGAGATTTGCTCAGCAGAAAGATTAGTAATTTCACTACCAACAACTTTCATGTCTTTTCCAAGTCTTGAACCTAAAGTTTTGAAGTTTGGTTTGATCTGTTTTACAATTAAATGAGATGCTTCTTCGGCATTGATTAATTGTAATTCTTTAACGTTAACTTCTTGTTTAATTAATTCTGCAACGGCTAAAATCTGCTCTTCAGTTTTCTTATCCAATACAGGAATTAAAACTTTTTGTAGAGGTTGACGAACTTTTACGTTTTCCTTTTTTCTCAATGAGAAAACCATACTTGTAATGTTTTGTGCCAAATGCGTTTTTTCAACCAAGTCCTGATCAATCAAACTTTCATCAGCAACCGGGAACTCTGTTAAATGTACAGATTCTGCACCGTCTTTTCCTGTTACTTTGTTCAAGTCCTGATACAACTGATCCATAAAGAACGGAGCGATTGGTGCCGATAATTTGGCAACAGTTTCAAGACACGTATATAAAGTTTGGTAAGCAGAGATTTTGTCATCAGAATAATCTCCTTTCCAGAAACGTCTTCTGCATAATCTTACGTACCAGTTTGATAAATTGTCGTTTACGAAATTGCTGATCGATCTTGCCACTCTTGTTGGCTCGTAATCTTCGTAGAATGCTTTTACTTCTTTGATTAAAAGATTCAATTCAGATAAAATCCAACGGTCGATTTCCGGTCGATTTTGAACCGCGGGTTCGGCGAATTTGAATCCGTCAACATTTGCATACAGAGCAAAGAATGAATACGTGTTGTAAAGAGTTCCGAAGAATTTTCTTCTCACTTCATCAATTCCTTCAATGTCAAATTTCAGGTTTTCCCAAGGATTTGCATTCGAAATCATGTACCAACGCGTTGCATCTGGTCCGTAAACCGCAAGAGTTTCAAATGGGTCAACAGCATTTCCTAAACGTTTTGACATTTTCTGACCGTTTTTATCCAAAACAAGTCCGTTGCTCATTACATTTTTATAAGCAACTGAATCAAAAACCGCCGTTCCGATTGCATGAAGCGTGTAGAACCAACCACGAGTCTGGTCAACACCTTCCGCAATAAAATCTGCCGGGAAAGCTTTATTATTATCGATTAATTCTTTATTCTCAAAAGGATAATGCAACTGCGCATAAGGCATCGCCCCTGAATCGAACCAAACGTCGATAAGGTCGCTTTCACGATTCATTGCTTTTCCTGAATCTGAAACCAAAACTACTTTGTCAACTACATTTTTGTGCAGATCAACCAAAGAATAATTTTCTTCAGACATATTTCCGATTTCAAATCCTTTGAACGGATTTTCTTTCATTAATCCTGCAACAACAGATTTTTCAATTTCGTTGTATAATTCTTCTACAGAACCTATGATTTTTTCTTCTTTTAAATCTTCTGTTCTCCAGATTGGTAAAGGAATTCCCCAATATCTTGATCGGGAAAGATTCCAATCGTTTACGTTTTCCAACCAATTGGCAAAACGGCCTTCTCCTGTAGATTTTGGCTTCCAGTTGATGGTTTCATTTAATTCTACCAAACGGTCTTTTACAGCCGTCATTTTTACGAACCAAGAATCTAACGGATAGTATAAAACAGGTTTGTCGGTTCTCCAGCAATGAGGGTAGCTGTGAACATATTTTTCAACTTTAAAAGCTTTATTTTCTGTTTTTAAAACAATGGCCAGTTCTACATCCCAAGATTTTTCAGGTGCAGTTCCTTCGTTGTAATATTCGTTTTTGATGTATTTTCCTGAGAAAGTCTCCGGAACATTATCTCCTTTGATAAATTTACCTTGCAAATCAACCAACGGAACCAAATTATCATTCTCATCTTTCACCAACATCGGCGGAACTCCGTTTTCTTTCGCAACTCTCGCATCATCCGCACCAAAAGTTGGAGCAATGTGAACGATACCTGTACCGTCTTCCGTCGTTACAAAATCTCCGATGATTACTTTGAACGCTTTTTCAGGGGTCTCATCCGGCGTAAACCAAGGAATTAACTGTTCGTATTGAGTTCCGGCTAATTTTTCTCCGGTAAATTCTTTTACAATTTTAAATGGAATCGTTTTGCTGTCTGAAGTATAGTTTGCCAAATCTTCATCAGTTCCTTCCACGAATTTTTTACCGAAATTCTTTTCTAATAAAACTCTGGCTAAAACAACAGTTACAGACTCAAAAGTATATTGGTTGAAAGTTTTTACGACAACATATTCAATATCTCTTCCTACCGCCAAAGCTGTGTTTGAAGGCAAAGTCCAGGGAGTTGTCGTCCAGGCTAAAACACTTACATCTCCATCAACGTTGTTGAAAAGTTCTGAAGAATCTTTTTTAACTTTAAACTGGGCAACAATTGTTGTGTCGGTAACATCACGATACGTTCCCGGCTGATTTAATTCGTGAGAAGAAAGCCCTGTTCCTGCTTTTGGAGAATAAGGCTGAATGGTGTAACCTTTATATAGCAATTCTTTGCTGTACAATTGCTTCAACAGCCACCAAACCGTTTCCATATATTTTGACTTGTATGTGATATAAGGATCTTCAAGATCTACCCAATACCCGATTTTTTCGGTTAGGTGATTCCAAACATCAGTATAACGCATTACTGCTTCACGACAAGCTTTGTTGTAATCTTCAATCGAAATTTTTTTGCCAATATCTTCTTTAGTGATTCCGAGTTCTTTTTCAACTCCTAATTCCACAGGAAGTCCGTGCGTATCCCAACCCGCTTTACGGAAAACCTGTTTCCCGTTCTGAGTTTGGTAACGACAGAAAATATCTTTCAACGCTCTTGCCATAACATGGTGAATTCCGGGCATTCCGTTGGCTGAAGGCGGACCTTCGTAAAACACAAACTCAGGATTTCCCTGACGTGTTTCTACACTTTTTGCGAAAGTGTCGTTTGCTTTCCAGAATTCCGAAACATTCTCGGCTACATCTATAAGGTTGAGGTTTTTATATTCTTTAAATTGGCTCATTGTAATTTCTCAATTTCGTTGATTAATCAAGTTGGCAAATTTAGTGATTTTTGTCGGTTTATAATATATGTTTTATTTTGATTCCGTGTATTGAAAAGTTGGAAGAAATTAAATGTCTTTTAAATTGTGAATTGTCAATGGTAAAATGTGAATTTTTAAAATCTTGAGATATAATGTATGTGTCTTTATCAATAGGAATGGGCTTTAGCCCGCTTTCAAATTTGAAGACCGAAATTGACTTTAGTCAAAACTTATTTTTCTCTCGCAGATTTTAAAGATTTTAATTTAATCTTCAACGCAATCATCTGTGAAAATCTATGTAATCAGCGGGAAATATAAAACCCACAGATTGCACAGATTTCGCAGATTTTTTAATTGTTAAATGCGTTAATCTTTTAATTTTAATTTAAATAAATTTGTCTTCTAAAATTAAACTATTGGAACTCTTCCCACTTATCGAGAAATCAAGCATTGAGGACATTAAAAAGTTTCAGGAAGAAAAACTTCAGGAACTTTTACAATATCTTGAAAGCAATTCGCCTTTTTATCAAAAATTATTTAAGGAAAATAATATCCAGATAACGGATATTCAGACTTTGGAAGATTTGCAGAAAATTCCAACGACTTCCAAGAACGATATCCAAGAAAACAATGACGATTTTTTCTGTATTCCACAAAATAAAATTGTTGATTACAGCACGACTTCTGGAACTTTAGGCGATCCTGTAACTTTCGGTTTATCAGATAAAGATCTTGAAAGATTAGCTTACAACGAAGCGATTTCTTTTGCCTGTGCAGGAATTCAGAAAGGAGATGTTGTACAGATGATTACGACGATTGATAAAAGATTCATGGCCGGACTTGCCTATTTTTTAGGATTGAGAAAAATGGGTGCAAGTGTTGTAAGAATGGGACCGGGAATTCCCGAACTTCAATGGGATTCTATTTTCAGGTATCAACCGAAATATCTGATTACCGTTCCGTCATTTCTTTTAAAAATGATCGATTACGCTGAAAAGCATGGAATTGATTATAAAAATTCAAGTGTTTACGGAGCTGTTTGTATTGGTGAAAGCATCAAAAACCAAGACTTTACAGATAATATTCTTTCACAAAAAATTAAAGAAAAGTGGAATATTCAATTATTTTCAACATATGCTTCCACGGAAATGAGCACTGCATTTACTGAATGTGAACATCAAGTTGGAGGTCATCAACATCCCGAATTAATTATAACAGAAATCCTCGACGACGAAGGAAATGCAGTAAAAGATGGAGAAAGCGGTGAATTAACCATTACAACTTTAGGTGTTGAAGCACTTCCTTTGTTGAGATTTAAAACGGGAGATTTAGTTAAAGCTCATTACGGGCCTTGTCAATGCGGAAGAAATACGATGAGATTGGGTCCGGTTGTGGGAAGAAAGCAACAGATGATCAAATATAAAGGAACTACTTTGTATCCGCCTGCAATGAATGATATTTTGAATGATTTTGAAGGGATTTTATGTTATCAAATCGTTATTCAGTCCAATGAAATCGGTTTAGATGAAATTATCATTAAACTCAGCACAGAAAGAGAAGACGAAAATTTTGAAGGAGAAGTGAGAGATCATTTCCGTGCGAAACTTCGTGTTAGTCCGAAAATTGAAATGGTGAATTTTGATATTTTGTCTAAAACAGTTTTCAACCCAAACAGTAGAAAACCGATTACGTTTATTGATTTAAGATAAATTCTTGATAAGTTATAAAAAATAAAAATATTTTCTCCCGTTGTGATGAATTTTGTATTTGAATATTATCTTTACGGAAAAATTAAATAAACTATGAAAAAATTATTTCTTGTATTACTGCTTTCAATTGCTACGACAGTTTTTGCACAAAATCAAATGAATATTGTTCAGGGAAGTTTTGATTTTCTGAGGGATCAAACTGAAGTAAATGTACAAGTCAAATATGAAAATGCTGTTTTTCAGGTAGAAAACTTTACCGAAGAGCAATATCTCGAAAAAAGAAAAGAAGATATTCTGGCAAATCGCAAAAGAGGAGAAGAAGGATGGCAAAAATGGAATGAGGCTTGGAATAGATTTAAAGATTCAGAATATTTAGATTACTTATTAAAAGGTATAAATTCAAAATCTAAAAAAGTTGTTTTCAAAAAAGATGCCCAGACAAAATATACAGTAATTGTTGATGCAAAATGGATTTATGCAGGTTGGCATGGCGGTTTATTTGGTCAAGAAGCAAAATTAACTTCAGATATTACTTTTGTAGAAACAGAAAATCCTTCAAAAGTAATAATGAAATTACAGGGAGATAAAATTTTAGGTAAACCGCAAAATAAGGATTTTGTAATGGAATATGGTCGAATTGCGGGTGCGTATGAGGCAACAGGAAAGGAATTAGGAAAAGCAATAAAGAAATCAATTAAATAAAACAAAAAAAGGTCTAAAAATTTCAGACCTTTTTTTTATGCTTGTTCTTTTTCTACTTTAATGAAATTGGCGAGGTTTACGACTGCGGTATCGTGTATTCGCACGAATGTATTTTTTTTGTCCCAGACATAACCTGCCAAAACAGCGCATATTTTTCTTTTAACATCAGGATTTTCCGGCTGATGGAAAAATAATTCCTGAAGATTTCCGGTGTACCATTCTTTCACGTAGGTGGTAAAAACGTTGACTCCGTATAGAATATAATCTGCAAATTCTGTCTGCCAGTCGACTTTTTCGCCGTTTAATTGTCTTATTGCCAGTTTTGCGGCAGTCATTCCGCCCTCGGTGGCAAATGCCATTCCTGATGAGAAAACAGGATCAAGAAATTCCGACGCATTTCCCGTTAAGGCAAATCCGTCACCATATAATTTTTTAACCGAGCAAGAATAATCTTTTAAATGTCTTGGTTCAAAAAGAAATTCTACATCTCCAAAACGTTTCACGTAATAATCAGAAAGAGAAATTGCTTTTCTCAAAGCTTCTGTAGGATCTCCGTTTTCAGATAATTTCTCGATATATTCGGTCGGGCCGACGATTCCGATACTTGTATTTCCATTAGAAAAAGGGATGACCCAAAGCCAGACTTCGGTTTCTATAATATCAAAAGAAATTAAAGTTCCCTCTTCACCTTCTTCTCTGTTAATATCTTCTACATGTGCAAAAATAGCAGAATGCGGAGATAATTTTGATGGCTTTTCTAAATCTAAAAGTCTTGGCAAAACTCTTCCGTAGCCGCTGGAATCAATCACGAATTTTGCGTGGATCTCTTTTGTTTTTCCGTCTTTGTCTTTAACGGTGGTGATAGAATCGGTACCGTTAAACTCAATTCCGATCACTTCAGTTTCAAATTCAAGGTCAACACCTTTATTGATAACTTCCTGAGCCAAAGTATTGTCAAAATCAGCTCTTGGAACTTGCCACGTCCAGTCCCATCCATCTCCGAATTTGTTACTGAAATCGAAAATGCAGACTTCATTTCCTCGCATAAAACGTGCGCCGAGTTTCTTTTCAAACCCCATTTTATCTAATGCAGGAAACAATCCGGCCTCGTCAAAATGATCCATCACTCTGGGAATAAGGCTTTCGCCAACGACAAGTCTGGGGAATTTTGTTTTTTCAACAACTTTCACGTTGATGTTATTCTTCTTCAGATAAGCAGAAGATACGCATCCGGAAGGCCCAGCTCCAATTACTAAAACATCAACAATTTCTTTGTCCATTTGTTTAATAAAACTTTTATCTTTGCGCAAAATTAGTGACAATTAATTATATTCTACAAAATTATATACTATTACTTTTAATTGATGAAAATAAATAACTTTTTAGAACTGAGAGATTTTCAAAGAATTATTGTTGAAAATGAAAGCATAGAATTGGATCCTTCACTTCTCCAAAGAGTGAATGAAAGTTTTTCTTTTCTTAAAGAATTTTCGAAAAATAAAGTAATTTATGGAGTGAATACCGGTTTTGGACCGATGGCTCAGTTCAAAATCAGCGATGAAGATACGCACCAGTTACAATATAACTTAATCAGAAGCCACTCTTCGGGTATAGGAAATCCACTTCCTGCTGACGAAGTGAAGGCCTGTATGTTGGCAAGATTGAACACTTTGTCTCGTGGAAATTCGGGAGTGCATGAATCTGTTGTCAAGTTGCTTAAAGAATTGATTAACAGAAATATTACACCACTTATTTTCGAGCACGGAGGCGTAGGAGCAAGCGGAGATTTGGTGCAATTGGCCCATTTAGCTTTAGTTCTAATTGGCGAAGGTGAAGTTTTTTATAAAGGCGAAAGAAGATCAACAAAAGAAATTTTTGAAATTGAAAATTTAGAACCTATTCAGGTAGAGATTCGAGAAGGTTTAGCGTTAATGAACGGAACCTCTGTGATGTCCGGGATAGGCATGGTTAATGCCTATAAAGCGAATCAGCTTACTGAAATTTCATTGAAATTATCATGTGCAATTAACGAAATCGTTCAGGCATATGACGATCACTTTTCGGAAGTGTTAAACGCAACGAAACTTCATGCTGGGCAACAGAAAATCGCTGAAAAAATGCGTGCTCATTTGTCTGACAGTAAATTAATAAGAAAAAGAGCCGATCATTTGTACACTCATTTTGAGGAGCAGGAAAAGGTTTTTAAAGAAAAAGTGCAGGAATATTATTCGTTGAGGTGTATTCCGCAAATTTTAGGGCCTGTTCTCGATACTTTGGAATACACTGAAAAGGTTTTGGAAAACGAAATCAATTCAGCAAACGATAACCCAATCATCAACGTAGCAGACCAACATGTTTACCACGGCGGAAACTTCCATGGAGATTATATTTCTTTAGAAATGGATAAGCTTAAAATTGTGGTAACAAAATTAACGATGTTGGCTGAAAGACAATTAAACTATCTTTTAAATTCAAAAATCAATGAAATTCTGCCTCCATTTGTGAATTTGGGTAAATTAGGTTTCAATTTTGGAATGCAGGGCGTTCAGTTTACGGCAACTTCTACAACAGCAGAAAGTCAGATGTTATCAAACCCAATGTACGTTCACAGTATTCCTAATAATAATGATAATCAGGATATTGTAAGTATGGGAACCAATGCAGCCGTGATCTGCAGAAAAGTAATAGAAAATGCCTTTGAGGTTTTGGCAATTGAAGCCATTACTGTGGTTCAGGCGATAGAATACCTTGGGTACCAAGATAAAGTTTCATCTGAAACCAAAGCATTATATGATGATATCAGAAAGATTATTCCGGTATTTTCGAATGACATGGTAATGTATCCTTATTTGGAGGAAGTGAAAAAATATTTAAAGACAACGTAATTATTGACTGCTTTTAGTTGTCAATATATAAATAAACCGAAACACATATGAAATGTGCAATCATAACAGGGGGTTCTCGAGGAATTGGAAGAGCAATCTGTATAAAACTGGCTGAAGAAAAAAACTATCACATATTAATTAATTATACTTCAAATGAAGCTGCAGCAAAGGAAACTTTAGCTAAAGTGGAAGAATTGGGTTCTACCGGAGAAATTCTTAAATTCGATGTAGGAAATGCTGAAGAGACTTTAAAGGTTTTGGGAGAATGGCAGGAAAATAATCCAAAAGCTATCGTTGAGGTTATTGTAAACAACGCAGGAATCACAAGAGACGGATTATTCATGTGGATGCCAATTGAAGACTGGAACTCTGTGATTAACACAAGTTTAAATGGTTTCTATAATGTGACCAATTTCTTCATTCAGAAATTATTGAGAAACAAATATGGAAGAATTATCAATATGGTTTCAGTCTCCGGAGTGAAAGGAACGGCGGGGCAAACCAATTATTCTGCAGCAAAAGGTGCTTTAGTCGGAGCAACAAAAGCTTTGGCTCAGGAAGTAGCTAAAAGAAATATTACGGTGAACGCAGTTGCACCAGGTTTCATTAAAACCGATATGACGCAGGATTTCAACGAAGATGAATTGAAAGCAATGATTCCTGCCAACCGATTTGGTGAAGCAGAAGAAGTGGCAGATTTGGTTGCCTTTTTAGCATCAAAAAAATCTTCGTACATCACAGGAGAAATTATTAATATTAACGGAGGAATTTACTCGTAATAATCTAGCAATGTAATAATTTAACAATGTACCAATGAGATTCTTCACTCCGCTCAGGATGACAGAGTTTTTAATTGTTACATATTTAAAATTGTTACACTGTTAAAGTGATAAATTGTTACATTTTTTAACATGGAAAATAGGGTAGTTATTACCGGAATGGGGATTTATTCTTGCATCGGAACTTCTTTGGAAGAAGTGAAAGAATCCCTGTATCAAGGAAAATCGGGAATTGTTTTAGTCGATGAAAGAAAAGAATTTGGTTTTAGATCGGGTCTTACGGGAGTTGTTCCAAAACCTGATTTGAAAAATCTACTCAGCAGACGTCAGCGTGTAAGCATGGGCGAAGAAAGCGAATACGCTTACATTGCAACATTAGATGCTCTAAAACAAGCCAATATCAACCAGAATTTTCTAGATCAAAACGAAGTCGGAATTTTATATGGAAACGACAGTGTTTCTAAGGCTGTTGTAGAATCTATTGACATTGCAAGAGAAAAAAAAGATACCACTTTAATGGGTTCAGGAGCGATTTTCAAATCGATGAACTCAACGGTGACGATGAATCTTTCTACTATTTTTAAATTAAGAGGAATCAATTTAACCATCAGTGCGGCTTGTGCAAGCGGTTCTCATTCTTTGGGATTGGCTTATATGATGATCAAAAATGGTTTTCAGGAGATGATTGTTTGCGGTGGTGCGCAGGAAACCAACAAATATTCAATGGCGAGTTTTGACGGTTTGGGTGTTTTTTCTGTTCGTGAAAATGAACCTACAAAAGCATCAAGACCATTTGATTCTGAAAGAGATGGCCTTATTCCGAGTGGTGGAGCGGCAACTTTAATTGTAGAAAGCCTTGAATCTGCCCAGAAAAGAGGAGCAACTATTTTAGGTGAAATCGTGGGTTACGGTTTTTCATCAAACGGCGGACATATTTCTACACCCAATATTGATGGCCCGGCCTTAGCAATGAATCGTGCTTTAAAACAATCAGGTTTAGAGGTAAAAGATATTGATTATATCAATGCTCATGCGACTTCAACGCCAATTGGTGACGCCAACGAAGCAAAAGCAATCCACGAAATTTTTGGTAGCGAAGTCCCGGTAAGTTCTACAAAATCAATGACCGGTCATGAATGTTGGATGGCAGGTGCAAGTGAAGTCATTTACTCAATTTTAATGATGCAGAACGATTTCGTAGCTCCCAACATCAATTTAGAAAATCCCGATGACGATGCTCAAAAGATAAATCTAATCTCCGAAACTAAAAATCAAAAAATTGACGTATTTTTGTCAAATTCTTTCGGATTTGGGGGAACCAATTCCGCATTAATTGTTAAAAAATTTGAATAAAAACATGGAAAGAGAAAAAATTGTTGCCATTGCTAATGATTTTTTAATCAATGAGTTTGAGGTAGATGGTGACGAGATCAGCAATGATGCCCATTTCAAGAAGACTCTGGGCTTAGACAGTTTAGATTATATAGATTTGGTCGTGGTGATCGAGTCTAATTTTGGAATAAAACTAGGTGAAGCAGACTTTAAAGACATCATCACTTTTAATGATTTCTATTCGGCAATAGAAAACAAAATCGCTCAAAAAAACGCATAATTATTGATTAAACTTTACTCTCAAATAATGTAACAATATAGCAATCTAACAGTGTATCAATTGATGTAATTGTTAAACTGGTACATTGATAAATTGGTAAATTGAATTTATGAACAAGTGGAAAGGCAAATCTAAAGGTACCATCTTAGGATATAGAATATTCGTCTGGTGCATTAGAAATATCGGGATCCGAAGTTCTTATTTTGTCCTTTATTTTGTTGCTTTTTACTATTTTTTATTCGAAAAAAACAGCAACAAATATTATCGATATTATTTTCAGAAAAGACTCAATTACGGTTTTTGGAAAACAAAAATCTCCTTGTTTAAAAGTTATTTTACTTTCGGAACGATTTTAATTGATAAGACTGCTATTTCAGCTGGTTTAAGAAATAAATACACCTACGAATTCGACGGAATAGAAAATCTCAGAAATCTTTTAGCCGAAAAAAAAGGTGGCGTTCTGATAAGCGCCCACATCGGAAATTTTGAAATTGCAGAGCATTTTTTTGCTGAAATTGACTTCGATTGTCAGATTAATTTAGTGACAACAGATCAGGAAGTTACAGTCATTAAAGAATATCTCGAAAGCGTTTCTGTGAAACAGAGCAACATGAAATTTATTTATGTAAAAGATGATATGTCGCATATTTTCGACATTAATGAAGCATTGTCAAAAAATGAATTAATCTGTTTTACGGGTGACCGTTATTTTGAAGGTTCTAAATTCCTCGAAGCAGATTTACTGGGAAAGAATGGTAAATTTCCGGCAGGGCCTTTCATGATTGCTTCCAGATTGGGCGTTCCGGTGGTCTATGTTTATGTGATGAAAGAAAAAAATCTTCATTATCATTTGTTTGCACGAGTCGCTGAAAATGTGAAAAAGCGTGATGCACAGGGACTTTTACACTCATATGCCAAAAATCTTGAATCGATGATTCAAAAATATCCGCTTCAATGGTTCAACTATTTCGATTTTTGGGACGATATTGATTAGTTTTCGATAATTTTAAAGTGGTTATTTGACAGTCTCGAATAATCGTTTAATATTTTTTATGGCAACTATTTCCGCCTTCCGCTCCCAATCTTTTTTTGCCAAAGCTTTCCCAAAGCAAAAAAAGGATTTCCGCTCAAGTCGGGCTGTATGCAATTCAATAATACAGGAGCCAAGGTAAAAGTTTAAAGATCCAAGATTAAAACATCTATTAAATTAATGTATTGTAAATTTTTGGTAATAGGTTGATAGAATGCTGTTCCTTTGCTGAGTGAAACGCCTTTGCGAACGAAAAATATTTTCAATAATTTAAAAAAAACTTTGTGTCCTTTGCGTTTAAATAATGCAATATAAATTGAGTTTTTCGTAAATATTTTTAGACACATTATTCTAAACAATTTGATAAACTTTTGTACCTTTTGCCGTTAAAACTATAATCAGAATTTGAAAAAAACATACGACATATTAATTATCGGCAGCGGAATAGGAGGCCTTGTTTCAGCGCTTATTTTGGCAAAAGAAGGCTTGAAAGTCTGCATTCTGGAAAAAAATAATCAATATGGCGGAAACTTACAGACCTTTTCAAGAGATAAATTAATTTTCGACACAGGAGTTCATTATTTGGGCGGACTTTCAAAAGGTCAAAACCTTCATCAGTTTTTTTCATATCTGGAAATAATGGATGATTTAGAGCTCCAAAAAATGGATGAAAATGGATATGACAAAATCACTTTCGGAGACGATGAAATTGAATATCCACACGCACAAGGTTATGATAATTTTGTTGAGCAATTATCCAATTATTTTCCTGAAGAAAGAGAAAATTTAGAAAATTACTGTGAAGAAATTCAGCGTGTTTGTAATCACTTTCCTCGATATAACTTGATTGGAAAAGATAGTTACAGCGAAGAAATCCTTCATTTAAATACCAAAAGATTCATCGAATCGATTACGCAGAATACAAAATTGCAATCTGTTTTATTGGGCTCCAATTTTTTATACGCAGGTGATTCTGAAAATATACCCTTTTACGTTCACGCTTTGACAGTGAATTCTTACATTCAGAGTGCTTACAAATGTGTGAAAGGAGGAAGTCAGATTTCAAAGCTTTTAATCCGAAAATTAAGAGAATATGGCGCAGATGTTCACAAGCATTCGGAAGTAGCTGAAATTATCTTTAATGAAAATAATGTTTTAAGTTCTGTAAAAACAAAATCAGGAAAAGAATTTTTCGCAAAACAATTTATTTCAAATATTGAAATTCGTTCTTTAACTAGATTAATCGGTGAAGAAAGACTTAAGAAATCTTTTTTAAACAGAGTCTTAAGTTGGGAGCCTGTTTCGTCGTGTTTCAGCGTTTATTTAGTTTTAAAACCTCAGACAATTCCCAATTTCAATTATAATATTTACCATTATTCATCCGAAGAATCGGTTTGGAATGCTTATCGTTATGACAAAAAATCGTGGCCAGAAATATATATGCTTTCTTCCACGCCCTCAAAACATCATCCTGAATTTGCAGAAAGCTTAACCGCTATTTCTTATATGGATTTTGATGAGGTCAAAGCTTGGCAAAATACAGTAAATACAATTGCTGAAGAACAGGAAAGAGGACAACAATACGAAAGATTTAAGCTGGAAAAAGCAGAAAAAATGATTGATGCTTTAGAAAAGAAAATCCCGAATCTAAGAGATTCTATTAAAAACATTTACACGTCTTCGCCTTTGTCTTATCGTGATTATATCGGAAGTTTTAATGGAAATATGTACGGTTATAGCAAAAGTTCAGAAAATCCACTGAAAACAATGGTTTCTCCACGCACAAAAATTGACAATCTATTTCTGACCGGGCAATCCGTAAACATGCACGGAATTTTAGGCTGTACGATCGGAGCTTTCAATACCTGCGCAGAGATTTTAGGAAAAGAAAAAATCGAAGAACGTTTGACACAAATGATTAAAAATGAAGAATAAAGATAACACAGAGTTTGTCATTCAGAACGAAGCGAAGCGAAGTGAAGAATCTCCATTGTTTTTGTTGAGATTCTTCCTCAGTCAGAATGACAAAAATCGGCGTTTATCTAATGAAAGAGCTGTAATTTTATTTGTTCTCAACCTTATTCTTATCCTCAACCTTAGTTCTTGCGGTGTCAGAAAATCAATAAAACACACTCCTGATGTAAGCCAATATTCTTTAGAAATCCCGAAAGTTAATATCATTAACGATTCTACTTTTAGTTTTGATCAAAATTATTTAACCAAAAATAAACAACAGCTTTGGGAATTATATATCAAAGGAAACCCTTTACAGTTGGGCTATAACAATGGAGCTTTAACGCAAGATTTAATGCAGAAACAGGAAGAAATTTTCTTTTCTAAAGTCGAAGGTTTTGTTCCGTCAAAATTCAAACAAAAATTATTGAGCGGCTTTTTGAAATGGTACAACCGAAAAATGTATCTCAATGTAAGAGAAGATTTTCAGGCTGAATTATACGGATTATCTCAATATTCATCAAATAAATATGATTTTATTGCTCCAAAATTCAGAAGAGCAATGTATTTGCACGGGGCACACGATATTGGGCACGCAATGCAGGATTTGATGGTTGTTGGCTGTACTTCTCTTGCGGTTTGGAATGAAAATACAGAAGACGGTGATCTATTGATTGGAAGAAATTTCGATTTTTACGTCGGTGATGAATTTGCTAAAAATAAATTGATAGAATTTGTAGAACCCAAAAACGGAATTCCTTATCTATCGGTAAGTTGGCCAGGAATGATTGGTGTAGTTTCCGGAATGAATAAGGAAGGAATTACGGTGACAATCAATGCCGGAAAATCAAAAATTCCGTTGACGGCGAAGACTCCAATTTCTTTTGTGACAAGAGAAATTCTGCAATACGCCACAACGATTGACGAAGCGATAGCGATTGCCAAAAAGCGTAAAGTTTTTGTTTCCGAATCTATTTTGGTCGGAAGTGCAAATGATAAAAACGCCATAATTATTGAAGTTTCTCCGGATAATTTTGGGGTTTACAGAGTTGAAAATTCAAGTAAGGTTTTTTGTACTAATCATTTTCAATCTGAAGCTTATAAAAATGATAAAAGAAATCAAAAACACATTGTAGAAAGTCATTCTGAATACCGCTACGAAAAACTTCAGGAGCTTTTGCCGGAAAATAAAAAGCTGAATCCTGAAAAAATGGCTTCCATTTTAAGAGATAAATCCGGATTAAAAGGTGAAAAGATAGGTTATGGAAATGAAAAGGCGATTAACCAGCTTTTGGCTCATCACGCCGTTATTTTTTCGCCACAGAAAAAACTGGTTTGGGTTTCTTCAAATCCTTATCAGTTGGGTGAATTTGTCTGTTATGATTTGAACGAAATTTTCTCCGACAAAAGATTAAAAAGCGGTGAATTTGCAAAGTCAAATTTAAATATCGCAAAAGATCCTTTTCTGGATTCTCAGGAATTTGAAAATTATGAAGAGTTTAAATTTGCCCATTCTGAAATACAAAATGCAATTGATTCGGATGATATGATTCTTACGGATGATTTTATTCCGAATTATCAATCTTTAAATCCAGATTTTTGGCTGGTTTATTATCAATCCGGGAAATACTATTTTAAACAAAAGGAATATTCAAAGGCAAGAACAGAATTTGAAAAAGCTTTAACGAAAGAAATTACAACTCTTCCCGACAAAGAAAATGTTGAAAAATATTTGAAGAAAACATTGAGGAAATTGAAATGATTTTGAACCATTAAGATTTGTTAAGTTTTGAATAATATTAAGTTTTCGTTGCATTAGCTTAAAAAAAATATTCTGATTTTTCTTAACTAAACTTAACTCCTTAATATAATCTTAATGTTTTAAGGATCCATTATTCTCCGGATTCACTTTATTCAAAAAAAGAAAAGCAGCAATCCCGGAAACTGCAGACATTGTAGTCGACAAAATAAAGCTTCCGATAATGTATTGCAACAAATTATTTTTAACCAAATCGAAATTTAAATCCTGACTCAAAATATTAGAATTTCCTGAAATAAAAGGCGATCCTAAAAAGAGTGAAGCAGCAATAATAAACGGAATAAAGGGTGGTAAACTCACATTGGAAGCCACAAATGCCAAAACTTTATTCAATTTGAAAAGTACCGACAGAGAAATCACCAACAAAGTCTGAAATCCCCAAAACGGAGAAAGCCCGATGAAAACGCCCAGAGCGATGGAAAACGCTTTAATGCGGTTGGTTCCGTCACTTTCAAGAACGTCTTCTTTTATGAATTTTTTAAAGCTTTTTTTTTTGAAATTATTCACAAAGTTTCTCGGAATAATGTAAAATAAAGTGATGGTTACCAAAATCGTATTCAGAATACTGATTCTCGTAAAGTCTTTGAACGGTCTGAAATGTGAAACCCGTTCTGCAGGGTCATACAAAACTTTTATAGGAACATTTTTTACGGGAACGTGTCTCCAGGCTGTTCTTACAATAATTTCGATTTCAAATTCGAATTTTGGAGTAAAATATTTTTTCGGAATTTTATGTAAAGGATAAAGTCGATAACCGGATTGTGTATCTTCAAGCTTGATTCCGGTCTCAAACCAAAACCAAAAGTTAGAAAAGCGGTTTCCAAAACTACTTTTTTTGGGGATACCGTCTTGCGACATATTTCGGTTTCCAATCAGTAAGACATCTTCGTTTTCTTGCAACAGATTTTCTACAAAAACCGGAATGTCATCAGGATAATGTTGTCCGTCTGAATCGATAGTTATGGTGTAATTGTAGCCTGATTCTTTTGCCTTTCTGAAACCTAATTTAAGTGCATTTCCCTTTCCTTTATTTTCTGATAAATTAATAACCGTAATCGAATATTTTTCTAAAATCTGTAAAGTAGAATCGGTAGACCCGTCATTGATAACGATTATGTTTTCGGTGTAATCTAAAACGCCGTCAATCACTCTTTTCAGAGTTTTTTCGTTATTGTAAGTAGGAATTAAAACGCATATTTTTTTTTCAGAAATTGCATTTTGTACTTCAGGAAGGGTCATTTGATTATCTTAAAGAATTTTTTTCTGCTGCATTCATTGTTTTAGACTGCGCTGCAAATTTTCTAATATAAGTTTTCAGAGCCTGGTTTTGTCTGCTATAATTGTCGATGATGAACATTTTATCTTCCTTAAGGTTTTTAGAATAACCCACAATTTTCGGAATATTTTCCTGAACGCTCATTCGTATAACTCTTAATTCTACGTTATTCGGATTGTTTTTAATAATGGTTTCAAGACTTGTTGCGCCAGATTTTACAAGTGCTTTTCTGTTTTTGGTTACAATTTTAGCTTCCATAATTTTCGCCGCAGCTTTGTAAGCACTTGTTACGGCATCAGAACCAGTCTGTTTTTCAGCGATATTGATGAAAATTTGTGTGTTTGCAGTTGAAGAATTTGCCTTCTCATAGCTATTTCTCAAGGCATCAAGGTCTGATTGAAAGAATAGAAAAAAAGCGGTCAAAAAAGAAAAAAGCAATTTCATAATGTCTATTTTTTATAGTTTACCGACATTTTTAATGCAATAGTCTCGCCAAAAGAAGTAGTATTTTTTACTTTGATTTCCTCTTCTCCTTCGTTAATATCCAATTGTAACGTTAAATCAGGCGTTTCAAAAGGATTGATGATTGCCATAAATTTTACATTGGAAGCCGATTTTAGAAACAATCTCTTTCCAGTAAATTTTTCAGTCAGTTCTTTTACAATCTGCATCATACAAACTCCCGGAGTTACAGGATTTCCTGGGAAATGGCCTTTGAAAATATCGTGATTTTTATTCAGCGAAATATTCGCAATATAACTTCCGTTTTCTGCCTTTTCAGAGTTTTCTAAAGTGTAAAAATCTGTAAGAATGGTCTGCATTATTTATTCAGTTTCAGTGATTTGAAATAGTTTAATATTGATTTTGAAATCTTTATGTTGAAGATTCAAACTATCTGCGAAGATATGTTTTTTTGCATCAAAACTAAAATCGATTTTTTCCTTATTGTTCTTTGTATAAATGATTTGTTTGAGCAGATGATTTTCTTTGTTGAACAATAAATAATAGCTTTTTTTATCAATTTTTGAAAGATAGATTTTAGAATTTTCATTTTCAAAACTTTCATTCACAGGATATTTTTGTCTTAAAAGTTCCTGAAAATCATTCTTCAAAAAATTAATAACGATTTTTTTATCTAAATCCGGAAGAACGTAATTCAGTTTAAAATCATTCTCCGAAACTTCAAAATCAATCAGTTTATTTCCAAAATCGGAAGTTAAGACAACTCGATGCGTTTTTTCGTTAATTTTTTTGATAATTAAAATTCCGCTAACGTGATTTTTATAAATATCCATTTGACATTTATACACATAATCTTCGTTGGAAGAAAAGTATAGATTTTCAACCGTTGTCTCCGAGTTTGAAACAGATTTTACATCTGTAAGTTGGTACGTTTTACAGGAAATAAAGAGAAAAAAAATCAGACTATAAAGAAAACTCTGAAGCAGGAATCGGCGCATTGATTTTTGTGTTTTTGAAAACAATATTCGTTGTATCTCCCGAAGCTTCCGTCATATTTACCTGTGAAACCGTTGTTTGGTTTTTAGGAAAATGAAGCTCAATTTGTTTGATGTATTTCAGTAATTGAGCAGATTTCGGAGTGAATTTTGCGATATTTGAAGTTCCGTTTTTAAAATAGGCAACGGTAAATTCCGGGTCACTGAACATTTTTCCGTTTGAACTTCCGACAATTAATTTATTGATTTTTTCAAAAGTTTTGCTTTTTGCATCCACCGAAGATTTTTTCCCTTGGTCGTTGATGAAAATTTTATTTTCCTTAAAAATAATGCTGTATTGATATGGTTTTGTGTATTTCCAACTCAGCGTATTTGGCGATTTTAAAGACATTTTACCGGACGTAATAACGCTTTTATCCAAAAAATCCATCTTTTTGGTTTGTACAAAGTCGGCTTGTAAAGTTTTTATTTCCTTTGTTTCCGAAGAAACTTTTGTTACGAAAGCTTTTGCTTCGGCTGCGCTCATTGCTGTGTTTTGAGCAACAAAGAAGCTTGAAATTAATAAAAATGCTCCGAGAATTATATTTTTAAACATTTACGAATTTGTTTTATTTAAATTGGATTTCATCCAATCCTTTGTTAAATCGTCCCTTCGGAACTTTTCTTCAACGTTTTTATTTATCTATTGTAAAAGTTGAATACTTTTTATCCTTCAAAAATAACAATAAATCGACCAAAACATTGTACGTTTTCTCCGAAGTATCGTGAAGCAGAATAACGCTGCCTTTTTTTAGGTTTTTGGTGACTTTTCTAAAGATTTTCTTTTCATTTTCTTTGATTGTATCTAAAGAACGTATATTCCAGCCGATGCTTTTTTTGTGAGTTTTCTTAATCGCTTTTGCAATATTCGGATTGGTAACCCCGAAAGGCGGTCTGTATAAATTGGTTTTTATATTACCTATTCTTAAAATCATTTCATCACATTTCTCAATTTCGTCAATCATTTTTGAAGTTGATAAAAATCCGGTTTTATTGGAATGAGAAAATGTATGGTTTCCAATCGTATGACCTTCAGCAATAATTCGTTGAAAAGCTTTGGGATATTTTTCAATCTGTTTTCCGATACAGAAAAAAGTAGCTTTTACATTATTCTCTTTTAAAATATCTAAAAATTTCGGTGTAAATTCTGTCGGGCCATCATCAAAAGTTAATGCAACTTCTTTAATTTTGGTTCTTTTATGAGTGAAACTGTTGACAAAATATCCTAATGTGATATCAAAAGAACCCCAAACCACAACCGCTGAAAACATTAAAAACAAAAATAGATACATCCAAAAACTCCCTTGAAACATATAAATAAATACGTTACAGAAAAGATAAAATAGAATAAATGAATAATGTTTCATCTTTGTTTTTAGATTTTAAAATTAACAATCTGTTTGTCATTGTGTAGGAATCTCGAAAGTGTCTTAAGTTTGCTTAGATTCCAGAATGACCAAGATGCTGATTCTTTATGTTAAAGAATTCAACAAATTAAGCTTTCCCCAACAAAACCAAACTATGGTCATTTCCACCCAAATGATTATACAAAAGAATAGTTGCAATGTTTTCTTTTTTCACAGAATTAATCATCATCACCTCCGGAATTTCCTGATTTTTCAAAATATGGCAAGCCATAAACGTTGAGAAACCACTTGCTGTATTATATTCTCCGCTTAAGTGTTTGTAATATAACAATGCTGAATTTGAAAATAAATCCATTGCTTTTGTATAATAAACATCAGATTTTGCATCTCCGCTGAAACCTAAAATCACAGCATCAATATCTGAAGTTTTTAAATTATTTTTAGCTAAAAAATCTTCAATGAATTTTTGAGTTTCTTCTAAATCTAATTTATTACTTAATTGAATATCCTTCAGTTGAGCATAAGAATTTTCTGCCTTATCTTTTCCTAACACAAAAAAACTTGCACCTTCACCCCAAGTAACGCCTTCAGTTTTTGAATCTAAATAATTAACGGGAAGATTTTCTTCTTTTTTAATAGTATTGTTTAGCTTGTACAATTCCATTGTTCTGTCGGTTTGCTCGTCTGTAGAACCTACCAAAACAGTGTTGCCTTCGCCGTCTAAAATCTGAAGTTTTGCATCCAGCATTGAAAATTCGAGTGAAGATGAACTGTTGACGTATGTGAAATTGTAACCGTGACATTGCAATCCCAAAGCAATTTGGCCGGCAACGGTATTGTGAGTCGATTGAATAAAATAGGTTGGAGTCAAGAACTCTTCATTATTTTCAAGGACATTTTTCAGAAACTTTTCAGAATCCTGAGAGCAGCCCATTCCGGTTCCAACAATAATGGCATCGGGTTTTTCGATTCCGGCTTCTTTCAAGGCGTATTTTGAAGCAACAGAACTCATTTTTACTGTTTTAGACATTCTTCTGCTTGCTGCAGGCGGAATGAATTCTTTGTAATTCGGCTCAATGGCTTTTAAAATCTGAACTGAGTTTTCAGGTTTTAAATTTTGAGAAAAATTTTCATTTAAAGTGTCCTGAACTGAGATGCAGGCTGCACTGTTGATGTAAACGGCACTCACGATTTTGAAAAAATTAAGGTTGAACAATTTCCTCCAAAACCAAATGAATTGGAAAGAACGTGATTGATGTTTTTCTCTTTCAGTTCCGTAATCGGTGTCAAATCAAATTCTTCCATTTTTGTTTTAAAATTTAAATTTGGAAAAATTACATTATTCTGCATTGCCAAAATCGAGTAAACTGCTTCAATTCCTGCAGCGGCAGCCAAAGTATGACCCGTAAATGCTTTTGTAGAACTGAATTCTGGAACTTGGTTTTCACCAAAAATTCTAATCATCGCAATACCTTCCGATAAATCATTATTTGGTGTCGCTGTTCCGTGAACGTTGATGTAATCGATATTTTTTTTATCTAAACCTGAAACTTTCAAGGCTTTTTCCATTGCTAAATAAGCGCCTTGTCCGTTTTCCGAAGAAGCGGTTTGATGATGCGCATCATTGGCATTTCCGTAACCGGAAAGATATGCGAGTACTTTTTTGTTCTCTTTTTTCACAACTTCATCAGATTCTAAAACGATGAAAGCAGCAGCTTCACCAAGATTTAATCCTTTTCTGTCGTTGTCGAAAGGTGTGTTGTAAGAATCCGTCAAAATCATCAACGTATTGAAACCATTCAAAGTAAATTTTGAAAGTGAATCTGTTCCGCCAACGATAACACGATCCAAAACACCATTTTTAATGAGTTTTGCCCCCATCATAATTGCATTAGCAGCGGAAGAACAGGCTGTGCTAATCGTAGAAACCATCCCGTTCAGACCTAGAAAATCTGCAATTGCCAATGATGAATTTCCAGCATCGTGTGAGTCGATATATTTTTGTTTCTCAGGGAAATCTTCGTAAGTGTAGAAATATTTTTCAGTAACGTCCATTCCGCCAACGCTTGTTGAGGAAATCAAGCCGGTTTTATATTCATTAATATCTGAAATTCCGGCACTTTCTACAGCTTCTTTTGCAGCAACCATTCCTAATAAAGCCGTTCTTGTGACGTTGTTGTCTTCACTAAGCTGAAGTTTCTGCACCAATTCTTCATTAGACAATTTTATTTCGCCTGTTTTGATATTTCCGGCGTGACGTGTTTCAAACAACTGAATGTCTGAAATGCCGTGTTTTCCGGTTGTCAGTGAAATAAAATTTTCCTCGACATTGTTACCAATGGAGGAAATAATGCCCATTCCGGTGATGGCAATTTTTTGACTCATCTTTTAAATAATGTAGCAATGTATCAATTTAACAGTGTAACAATATTGGTATATTAATAGATTGATACAGTGTTAGATTGAATTATTTTGTTCTGTTTTCTTGGATATATTTTGCCATAACCTCGATAGACTCGAAAATTTCTTTTCCTTTCTTTGGGTCTGCCAATTTTATTCCGTATTCTTTGTCAAGAAGTACGATAAGCTCAAGAGCGTCGATAGAATCTAATCCAAGACCGCCCCCAAAAAGTGGGTCTGTATCTTTGATTTCTTCTACTGCAACGTCTTCAAGATTAAGAACTTCTATTATTTTGTTTTTTAATTCTAATTTTAAATCTTCCATTTCTTTTAAATTTACCAATGTATCAATGTACCAGTTTGCCAATTTGGACTGAATACTATTGTTGCATTGTTGTACTATTATATTGTTTAATTACGTAGTTAGCAAATATACAAAAGCTTTATAACTTTCCTGATATAGTTCGACCCAGCCGCACAAGACTTTTTCAGCTTTTCCTGATTGCAGAATCTGTGCCGAATAAGTGTTTAAAAAATCTTCATCAAATTCATCTAAAACGAAAAAAGCATTTTCGGTCTGCATTTTATGTTTAATACTGATTTCGCCGACGCAAATGTTGGGTAAAGTATACACAAAAACGGCAGGACTCGGGAAATAATTTTCTTGTGAATTGATGCTTTCCTGATATTTAAAATCGGTGTCGAGACTTGATGATTTGTTAGCAAAAACCAAAGCAGTTTTGCTGTGATCATTGTTTTTCAGAATCATTTCGGATGCGAGAAAAGCCAGTTTGCTGAGATTATCCATTTTATGAAATTTAGGATAATTCAGTTCTAAACTTTTATAGGCTTCTTTCGCAAAGTCTGAGAAATTTTCTGTTTGAGATTCAAAAATAATTTCGTTGTTGAGAATGATTTTTGAGTTTTCTATGGTGCAAATGTCTGTTTTCTTCATTGAGAATTCAAAAGTTTAAGGCTTTTTTGTTGGATTTTGATGAGCGTTGAAAACAGAGAAGACCACAATTTCATTTTCTATCAATTCATAAATAATAACATAAGGAAATTTTTGGATGTATGCCTCACGAATTTGATTACTCTTTAAAGGGTAATGAAGCGGATTTTTGGTAATTCTGTCAAAGAACTTCTGAACACATTTTAAAAACTTAAGACCTAAACCTTTTCTTTTACTTTGGTAATATTCAATTGCTTCAGCTAAATCAATGTGAACTTTTGACTTTAAAATTAATTTATAAGTCATAGTCCTTAATCAATCTTTGCTTTACTTCTTCCCAAGAATAAGATTCGGTTTCGCCTTTTAAGTGTTTTTCTCTTTCAATTTCAAGCTTTTCATAATACCAATCTGGAACAGCAGGATAGTTGTCTTCCTGCTCCTCAATATCTATAATTCCATTGATGATTCGCAAAATTCTTTCATCTGCAATATCAATGAATTCGTGAATTCTTTTTCTGATTTCTAAAGTAGATTCCATTTCCTAAAACTTTAATTCTATCAAAATTACAAAATTATTTTATGCTTTCTCCAAAACAATTGCTGCATTACAACCACCAAAACCTGAAGCAGTTTTCAGAATATATTTAATTTCTGCAGGTTGGTTTTCTTTAATAATCTTTAAATCTTGAGAAACTCCCATTTCTTCAAAGTTTTTGGACGGAATTAAAGTGTTTTTCAAAGCAGATTCCATTGAGATAATGCTTTCTAACAAACCCGATGCACCCAAGCAATGTCCGTAATAACCCTTCATACTGTTGAGTGGAACATTTTGTAATTCCATTCTGTTGAAAGCAATGGCTTCCATTTCGTCGTTGTACAGAGTTGCTGTTCCGTGAGCGGAAATAAAATCGATTTGGTCTGCTGAAACTTTTGTTTCTTTCATTGCATTTTGAATGCTTGCAAACAATCCGTCACCAGTTCTTGATGGGCCTGAAATGTGATTGGCATCATTGATTGCAGAATCTCCTAAAACTTTAAACCTAAGTTTTTCGGTTTCTGATGGAGTTGAAGTGATGTACATTGCAGCTGCGGCTTCACCTAGATTAATTCCGTTTCGGTTTTTATCGTAAGGTTTACAAGGTTCGCTTCCAATTGCTTGAAAAGAATTGAATCCTGAAATCACAAACTCAGAAATCTCGTCTCCGGCAATCACAAAAGCATCTCTGTGTTTTCCTGTCTGAATCATATTTTTCGCTACAGAAATTGCCATAACTCCGGAAACACAAGCGTTGGAAACAACAATAGGTTTGGTTTTAAATCCAAAAAAATCTGCTAGTTTTTGAGCTAATTTTGAGAGATAAACACCTTCCGGTAAATCTGTTTTATTTTTTAATAAACTGATATTTCCTTTTGTTGTAGATAAAATAAAAGCAGTTTGTTCTGTAATGTTATGTCTTTCTACCAAAGGTTTTAGGCTTAGTAAAAACATTTTTTCAAGTCTTGTAAAATTGTCATTCTGAGCGGAGTCGAAGAATCTTTTAAATTCAATTTCTAATTTCTCAGAATCAATTTTAGAAACAAAAAAAGCTTCGTGATTATCAATGACTTTATGCAATGCAACTCCTGATTTTCCTTCCAAAAGCGCTTTCCAGTTTGATTCTACATCAAAACCTAAAGGTGTGACGCAGTTGTAATCTGTAATGTAAATTTCCTTCTTCATAATCCCATTTTATCTTTCCAAGTCTGAAAAAACTCAGGATTGTACAGACATAAGTTATTGTCAGAGTCCAAAAAAACCTGAATGGTTTCGCCACTGCAAACCAATTGATTTTGCTGATTAAAAATCTCGTATTTATAAATCAGTTTCGCTGAAACTGAATTCACAAAAGTTGTTACAATATTAAATGTTTCTCCGTATTTTAATGGAAGAAAATGCTCACAAGTGCTTTTTACAATCGGTGTTGTAAATCCGGCTTTCTGAATGTCGAGATAGGTTAAACCGTGCTGTCTTCCGAAAGCTTCTCTTCCGTCTTCAAAATAGACAATATAATGCCCATGCCAGACGATTCCCAGCGGATCTGTCTCATTGAAACGTACGCGTACTTCTTCAGTACAAGTTAAATCTTTAGACTGCATTTTGTTTTCTTTCGTAAAGTAAAGAGATGGTTACCATCGCAATGTAAAATAAAAATAAGAAAATCAGTTCTTTAGCAATTTCGACAATGCCGCTGTTTCTTAAAATAATATCGTAATACGCATTTAAGCCCCAATTCATCGGGGAAAACTGCGCAATTTTCTGCATAAATTCTGGCATCAGGAAAACCGGAACCCAAATTCCGCCAACCGCTGCCAAAACCACCACCGAAGTAGCTCCAAACGGTGCCGACTGCTCCTGTGTATCAGAAACCGTTCCAATCAATACCCCAAATCCAATCGCTGCCAAGCCTGCAAATAATGTAACAATAAGAAGGTGCAGCATCTTTCCTGAAACATCAAACTGAGGCAAATCCATCAATGGGAATAGCCAGATTCCTACTGCAACCATCAGTAAAAACTGGATGATACAAATAATGAGATACGTAAACGTTTTTCCTAAAATATGAATGTAATATGGTGTCGGGCTTACTCGAACTCTCACACTTGTTCCCTGGCTTTTTTCTTTAACTAAATTAATAGACAATGGCACTACGATAAAGAAAATCGCAAACAATGCCCAAGCCGGAACGTTGTGCTGAACAGAATTTGGCATTAATTCTTCTTTGCCTTTGTTCGGAGTGATCTCTTTAAAAGTAATTAAGCTTTTATTTTCAAGGTCTTCGGTTGTTCCCAACTGGTCTTGAAAGGCTTTGTATATTTTTTTATTCTCAATTTCAAACACCATTTTATTGATGGCATTCATCACCGAATTTTTGAAACCTGCGTTGGTTGCGGGGTCAAAATAGAGATGAATGTCTTTGGTTTTTGAAGCCACTGCTTTTGTCGCAGTTGAATCGGTTTCCAAGCCAAACGAGCTAACGACGGTCTGAACTTTAGAATCGATATTTGAATTTAAATCTTTCGTTAAGTTTTCAGGAATAACGATTGCCATTTGATAATCACCTGTGAAAACAGCTTTCTCCGCCGATTTTTCGTTGTAATCGGTGACAAGTTCAAATGTTTTGCTGGTTTCCAGTTCTTTTTTGATGACTTTGGAAACTTCAGATTTATCGTTGTCAATAAAAATAATCGGGATTTTTGAGCCTTCCAGATTTTTGAATGTTGAATCCTGAATTAAGGTAATTGTAATAATCAGCAATAAAGGCATTAAAAATATAATGACAATTCCGCCCGAATCTCTTTTCAGCAACTGAATTTCCTTGATGAAACTTCTCCACAATTTATACAACATCTCTCAATTCTTTTCCCGTTAATGAAATGAAAACGTCTTCAAGGTTTTCAGCATTGGCAACTCTTTCCACCAATTCTTGCGGTGTTCCGGTCGCATGGATTTTCCCGTGATCGATGATGGCAATTTTTGTACAGAATTCCTCCGCTTCTGATAAATGATGCGAAGTATAAATAATGCACGTGCCTTTTTTATTTAAATCCAAAAGATAATCAATGATTGCTTTTTTCGATTGAACATCCACACCAACGGTCGGCTCGTCCAGAAACAGAACTTTCGGATTGTGAAGCGTTCCGGCAATCAGATTGCAACGACGTTTCATACCGCCCGAAAACTGGTCGACTTTCTTATTGGCAAATTTCGTTAAGCCCATTAATTCTAATGCTTCGTCGATTTCTTTATGAAGGGTTTTACGTTTTAAACCATACAAGCTTCCGAAAAATAACAAGTTTTCTTTTGCCGTCAAAGTAGGGTAGAGCGCATATTCCTGCGGCACGACGCCAATGATTTGGTTGATTTTTGAACTGTCTTTTTTAGGCGACAATCCGTTGATGGTAAAACTTCCTGAGGTTGGCTTAATCAAACCTGAAAGCATAGAAATCAAGGTGGTTTTTCCCGCTCCATTTGGACCGAGAATTCCGTAGATTTCGTTTTTATCGATGTTCAAAGAAATATCATTAACCGAAAAGTCTTCCGAATTTTTGTATTTCTTATAGAGATTTTTTATTTCGATGATATTTTCCAAACTATATCGCTTTTCTCAATTTTTTATAAAACGCTTCTTCCAAATCGGCAATATGAAGCATCGATTTTGAAAGCTTATTGTAAATATCACTTTTAGAATTTCTGTTTTTGTAAACGCGGGCAATATCCACGGCAAAATCTCTCCAAAGATCACCAATTGCAGTGATTTCTTTGGACAATTCTTTTAATTCGTCATTTTTAAGAATCACAGCGGCTTCCTGCAAAAAAGCACCGTAAATAAACCTGAATCCGCCACCGCCGGTTCCGATTTCTTCCTGCATTCTGATTAATTGTCCTAAGTAATGGTTTGTTACTTTCGTGCCTTTTTTCTCTGCCCATTTCGGGATGCTTTTTGCTACCCAACGCATTGCTTTTACACCAATAATCGGAACGGGAGCCAGCATATTTTTACAGGTATCTTTAATTCCTTTTTTAATCGCTTCTTCCAGATTTACGTTGTCTGGAATGTGTGTTGGGAAATACATATGACCTTTCGGTGCAAGTGCGCCTTTTGCATAACGTACTTTCTCTAGTTCCGTTTCGGATAATGTGGTTGCAAAATCCATTACAGGATCGCTGATAAGAAATTTCCCTTCTTCTTTTCCGTAAACGACCAGATTGTGGGCATTGAAATGGAATTTATATTCTTCAGGAAAATAGGTAAGGTTGAAAACGCCAACCTGTAAACCTGTCGGTATATTTTGTTCTAAATTTTTCTCTAAAGCTTTTTGAGCTTCCTGAGGATTTGAGAATTTTTGTCTTTTTATTTTAATTCCCAATCTTTTTGCCGCTTTGCTGAAAATAGCACCCGGCATCGGACGGTAGCTAAAACCTGGTGCAAAATTGACTTTTAAGAAAGGTAAGTACACGAAAAATAATCCCGAGCCGATTCCGAAAATCATCGGTTCGCTGAGTTTTAGACCTCTGTTGAGAAGTAGATTGGAGGCAACACCGTTTTCGCAATGAGCAGTCTGATGGTGTTCAAAATTAATTTTCATTTTTATTTTCCGTTGAAATTTTTTAATTCATCTACCGAAATATCAAATGCATCTGCATATTTTTTGAGGGTAGAATCGCTGAGTTTTTTGAAAGTTTTCGGTTTTGCGTGTCTTTTCACAGTCCATTGCCACATATTAACATAAGCTGCCAAAACCTGCATATCCATTTTATTTAGTTCCATAAAATAGACGATAGGACTTACCAAATTGTTTGCCACATTCTGTCTTGCTTCTTCGATACGCTCGTTGATCAGCTCCATTGATTCGTCAAGTGCAGCTTTTTTAGCTTCCCAACCGATACTTTGAGCAGTTGTGTAATTGTTATTCTCATCAGTAACGTATAACATTTCGGTCATATTTGCTGATTGAAGATTACTTTCGTCCTGTGGAATATCTTGTTTTTTCACCCGAAAATTCTATTAATTATTGTCTTAATAATCCGCTAAAATAGTAAAAATGCAGGACATGGTATTAAGCAAATTATCAGAGGGATTTTGAAAACAAAAGCATTAGTGGATAAAGTAAAAAAACGCAAAGAAAATCTCTGCGCTCTAACAATAAATAGGTAATTCAATTTTAGTTTTGTATTCTCTGCAATCTTTTTGTTAAAGAATTTACTGGAAGATAGATTGCTGATATTGCTAAAAATAACATCGTCATCATCGCAAAAAATTCTGTAAAGCGCATTGTCATGCTTGGTTCTTTCATATCACCATCCATCAGAAAGCCGATTGTTGTAATAATTGCAGATACGGTAAGAATGTTTAAAGTTTTTCTTTTCATAATATATTTAATTATATATCAAACGCAGGTGAAGTTGTTTTATTGTATGACCAATTTGTAACGAAACAAAAAGTGTAGAGACTAATGTAATTAAAGTAATCAATTCATATGAAGAAAATTTTTATTTCTCTTTCTCTTTTTGTTATGTTTCACGCAGCCGCACAAAAATTTGAAACACAGAAACAAACGGATGCTCAAGGTTACAGTTTCGAAACTGTGAAAAATGACCAGTCTGGAGTAAGGGTTTATACTTTGAAAAACGGTTTGAAGGTATATCTTGCTAAAAATGACGATGCACCGAGAATTCAGACATATATTCCGGTAAGAACAGGCTCTAATAATGATCCTGGTGACAATACCGGTCTTGCTCATTATTTGGAGCACATGGTTTTCAAAGGAACTTCCCATTTGGGAACTCAGGATTGGGCAAAAGAAAAAGCTATTTTAAAGCAGATTTCTGATCTTTACGAACAGCATAAAGCCGAAAAAGATCCTGAAAAGAAAAAAGCACTTTATAAAAAAATTGATGAGGTTTCTCAGGAAGCATCAAAATTCGCAATTGCAAACGAATATGACAAAGCAATTTCATCTTTGGGAGCAACAGGAACCAACGCTCATACTTGGCTGGATGAAACTGTCTACAAAAATAATATCCCTGCAAACGAACTTGAAAAATGGCTAAAAGTTGAAAAAGAGCGTTTCTCGGAATTGGTTTTAAGACTTTTCCATACAGAATTAGAGGCGGTTTACGAAGAATTTAACAGAGCGCAGGATAACGACGGACGTTTGGTAAATTATGCATTAATGGACGCCCTTTTTCCAAAACATCCAAATGGACAGCAAACAACGATCGGAACTTCAGAACATTTGAAGAGCCCTTCAATGGAAGCTATTCACAAATATTTTGACACGTATTATGTACCTAATAATATGGCAGTAGTTTTGGTTGGAGATCTTGATTTCGACAAAACTATAAAATTAGTTGATCAATATTTCGGTTCATTCAAGTATAAAGAATTACCAATGAAGAAAATGGTTTCGGAAGAACCAATGACTTCTGTTGTAAGCAGAACTGTAAAAAGCCCATCTACACCAAGAATGACAATCGCCTGGAGAACAGATTCTAACGGAACTAAAGAGGCAAGATTGGCAACGATGGTAGGTGAGATTTTAAGCAACAACGGTGATGCAGGTTTAATTGACCTTACTGTTAACCAAAAACAAGCAACTTTGGGAGCAGGAGCTTATGCAAATCCTTTAAAAACATACGGTTCATTTAATATGTATGTTACTCCGAAAGAGGGGCAGAGTTTTGATGATGCCAAAAAACTGCTTTTTGCTCAGATTGATTTAATTAAAAAAGGACAGTTTCCTGAATGGATGTTGAAAGCTATTGTAAACGATATGAGAGTGCAGCGTATGAAAGGATGGGAAACTGCAGACGGTTTGGCAACAACTCTTTACGGCACTTATATTGGTGAAAGAACTTGGGAACAGGAACTTGACGAAATCAATCAGTTTGAAAAAATTACAAAGGCTGATATTGTAAAATTTGCAAATGATTTCTTTAAAGATAATTATGTTGTGATCTACAAAGAGAAAGGGGTGAATGATAAACTGGTTCGTGTAGAAAACCCTGGTATCACGCCAATTAAACTGAATAGAGATGCGCAGTCACCTTTCCTTAAAGATATTTTAAGTACAAAAGTTGCGGACATCAAACCTCAGTTTGTAGATTATAAAACTGCAATTGCAACGACTCAGATCAAAGATAAGAAAGTAAGTTTTGTAAATAACAAATACAATAAAGTTGCTCAGGTAAGTTATATTTTTCCTTTCGGAACAGATAATGACAAAGAACTTTCTTTGGGTGTAAGTGTTTTACAGTATTTAGGAACCGATAAGTATACTCCGGAGCAATTGAAAGAAGAATTCTACAAATTAGGAATCTCAAACAGCTTTAGAACTTCAAATGACCAGACTTTTATTACATTGACCGGCCTTGAAGGAAATATGAAAAAGGGAGTAGAATTGTTAAATCACTGGCTGAAAAATGTAAAAGCAGATCAGGAAATCTACAATCAGACCGTAAAAACAATTCTTGAATCTAGAACTGTTGCCAAAAAAGACAAGACAAGGATTATGGCAGCACTTACCAACTATGCTAAGTACGGGAAAGATTCCAGAATGACCGATATTATTTCTAAAGAACGTCTTCAGAACATCAATGTAACCGAATTGATGTCGAAAATCAAGACTTTAAATAATTATCCTTACGAAGTATTCATTTACGGAGAAAGCCAGAAAGATCTTGAGAAAGCGGTAAAACCATTTATTACCAATGCAACTTTACAGCCTTCAAAAGCTAAAGTATATGCAGAACCGACAACTGGAGGAACTGTTTATTTTGCCAACTACGATATGGTACAAATGGAAATGTCTAAAATAGCGAAAGGCAGCGAGGTAAATATCAACGACTTTGGTAAAGCTAATGTTTTCAACGAATATTTTGGTAGAGGTTTATCTTCAATCGTATTCCAGGAAATTAGAGAAAGTAAATCATTGGCGTACTCTGCTTACGTTTCTTATGCTACAGCCAACGAAAAAGACCATCCGAACTATGTAACCAATTATATTGGGACGCAGTCTAATAAATTGCCTTTAGCGGTAACTGCAATGAATGAGTTGATGGCAGATTTTCCTCAGATTCCGGCTCAGTTTGAGAACTCTAAGGGTTCGGCTTTAAAGCAGATTGCGTCAAACAGAATCAACAGAATCAATATTTTCTACAATCAATTGGCTCTTAAAAAACTGGGCGTTGATTATGATATCAGAAAAGATATTTATGCTGAAATTCAATCGTTGACTTTACCTCAATTAACAGGTTTTTACAACACAGAAATTAAGCCATTGAAGTATAACACAGCCATTATCGGGAAAAGAGAAAACCTGAAAATGGATTCTATTAACAAAATGGGAGAATTTAAAGAAGTGACTTTAGAAGAAATCTTTGGATATTAATTTTCATTAATATAAATTGTTTGAAGTGAGGCAGAAATGTCTCACTTTTTTTTGTTTTGAAACTTTTATCCCGGAATTTTATCTCCTCTTATATTTCAACTGTACCAAAAGATAAATTTCATTCTTTTCGAGATCATTATGCCAGGTTCGCTCAATAACCAAGGCATTATTGTATAAACCGAGATCTTCCATGTTTTCATAATATTCTATTCTTTCGGAGGTTTGATATTTGAAAAATGAAATCAGGTTTACCTCATCGCCAACTTGCGGGGCTACCGGAAATTCTACCGAGTTTTCAAACTCAAATTCAATGTCGTACGAATAGAATCTTACTTTTATGCTCATAACTTTATTTTTACCAAATATATCGAGAATTTGATCAATAAAAAAAGCCAACTTTTAAAGTTGACTCTCGTATTTTTTAATGAAAATTTCTATGATTCTATTTCCTGAATAAACAAACTAATCTGTGTACGAATCAGCAGTTGATCATCCAGAAAAGTTTCACAAAAGATATTACAGATATTTTCGTATTTCGAGATCAATGAGGCTTTAGAAATAATCTTATCACCAATTTGCGGCAACCCGAAAACTTCAATTTTTTTGATGTTGGTAATAAAGCCAATTACTTTAGTATTTGATTCCGGATTTTCAAAAAAGCTTTGTCCGAGAATCGAAGATGAAGTTTGTGCTGAATGTTCAATTAATCCTGCTTCTACAAACTGACTGTTGTGTACAAAAATATTGTCTGGAGTAATTTCAAAAGAAGTCACCACCTTCTCCGGAGTGAGCTCCAGAATATAATCTGCCATTAACATCGGATTGCGATGAGGCAAAAAATGATGAATATTGATGAGGTTTTCTTCTTTTAATTCCATTGGTTTTTAAACCTATTGTTGATAACGTCACTTCGAGTAGATTTTGATAAATCGTATCGAGAAGTTTTTGATTAAAGTTCTCGATATAAATTCTTGCAGAATTTTACTCGAACTGACGAATACTGTTTAAATTATTTTACGACCGTCTTCATTTCAGACTTTGCAATAACTTCATTATTTACTTTCGTATTGATTTGAACCAAAGTTACACCCATCATTTCATTGATGATTTTTACCTCAGAAACCAATTGGTCTCCGGTTTTAGGTAAAGTTTCTGCTGCAAAGGTTTTAATGGCGCCGATATATCCTGTAGGAGCTTCTTTTCCTAAAAGATAAAATTTATATCCGGTATGAAGCGCTACACTTTGCGCCTGATGCTCGATCAAGCCTGAAGCCTGAAAAACTCCTTCATGCACAAAAATATTTTCTTCCTTAATCGTAAATCCTGAAACCAAATGCTCTTCAGAATACTCTGAAATGCTATTTACCATCACAAAAGGAAACTTCTGAGGAATTAAATTTTCTACGAAATCCTGGTCAGATGTTGGTAAAGAAATATTCATTAGCAAACTGTTAATAAAGCACAAGAATAAGCAAATCTTCCACTTTCCGGAATGCAAAGCATGATTCTTTCTCCTTTTTTAAGTTTACCGGAATTCATTAGCTGTTCAACTGCAATAAAAATAGATCCGGCTCCGATGTTTCCAACTTCCGAAAGATTGTAAAACCATTTTTCCCATGGGAAATCGAGACCTACTTTGGCAAATTCTTCTTTTAATCCTTCTTTAAAATAACCAGAAGAAATGTGTGCTAAAACGTGGTCGATAGAATCTGGGTCAAGATCGTGTTTGGTAAATGATGCCCTTAAACTTTCTGCACCTTTCACTAAAATATATTTATCTAAAAGTTTTGTATCCTGTTTTAAAGCAAAAATAGATTGGTTCAGCCATTCTTCAGCAGGATATTCTGCCCAGGATTTTAGGCTTCCGTCTTCCTGTTTTTCACATCCTGAATACATACACGCTTCGATCTCGTGAGCATACGAATAGAAATCGATCCATTCTATTTTCAAAGAAGTTTCGTTTTCTCTTGGTTTGTTTTCCAATAAAAATGCACCGGCTCCGTCAGAAAGCATCCATCTTAAAAATTCTCTTTTGAAAGCTACGATTGGTCTTTCTTCCAGAAGTTTTAAGTTTTCAGCTTCATGATTAAATTTATCGGCGGTCATCCATGCAGACATTCTTTCAGAACCTACACAGACTGCGTTATCTTTAATTCCGGCTTTTACATTCAGAAAACCATAGTTTAAGGCATTCATTCCTGAATTACAAAGTCCGGTAGCGGTATTTACTTCGATAGATTTTCCGATGTTTAGCTCACCGTGTACCATTGATGAATGAGACGGCTGAATCTGATCTGCAGAAGACGTTCCACAAGAGAGCAACTGCATATCTGCTCTATTGAATTTTTCATCAAAAAGACCTTCCACAGCTTTTGCCGTAATCTGTGCATTGGTATGCGTAGCATTTCCGTTTTTATCTAAAGCATAATATCTTGTTTTGATTTTATTGTTCCTTAGAATTAAAGCTCTCGCTTTTGAAGGTGTATTATTTACCAAGCCAAGATAGCTCTCCATTTCTTCATTAGAAACCGGCTCATTTGGCAAGTATGTTGAAGCTTTTGTTATAAATACGTCGTACATTTCTATTTTAAATTAATTCCTTGTAAATATTTTTTCTGTTTTTGTCGTTTTGACCATAAAATTGGAGCAAGCAATATATGAAAAATCAGCACAATAGGTGAGATTATCCAAATTGCTGCCATCAAATATACCTTAAAGAATTTTATCAGCAATGGTCGCTTTTCTTTTTTATTAATGATCAGATTAGACCAGATTGTAAAGATTTTGTTGCCTACTTTCTCTACTCTTACCAGAAAAGCTCTTATTTCTACAGCTCCGTTTTTTACCAGTTCCGGCTGTAGATTGGCTAAGTTATTATTCTCAAAATGATTTTCAATGATCTTACCGTATTTTCCGGCACCGTTGATCTCTTCATCCGAAACTCCGGCAGCAGGTAAAATGCCTGATTTTTCTTTTTGCCCGGTCGTCATCCAACGAAGAATGGTCAATACGCTTGTATAATTATCTCTTCTGTCGACCAACGCAATGTTTCCTACCAGTTTAGCCTCAAAATTCTTCAAATATACTTTTAATTTTTCCTGAGAAAGCATCCACATATTTCGGGTTGCAGAAATGGTAACCACGGGTGTATTTTTTAAAATGTCTGCTGCAAATCCGCTTTTCAGAAATGAAATAATCGGAATTGATGGCGTAAGATACCAAACCTGATATCCAAAAAGTATCAAATCAAATTTAGTATTGAGCACTTCTTCTGGCGGCGGAAGAATTTCGCTGGGAATCTGTAAATAAGATTCGGGAAAAGTGTTGAAGAAAACATCACTCGGCCACGGAAAAGGAAAATCTTTCTTGAGCTGAATGTTGTAGTACGTCACTTTATATTCGTCTTTTTTATCTTCAAACGGCTGTGCAATATTTTTTATAATATCCTCGAGCTGCCCGGTTTGAGTGTAATAAATGACAAGTATATTTTTTTGCATTAATCAATTTTATGGATTACAAAAATAAGATTTTCATATTTATTATTCGTGCCTAAATATTTTTATTGATTCGGAAACAAAAACCTCTTTGTAATCAGGGTTTTCAAAAGTTTTATTTTCGCAATTCAATAAAATAACAGTCTCCGGAAAATCTTTTATCTTATTAAGATTAAAATTATGATCAGAAATTAAAAGGGTGTCAATTTTTTTATTGATTTGAGCCTGATTATCAACGTAAAAAATTTTTCTTCTCTGTACCAGATAACTGTTTTTTGCAACAAGTATTTTTTCTTTATCGCTGATTAAGCTGAAAACTCTTCTTCCCGCCTGTTGTAAGGTTAATAAAAAGTCTTTCTGCCCAAAATCATCCGCAATATGAAATATAGTGGCATCGTTTGGTATATGCTTATTCAGTTCAAAATAAGACGATTTATTTTTGCTGAAGTCTTCTTTTACAGGCTTTACCACTTCATTTTCTTTATATAAAAAACTTAGAAGTAGTTTCTTTTTAAAGTAGTTTTCATCTTCAATTTCATTTCTCAATTTGGCAAATTCTTCCCTGAAATAAGCATTGATTTTTTTTGCTCTTTCAGAATAATCTTTGCCAAAATTTAAATCGTCTTTATGAATTCTGTCGCCCACTTTTACAGTGATGCTTCCGTCATAAATAATGAAATCTCCTTTTGGCTGTACTTCAGAGTTTCCGTGAATGTAAATAGGAACAATGTCTAAACTAAACTGTTCAGCAATATAAAATGCGCCTTTATGAAATCTTTTTACGTCATTCGTATAAGAGCGTTCAGATTCAGGAAAAACAACAAGAGAATATCCTTGTTCAATTTTTTCTTTCAATTGCTCGATACCATTTTCGATGCCTTGAGACACAGGATAAAAACCTAAAGCTCTGACCAACTTCCCAAAAATAGGAGAATGATAAACCCAATCATTGACCAGATATATGATTTTGTGATTGACCATTCCTAATGCCAAAGTGTCTAGAAAAGATGTATGGTTGGCAATAATTACTGCAGGCTTACTGAAATCTTCATTCGGATTTGTAATGACTTTTTTCTTTACAAACGGATTCGAATACAAAACTGAAGTCAAAAATTTCGCTAAAATTAATTTAATGAAATCTAAAGTTTTTCCTTTCGATCTTTTTACAAAAATACTGCCGATTGCAGAAAATATCAATCCGCCTAAACCATAATAGATGAATGAAATCAGTGAATTTAAAAACAGCCTCAAAGTAATTGGCGATAATCCTTTTTTTGCTCTGTTGATAATTAAAAATCTGAACCAAAACGGATATAGGGTTGAGGTAATCACAATCACCGAAAACATACCGATTAAAGCAACCAAAGCTAAAGAATGTAAAGCCGGATGTTTGGCAAAAATCAATGAACCAATCGATAAAATAGTAGTGAAAACTGCCAGAATAATGGATGTCCTGTAAGTTGGGAGTTCATTTTTACCGGTTGTATGTTCTTTCTGCATTGCCTTTGTCAGGAAAATACTGAAATCATCACCAACCCCGAAAACCAAAGTACAAACGACGGTGCTGAAAATATTTAATTCCAATCCTAAAAAATAGAGCATTCCTGCGGTGACAACTCCCGTTAAGACAATCGGAAACATCGTTAAAAGCGAAAGCTCGAAATTTCTGAAGAAAATAATAATCGTTAAAACAATCGCTAAAAGAGAATAGTTAATTAATGTATTAAAATCTCTTTTCAGCAAACCTAAAAAGTTTTCATTCATCTGTTGACGGTCGATTGCTAAAGCTTCGTGACTTTTTTCGACATCTTTTATGAATGCGTCTCTGTTTTTCTCATCGACTTTTACAACATTCGACACGGTGTAAAATCCTTTTTCATTGCTCAGAAATTCTGAAATTTGAAAGGCTTTGATATTTGAATAATCTTTTAAATTTAAAGTAGAATAATCTTTATTTAAATTTTCATTAAACTGATCAAATGCCGAAGCATTAAAACCAAATTTGTTTCCATTGTTGACCAACTCAGAAATGATTTCGTCTTTTTTGTTCAGATTCCAGAATTGATTCCATTGTTCTACTTTTTTCTGCTGATCTTTTTCGGATAGAACTACATTTCCAATCGAATTGTAGCTTAAAATTTTCCCTTCCTGTTTTTCCTTTTCCAAAAACTGACTCAATTGAGAATTTCTTGTCAACGCTTCACTTTCAGAATTTCCGTAAGAAATTGTATAAATTGATTTTGAAGTGATGTCAGATAATTTTTCAAGCTTGGCCTCACTTATTTTTAAATCTTTCGGAATGTAATTCAGATCGCCGATATCTTCATTGAAACCAACGTGTCTGAAACCGAAAAGGCACGCAATAATAATTATAGAGCATCCGATAATCAAAGGTTTGTTCTTTTCGTAAGGATATCTTCCTATTTTATCGATGAAATTGGTGTTGGTTTTTTCTTTATCTGCTTTCGGATGATACAGTTGCGGAACAATAATCAACGCTGCAAAAGAAGACAGGAAAACCGTAATCGAAGCAAAAAGACCAAGATCTTTCAACGCTTCAGAACGCACAAAAACCAAGCATAAAAACGAAACCGCTGTCGTTGCGCTACTCAGAATGATGGGTTGCGTAATTTCTTTATAAAGCTCTTCAATATTATTATTGTGCTTGTAATGCGTAAGAATGTGAAGGGCGTAATCAATGGTAATTCCGATAAGAATTGCACCGACGCTGAGAGAGATTGCAGAGATTTTATCTTTAATGAAGTATAAAATCATCAGTGCAATGAAAACGGCAAAAACGGTCGGCAAAAATACAATCAACGGCGTGAAGAAGTTTCTGAAATAATACATCAGCAAAATCAGAAGAACCGTCATCGAAATAATAACTGTATTCTGGATGTCTTTCTTGATCTGTTGGGCATTGGCAACAGCAATTACAGGCGAACCGAAATAGCTGATTTCCGTTTTTCCGTTAAAAGTTTTGTTGATTTCGTCTTTAATTTCGTTTAATTGATTGACGAAAAGCTCGTTGTTTTTGGTGTCATTGCTTTTGTTTTTAGGATCGATGAAAAGCAACAGGTTTTTTCCGTCTTTGGTAACGATGTAGTTGTCTTCAAGCTTGAAATCTTTACTGATATTTAGCGCATTCAGTTTTTTGATTCCTAAAAAAGTAATTCCGAGCGGATCTTTTTTAATGAATTCTTTAGTCACTAAACTTGTAGGTGAAACCAACGAAACATAGTTGTTCTCAACCTGTTTGGCAATGCTGTCTTTATTGAGTTTTCTTTCGATTTCTGCGTAATCTTTTTCGTTTAAAAACAAAGGAAGATTCTGGTTGACAAAATCGAAAGTTTCAGAAATTTCATTGTCATTTACTTTTCCCTGAACAGAGCCGATGTATTTATGTAAAGGTTCAATTTTATTTAGGAAAGTATCTGCAGTCTCAGAAAGCTGAAAATTGTCGTCTTTTGATTTTTTTTCTATAATGACAATGATTTTGTCTGAGAAGTTGAGTTGTTTCAGAACTTTTGCAGTAAGATCAGATTTTTCGTTTTTCGGAATAATTTGGTTGATATCTTCTTCAAAATGAATTTTTGAGGCAAAAAAACCGCAAATTATTAATATTCCCAACGCTACAGCAAGGGAAATTAAACGATTTTTGGAAATCAGGTAATATAAATGGATGAAAAAACGATGCATGAGTTTTTCAAATCAGGTTTGCAAATTTAAATTTTTATGGGGTAGTTCAAACAATTATATTATAAGTTTTCACTGAAAATCAGTAAAATATTCAATGTAAAATGAAAAAAACTTTTACTTTTGTAAAAGTTCCCCATTGCCAGGTTATATTTGGCAAGAAATATCCTTAAAGGCACAACTGTTTTGTATGTTGAAAACATTTGATGAAAAATTTTCCGGATTTCTGTTTGTAGTAATTTTACCGTTTCTGCTGTTTTTCATGTCGTATTATGGGTTCGAGTCTTCTTACACTCATTTTAAAACTTCTGAAAGACCACCAGATTTTCTGTTTTCTTCGGTGTATTCATACAGAATAATTCCTAATTACCTGAGCATTTATATGACAGACTTAATGGAATATTGCATCAATAATCCTGCTCTGTCACCTTTTAAAAATCTTTTCATTAAAAATGGAACTCCATTTTATCATGGTCTCTTTTTGACGAATACCGTGTTTTTTATTTTAAGTTCGGTCATTATTAATGCGATTTTGAAATTTAGATCGGTTGATTTTTTTTCGAATATTATGATGAGAAGAATTGTTCACCTTTTGATGGTTTTCTTTATTGTGATGACTCAGTATACGCCTTCAAACTGCGATACGATTGCTTTGTTTTGTTATTTAGTAGGAATTGTTTTGATTTTAAAATATCATCATACCAACAGAAATCTGTTTTTTTATCTGCTGATCATTCTCATTGCAGTATCAACTTTAGTAAGAGAAACTGCGTGCTTAAATATTGCTTTTTTTGCTGCCGTTTTTTTCAGTTTAAAAGAAATAAAGCAGAAAAATTTTCAATTTATTTGGAAAGTGATCCCTTTACTTTTATCTTTCCTGATGCCATATTTAGGTTTGAGAATCTTTTTGAATCAAGAAGAAAAATCTTCTTTCATGGAAGGAATTTATATTGTTGCTAATTTTACAAGCCCTTTTAATCTTGCGGGATTGTTGTTTTCGGCTGTTGTACTTTATTTTATGTATAAACTTTGCGCGGACGACAAAAATAAACTGGTTTTCAAGAAATATTTATTCTTTTCATTACCTTATATTGGCATGATTACTTTGGTCGGACTCTTTTGGGAAGTACGATTATTTTTACCACTTATTCTCACAGGAGCAGTAATAGCGTGTCATGATTTTAAAAAACTATATAATTAAGCGATGAGTTTATTGCACCCTTATTATCTGATTGCTATTGTCTATATGCTATTTTTTAGCGTTCAGGAGGTCTTTGGAAATAAGGTGCCGAAAAAATGGTTTTGGTTTTTAGGGATTTATCTGATGATCGTTGCCGGTCTTCGTGAGAATGTGGGTCCGGATTATGGAAGTTATGTAATGATTTACGTGTATGCTGATACCAAAGAATACATTAATATTTTCCTGAAAGCGTTGCATATACAAGGCTCTGAAAATGTAGATCTGGAATGGTTATTCGCATTAATCAATAAAGTATTGCTCAATGTATTTAATGCTCCATTTTACATCCTTACATTAGTCATTGCTATTTGCGCTGTATTTTTTAAAGTAGAATACACAGACGATAATACCTTTTATCCTTTTACATTTACTTTATTTATGTTTATTCCCGGGTTTTTTATTGGGGAAAGCGGACAGATAAGGCAAAATCTTGGAACTTTTATTGTGTATTTTGCGTTGCGGTACATCAAACAGAGAAAACTTATTCTTTATCTTTTCTGGATGTTCATAGCATCGGGTATCCACAATGTTTGTTATCTGTTTATACCCATGTACTGGCTTGTTCGCGTTCCTTTGAATAAGTATTTGATGTTGATTTTAATCATCGCTTCGATTTTTGCTTCGCCATTTGAGATTTATAGGGTATTCGGAGACTTTCTGACTGGTTTTGCTTCAGACAGTATGCTTGTAGAAGGTTTCAACGGGTATATGAATCAGTCTGCTGAGAGATTGAATGGAGGTATTGGTATTCCCGAAGGTATGTTGGCGATTCTTACATTTTTCCTGTTTACGTTTGATGATGAAATGATGGAGAAATTTCCGTATTATGAATATCACAAAGTGTATGCAGTGATAGGAATCTGTATGTATTTTGTGTTTAGAAACAATAGTATATTTTCTTCAAGAATGGCAGGTGCTTTTATCGGCTTTGCATATATTATTATTCCCAATACGATGTATGTGGTTTCTGCGAACACCAAAAAAACGATTTACGCTTTTATCATTGCACTTTTCTTATTTAATTTTATTGTATTTGCCAGTTTTAAAAACATTGTAAACGGCAGATTTACATCAGAACTGTATAAGAACTACTTACTCCCTTAAGCTTTACTTTTCAATTTTATTTTCTTCAAATTTTTATTATTCATTAATAAAAGTTAATTCTGTCTTTGTATTTTAATGTATGCAATGCTATATTTTTGTGGGCAATATAATTTGGAATGAATTTTTCATACATATATATATGATTATTTAATTTGTAAAATAATTTATTTATAGGTTTTTAATTAATTGATATTTGTAATTTATGTTGTATTAATGAAAATCTATTTAGTTTGCCAAATCAAATGACAATATGAATAAAAAATACTTTTACAGTATTGCAGCAGCCTTCTGTTTCTTCTCTGCTGAGGCTCAAGATTTATTAAAATCAAAAAACAACTTTTCTAAGTCAGAATATTCAGCATTGAACATAAAAACAGACACTTTAGGTGATAAGTTTCCCGATAAAAGTAACGGAACAACCGAGAGAGTAGCTGCAAAAGATTGGATGAAGGCTCCAAATAGTTATATTTTTGAGCCCTCACAAGCAAACAACGGGATCTATATTCCTGTGAAAAAGGCCTACGCTATGTGGGCTGGGTACAAATTTTTAGGATATTCCATTATTCCAAACGGAATTGTTACCGCAGATGTTCTTTGGGAAGATAATCACGGCCTGATCAGGTCAGGTCTAAATTATGCTTTAGAAATTGAAGGATCTGGAGAGAATGCTAAAATAAAAGTACCCGTAAATAAATCAAAAGAAGGGAATGCAGTTGTAGTTTTTAGAGTAAATGGTGAGATTTTCTGGTCGTGGCATATTTGGGTTACCGATGACCCGACCAACGGCTCTACTTACAAAAGCTTCGCTGGCGTCAAAAGGGAAAAAAGCGATGGTACCATAGAAGTAATTCCTGATGCAGAATGGAAATGGATGGATCGTAACTTAGGAGCTTTAAGCAATTCAATCACTGCAGATGACTGGAATAAAAACGGAGGCTTGCTGTATCAGTGGGGCAGAAAAGATCCTATTCCGCCGTTGGTTTACAGAGGAAACGATTTTTATGAAGTCTCAGGTTCTATTGGAAGAGTGCGTCATCGAGGTGCAAAAAACTTTAACAATGCTGTTAATTTTGATAATCTTAGACAATTTGTTTTATTATCCAATGCGACTGTAGATAATAATATAAAGCTTTCTGTAAAAAATCCTCTGAGTCTGATTTATGTAAATAGAGACGATAATTCTGGTCCTGCTTATTATAATAATAATGCAAATCTTATGATCAATTGGTTTGGGAGAACAGTTGCTTTTACAGACAGCAGGCTTACCGAGCTCAATTTATGGTCAGATAATTCAAGAGGTAGATTAAATACAGATTATATAAGTGATGCGAGCAGTGCTCCATACAGAAATAAATCTTCATTTGACCCTTGTCCGAACGGATGGCGAATTCCATCAATGCTTGTTGCAAATTTGGCTTCAGGAGGATATGTTGATAATATAAGAGTCGATTTTTCTCCGTTCGGAACCAGAACAAATATGGGAAAAAATGCTTTCGAGTCTAATGACTATCACATTATAAAACCCAATGATAACAATGTCCCTGCTTTCATGACGGGATTTAAGTTATTCACAAATGTTGGTTTTGATCTGTCAAATGTTGGCGGTAACATTATGGGAATCTTTCCGGGAACAGGACAGATTGCGATTAATGCTCAGGGAGGGCAATATACCGATCAACATCATGTCGGTTTGTGGACCTCAACAATGACTCGTTTTTACGATACAACTCCCGCTGTGAGCTCACGTATGTTGTATATGATTCCGGAAAAATATCAGGGAGATACTCCAGATCCTGCAAATCCTACCATTAAAGGAAGATATTGGTATATGCCGTTGTCAACTGCCAAAACTTCAGATGCTAATGCGTGCAGATGTATAAAAGACCCTTTGTATCAGCTTAATGATTATGATTTTCCTACCGAATATATAAGCCCTGTTACTGAATATACGGTTGGTTTAGATAATCCAAACAGCTATCAGGTTGTAAAGTCTGCCGCTTCTTCAGTTGTTGAAATTCCGGTAACTAAAGCCTTTTCGGCTCAGAGCCAATTGTTAAATAATACTGATATATTAAATGCTTCAAGTTTTAATAATTTGAAAGCTAATGTTCTTTGGACTACCAATACTGCTTTAATCAATACTGTAAATATTGTAAATCCTTCGCCCGGCTCGCTGGCAGATTTATCAGCGTCTAGAATTGTGGTTAATTTAGCACCTAATCAAAGTGGAAACGCTGTGGTTACATTGCATAATGGAAGCATTACAAATCCGGTTTACTGGTCATGGCATATCTGGGTAACAGATACTCCTATAGAATCTACTATTTATACAACCGAAATGCCTAATGCTGTAGCAACCAATTATGTGAATTACGTACCGAAAGGTGATGTTTTGAAAACAGAATTTATGGATAGAAACCTTGGTGCTGTTGATGCGTTTCCTCTTGTTGCAAATCCTTTGGCTCCTACAGTTCAGGAATATTCAAAAATCAATGCTTCTACAGGACTGCAGTACCAATGGGGAAGAAAAGATCCTATTCCTTCATTTCAATATGCAGACAGAACTTCTTATAATATATTTTTAGGAAGTGTGAATTCAAATGGAGCAATAGCATATACTACACTTGGTGCGGCCACCTACAATGACATGTCTGGAAATTATATTGTTTCTTACAATACCTACACAAATGCATCAAATGCAAATGTTGTAACAAATGACAAAGTGAACGAAAAAGTATCGAAAGTACTTTCTTATTCAGTGCAAAATCCTTTGGTTTATATGATTCCGAGCTCTTTTGCTCCTTACAACAGCGCAATTCCCAATTATACAAATGGAACAGACTGGCTTTTAAATGAACCCAATGTTGCTGATGATCGTTGGGGTAGAGGTGGAAAAAAATCACCTTTCGATCCCTGTCCTGAAGGATGGAGGATTCCTGATCTTACAGGAGTAGCAATTGTTACAAATAGAGATTTTGGGCTGTCACCGTGGTATAAAATTGATAAGAAAGTTGCGACCAGCTATAGCTTAGTAACTGATTATTCGGGAGTACAGGTTAAAAATTCAGCTAATGCAAGTGTTGGTTTTATTTTCAATAATGCAAGTTATGCGATAGGGAATTATCCTAATGCCGGATCACGTGGTTTCAGAAGTGTAATGGCCAATCAGACTCCTGTTGGAACTTATGGTGTGAATAATTTTCAATATTCCGGGGTTTGGACAGCAGCTTTAAACTCAAATTATATCGGAAGACCGATTAATATTTTATTTGATTCTAGCTCGTCGGCTAATCGTTTCATGGCTTTCCATGATAACAATGATCCTTATTTTGGGATGAACTGCCGTTGTGTAAAAGTAAAATACGATCAAAATGGAAATGAAGAAGGTCCTATTCCTGTAATTCCTGTAACGGTGGGTTCTAATGTAAAAGCTTCAAATATTTTCACCAAAGATGATATTTCAGTGAAAATAAAGGAAAATAAAATCACTCTTTTCCCAAATCCGGTACAAAACCTATTGTATATCAAAGCAACAGATGATAAAGATTATTACTATCAAATTTACAGTGCAATCGGACAGTTGGTGAAGGCTGGAAAGTTTGAAAATAAATTCACCGATGTATCCGGTTTGGTAAACGGAGTCTATTTGGTAAGGATAAATAATTCTGAAACTGTAGTCAAAATTGTAAAAAAATAACAGTACATAATTAAGGAATATAGTGTTAAAACTAATCTTTTTGATTTCCTGTTATTTAAAAAATCAAATAGATCAAACGTTTCTGTCTATTTCAATCGAAGTAAAGTTTTTCTGTAATTGTCTTTTTTATTTGGTAATCGATTGGCGAATGGATGTTTAGTTTTAAAAAAATCTGCTGATGAACCAGAATTTAAGTTGTTTCATGTATTAATAAAATTATTTAGCAAAACCCATCTAATAAAAAAGCTTTACTTTTGCAAAAATTTTCTATATGTCGAAAAATTTAGTAATCGTTGAGTCCCCGGCAAAAGCAAAAACTATTCAGAAATATCTAGGAAAGGATTTTGAAGTAAAATCCAGTTTCGGACACATCCGAGATCTTCCTAAAAAAGGGATGGGGATTGACTTGGAGACCTTCAGTCCGGATTACGAAGTTTCTGCCGACAAAAAGAAATTGGTAACAGAATTAAAGTCTGCCGTAAAGAAAGCCGAAATGGTTTGGCTTGCTTCCGATGAAGACCGTGAAGGAGAAGCTATTGCCTGGCATTTGGCAGATGAATTAAAACTGAAACCCGAAAACAGAAAAAGAATTGTTTTCCACGAGATTACTAAAAATGCGATTCTTAAAGCAATTGAAAATCCAAGAGATATTGACCAGAACCTGGTAAACGCTCAGCAGGCAAGAAGAGTTTTAGACAGAATTGTAGGTTTTGAGATGTCTCCGGTACTTTGGAAAAAAGTAAAACCGGGATTATCTGCAGGTAGAGTACAATCGGTTGCGGTAAGATTGGTGGTTGAGAGAGAAAAAGAAATTCGTGAGTTTACTCCAAAAGCAAGCTTCAAGCTAGACGGAATTTTCTTAAATAAAGCAATGCAGGAAATCGCTGCAAAGCTTAAAAAAGATTTCGAAAAAGAAGAAGAGGCCGAGAAATTCTTAGAACTGGCAAAAACTGTTGAGTTTAAAGTTTTAAATGTAGAAACAAAACCGGGAAGCCGTTCTGCATCTGCACCGTTTACGACTTCTACACTTCAGCAGGAAGCTTCTTCAAGATTGGGTTACAACGTTACAAACACGATGCGTCTTGCACAAAGACTTTACGAAGAAGGATTCATTACTTATATGAGAACCGACTCGGTAAACCTTTCTCAGGAAGCAATTGAAGGCGCAAAAAAACAAATTGTCTCAGAATACGGAGCAGAATATTCTGCACCAAGAAACTATACTACAAAATCTTCATCGGCACAGGAAGCTCACGAAGCGATCCGCCCGACAGATTTTTCTGTAAAATCAATTTCAGATGTGCAGTTAAGCAAGCTGTATCAGTTGATTTACAGAAGAACATTGGCTTCTCAGATGGCAAATGCTAAAATTGAGAAAACGGTTATCGAAATTGGTAACGCCAAACTTCCGCAGCATTTTGAAGCGCAGGGTGAAGTTATTATTTTTGACGGTTTCCTAAAAGCATACGGAATTGTAAAAACAGAAGAGGAGGACGAAGAAAACAACGAAAAGCTGTTGCCAAAAGTAACCGTTGGTGAAGTGTTAAGCTACAAAAAGATCACTGCACAGGAAAAATTTACAAGACCAAGCGCAAGATATACAGAAGCCGGATTGGTAAGAAAACTGGAAGAATTGGGAATTGGTCGTCCATCGACTTATGCACCAACAATTCAGACCATTCAAAACCGTGAATATGTAGATAAAAGAGAAATCGAGCCTCACACTCGTGAAGTGGTAAAAATCTCTTTAGCAAATGATAAGATTAAAAAAGAAGTTCTCGATGAAAAATTCGGGGGCGACAAAAATAAATTTGTTCCAACAGATATTGGTGAGGTTGTAAATGATTTCCTGACCGATAATTTTACAGAAATTCTTGATTATGGTTTTACCGCCAGAGTAGAAGAAAGCTTCGATGAAATTGCGAGCGGTGCTCAGAAATGGAAAGAAATGATGACCAATTTCTATTCTAAATTTCATCCGAGAATTGCAGATGTAGAAGAAAATGCAGACCGTGCAAATGGCGAGAGATTATTGGGAGTTGATCCTAAAACCGGCAAAAATGTATATGCCAGAATAGGAAGATTTGGTGCTATGATTCAGGTTGGGGAAACCGAAGATGAAGAAAAACCAGCTTTCGCATCATTAATGTCAGGACAAAATATCGCAACCATTACTTTCGACGATGCTTTAGAATTGTTTAAGCTTCCTTTTGATCTGAATGAAGTTGATGGGCAAGCGGTTTCTGTAGGTGTCGGAAGATTTGGTCCTTATGTGAAATGGGGCGAAACATACATCAGTATTCCAAAAGGTGAAGACCCGCTTTCTGTAGATCAAAAACGTGCAGAAGAAATCATTGCTGAAAAGAAAGTAGCCGATGCGCCAATTGCATCATACAAAGGCGAGCCTATTACGAAAGGATCAGGTAGATTTGGCCCTTTCATTAAATATAAAAGTATTTTCATAAACGTTCCGAAGAAATATAACTTCGAAAACCTTTCTCAAAGCGATATCAACGAATTGGTAGAAGCCAAACTGGAAAAAGAAGCCAACCGTTATATCCAACAATGGGAAGCAGAAAAAATCTCAATTGAAAATGCGAGATGGGGTCCTATCGTAAAACATGGAAAGAATATTTATAAAATTCCTAAAAAGAAAGACGATACCAAGTATGAAGCAGACGAGCTGAAAGACGTCTCTATCGATGAGGTAAAAAAATGGATTACTGCACAAGATCCAAAAGCTTTCGCTGAAAAGAAAAAACCAGCAGCTAAGAAACCAGCCGCAAAAAAAACAACAACAGCGAAGAAAGCTCCCGCTAAAAAACCGGCAGCGAAGAAATAATTTACACCTTGTCAAAGTTTTAAACTTTGACAAGGTTGAACATAAAAAAAGCATAGATTTTTGTCTGTGCTTTTTTGTTTGTCAAATATTGCAAAATCTACTTACTGTGGAGTTTGTTAGTTCATACAAAGTTAGGAGACTTGCGTAGCTGGGTATAAATGTAAAAATGGTTAATATCAATCATTTTACCCGCCATTTGTTAAGCTGCTGTTGTGCCTTCATTTTTATTTTTTCAGCCCTATAAATTTCCAAAAGTTAAATTTAGGTTTTTCAATTTGTTTGTTTTGTTCTTGGTGCATTTTTTCCAAGTCCAAATATGATTTGATTTCTACTTTTTGTCTGTCGGCAACTACAATTCCATAATGATTGCCAACATCTGAATTTATTCTTTCAAATTTACCAAGTGAAAGCATTCTCTCGTTTATCCTTGCTCCGTCATCATAGTCTTCAAAGATGTCAACCGGTAAAGGTTTATATTTCGGTGTAGATTTAATGAACTTCGAGAAAAAATAAGGGTCTAAGTCGCCAAATTCTTGTCCAAATACAAGTGGAACTTCTATTTCCTGTTTAGTTTTAATGTTTACAAAGCCACAATGAAAACCGTGTACATAATAATTCCAACCTTCAACTTTTCCGTTAGACCTACCATTTCTTTTAAGTTCGTTAAAAGTCTGGATTGGGAAATCTTTGTTTAATTTCAAGTCAAGCTTGTTAACCAACTTGTGTAGCAATTCTTCTCCCAATTGTCTGTAATCCTTAGCACATTGCTCAAAAAAGTCTTGATTGTCTTCGATTTCTTTGTCTGTTATAAGTTTTGCAATGTTTATTTCTGGTTCAATTGTGTGTATTCCAACTTGAAAGCCCAAAAGTTCTGTTTTTAGATGCTGTCCTATTGCTTCTCTTTGACTTTGAACTTCTCTTTCAAATACAAGTTTAACTGTTCGTTCACGTGGAGTCGAACGAATTATATCAAGTGTCGGGATTTGTCCAACTGAATTAATTGTTATTATGTCTGTTGTTCTTTTCAATGGTGTCGGTTTTTGATAGCGCGGATTTGCAATCCGTGCTTTATTTGTTTTGTGTAAATGAAGTCACAGATTATAAATCTGCGATATCGAGTGCGGTAGTTTTGCTTATTCAAAACGGATTGCAATTAAAAAATAATGAGGAATTTTATATTTGTCGTGTAGTTTTTCTGGGTCAAGTCCTGACTGAGCTACTTCGCAGTAAGCTTCACTTTTGTCCTGTTTTACGTATGGCATCATGTAAGCCAAAAAATAATTCATTCCTTTTAAATTAATTGGAAGTTGTGTTTTAGGTCCAAAAAAACTTTTCAAAGTAAACTTATCTTTGTTGCTAGTGGCTACAGAATATTTTCTATCCGAAGAAAAACCGTCAAACTGAAACTGAATTTTAAAATAAGCAAAGTCAGTCATTTTAGTTAACACGGCGAAGGATAAACTGTCACTCTTAATTCTAAAATATTCAAGTTCTTTTGAATTAAAAACTGTGTCTGTTTTTGATAATTTGCCAAGTTTGAATTCTTTTATAATAATCTGATAATCCTTGCCTTTTAGGCTATCTGATTTAATGCTGAATTTTTGATTACTTATTCCTTCAAAGTATAAAATATGTTGCAGGTCATTAAAATTAAGTCCACGTTTGGCTTCGATTATAGCATTCGACTGTCCAAAAGTTATGTGTCCCCAAAAAGTAAGTAATAGAAGTAAGAATTGTTTTTTCATAATTGTTTGCTGTATGTGATTGTTTGGTCGTTAAAATTACACACAACATCTTTATTAGCTAAACAAAAGTTGTGTTTATCTAGCCAAAAGTAGAAGCATTAGCGAAAGTTTGTTTCTTGGTATTGTTAATAATTCAAATATAACAATTATCCTCACATTCCCAATTCACCCAAAAACCCTCATCAATCATCCTTTCACCCTCAAAATTCACCCTCCGGGGCTCAAAAACCAGCCTTTTTGCATCAGTTTCCAGCCTTTAAGGTTCAATTTTCAGCCTAATTGCATGGCTCGCCAGCCTTTTAGCATGAAAAACGAACCTTTTTGGCTGAATTTTGAGCCTAAAAGGATCGTTTTAGTAATAGGCAAGGATTACTTATTCAGCTTTAGGAGTTTTCCTGTAGCCTTTTCTTGCAAATCTTTGACTAAGGTCTTCATAAATAGGTTTTGCTGTGGCAACGCCTTTGCTGGCGGCTTCCTTTGCAGAGCCGTAGTAGAACAATGCAGAGGTTATAGCTTCGCTACCGGCAAGCATTACCGTATCTCCAATATCTGTTGCGAGTTGCGTTGCCAGATTGCCCAACGGATTGAGGCTTGTAACTACCGCTTCGTCTTTTAAGAATTCAACTTTATCCATATAACTCGGGATAAATTCGGCGTTAGTATCCATATAGCTTTTCACTTTCTGAACCGTAGCCACCGTTTTGTCGCCCATCTTAAAAAGAGTTTCCCTGTCTTGGGGAGTAAGGCCTTGAAGGTAAGGCGCAAGCAGCGCTCTGCAATCTTGTAATTTTTGATTCACCTCTGCAATTACAGCTTGAGGGATTTCTACACTGATTTGATTTTTTGCACTCATCATTTGTGAATTTAATTTGTTTGTACTTCAAAAGTAATGAATAAAACGTGCAATTAGGCGATGTGTTTTTAAATTCTTAATATTTTGGCTAAAACAGTATTGAAATTGGTAATGTTTAAAAATGGATCATTGAACAGGATCTTAAAGCTTTTAGTGAGAAAAAGAAGCCCGCAGCGAAAATGATTGCTGCTAAAAAGGTAACAAAAACTAAGAAAGCTCCTGCTAAAAAACCGACAGCGAAGAAATATTTAGTTTTAATAAAATAGAAAGCACAGATTTTTAGTCTGTGCTTTTTTTTGTCTAATCGTGTTGATGATGGGGTTTTTTCAATTATTGAAGTTCTTCAATACTTACTGTCCAACTTCCTGAAGCATTTATATTTAAATAATATTTTCCTTCACTTTTCTGAATTGTGTTTTCGCTTTCTTCATTTTCTGCTTGGGTCATTACTTCTGGAAATCCTCCGGTTTTCATAATGTCTTCACCCTCATCAACAACATAGACCGCAAACATTCCCATACCTACATTGCCATCCGCTTTGTAACTATACTTAATTCTAGCTTCATTTCCTGTAAGTTCAAATGTTGGTGATTTTTTCAATCCATTTCCTGAAAAACTGTAAACTGTTGTCCATTTTTTTTCGTTTGAAATAGTATTGGTGCTTTCTGTAGCGTTTTCTGTTGTTATTTGTTCCTTATTCGACGTTTTTTCTTTATCATCACTGCTTCCAAAAGCAATAAAAGCGAAGAATGCAAATGCTCCAATCGAAGCAATAGTTTTTAAATTTTTGCTCATAATTTTTAAGAGTTTATCATGTTTGTTATTAAAGAGTAGTAAAAAGGGAATATTAAAACCGAGTATATAAAATAATATATCACAAAAATCGAAAGTTCCTGAGATTAAATAAATTGCCTGCCCAAATTCTGAGAAAATAGCAATAAAAGGAATAATACTTATCCAAAAAAAACTATGTGCGTTGATTTTAAAATTCCATATGTACATCATTAAGCACACATAAGAAAAAATCCATAATCCATCGGGAAGTGAATATAAAAACCAATTAGGAAGAATTTCTAAATAATCAATACTGAATTTTCGAATATCTGAATTTAAAAAGTTGATGTTTACTATTTCTAGCCAACCGAAAACTTTTAAAGATGATGTTCTTAATAATAGATAGATTGCAGTCCCAAAAATCAATGATATTATACTTCCCCAAAAAAACCTGTTTTTCATTTGAATAATTTAGTGAGCATTCAAATGTATAGTTAATTTTAATTCAGATTTTGTGGGAAACCGTAATCAATAGTTATTATTGAGGATAATTAATTTTAAAACCCAACCCGAAACCGCAGGACACTCTTTAGTTACATTTCTTCTACATTAGCTGAAAATCAAATACAATGAGCCAATCAAAATATACTCGCAAAGATTTTTTAAAAACTTCAGCTTTAGGAATTACAGCTGTATTTTTGGGTTCGTCATTTACTAAAGCATTTGATTTTTCCGACAAACCTTATTTTAAATTAAAGCCGATTGGTCGTTCATTGGAACTCGAAGGATATTATATTTGGTGTTCTTCCCCGATTTGGGGCGAAGACGGAAAAGTGCATCTTTTTTATTCACGCTGGAAAAAAGAAAAAGGAATGGGCGGCTGGCTCAATGGTTCTGAAATTTGCCGGGCAGAAGCCAATTCGCCTTTTGAAGAATTTCAACACAAGCAAGTTATTCTTGTACCGAGAGGTGGTGAGTTTTGGGATGCAACAACGTGTCACAATCCTTTAATTAAAAAAGTTGGAGATCAATATTTGTTATTCTTTATGGGGAATTCCAATGGGAAAACGAATACCAAAAGAATAGGATTGGCTGTTTCAAAAAGTCTTGATGGAGAATGGAAAAGACCAGATCAACCTTTACTCCTTCCGGGAAAAGAAGGTTCCTGGGATGATCATTGTACAACAAATCCTGCCTTTGTAAAAGGAAATGACGGGAAATACTGGCTATTCTACAAATCCTGGAATACCCAGGAATACGAAACTCAGAAAGGCGCTGTAAGAGGAAACCGAAAATACGGATTGGCAAAAGCAGATTCTCCAATCGGGCCATACACAAAGGTTTCTGAAAATCCTGTGATTGATTTTTCAAACTTACCAAACAACGCTCAACTTGAAGACGCTTTTATCTGGAAAGAAAACGGTAAGTTCCATATGATCGCTCGTGATATGGGATTTTTTAACCATGAATATGGCTTGCATTTAACGACAAAAAACGGAATTGAATGGACGAAACCTGAAATCGCTTATCTTAATATGCAGTCTTACATTCAGGAACCTAATCCGCCAAAACATTTAAAACGATTTGGAAGACTGGAGCGCCCAATGATTTTGATGAGCAAAGATGGAAAGAAACCTCAGTTTTTATTTGGTGCAACACAAGGCGGAACGTTTGAAACTTCTACGACTTTTGTGTTTGAGATTTTGAAAGCCTAAAAACTGTGCGTTTTTGAAAACCTTGTCAAAGTTTTAAACTTTGACAAGGTTGATCACAAGAAATATTTTTTGTTCTGAAATATATTTCAAAACTCTGCTTACTCATTTAATTTTAATATTTTTGAGCTTTAATAAGTATTTGAGAGCATGGATTTTGAAGATTTTATCATTTCGCCAAGAAATTTCAGAACAGAAAACTGGCAGATCGGAAATAGGATTACAAAGGAAATAAAGGAAGACAGCATTGTGCTTTTGTTTGTTTCTGATTATAGAGGAGCAAATGGCGAGGCTGAAGTTCAGGATTTTACTGCAGTAAGAAAAGAATTTTACAAACTTTCGCAGCTTGATTTTGAGATCCCGATCGTTGATTTGGGAGATTTGGTCTCCGGAAAATCGGTGGAAGATTCTCATTATGTTTTACAGGAAGTTTTGTCGGCATGCCATTCTAAAAGAGCAATTCCCGTAATTATTGGTGGTTCGAATGATTTTGCGTTCTCATTATTTTCAGGTTTAAATTTTCATCAGAAAAATATTAATTATACTCAAATCAGCAATATTATTTCACTGAAACAGGGTGGAAATATTAATGAACATACTTTTTTAAGCAAAATTCTGGGTTCAAAAAATTTCTCAATTAAAAATTATCATCATTTAGGATATCAAAAGCATCTGAACGAGCAAGATTCTGTAAAGCTCATCAAAGAAGTTGAGTTTGATATTGTACGTTTGGCTGAAATGATGAATTCTACGGAGAAAACAGAACCTTTTTTCAGAAAAGCAGATCTGGTAACGGTAAATTGTGATGCAATTGAAAGTTTTGGTGATGCTTTTTCAATGAATCCGCAGGTAAATGGTTTAAACCGAAGAGAAATCTGTGCCTACATGAAAGAAATTGGGTTAAGCGAAAATCTGAAATCCGTAGGAATTTTTAATTATAATATTTATTCTGAAAACCAGCTCAATCATCAGCTTTTGGCGCAAATGCTTTGGTATCTGATTGAAGGAATCAACATACAGCAATCGCATCCTAAAGAAAGACATTACGAAATATTTTATGTTTTGATTGAAGACCGGCAATATGCTTTCAAGCGTGATACCTTCAGTAATCTTTGGTATTTCGGAGATGATGAAAATATTGAAAACTGCATTCCCTGCTCGAGAAAAGATTTTGATGAAGCTAAAAAAGGCTGGCTGAGCGCAAGATTTACAAAAATCTAAATGATGGAAAATCTGGTCCCGAAAGTTTCGGTCATCGTGCCTGTTTACAATGTTGAACATTACTTGGCGAAATGCCTGGATTCTTTGGTGAACCAAAGTCTGCAAAAGATCGAGATTATCGTTGTAAATGATGGAAGTAAAGACGGCTCAGAAAATATTATTCAGCAATATTCAGCAAAATATCCCGATAAAATAAAAGCTTTTACTAAAGAAAATGGTGGTTTGAGCGATGCCAGGAATTTTGGAATAAATAAAGCCACAGGAGATTATATAGGATTTGTAGACAGTGATGATTACGTTTCTGAAACAATGTTTGAAGAAATGCTGAATCTTGCCGAAAAACATGATGCTGAAATGGTAATCTGCAATATCCAGAAAGTAGATGAAGAAGGAATTGTCACGCAGAAATTGACACAAATTCCGAATATGCCTGAAAAAATTGTTTTGGAATCTAATTTTTCCGTTTTCTCTGATTTGAGCTATTTTGCCTGCAATAAATTATTTAAAAAAGAACTTTTTGCGTATAAAAGATTTAAAAAAGGAGTTCATTTTGAAGATATTCAGCTGATTCCTCAGCTTTTGCTGGAATGTAAAATAATAGCGCAGACGCAAAATTTTCATTACCAATATCTGGAACGCCAAGATTCTATCTCAAAAACCCATAACGAAAAGGGTTTGGATATTTTAAGAGCAGTAGAAGATGTGGAAGAATTTTTTAAAACTACGTCATATTCTTCAAAAAAAAGAGAGTTGAAAAACTTTCAGATTCTGGAAGGAGTGTACACGTTTTTGGCTTATCTGGCTTTTGTTAAAAATGAAACTCAATTTTTCAAAATGTCTCAGGAACTGCAGGATTTTATGAGGAAAAGAGATGTTAAAATCAAAGATATATTGTGTTACAGTCGTTTTGGTAAAAATTATCTTTTATCTTTACCCGTGAAAAAAATGATTTTTTATCTGCTTTTTTTTGCCGGGCAGAAAAAACTAATAAGAAAACTTATATAAACACAAATGAAATTTCGGTATTTTATAATAGATTTTAAATGATTAACATTAAAATTCTCGCTTAATATAACCGGATACTACGAGCTCAAAAAGCAATAGATGAAAAATTTTGAATTATTCTTAAATGAAACAGGGATTTCTATTTTTTACGTAAAAGTAGGGTTGGGTTTCCTGTCTTCTTTTCTGATTACGTTTTTCTCTATTCCCACAATCATTAAAATTTCAAAGCGTAAAAACCTGATGGATGAGCCCGGTGTACGGAGCTCGCATCTCAGGAAAATTCCTAATCTGGGAGGCATTGCGATGTTTTATTCAATAGGAGTATGCACGTCAATTTTTGCTTATGAAATTTTTGATCTCTATAAATTTCTTTTTGCGTCGCTGATTATTCTGCTGTATGTAGGGATTATGGACGATATTGTAGTGATGCGTGCTTACAAAAAGTTGGTTGCTCAGATTATAGTATCGGCTTTTATTGTTATTGGTTCAGATGTGAGGATCAGAAATTTATTTGGAATTTTTGGTGTTTATGAAATCCATTATTTTGTAAGCGTTATTTTTACAATTCTTACTTTTATTATTCTCATCAATGCTTTTAATCTTATCGATGGGATTGATGGTCTTGCTGGTGGCTATTCTCTTATCAGCAGTGCCCTTTTTGGGATTAGCTACTTTCGTTTGGGAGAATATAATTATCCTTTGGTTATTTTATCGGTCGTTTTGATTGGCTCTGTATTGGCATTTTTATATTATAATTTATCAAACTTACGGGCTACAAAGATATTTATGGGGGATACAGGCTCTATGCTTCTAGGGTTTTTACTGGCGTTTACCTGTATATGTTTTATAGATATTTTTATAGACAGGAACGTTGTGAATGTTCCGAGATATCATTTGAAATCTGCTCCCGTTGTAGCTGTTGCTATTCTTATTCTCCCGATTGTAGATACTTTAAACGTTATTATCATAAGACTTTGGAATAAAAAATCACCTTTTGAAGCAGATAAAAATCACATCCATCATAAACTACTGAAGCTAGATCTTACGCACAGAAGATCCAGTTTTTATATCATTTGTTATTATCTTTTTATTGTTATAATCACCTATTGTTTTAGGCACATTAATGTGAATCTATTATTGGCGGTTATTCTATTCTTAGGTTTTTTAGGCGCTTATATTCCGGATATCATAATTATGCTGAGGAATAATAAGCTGAAAACTGAGAATTAAATTCTATTTTTGCAAACTACATTTATCACGATGAAAATTTATAAGTACTTCCCATTCTTAATTTTACCTTTTTTATTGGTTTCCTGTATTACTACGAAAGATGTAACGTATATGCAGCCCAGTGAAAGCCTTGTTATCAACGAAGAGGGTTTAATTCCTTACAATATTCCTGTTTACAGAGTCACCAAAAACGATATGTTGACCTTGAATATTATTACCACTCCCAAAGGGGATGCAGCACAGTTTTATTCTTCTTTAAATGCTCCTGTTGCGGGAAATAATATCTCGTTTAGTGCCGGCGGAGGAGCAGGAACCGGGGGAAATGCCATGATCTATTTTAATGGGTTGAAAGTTGACTCCAAAGGAGATATATTGGTTTTCGGCATAGGATACGTAAAGGCAGAAGGAAGAACGATAGAAGAGATCACGCAGGAGCTTCAGCAAAAAGTAAATGAAAATTTTCAGGACGGTAAATCTGAAGTAAGACTCAATACAGACGGAATCACATATTATGTCTTAGGCGATATAGAAACAGTAGGAATTACAGGTGAGAAAAAGGCTCACAAAAATACACTGACATTAACGGAAGCAATTTCTATTAATGGCGGATTAAACAGAACTGTAGATCGTAAAAACATCGTAGTATACAGAAAGTTACCGGAAGGGATCAAAAAAGCTAAGATTGATCTTACCAGAGAAGATGTGATGAATTCTCCTTATTATTATGTGCAAAACGGGGACGAAATTTTCCTTACTACACAGAGAAGAGCGCTCAACGGTTTTGGAAAAGACCCTATACAAACATTGATTAGCGGTGTTTCTGTGCTTACAACGGCATTATCAATTTATCTACTTATTAAAAACCTTTAATCTATGATCCCAGGAAAAGAAGCTTTAGTAGGTAAAAATGAGCCACAAAAAGAAAAGTATGGATCATTTGCTTTATTTGATATAGAACATTTTTTAAGAAGAGTTCTCCGAAACTGGTATTGGTTTTTACTGATGTTGTTTTTCGGATATGCGGTATCTTGGTTCTATGGCAAGTATTATGCGCAGAATATTTATGCGTCAGATCTTAAATTAAGTATTTCAAATAATACAGCAAGCTATTTTACACCCAGCCAGTCAATTAATTTTATCTGGGGGCAAAGTGGTAATCAGGATGGTATTTATTTAAAGAAAATGTTGCTTTCTAGATCTCACAACGAGTTTTTAGTGAATGAACTGGACCTTTTTGTAAATTATAGTACCAAAGGAATCATTAAATCTACTTATCTGGATAAAAATGACTCGCCTGTGTTTTTAGAAATAGATCGCAAACACTTACAGCAAGTCAATTATCCCATTACAATTACACCAAAAGGAGGAAATTCTTACCAGATAAGTTTGCCGGAAGAGGGGCAGTCAAATCATCTGTACTCTTATGATGTTGAAGGTTTTCAGAATATTGAAAGCTTTGGAAGACCAGCCAACAAAACCATCAAAGTAAATGAATGGTATACCACTCCCAATCTTAGATTTAAATTGGTTCCCAATCCGGTATCGCCTTCCATCAAATTCGAAAATATTATTGTAAGCCTTTCTACGGTAAATGATGCTGTAAATGGCATTGTTTCTACGGTGGGTGTTGATTTTGATAAGGAAATCAGTACCATTATGATTATCTCCAAAAAAGGTTTTAATCTTAATAATACCGTTAACTTTCTTAATAAGTCTGTGACTGAGCTTCAGAAAAAAAGATTTAATGATAAGATAAAAGTTGATCAAAATACAGAGCAGTATTTAAAAAACAGCTTAGGAGACATCAGAAGAAAACTGGATTCGAGTGCTGCATATCTCAATTATCTTAAGGTTTCAGAAAAACTGTACGATATTACAAACAGAGACGAGAAATCTCTGCAAAAAATAAAAGATCTGGAAGCCAGAAAAGCCGATATACTCAGCAAAATGAATTCTTTGAGCAGCATCAGAAATTCTGTAGAATCTCAGAGTTTCGATAGAATGATTAGTCCTTCTGCAGCAGGATTTGATGATGGTCTTTTTACGGCATCAGTTTCTGAGCTGAAAGCGCTTTATCTTAAAAAGAGAGAATTAGCATCCATTTATACGCCAAATTCAGAACCAATCAAAGAAATAAACCGTTTGATAAGTGAGGCAAAAGCAAATTCTTCGGGATCTCTTAGAAACGTTCACACGGTATACAGTACAGAGCTCAATAAAATAGACCAGCAAATTGCAGAGGCAAGTACAGATCTTACAACATACCCCGACAAACAGAGAAAATATCTTGATGCAGAAAGAGGGTACAATATGATCGAGGCGACGTACAACAGTTTGCTCGGCAGACAGAACGAAAGCCAGATGAGATTGGCTACCAATCAGTCTGATATTACAGTGATTGACCCTGCTAAAAATCTGGGGCAAGGGCCAATAGGACCCAATGTAAAAGGAACAAAAATGATGATTATCATTGGGTTTCTTGCGTTTCCGTTCGTTTTAATTCTTTTGGGAAGTCTTTTTGACAGTAAGATCAGAAATATTAAAGAATTGGTTAGCGCGACAAGAATTCCATTATTGGGTGTGATTGGTAATAACAATAATGAGAATATGCTTACGGTTATCAATACTCCGAAATCTTCGGTTGCAGAAGCCTTTAGAGGGATTCGGGCAAATGTAAGATTTTTATCAGGGGAAGATGACAGAAGCAAAGTGATCTTGGTGACTTCATCCATTGGAGGCGAAGGAAAAACATACATTTCGATTAACTTGGCTTCAGTTTTAGGTTTGAGCGACAAAAAGACTATTTTATTGGGAATGGATTTACGGAAACCAAAAATTTTCGGAGATTTTAATATTGATAATAAGCTCGGTATTTCAAATTATCTTACCGGAGAAACAACAATAGATCAGATCATTAACAAGACCAATATTCCTAATCTTGATGTGGCTACTTCAGGGCCTATACCTCCCAATCCGTCTGAGCTATTGATGAGCGACAGAAATCTTAAGTTTATAGAAGAGCTTAGAAAACTATATGATTTTATTATCATAGATTCGCCGCCGGTAGGTCTTGTTGCAGATTCTTATGAGTTGATGAAGCATTCTGATGCCAATTTGTATGTTGTACGTCACGAATATACCGAAAAGTATATGCTAAAGATGATTACCGAAAAGTACCACGCTAATGAGATCAAACATTTGGGGCTGGTGTATAATGATTATATAATAAAACAAGGATATGGCTACGGGTATGGTTACGGATATGGGTATGGTTACGGTTATGGCTATTTTGATGAAGACAAAAATTATAAAGAACCGCTTTTGATTAAAATTAGAAACAAAATCAAAGCAATTTTTAATAGATAGAGATAAAATAGATCCTCATTAATTGGGGATTTATTATTTGCAAATTCTCCACAGAACTATTAAAAAAAGAATAAATTTGTCACTTTGTCGTTTACTTTATAACAAATTATATTTTTTTGTTTATTTTTAACTAAACATTAAGATTATCATTAATATAAAAATGTTTTATATTTGCAAAAATTAATTTTTAAAATAACCATAAATCCATATTCTTTTATGAATAAAAAATTATTGTTTAGCTTCCTTACCCTCTTAGGAACTGTGGTAAGTTTAAAAGCACAAAGAAATGAGTTGGGAATTCGCTTGGGGATGAGTAATCTGGTTGGCGATATAGGAAAAACCAATTACATTTTACAGCAACCTTTGGATTTGGATAGAGCTTCAGAATGGGGCGTTCCTTTTTATGGTGGTATTTTATATAGATTTAATTTTAACCCGCACCAGACAGTTAGATTAGACTTAGGGTATAATCAGGTGCAGTTTAGCGATAAGGCAGCAAAAGAAGAATACAGAAGAAACAGAAACTCATTTGGGAAAAACAATATTTACGAAGCAAGTTTAGTGTTTGAATATAATTTGTTCCCGGTAAATAATGAGCAGATGAGTATGCTGAGCCCTTATATTTTTGGGGGAATTGGAGGGATAATGTTTGATGCTCCAAAAGCTACTCTCACTCACGATTTCAGAAGAAATGCAGATGGTGTGGCGCAGGCGCCAATTAGTGAAACAGATTTTGTAACCACTACAGAATATTCTCTGGGGAAAAAAACAGTTGCCCAGATTCCTTTTGGAGTTGGTTTAAAATATAAATTTAATCATGGATGGGCTGTTTTTGCTGAAGCAACTTTCAGGTATAGCTTAACTGATCAGTTAGATCATAGCAAAATTCTTGCAAAAGATGTGATCAGTAATTATAATGCTGATATTTTGAGCCCTACAACAGGAGGTTCTCTACTGCAAACAGGAAATTATTATAGTGTTTCTAAAGAAAGAGAAGCATCTTTTATAAGTAAAAGGTCTTTGGGTGATACCAAATCTAGAGATTGGATGAATACTTTCAGTTTAGGATTGACCTACTCTTTTGGTAGACCACCATGTTATTGTGATTAAGAAATTATGTCGTTGATAAAAAAAGAAATAAATTCTGAGAATTTACCACAGCATGTAGCCATCATTATGGATGGAAACGGAAGATGGGCAAAATCTCGTGGTGAAGAAAGAACTTTTGGTCATAAAAATGCCATTAATGCTGTAAGAAACGCTATCAATGCGTGTAATGAGATTAATATCCCATATCTTACACTTTATACATTTTCATCAGAAAACTGGAACAGACCTACAGATGAAGTAAATACCTTGATGAGCCTACTCGCCGAGACACTGTTACTAGAAGCTGAAGAGATTTTCACAAAGGGTTTAAGAATGCATGTCATTGGTAACCTAGATAAATTACCAGCTATGGTAAAAGATCAATTGCTTAGCGTAGTTGATCTTACAAAAGGAAACACAAAAGGAAATTTGGTATTAGCAATAAGCTATGGCTCACAAAGCGAAATACTAAATGCCGTAAAAAATATAAGCTCCGATGTAAAAGAAGGAAAACTAGAGGTGGAGAATATTGATGAAAAATTATTTGAAAATTATCTGTATACAAAAGATTTCCCACCAGTGGATCTTCTTATCAGAACAAGTGGTGAAATAAGGATAAGCAATTTCCTGCTTTGGCAGATTGCTTATGCAGAACTTCAGTTTCTCAATGTTCTGTGGCCAGACTTTACAAAAGATATCTTCTTCCAATGTATTGTTGATTATCAAAATAAGGAAAGAAGATATGGTCTTACAGGCGACCAAATTCAAATTCAGTAAATTTTAAGAAAAGAAAGATTACGATAAAATGAAGTTTAGACTATTACCCATCATTATGTTTGCTGCTTCTGCACATTTTTATGGACAGGTAACTCCACAGGACAGTACAAAGGTTGATACCGCTGCTGCTGTTCTCGCAGAAAATCAAACAGGAACTTACACGCTGAAGGACATTGTTGTTGATGGGGTAAAAAAATACACACCAGCTCAGATCTTTAGATTTACAGGTTTATCGAAAGGTGAAATTGTAGACATTCCGGGGCAAAAGGTAAGTAACGCAATCAAAAAACTTTGGGATTCTCAATCTTTCTCTGAAGTTGAAGTTTATGTAGAAAGCATTGAAGGGCAGACCGTTGTTCTTAGATTTTACCTGCAAGACCTGAAGGATCTTGGAGAAGTAAAATTTACAGGTAAAGGGATAGGTAAGTCTAAAAATGAAAAACTTGCAAAAGACAATAACTTAAAGCCGGGAACAAAGATTACTCAAAACCTTGTTTCTAGCCTTAAAACAAATATTCCTAAAGACTACATCAAAAAAGGTTTTGCCGATGCAAAAATCACCATTGAAGATAAGGTAAACGCAAGTGACCCTAATCTTGTAGACTGGACGATTAATGTAGACAAAGGTAAAAGGATAAAAATCAGCCACATCGAGTTCGAAGGTAACGAAAGTGTAACTGATGCTAAGCTTAGAAAAAAAGCTTTTAAAGAAACCAAGCAAAAAAGATTTGGTATTGGTGGTATTTTAAAGTCTTCAAAATTTGTTGAAGAAAAATACCAGGAAGACAAGCAAAGTTTGATAAATTATTATAACTCATTGGGATACAGAGATGCAGCAATTGTTTCTGATTCTGTTTGGAGAAATAAAAAAAATAACTACGAAATCAACGTTAAGCTGAAAGAAGGGAAGAAATATTACATCGGTGATATTACCTTTACAGGAAATACAGTTTATTCTACAGAATATCTGCAAAGAATCTTAGGATATAAGAAAGGTGATATTTATGATGCAGTAGGATTCAACAAAAAAGTGGGTGAAGACGGCGGAAAAGAAGATGATTCTGATATCAAATCGAATTACATGAATAATGGTTATCTTTTCTCGAACGTTACTCCTGTTGAAAAATCAGTTAATGGTGATGCAATTAATCTTGAGATCAGAATTGTCGAGGGAGAGCAAGCTACTTGGAATAAAGTAACTTGGTCTGGTAATACGACGACTCATGACCACGTTATTTTGAGAGCATTGAGAACCAAACCGGGAGAATTGTTTAAGAAAACAGAGATCAAAAGAACATTCTTTGATTTAGCTTCGATGTCTTTCTTCGATCCACAACAGATCGGTCAGGATATTCAGCCAAATCAGCAGGATAACACTGTTGATATCGGGTGGAAACTGGTAGAAAAAGGTTCTTCTCAGGTTCAGTTACAGGCGGGTTACGGTGGTAACAGCTTCATCGGAACTTTGGGACTTACTTTCAATAACTTTTCATTAAAAAACTTTTTGAAATTTAAAGACTTCAGACCTGTACCTCAAGGTGATGGTCAGACTTTATCTATTCAGGCTCAAGCCGGGCAATACTTCCAAAATTATGGGGTTTCATTTACAGAACCTTGGTTGTTTGGTACAAAACCGACAGCACTTTCTGTAAGTTTAAATAATTCAAGAGTTAATTATAGCCAGGTTACAGGGCCGGATCAGAGACTAAATATTTTC